>Ga0209657_1000191_pt1 | contig 43622 bp, 20 predicted proteins | sample SaaInlV_100m_DNA_FD_184650 | JGI IMG/M metagenome (GOLD analysis project Ga0209657, IMG submission 184650) | Marine microbial communities from expanding oxygen minimum zones in the Saanich Inlet - SI037_S3LV_100m_DNA (SPAdes) (version 2) | ecosystem: Environmental > Aquatic > Marine > Intertidal... | reverse complement strand
CTGTCAGTTGAATCTACATTTGATATAGTGATTGAGTTATCAGGGAATCTTATTAGGAACCAAGCAGCTATAGTGGTATAAGACGTGACTTGATCATATCTTTGAAAATAGATATTAGTGCTACTTGCAACTCCACTACTATCAAGTAAATTGGCTGCTACTGAGCATTGCTCAAGGCCAGATGTTTGATGCATCATACTAGTTACTAGCCATGTATAACTAGGGTCGATGTTTGCAACACCGTGAGCTTTTGATATCTTAGAGCTCATGTCACCATTTAAGGTGACCCTGTCATTGTAAACAAGAACACCTGTCCAGGCTGCCCATGTAACGGCTTGCATTTTTGCTCTTAGTTGAATAGAATGATGCGCCGACCTACTGACTGTAAGCGTAGTAGCATCTGTTAGCTCATACGCGGGAAACGCACATCTTGATACAGTCTTAGCAGGAGTTCCGATAACATGCCTAGAACCTATGATAAACGTTCTAGCTATATCTACTGGAGTTATAGTTCCCGTATTGGTTGCCTGAGAGGTAGACATTGTAACTTCAGAGAGCTGAACTGTAAACTCACCTGCATCACATGAGACTATTTGATAAGAAACTACGCCCGTAGCTGTCGCGTCTGAACCCTTGTTTAGTTCAATGGTACCATCGAGTTCTATCTGACCTGCTATTGCCCATCTACCTGCCCCTTGAGCATTACTATCACTGCTAGTACTATGCACTATGACAAATGCATTCTCGCGAGTAACATCTCTTGCTGGAGTTACTGTTCTACCTCTTGCAATTGATGTCTCTGTACCTCTTTCAATGTAGATAGCTATAGTGACACTCCTGGAGAATTCAGCTCTTCCTTAGTCATTAGAAGAAGTCGTTACTCATCATGGCGTTGTACGTACCGCTACCGTCATAATAGAGAGTCAATATGTCAATTGCTCCAGCTCCAGTGCTAAGAGTACCAGTAATACCACCTGGCCAGTTAAGAAATCTTGTGTCATTTTGCAGCCAAACTGTATTTCCACCGGTGCTTTGTTCAAAGACTACTATATGGTTACTTGGACCAGGAGGCGGCGAGAATTGAGTTGAAGTTACATTTTCAGTAAGATATACCCTATGCTTATTTGAAGTATCACTAAGGTCAATAGCAAGCTCATTAGAGGAGCTAGTATGCAAGCTTTCAGTAAAGTAAATAGTATTAGCTTGGGCATCTAGATCTCCGCCAAGCTGAGGAGTAATATCCTCTACAACATTAGAAATACCACCGGTGAACGCACTAATGTTATACTGATTTATCCAACCAGCACCACTATATGTCATTATATCGCCAGTAGCAAATGAGGTACCTTGGCTTACATCAAGGAGACCAGTAAAATTAACCGAGGGTCCTGCAGGCCCAGTAGCTCCAGCAGGGCCAGTATCTCCAGTAGCTCCAGTAGCTCCAGTAGGTCCAGTAGGTCCAGTAGGTCCTGCAGGCCCAGTAGCTCCAGCAGGGCCAGCAGGGCCAGTATTTCCAGCAGGGCCAGTGGCTCCAGCGGCTCCAGCGGCTCCAGCGGCTCCACTTAAACCAGTAACTCCAGTTAAACCACGTTCACCAGTAGGACCAGTAGGACCAGTAGCTCCAGCAGGGCCAGTAGGACCAGTAGGTCCTGCAGGCCCAGTAGCTCCAGTAGCTCCAGTAGCTCCAGTAGGTCCTGCAGGCCCAGTAGATCCTCCCCCACCAATCAGATCGTTAGTAGAGTAAGGAAGAAGATAGGGCTTAGTAGTAGTAAAGCCTGAGCTACTCATAAGGCCCGACCTTAATATAAGATTTATGAAGTTTAGAGATAAACCTTTAGCAGTTAAGAATGCATTGATCCTTATCTTGATAGTTCTTTGATCTGACAATAGAGAAACATATAGCTTCTCTATATCTATGACATTCTTAAAGCCTGCACTTAACGCAAATAATCCATCTGTATTTTCTACCTGATTACTATTTAGAGGTCTAGAAAAGGTGAGATATATATCATCAAAAGGAGTACTTGTGGGATGATTAGCTCCAACAGGAGGAGAGCTTGCAATAACATGAGCTTCAGGCTCCTCGATTACAATAATGAAGAGATCTGTAATTGTAAGAGTCTTCTGCACAGCTGTGAAAATAAGCAGGTCTTTTTCGTTTGCTAAGGCCTGGGCTACTACTTTATCAGGAGAGCTAGTAGATGTATCAAGAGATACTACCTTTATCCTTGGCCTTCCTCTTCTTCTTGAGGAGGTATAAAGGACTCTCTCTCCTATATATGGAGAGGCTACATCAGTAACTGTGAAGCCAGTTAGACTAGTTGAATTCTGTGGCGTATAGTTTGTTGCCTTTAGGATGCTAGGACTGATGAGCGTATTGAATATGCCAAGGTCCCCTGAGTATAATCCAGAGGGATTTACGCTAAGTATATGATCTTCACCATATGTGGGCCAGCTAAACCTACCAGTGGTAACTCCGGTCTCATTAAATATAACCTGATTAGACCCAGATAGCGAACCATGTACAGCTTTACTAGAGAACTGAAATAACAATTCAGTAGGCGCATTTCCGCTGCCAACTATAAGTCCTGGAACAGGACTAGTTATATCTACTGGCTCTACTATAGAAGTTTCATATACTACAGTAAGTTGAGTAGTGGAGGCATTAAGAGATATAGCAGACAAGGACTTTATTAGAGAGATTTCTCTACCAACAGTCCTTGTTAAGAATGAGTCTATCTCATGCACACCCTTGCCCCTGGAGACCTTGAATGTTTTAGTTAGAAGGCTCACGGTATATTACGCAGTGTGTACTCCACTAGCGCCTAGACCACTTAAGGCATATACTTTATCACTTACGTGCTCAGTGATAGTCTGCTTAAGGTTTGATACATACTGAACTAAGGTATTCTGGGTTTCTATCGCCGTCTGCAGAGAAGCATTGATTGTATTAAACTGCTGCGATATATAGGCCTGCTGATTATCGTAATCTCCCTTACTAGGGAGACCAAGAAGTATCTTGGAGTTATTTGTTACATCTGTCTGTAGAGCAACTACATCTCCAGATAATCCACTAAATTGTGCGTCTGTTACAGTCATTACTTGTTAGCGTCAGTTGGGGATGGTAAGTAAACTAGACCCAGGCCATTGGCAGTAGGCGTTGTTCCTATTGGATAGGGAGAAGAGAATCCTCCGGAGGATTCTATGAATTTAAAAGTATATATAGCAAAGATAGAACTTGCTCCGCCCATAGCTACGCCTGTCGATACTCCCACCTGAGGAGGTATATCGACAGATGAATCCCAGAAGACTCCAGAGAAGTCAGCAGTAGTAGAAAGTCTTAGTCTTATGTGTCTACTATTAGCATCCTCTGAGAGAAAATTAGGAGTAGGATCAATCCTGTACAGTGTACTAAATACATGTCTGTCGGGAGCATCTATCTTGACGACAGTGGTAAAGTTCTGACCAAAGGAATCTATAGCCGTGTAGTCTTTCTTGTAATCAACAAGCTTGAGCCCCAGCTCCCTTAGGCCATACAAAAATACTTTCTTGCCGTCCATCTCTCTCCAGTTTCTAGAACGTATAGTGATTCTTATCTGCTCTACGTTTCTAGGAGAAAAATGATACCTCTTAGCGGGAACATTATTCTCTTCTTCAAAATTGTCTATGCTCTGAAAAGCACTCCCTAGGTCAGGAGATGTAGACAGTCCCGTAATATCAGTTGAACCCTCTGGGAAGGGAACAACTTCAATCAGGTTAGCTTGTGACGATATTCCTGCAGGCACTACGGCAGTAAGTTGCACTTCCACTTCGTCGACGTCGGACTCTAATGGAAATGTAACTTGGCGTGCCCATGTAGTCTCGTTGATACCATTAAAGGCATTACGGGGTTCCCCTTTGGTGATATCGCCACCTTTTTCATAGTCAACTATGCCGTTTCCATCGGATTTATCAAATACTCCTACAACATCTACTGAGAAGTCGTCTGGTGTAATAACCTCTCTGGTTCTAAGGCTGAAATTGAAGAACTTGTTCTCTACCGCATTAAGAGGAAGAGATAGCTCTCCAAACTGTCCTTTGTAGGATGCTGCCTTATCGCCTGATAAGTTCTCTGGAAAAAATATACCCTCACTATTGTGAAAGTCGACATATTTGTTTAACTTTGTTCCAAACTTACCAGACACGAATTCCTTATATTCGTTAGCCCTCTCTAGGGAAGCTATACGTCTTTTGAGGTAAGAATTCTCTGAGTAAGTATCTATTAGCGCTCTAACGATCTTGTTAGCGTTAGTATTGGCTGCACTAGATAGCTCAATTAGGTCACGCGTAACCTGATCCTGAAAGTCGTTAAACTCTTCACTAGAGAAAGGGCCTCTCTCTCTGGAAGGCTTTCTTTTTACAGTTGTTTGAACTATCTTAATGTCAGACATGATTTATTACGCTGCTGTTTTTTCTTTTACTTTTGCGATGGCAGCTGCTTTAGCTTTATCCATTTTCTCTTCTTCCAGCTTCTGAGTAGCAACAGCCATAAGCTCATCTCCTGTCTTGTTGGTGTGAGTAAGGCCAATGGCCTTCATACCGCTATCAACGGCACCAGTAAGATCTAGATTTCCATCAAAAGGAGTAAGCTTCATTCCCATATTCTTAAGGTGCTGTCTTGATCTTTTTCTGCCAATGAGGGCTATCAAATAAGATGCGATCCCCAGGAAAGGGGCCGAGCTTGGTATAGCTCCACCAATTAGAGGAAGAAACTGTTGAACGAATCCAAAGCCACCACTATCGTCTCCCTCCTTGCTGTAGGCCCCAGGAGTTAGCTTAAATACCCCTGACCTAGCTTCTTCTTTAATAAATCTCTCTTCAGTGAGAACTAGCTCACTTACTTCTTCGCCAAAGAATGCATTGACTGCTTCTCTCATTACTTCGGGGAATTGCTCCATATCTACTACAGCAGCATCTGGTTCATTCGTTAATGGATTCTGATGGGGATAGAATGCTACGCCTTCTTCAATTTGATCTAGCTTAGCTAGAACCATGCCCTCACCAGAAACTCCAGTACTCATGCATGCCGTAATAAGCAGTGCCATAGCTATAGAAGCTGTAAATTTATTTAGTAATCTCATGTTAGTTTCCTATTTTTATAAAATAATCAAATGCCTTGGGGGTAATGTTTCCTCCACTGGCATCAGGTGTTCTTGAAAGAATCGACTTGACTATTACCTTTTGGAACTTACCTGCTGAGACATCCTTACTTGTGGATTCTAATCTCCAGCTTTCGTTCACTGAGTATATACCTGTCGGTCCTTGAGTTGTAAAGCCATCTCCTAGCGCAGAAAATGAGTATAGTTTAGAGCTAGTGTTAGGCTGAAAGTTGACTACGGTTTGATAAGTAGTGTTTCCATCTACTGTAACTTCCTTTATTGAGAAGAACTTATCGTCAGACTTAAGGACGTTATTCTTCAGATGACTAAAGCTTACCTGAGTCATTGGCTCCTTAATAGCCGTAAGTTCTTCAATATATTTTCCGTCTTGTATAAATATGAAGTCTCCAGCCTGGTCTTTCATCTTTATAACCTGATCTATAAGAGGTGTACCACTGGATCCTTGGGTGACATCAGGATCCACAGACTTAACTATAAACTGTATCCAGCCTTTCATTTTTGGCCATTCAACGGCGTTAGTAAGATCAACTAGGCCTATTCCAGGTATCTGAGCAAGGAACTCTTCCCCTTTGTCCTGATTGGGATCGAGCTTATTCTCTTCAGATAAGCTACCAATAGTCTTCTCTGTTATGACACTGGCACCATCTTTTTCATTAATAAAGGCCCATACAAAGAACTGATCAAGCTGATCTCCTAGGTTATTGAATTTAAAATCTGCATATACATCATCCGAGCTAGCTATCTCTCCAGTCGATAGCATCTGTATGCTTGACGTATTAGAATCATATATATAGTCCTTCCCTTGGATAAATATCTTAGAGTTACCAGCTTCGCCAAATGCAACTTTAAGCTTAATAGAGGACTTAATAACCTCAATTGCCTTATGCCTGTACTTTATCATTATTTGTGCGCCTGGCAGGTTATCCATATTCATGTCAAAGAATATTTGATTACCAACAATATTAGTTATAAACCTGGTAACTTCCGGATCGATAGAGTACGTAATTGATACAGTAGGGTAGAGTAGAACTGGAGGATCAGACATCGTCCCGTCATCATATCCAGCAAGAATCTTGGCAGCGCCTGGATCATTTTCAGAAGCAGGGAGCGCCTCTATTATGCCAGTAGGATCTCCATTATCATCAAGTCGCACTATGTAGTCGTAGCCATCGATATACACTTTGTCGTCAGACTCGTCTACTATGACTATATCACCATATGCAAGATATTTTATATTCTTAATTCCAAGATCAATAATGCCTCCAACAGAGAAGTCTTTGCCGGTGAGAGTTATAGATGAATTTGAAGACGCGAGGTTAGCACTATATACTGCGTATAGTGGTTCAGGATCTATACCTGGATCTTTACCTCCATTAGGTATAAACGTATGAGCTTTACTGCTGTCATACAGTGGATCAATACTTGTAATCGCTATTGTTTGATCAACCCCAAATTTAGAAGCAAAAATAGTTTCTTGCTTTGTTTGATATAGCTGCTGAATATCACTGTTAGAGAATGGAATAAAGTTATCCTTTATAAGCGTAGGGTTGACTGCTTTTGTCTGGTCCCTTAACCATGAGTCAATACCTCTATACAAAAGGGCACTACCAAATACAGGGCTATTAGCTCCAGAAAAGATATTATAGAAGTCTACATTATTACTTGACTCTATTATGGAGTAGTCTGCAGTAGCAGTTGAAAATTTATCTTGGTTTCCAAGTGAACTAGACAGTGATATGACCTTAGGAGGTCCAGAGGATGAAGCCCTGTTTATTGGAGCTATAGACATGTAGCTACCAAACAACTTGCTTGTGCTGTCAGCTACAGCAATAAACCATGCTATATTCGTACCAATAGGTAGCTCTTCTGAGGCACTTATAGACACCTTGCCTATTGCGCTAGTTGATTCTGAGAAATCAAATGGTTTTGAGAAGTAAGTAGCTGTCTCTTGACGTCCTGTAGATAGGATGCTTATATTCTTCAGACCAAATATGTATTGAAATTCCCCATCTACTATTGCATCAGCTGAGGTCTTATTTAATGATACATGTATAAACTCAACAAGTATATCATCGAAGTCAAATGATACTACATGAGACTGATCTTCAAGAGTGACACCTTGAGAGTATCCTATGAGATCCTTTTTGTTTACATTATCTACACTTGTTCTTATGAATAGAGTTTGTTCTTTTTCCCCATAATGGGTAGCGGTGATCCTATTTATGAACTCTTCTTTATCTAATTTAAAAGTAAATTCAATAGTAGCCCCGTTGTCTTCTACTGTAAGTATTTCGTGAGCCCAGGGAAGTATAGAATCAGTGAATATATTAGAATACTTGGTGCCAGATACGATCTCGCTCTTAATGTAGTCGCTAGGAGCCACTGTAAGCTCCTGAGTAGCGTCTGATAGATGATTAAGTTGAATCTTGAATGATCCCTTGAGGGATATTGGAAGCGCTAAGGCGCTCTCAGAGAGATCTACAACACCATTGTCACTTAAGATTTGATCTGTCTTAGTTAGGTCATCGAATGATTCGAATTTAGCTGCGAAGTTTTCTTCTCCTCCGTCAATAGCAAACAGCAAGGAATCAAGCTCCTTGTTCATCTTATTGAGCTCATGTATATGTACAGAGTGAAATAGATCAGCATGCAGTACTTTATTTGTATTAAGAGTCTCAAGATGAAGAAGCTCTTCGTATAATAGAGTTAGATCTGTATCAATATCATTGATCGATATATTATTAGATATGATGTCAAATACAGAGTTAGCGGACTGTTGCCTGAACTTGAAGATAGAGGAAATCTCTTCGCCTACAGTAGGTAGTCTCGTGCCGGCGGATAATACTATGTCCTCATGAGAAGGAACGAAGCCATCCTTGAGAAGCTCAAGGAGAGCTTCATTATATACCTTCTTGTACTGTCTAAGTGCTATTGTCATCTTAACTTACTGGAGACATTATTATTCTATATGACTTAAGGAGAGGAGTCATCGCTTGGAACTCGGATCCTTCTGGTCTAGTAAATACAGCCTTAAATCTGATGCCTTTTACGGGATCGGTAGTAGTCTGATACTTACTTTCCACCTGAGCTGTAGCTGGCTTGGGAACATTATAGCTAATTAATTTAGGAATAATATCTCCACTGGCATCAAACTTAGTGGGACTATTTAATGGATTAACCTTTATCCAGCTATCTTCACCTTCTACCTTAAGGAAGTATTCTATCCACTGCGCGTTTTGATCGAATGCAGGAGGAATATACTGGTCAACCAATATATGTGCTCTTATGATCTCTTTAGGAGATACGTAGGCAACGCTTACAAGTTCAGATTTGGGAGCAAATACATATGAAGAGGCGGTCAGTTCTCTAATACCTATAGAATATCTAATTACATCAAACTCAGGCTGAAGCCATTGATCTTTAATAAGATCGCCAGTAGACTTATTAGTAGTAGTAGTCTTTATTTTTTTACCTAGTCCGACCGCGTCAAAAAGTGCAGCTACTGCACCAACGGCTGCACCAACGGCTGCACCAATGGGACCATAAATAACTGCACCAGCAGCTGCACCAGAACTTGCACCAGCAGCTATCCCCTCAGCGCCAGCTTTATCTTTGCTAGATTTAGATGTACTGATTGTAGAATCCGTTTCAAACGCCTTAGTATTTGTCATACTCTGAGATATGGCGAGAGTCTGTAGATAAGTAAGCTTAACTATCTCGGTAGTGACGGCGTCAATGGTGGTAGTCTTCTTCTTCTTCTTGCTCATGTCTACAGAATTTTTAAAGAATTAACTTGAGGATCGAGTGAGCTATAAATGCTGCACTTAATATATTGAATCATATGGCTTTCTTCTTATAAGTATTCACGCTAACCGTATCAGTTCTTTGCATTAGCAGGTACTGCCTTTCATATATATTAGCTACAGGATCTGACATTAAAAATGTAACGCGCAATTTTGTGGTAAATCTCATGGGAAATTGGAATATGCCAACACCGCCGTACGCATACTGGGATGGGGCCATTGTTTTCTTCACAAGATCATCGTTAATAGTTTTATTCGCCTCAGGAGTGAGTATCTTATCGAACTGCTGCTCTGCAAATCCATCGACAGTAACAAATTTTCCATCTAGAAGCGTTGCGACATCAGTAATCTCTGTAAACGCCTGAGTGCCAAATAAAACGGGATCAATAGTAACTAGATTTATAGCAACCTCACCAGGGAACTCATATATCACATCAAACTTTAAATCTTGGCCCGCAGCATCATGCTGCTGCGCCATTGTTTCAGCCTCAGTTATGTCTATTGTTATAGTGCTATTTAGAGGTTCTTCAGGATCATCATCTACTATATCTATTAGCTGAACATTAAGTCTCTTAACCCATTCAACTTCCCAGAATGTATCAGGTTTACCATCAATCATCTTAAGTCTTGAAGCTTGCTTGGCGTCTTCAGAAGGGGGAATAACTGCAAAGAAACCAGCAAGTTCTTCATCTCCAACGGTGGTACCCTGAGCAACTCCACCCACAAAGATATCTGTTCCAACTTGGATATTATTATTGCCCATATAGGCAAGATTAAGACTCCCGCCTGCTGGCCTCATCTCTCCTATTGGAGCATAGAAACTGCCCTCGTAGAATCTCTCCTCATTATCAGGAGTAGGTTCAGTCTGCACGAACCCATCGATATTAATTGGCATTAAAGGTACAACATCTATCTTTGTATTAAGATTAGATACGATGGAGATATCAATTGGCTTAAGTCCTGCAGATGAAGCTCCCTTGACTGACTCAGCCTGTGTCGTCTGTATCTCAGCAGTGGTATCTATTTTTGAGTTATCAATGAAGTCATCTCCTGCAACTATAGTTGTGCCCTTTATAAAGTCACTAAGTATATTTAGATCTAACACTTTAGACGCCGCTATTTCCGCGCTTTTTTTCACCTCATTAGAGGAGATAGTAGCATAGTTAAATGCAGTAATACTACCTTGAGCCACAGAAGACAGCGAGTCGTACAGATTATCTATGTCATTAGCAAGAGTCTGCAGATTCTCGTTATAAATAAGAGAGTTAGGTGTGTCATTCTCAAGGAACTTATGTGCAGTAAAATATTTTTCATGATAATTTAAGAAGAACTTATTAAACTCCTCCATAGCAGCATTAATAGCAATGGAGAGATCACCATTGCCTGCTTGCGCTTGTTTTATTTGACTTAAGTGCTCTAGGATTCTTTTAGAATCATCTGGCTTTAAATCTATTGCTGAGAAAATGTCAACCATTTATAGTACCGTTGTCGAGAGCAAAAGTCTAAACTCGTTAATCTGAGGAGTAATAGAGGGTGTAACTATCTTGTTAGATCTTAGAGTGCAATTTACTTTTACATATTTAGTAAGCCACTTGTAATCTATTAGTGTTTCAGACTCATTTATAGCTTGATTGAAGTATATAGTCTTTCCATCGTGTATATACTGGAGCTCTCCATCTTGAGTACTTGATATGGAAAAGGCTGGTTGTTCAAGAGATTCATAGTCAGTTATGTTCTTAGCCTTTATTCCGCCAACAAGTATAGAAACTGGCTCATATAATATATTGTCAAATCCGAATAGTTCATCCCCATCCTTGTATACAACTTCAAGACTATATGGTATAGTGACATACCCAGTTAGGTCACCAGTGATCTGACCTGTGACATTGCCAGAGAATGAAGATCCAGGTATCTCGTTACCTATTAAGCCTGTATATAGACTTGGAATATTGACAAGATTAATTCCAGAGGCCCCGTTAAATGATTCTACCTCGTATATAGCACCAGGAACATCAGTAAACTTTAAGTACCATCTATGGGGATCAGTTAGGTACTCACCACTGAGGGTATTATAGGCAATCGATCCCGTGGCTCCCGTATAAATTCCTGTTATGGAAGCACTCCCCGCAAGTCCTGTAATTATTGTACCGTCCTCATTAGTCCACTTAGGGTAAACTACTATTTTACCAGTAGTGTATGCATCAGCAGGTGCAGTATACCTATAAGAGTTAATAGAGGTATCAAGAGAAAAATCATCACTATTAATTATCCCGTATCCTACATAAGGATAAAATTTTAGAGCTACATCATTATCGGGTCCAGTTGATTCAAGTACCTGTGGGGCTGGAAGTTTCTTTGGAGTAAACTTAGCTAAGATATCTATGTTAACAACTTCTTCAGTTGTATAGTAGCTTATAGTATATACATTCTTCTTATTGAAAATTGTATCGTCTATAGTTACCTGAAGTTTGCCATCTAGTTCACTTGTCCATACTAAGGTATATTCGGTTCCAGAAGTAAGAAGAGTTCCATTTGATCTAATAGTAGCATACGCAAGCTGAGAAGGCATTCTAGTGAGGCCCACCTTGGAGTTTGAGTCTATATTTAGATATTCATCAGTAACAGGATATGAGCCAGCAACAGCTTGGTTAAATGGATATATAGGGAACACTCTGTCTTCTGATATCTCTATACTCCATTCGGTTGATGTCTTTTTAAATGAACCAAGGGAGGTATCTATCTTAGGATGAAGCTCGTCAACTTCAAGCTTGATATTGGTTACAGTAGACTTTGTATCTAACTTGCCCGACTCGTAGTATGCTACAGGGGAGTAGGTAATTAGATTACATTCTATCTCTCTGGCTCCTATTATATATTCATATCTCGTAATAGTCTCTATGATATCTTCGGGATTAGTAGGAAGAGCCTCTGTGTATGAAGTTGTATCCTCTAATAGATTCTTAAGATTAGGGGTAAATGCGGCGAGCGATTCTCCAACAGACAATATGAGCTTACCTGCTAGATCGAGCTCCGTACTAGGCATCTTATCTAGCTCCTTATTTAAAACTAGGTTAGATAGGTCACTAATAGCTTCTAAGTAAATTGAGCTATTTCCTCCTGCTGTAATATCGCTAAGATTAGGAAGGGGGCTCTCAAGTTGTACTTTTCTGGTTTGAATTAATTGGATCATGAAGTCAGTAGCAAATAGCACCTGCTTAGGTATATTAACTATAAAACTTCTATAACTTTCTTGAGCGAATACCACCTGGACATCTGATGCATATATAGCTTCGAAGTTAAACTCTATCCAGTCGAGACTTTCTTCCTGTGTGAAGTTATTTATAGTCTTCCTTATCGTAGAGCCAGGAGAAGATCTATATGTTATCTCTAGGACTCTGACTGGAAAGTTGGAGAATGGAAGTATCTTGACTTGATTAAGAGATTCAGATGCGCTAAACTTTAGATTAAACTTAGCTATAGGACCAATTACTACATCAGTAAGTTCTCCATCTTCATTAGGAGACCATCTATTATACACCACTTCACTTATGGAGTCAGTATATATGGTTTCAGCCCAGAATGTATCCGTTTTAGAGTCTGTGGCTAGCTCAGTATTAAACTGGAGACCAAGATGACCTTGATCACCAGGAGTAATAAACTCTACATCTGTGCTTGTAACTCTCAGTCCTCTCCTCTTTAAGTGATTCCTTCTAGTACCTATAGCAGGTAACTTAAGTAATCTGCTCCTAGCATCAACCTGAGCAATAGGAGATCTCTTAGACTTATTGTTGTTTATGTTAAAATTGATAACTTTAATATCATCGAATTCAGGATATTTACTTCTAATAGCAAAGACTCTTGCATCGCTAATAAGCTTAAGAACAGCTGCTCTTGACTTAGAGAATTCACTTTCTAATACCGTCTTTTGTGTCGAGTTAATCGCATTAAGAGCTGCAAATTCTTTATACAGAGAACTTATATCTATAAACACAGATGACATATTGTCATTGTAGTCTGCGGATGATATCTTACTTACCCCTCTCTTGGCATAGATAGGGTCAAATACTTTGCCTCCACCTTTAGACGATACCTTGTTTACCAGTCTCTTAGCTTCGAACTCAGCTTCTCTCGGAGTTAAGTCAGGAGAAGATTTCTTGATCTTCTCGAACACGATCTTAACAGCATCTTTGTGCGCTACAGGGAGTATGCTAAATATCTTCTTAAGTATATTCATTCTATCAAATTGGGCAATCTCTTAGCTTGCCATAGTTATTGAACACATCGGTGAACGCTGCAGTATCTCCAGTAGAAATAGCTTCTCCATAATAATTAGCAATCTCTGTTGTCATCCTGTCGATATAGACAACACCTTCAGTTGTAGTTGGTTCCCATTGGGTTCCCTCTGCCCAGTCATCCCACGTTAGCAAGTGAATTCCGGCAACCGGCTTACCTGAGTTTCTAAGAGAGGCTGCGCCGCTGAACTGTCCTTGAATAAGACCAGTGCTTCTTGGTATAACTCTCTCAACTCCGTCTCCCCATTGTTTTGTCCAGTCATCAAATCCTGGAAGTATATTTGCAAATACTGCTCTTCCGGGGTAGTAAGACATAGCATCTAAGTATCCCTCATGCTTTGCTATAGTCCAAGCTTCAGACTTTATAGCTTCTGTCGCTCCAGTAGCAGAATTGTATTTAGGTATATCTACCCAAGGAGATATAATGTCACAGCATCCAAACCAGTCTGTATCTTTCCAGGTAGTATACGTGTAGAAGTCCTCACTTGTATCAATACGAGTAGCATCAAACAGGGCCCTGGTCTCTTCTACGGTCATGGTTACATCTTCGTTGATATACCAGCCAACTAATAGTCTCCCGTTTACTCTATAGGCAGATGGACTACTTTTTAATAAGTTTATATAGTAAGCCAGGTCCACGTAATGCTGAGCTATGATCTCGTCCCTAGTAAGACCTTGTGTGAATATCCACAAGGTTGTAGGATGGTATCTAAAGGTCATACAGTTTGTAAGTCCAAGAGATTCGCATCTACTGATGCTATTCTCGAAGCCTAGCCTCTGTATGTTATCCTCTTGATTTTCAAAAGCTAGAGAGCCAACACTCTTTACAGCAAGGTCAACTCTCCCATTAGGATTAGAGTCAGTACGCAAGAGGCTCATGTTTAGATCCCATCTTGCTTCACTTTCTGCGCCTACAACAGATGAGCTATATATTCCATTAAGAGGTCTAAATCTTGAGGCGATATGTCTCTCTCCAGTGAACGGTTGAGAACCGGTTGCACATACAACAGGGAAGTGAGAACCATAATCATTAAATGGGTATGTAGTACTATCAAGAGCTGACCATCCACTGTTTGCAAGAGTAGCTTTAGCTTTACTTACCTCCCATAGGCCGTAGCTTCCATCTTCACCTGCCGAGTTATCACCAGTTGTATAGGTGTCATAAGAAGGAATACCTAGCCAGTTCTCGTAGTCCATCATGACTAGAGTCTCTGGTATATTATCTGCGAAGTTCCATATGTGAGCTTCGCTAGAAGGGTTACCAGATAGTGCCCCAGTTAATGCAAGAGCCTCGTCATCAGTATATGGAGTAGACTTATTGCACAGGAGATCTATGTAGGCTCCCAGTTGATTGCCTCCGATGTTTCCTGACACACTTGATACTCCAACTACAGTGTCATGAGGATATCCGTACTCCTTGGAGTACTCACCAGTGGTATTATTGAATAAGCCTTCAGCTATAGAGATCCATTCGCTTCTCTTTGCTGTATTGCTTGATGCGGTATAGTACTTGACAGCAGCAGAGCATATACCGAAGATCTCATCTGGAATACCTCCATAATATGGAGCTCTATCCCAGTCAAATGCAGCCGCTTCTGATATGATTCCATTCTCGTCTACAGCACTCTTTATGAACGAGCGCCCCGCAGTCTCAAAAGTTCCAACAAGTAAGTTAAGATCAACTGGATCGAGACTGCTGCCTAGTGAGAATACATCGTTAACAAGCCATGAGTTAGTTGCGGCAGTAAACAGGGTATCCTCGTTGGCGTTATGAGTAGGAAGCCATAGATAGTTTGCTATCAGCTTACCCATACCTTGCTCCATGAGGGCTCCTTTTTCTGAAGCAGAAATTACCCAGCTATTGATAGAGCGCATACTTTCATAGTGTCTCTTGATCAGAACTGCAGCATACTGGTAAGGAGAAATTGATACAGCAGACTCTGTAATATTATCTCCAACTACTACTATAGAGCCAGTCTGTCCATATGTATCATACTGATATGCAGCTCCACTGAAGCTATTATCTGTATAGTATGTAGCATTCTTATTACCTGTATTAGTTAAGCCAGCCCAGTCATTATTACCTTCAATGAGGTCATCTAGTGCTATAGAAGTATCGCATAGGATATTAGATGCGAACTTGCTTACTCTATTATAGGAAGTTATCCATGTATTAGGCATGGCAATAGAACCACTATATGGAGCAATATGATCTTCAAAGCCATAGAATCTATGTCCAATACCAGATAAAGCATAGGTTAGAGGATTAATATCTAGATCGGTAAATAGTCCACTTGCATATCCTGCTTCTGCAGTAGCTGATCCACTGAGGGGGAGAGTAAGAGAAGAATACAAAGACGCCGCAGCTTTTACATATCTTCCTTCTTCAAAGTCCTGATTTAGGGCTTCGTCTATCTCGCCAGCATTAGATGTAACGGGAAGAGGTATGCCTACTCCGGAGAAGGCATTCACAAAAGGACTTGTAATATCAGAGCCTACTCCGCTCCATACGCCTGTCTGACTTGTTACGTTTATGAATTTTTTAAAAAGCTGAAGGGCGCCAGTCTGAGCAATGAGCGTAGACTTACTGGTTGCTCCTTGGAGACCTATAAGGTGCTTTGACGCAGTAGAGAAGTAGAATATATCATCACATATATTATATGATTCATTGGCATACTCAAGGTAAGAGTTCCATGATGAATTATATATAGCTGCGAAGTCGCCAGTAGTGGAGTTCCGTGTTGTAGTGCAATCGAATGCATACTTAGCTACTCCATCTAATATATTATTACCACCTAATATATTTAGACCAGTCAGAGATTCATAGTTCTCTATGTAGCTTCCTATTGAGTTCTTGATAAATCCAGGGTTTACACCTGAAACTGTAGTTATATCTCCAGCTATGATATCATTGATGGTACCATTTACATAGAACGGCGCGACTGTAGAGCCCTTCTCTCCAACGTTTACTATGGAGTTAACTATCTTAGTAGACTCAATAACTAGGCTGTCATAGAAATCACTCTCATTGTATATGAATGGAGAAAAAGACTGAACTCTTCTTACCTCTTTGTAGCCAAGAGTAGCATCTAATGTCAATCTTCCGCCAACAATGTGTTTACTTGGAACAGTCCTGTCATCTCTGAATGTCTTCCTTTCCCATGTTCCTTTATATGGGCGCTCTTCCCAGGAGAAGACTGCATCAGCAGAAGACTTGATGTACTTCTGAGAGTAGACAGAGTTAGCTGGGATCTGGATAAAGTTCTCTCCTTCTCCGCTGCTCACAACTGCATTAATTGTTAGGTCTATAGCGCTGTATCCCGTCTGGTCAAGGGGAACAGGTGGAATAAGCTCTGAGGCGCTCCAGTATGCAGGTTCAGTTGGAGTAATAGTACTGCCGACTATAGAGTCTTCTACAAATGATATGTCGGCGTTCCCATCGATTGCTACGAATTGAGAGCTATATTCTTCTTCTTTGAAGTTGAATACTGGATAGATGCCGGCTGCTATGAATTTATTTGCTCTTCTTTTTATCTCATCGACAGTGAGGGTTTCTTTTAGCTCAGGAGGTAGGTCAACAATGATAGCAGCTGCGCCAGGATATGGTATTCCTTCCTTTCTTCCTATGTCCAGGAAGTATTGAGATCTAGGGAACTTCTTCTCAGTAGCCTTACCAAGTGCATCATTTGTAAGTCCACCACCGTAGGATCTTGTGTCAACTATGCCAATATCTTTTATATCTTGATAAGCCCTTATGCTGATAGCTCCTATTACTGTAATAGGTTCTCCAGGTGAAGCCTCAGGTATAAAGTTGATGGCTTCTTCTACTGATTCAGCCACTACATGGAATACGGATTCTGCTCTTGAGATGCCTGTAGATGAAGACACTGGTCTAAGGTAGTAAATAATATACTTATCAAGTATATAAGGATTCTGCTGAAAGTGACCATTAAGATTTAGACCCTTGTAGCTAAAAGACTTATCTATATATGTGTAATACGCTAAGACATCTCCTGGGATAGTAGTACCTGGATGAAGGTACACGATACCATTCTGCTCATCTATATCTTTTATTACAGAGGAAGGATAAAGTTTTTCATCTGTCCCTAGCACTATATTGTTTTTATTATATACGGGGAAATTTTTAAGCTGTATAGAACTTGTTGTTAGAAACTTTACAGGCTCGCTGCTTACGTTCTTAAATGGTCTTCCGTATTTATCTGACCATACTTGCTTGGAGTACTCTGGGGTAGAGAACGTATAAGTGATTCCATTAACTTTTTGCGTAAATTCTCCCTCTGTAATTCTAGCGTACCAGGGAAGTGTGGCTGCAGAATCAATAGGAGACAGAAGAGATATGCTCTTTCTTTCCTTGTATTTCACTGCCCATCGCTTGACTCTTACTATAGCTCCAGACCCATCAGTGGTTCTGTCTTTTTGGTGAAATCCATCAGGTATTGTAGAGCCAGAAGCAATAAGATCACCTGCTTTTAGGCTGCTAATATCAGCTATAGCTCTTATCTCTAGTGGAAGCGAGGATGTATTTAGCTCAGTAACTACTTGCCTTAGGTTTTTGCCTACGTAGCTAGAGCTATAAGTAACCTCGGAGTTACTAACAGCTATAGTAGTAGAGGTGATTGTTAGTGAAAAGCTAGCTGTATTCTCTGGATCACTTACAACTATAGCACCAAGAGGCCTCGTATTAAATTTAGATACAAGGTCTCTTGCGTAGTTTAAAGTCTTTTTAGATAACTTAGTCAAGGTTATTGAAGTCTCCAGTTACATCTGCATACCATAGGAATGCGGTATACTCTGATGAGCTAGTATTCTTTTGCAGAGTATAGTATCCTGTCAAAGGATTGAAGTCTCCAAGAATGCTAACTGGAGCAAGTTGCTCTCTCATCATAGGGACAGGGTTGTATATTTCTGAGTCCTGCATATTAATAATTCCGTCAGAATAGTTAATAGAAGGGTAATGAAGGAACACGGTTTCCCCTATGCTCTGGTGTTCAGATAGAAGAATAGCGGTAAAAGTACCGCCGCTATTAGCTATAGCGCCACTATATCCTATTCCAAACCCCTGAGTGGAGTCCTCAGGTAAGGAATTTATATTCTTATCAGGAGAGTACGGAGAAGTTATAATATCAAATGGGAATGTTTCATATGGCATATCTGTGCCGTCAGCTCTCTTAATTAATATGGATGATAGGACCTTGTTCTTATTTTGAAGATACAAGTCTATGTCTCCAGTTACTTCATTATGACCTAAAGCACTAGGAATATATATACCCTTATCGTCATTGCCTATCAGGTGCATATAGTAAGCTGAGTGCTCGACTTCACTTTCCTTATTATATAGAGCGTAAGAGGATAGGTTAACTTCCTTATTGTCTATCTCGGTATTAACGAGAGCAGACCATGAGGCTCCTGTTATAGGAGCTCCTGTAACCGAGACACTAAACTGATCGCTAAACTTATTAACGATATTGTTTATATTGCTACTTGAAAGATCAAACAAAGTAGCCGCGCCATTTGGCCCCCATTCCTTATTGGACAAAAGAGCAAGATTTACTGCGTTATCAGGAACAACGTTTGCTATCTGGATAGGACTATCTGTTGAGCCAAGTACCTCTACGGAGTTATCGTTGTTATATACCGCGTAGTAAGACTCAGCGTTGTTAAACTTACCATCGCTAAGGAGCGGCATACCAGCCATTAGAAGGCCTTCAAAATCATTAGCTCCAGCTGTAACCCATATAGACTTCTGACCGGCGTCTAATATGCTAGTAGCAGGGTAGGTGAACTTTCCAGTGTAAAGACCAGCTTCTCCTGCTCCAACTCCGATCACATCGCCAATACTCGTCGTTATGTCAAAGAATGCCAGGTCTGCTTTACCGGAGTAAGGCACTCCTGTTGCCGCTAGGTCAGCAAAGCTCCATGAGGAGTTACCGCTGAGTTCTGTTTCGTATCCTATGACTATCTCAGAGTAAGAGATATCTCCATATTGATATAGCCATGATCTGTCTGTGACATTTACGGGAGGCAAGCCTCCGAATCTAAATACGGACTTTTCGTCTCCATATTCAGAGTCTAGCATCATACCAGCATTGAGAGCTCCTCTCATTCCAAATGGAACACCTGTTAAGATATTTACACCACCACCAGTGGTTGTGGATATTGCCTGCTCTAAGTAACTTACACCACTTGTGTATAACGAGAGATGACAGGCACCAGATAAATTAAGCTTAGCATCCAAGCCAAGGTGAATCCATTCTCCCGTACCAATTGTAGATCCAGTGAATGGTCCAACAGGATTAGCATTAGCTGCTCCGTCTTGAAGATAGTTTACTCTTGTTCCAAATACTAACTGAGAGGTGGCATTAACTCCAAGATATACCTGACCATCACCGTAGTCTGCGTCATCAGGCTTCTCATTATACGTAAAGATATCCTGTATTCGATCGCCATCAGGCAGGCTATTAACTTTGCAAAACGACCCTATTTTAAAGTGAGAATTAGAATTTGTTTTCTTGTGTAGGTCCCCCTGAAGGATGGCTCCTAGTTCAATACTTATTGCTGTGTCATTATATGCTTTGACTCCAGGATTAGAAGCAAAGTAACTACCAGATCCATTAAACATCCTCTCATCCCAGGCGCTCCACTTCATTTTAAGCTCAGCGCCAGGGCCAACTCTCACGGACTGTCTACCCTTCGGGCCAGCTTCTCTTGCTATAAACTGTTTAGATTTTACTCCATAGTTCTCAAGACCATCCGCATATGTTACATTGTCTACATATAGATGGTTAGGAGAGAAGCCCTCATCCCATCCGAAGTACTCGTCAGGATAGTCAAGCCTAAATATATGAGAGAACTGCATATGAGAGAAATCACCACTTACTGGTTTAGGTACCTTAACTGCGTCTTCTGGCTGGAACAATGGAAGAGCGGCTTTAGCTCCTTGCACTGCTATATCATAGTAGACATCACATGTAGGCTTGATCCCGAATCTAAAGTGATCAAAGTCGCAGATAACATCTTTACCAAATGTTGCATCCCTTGGTACAACTATGTTATCTCCAGTGAGAGAAGTCTTCATTCTTGAGAATGGAGGCCATGCACTTGCAGCAGTATGAGCTGAAGGCACATTAGGGAGAGTGCTGATTCTACCAATAGGTATATAGAATCTAGGTATCGCCGCATTGCCATAGGTATTCAATGAGGCATCTACGTGGTCAACAGGCTTACCATTAATACTCATGTAAGCTCGAGCTACTCTACAACCATGAGTTACTATATCTGGCTCATCAAGAAGAGGCTGATTGGTTCCACTAAATGTATCCCCCATTCCCTTGTAGTCAAGGCATATAGCTACATGATTCCATTGACCAAAAGATAATTTCTCTTCTCCGGAGTCTAATGTAAACAAGTTAGACGCACCAGTTACAGGAGTATTATGGCTATTGGCGCCTATGGATGTTGCGCCATTATCATTTCCAGTAAATCCAAGGCTAGCAAGGTCGCTTGATAAGTCAAACCTGGAAGTAAGTGAGCCATCACTATTGAGATATATATTCACTCCGCCACTTAGTGTATCTGATTCAGAGTTCTTGCACTCGAATAGAATACCTGAAGTAGTTGAATATGCTCCTGTTATTCCAAATGGCCTTACATATCCTTCTACTACAAATGAGTCCCTAGGGATTGGAGTATATGGCTTAGCAGCATAGTTGTCGCTATAGGACCCGCCGCTTTTATATATAAAGTCAGGATCAAGGCCGAATGGAGTAAGCTGTGAGTTTCCTGTTATATTGCTATATGATGCATAGGAGTGATCTGCAATGTACCCAGTAAGGCCGTATATATAAAACTCATCATGATCATGTTTTGTTATATCAGCTAGCCAATCTCCATACTGAGAGAGCGTACTTATGCTTTCTGCTCTAGGTAGTACACCGAAGGATACCTGATTGCCTGTGCTCGCAACTGTTCTGTCTCCTGTAAGGAGAGCTGCTACTCCAAAGCTCTGAGGCTCTCTATATAGCTCGCCTTCAAGGAAGTACTCGTGAGCATCTCCGTTATCATCCATAGTTACCCTGACTCCTGGGCCATAAGGTATATGAATCGTGCCCTCTATGACTCCTACTACAGAGGTGGCGCCCGTGGGTAGACCGATGCCGTCAAGAGTAATTCCTACATCTATATCACTAGCGCCAGTATAACTGTATACCTTAACTATCTGCACGGGCTTAATCTTATTGTCGACAGTCTGATAGTCAGCTACTTCATATACAACGGAAGCACCACTCTGAAAGGAGGTATCTATTGGTGAGTAAGTAAAGCTGTCAAGAAGATCACCCTGGAAGCTACCAGTGCTTATGTATCTGTCAGTGGTTAGGTTAAAGTTTCCGGTATACGATCCTATTTCGTTGAAGTTTCTCCATGCTGGGGTATTAAATCTGCCATCTTCTACTTTAGAAAACTTGCCGTCAGCTGAGATATTTGTACTAGATATGATCTGTCCAGTTACAGTGTTCACGGAACCAGTAAGGAGATCAGAGGTAGTTAAGCTCTCTACTCCTAATTCATTATTAAGGAATACTTGATCTGAGCCTCTTGAAACAGAAGGAGAATCTAAGAATGTGTCCTTGTTAACTGTTACGTATACATCCTGAGGAAGAGCTGTTGTCTTCCAGTTAGGAGACAGGGTAACATGTCCTTCCGAATGAGAGCCCATAGATATTATTGTATCTATCTCTGGAGGAGGAGAACCCTTGGGGTTAAATGTTAGCTTAAATCTTATAGAATTATCAAATGGAGCTGGCTGTATATGAACCTCGGACATATCGATGAATGTAGATAACTTCATGTTCTCTATATCACCTGTTACTCCTGTTATAGTATAAGTATTAACATTTGTATCGTACCAGTCCTCCAAAGAAAATACTCCAGTAGGGCCCTTAGATTGAACGTCTACCTTGACATAGCTTTCTCCAAAACCAGGAAGCCAGCTGACCCATGCACCGTTATATGAGCCAGCATCAGGGTTCACATGCCACGGCGCAGTATATATTATTTGTTCCTCATCTGGATACTGAACAGGTATCTCTTCTGTGAAGCCACCTGCATCCTCGGCATATGTAATTTTGATATTATCAAATATCGCTTTGCCGCTAAATCCATTAAATCCACTTACGCCACTTACATCGTAGTACTGATCAAGCTTAAGGGAGCTTGTATCTCCAGTTGTTGCATGTCCAGTGTAGGTATGTTCACCTGTGAGAGGAACAGCTCCAAAGAAGCTTCCCCACACTCCGGTGGATATACTATTAGATACACCTGCGTCCTGTATAGATAAAGATTCTCCTACATCCGTTGTGAGTATAAAGTTAGAAGTGTTACTTGCAGTCGGGACCTGCAAGTTAAGCCTAGTTCTGACAGCTGCTCCGGTAAGAGATACAGGAAGGAATGCTCCGCTTTGCCCATGAATCTTAAAGCCATCTGGCCTTGGCTCAACTATGATAAACTCTGTAGCATTAGATGCTGCTTTATTTGGATAAGCAAGTATCACGCTAGGATAAAGAGTGCCGCTCATTCCTATGTCATTAGAAATAGAATCTCCAGCGCCGCCTATTACTCTTACATCAAACTCAACTGTAGCTCCGTCGTATACACCGCTCTTGTAGCTATAGATAGAAGCCACGTAGTCATCACCAGTTGTGGTAATATCTACAGCAAGGCCCTGATCCGCAAATAAGGTCTCTGTAAATAGAGACGCGCCTGTTCCTATGAAGTTATGAAAATCACCACTTAGTCCAGTGATAGAGTTTAGATTATTGTCAATCTCCCATCCATACACTGGAGGCTTCCATGGGCCATCATAGGTCTGTTCCGATATATCGACAGGAGTATACTTAGCCAGTCCACCAGTGATAGTGACTTTACTTGAGTCACTAAATATAGCATCACTAGAGTCCTTGAACTTTTCTACTGACCAGAAACTGTACTGTGGTATAAATGCCATTCTATGCTACAACCGTTGCCCATTGTGACGACTTGCTTATGTCACCGAATTCACCCTTGAATCTAACGCGATAACCATAAGTCTTTCCAGGTAATATATCTGCATCAATGAATGAGCTAATAGCATCAGAAGACCAGTCTTTTAGTATCTTGAGATTGTCTTCATTGCTTATATATCTTATTATCTGATAGCTCAGCCCTTCATTAGATATAATGGTGCTATTTATACTAATATATGAGAATGTTATATTATTCCTTAATGGCTCTTCTGACTTGAGAACTGTCATCTGTATAGGCTCAACGTTAACCATGGCATTTACATTGACATAAGTTGTATTGCCTATGGAGTCAATAAATGTTATAGTTGCTAGGCTAGGGTCACCTACTATAGCATTAGCATCTATTGATATCTCTTGAACCTCATCATTACATGATGTTAAGTTAAAGTCATCGCTAGTTGGCTCCACGCAATTGATAGAGCATAAGCATGGAACCTCTCCCATGTCAAGGTACTGTATCTTAAGTTTGCCAGTAATGCTATCGTAGTATAGATTGTATGGAGTAGGAGACATCCCTTTTATAAATAGATGCTCGAAGCTAGGATTAGATGACTTAAATATATCGCTCATGACAGGATTACTTAAGATCTCATCTGAGCTCCCCATAAAGGTGAGCTTGATATTAAACTCCTTAAGCGAGGCAAAGTTATCTATCCCTACTCCTATGTCATACGCAAGTGTTACTACCTGGGAAGAGCACATTGTATTTATAGGAAAAGACTCCACACTCTCTCCTTTCCAATTAGGGATATACTTGGAGTCAAATATCTCAGATTTTCCTTCCCACTCTATAGTAAGAGTTGGCGTATATGTATACACGCCCTGGATTAAGGCTTTTATATATATGATAGATAAGTTATCTGGATCTTGACATACACTTTCAACTGTAAGTTTTTCTTCTACAAATACTCCCCCTATTCCAGCTGCAGTGCAAGGAAGCCCAGTATCGTCTATTACAAATTCCATGTTAACCTATCTTAAACCATTTTATAGTTCTCTTAAATAGAGAGCCTGTGTCATTTACAGCCAGTCCAAAGTAGATCGGGACCTGAGTAGCTGGAAGATTTATCGAACCAACTCCGGATAAATCAGATGTAAATTCATAGGTAGTAACGCCTTCTGGAGTTACATTATTTCCGCCAGACTCATATACGCTGTATAAAGTATTAAGCAGTGGCAAGTCAGTAAACGATAATGTTACTGTGCCGTCACTACTTACCTTCGTAGGGGGAGAGGGTATAAGAGGAGTCTTAATAAGAATATCTGGCCCCGCGCTTAAGGTTATTGTATCATTCACAGCAGATTTAGACCTAACTAATATAACTATATCTCCTTCTGTGATTAGCTCACTAGGCGCTAATATACTCTTATATACCACGGAGGAATGCTTATTGCCTGTAATGGATATGCCATTTGGTAGTGAATCAACCAGAGGCTTAGATGAGAATGTAACTATAGTAGAAGATCCAGGAAGGAACGCTATATCGGCTGCATTGTATATCTCTATTGAAGATCCTAGGTTCTTCTCAGTAGAAGTATATGCTCCTAGCTCTAGGATACCATCTAAGGATGGCTTCGTTGTACGAGCATTTACTATAGACATATTGGAAGAATTAAGAATCAGCTCTATAGAGCTTGATGATCTAATAAGAGACTCTGCGGGATTGCCCTGCTTATTACTATTAATAGTAAGCCTTGAGCCCTTGGAGGTGGAGGCATTAGAATCAGGCAATAGAATTTGAACAAATTTTCTACCTATTATATTGGTGCCATCATCTACGACAGCGTAAACAGAGGCATGCTTGCCTCCTTTGAGCTTACCTACTGGCCTGGTGAGGGATACTATCCTGGGATCGCTACTATCCCTTAGAACTGTTTCGCCTAGTAAGTAATCTATCTTATCTTGAGATATATATACGCTTAGTCTTAATAGCTTGCTAGCTCTTGGAGTTATATTTAGCCTGCAGTCTACAAATACTCTATTGACTCCTATAGCTGTAGATATAAGCTTAAGGTTATATCTAGATTCAAAGTCCGGAGTGTTCTTTATTCTTACGACCTCACCAGCTCCTCTTACTATTGCATGATTAGATCTATCACTTAGAGGATTAGATCTTACAGATCCACCAGAATCTCTCTTATATAATTGAGATCCACGATTTATTAGCTCTCTACGATCCTTAGAATTATCTCTCCTTGCCGTAGAGTCAATAAATTCAGCACTTATATTTGCAGGCTTAACAGATCTAGAAGCTTTTACATCGGCACTTGGAGGATTGATATTGTCTAAGTGCTTAGAATCATTGCCTGCATTAAGGGTAAAGATATCTCCATTGGAAACGATCGCATCTGTTATCTTGCTTGAGCTATTCTTATCTCTATCTTTTTCAGTAGAAGAATTTATGCTTATATCTCTAGACACTGAAGGAACATTTTTAGGAGATATATTTAAGCCTGCGCTCTGTGATGGTATATCCGAAGAAGACTCTCTTGTATACTTAGTAATTCCAGAGGGGAGCTTGGCGTTCATACCATCTATCGATCCATTGATATTATTCCAATCAGCTTCTCTGCCTCCGTTAGTAGTTCCTAACCATCCTCCTTCTCTAGATATTCCTTCGATAGAGTCTAAGGCTATATTACTTCCTAGTCCTTCATCGAGATATATATCTAGTATTTTTCTATCTGGAGGTACTCCTGATATCTCAGGAGAAACTCTACTTCCTCCTCCTCCATTGTCATCATCTCCACCTACTACTATAGGTCCACCTCCTCCAGGAGTAGGAGGATCATAATCAGGCCCATCTCCCGGGTATTCTTCAGGAGTAGGAGTGAATTCTGTTCCATCTCCAGGATCTGTAGGTTTTTTTCTAGTAGGAGTAATAGGACCTCTACCCCAACCTCCGCCAGGAAACCAAGGATCCATATATCTTCCTTGTATTACTACTCCACCTTCGCCAGTAATAGGAGGCTGTCCTGCTCCGCCATTAGGTGGCACAGGAGAACAGTAAAGACAGCCAAATTCATCTTCTAGGAGCTCATACCCATCTCCGCAGTTATTATATAGATCTCCATTGTCTCCCTTCGTATTAGGCGCCCCAATGGGGGTAGCTCCAGAGGCAGTCTTATATTTATATTCACCGTTACTATCCAAGCATGGATCAATCCAACCACACCCACTATCAACTAGGGCTATCTGAACTACATAACTATGAGTTGCATCAAAGTCCTTAGGTTCTAGTCCCTTTACTCCACCGTAGTCCCATACGAACACATTAGTTCCAGGAGCAACGATCACATCTGTATGCTGAGGATGCTGAATGTTTGGCTCCATGACTATCCATTCTTCATCACACACGTTCTTATAGCCACATGAAGACAATAGATACTCCCAGTTTCCATGATCTGGATCAGTGGGGCCTACATCTATGTACCATGTAATTATGATCCTTTTAGCCCATGCTACATGTTCTATATTTTGTATTGTTATTGTCATTAGAATTCTAAGCTAGCAGAGTTATCATTAAGGTTTCCGAGGTCTGGATTCTGAAGGACTACAGGAAAAGTACTAATAAACTCACCGGTCAGTGGCTGCTCTACTCTTATTTCCATGAATATTTCAGCATCATAGTTAATCTCTACTGGGCCAGAGTACTGATTAAAAATCTTATTATTATGGAGAGTAATAGAGGTCTGATTACCTGGATCAGGATAGGCATACTTAGGAGAATACGTTATAGAGAACTCTGAGTCAGCTTCTATACTATTCTGAAATTCTATTTGAGCATATGGATAGTTAACATAGAATTCTTCTCCATACGGATCAGTAAAAGTTTCATCTATTATCTTACCATTAAGAGTTATCTTTACGCTGCCAAATTCAGGGGGATACTCTAGGCTTACTCTAGCTATCTCCGAATCAAAAGTGGCGCCGTAGATTCCACTTATAGCATCTCCTATAATATTGTGAAACTGCCCGTCGAATCCTTTAATTGTTATATTGCCATTATTCTCTAGGTTTACATTATATGGCATAGTGAGACTAGAGATGGAATCTACCTGACCCGATAGGCCCTCACTGGGAAGACTAGGGGCAGGTATCGCGCCAACATACTTCACAAGAGAACTGTCTGGGCCAGTGTACAGGGCATTAACCGACCCATTACTGTTCAGCTGCCCATATATAGTAGTTCCTAGTTGCTCCTTGGCTCCTAGATGCCTCTTTGAAAGCCATCCGGGGAACTGATTATTAGGCTCATGTATAGACACCGTGTACTTGCGCAGACTATATGGATTGCCGTCCTCGTCTAAGATATTTATATTAAAGCCTTCGTTATCTGTTATGTCCTGAGAAACAGTCAACGGGCTAGGATTCATACTAGCACTAGCAGGCTTCTTAACAGTAAAGACAGGAGAAATGATGTCTAGAGGACTAATAGGCCTATCGGACTCAAAATATCTCTGCTTAAGCTTGTCCTTTCCGTGTAGTCTAGCCCACGGTAGATGTTGAATTCTTCCTACCGGCCACCTATACTCATTAAGAGTTGTGACATCTGAAGAGGTAGGGCCGCCCCAGATTGACGCAGGCATGTCTTGTATATACAAGAAGCCATTCGGATTTTCATTAAATAAATTTGTTACATTAAGTCTAGTGTCAGTAAATATACCAGAGTTATTGGACTCCCATTCAACTGTCATGAGCTGGAAGTCTACGTTAGGATGGTAGTAACTAGGCATTGCAGAGTGCTCAGCCTGCACAGCATCTATAAGAAGCATTCCTTCGCCTGAATGAGAAGCTCCAGAGAGAGTAAGGTATGCCTCTGTTGCTCCCGATGGTATTGATTGTCCTGAATTCACAAGAATAGCTGGAGCCGTATTTGACTCAAAGATGTCATAGTCTATGACAGTGTCATTAGAGTTAAATGAAACATGATACCTATTATATCCGCTTGCTGTAACATTAAACTGCCCATCATCAATTTTAAATATATGTCCATCTTTGTTTGCCCATTCTACAAAGTATGAAGGGCTTGATCCAGAGAAAGACATATTCACGGGAAGCCTTGCATGCCATGATAAGCTTAGAGATTGTTCGTCTTCAACAGGAATACTATTAGATCTTATGTGTCCTTGAGTATTCTGCTTAAGATCAAGTCCAACGCACAGGTCTCCATAGTAAGAAAAGTCTTCACCAGCAAAGAATACGTTCTCTGTCTCCCAGTATGAAGGGGAAATGAATGAGCTAGATATATTAAAGCTCGGGTTATCTATTAGGTTTTCAGGATATAGAAACTCGATCTTATTCTGATTAGAACTAGAATCAAACTCTACCTTGTACTCTCTTCTGACTATATCAATGGGGTCCTTAAATGAGATTCTATCATCAGTAACAACTACTGGGGCACTTGACTCATAGTCATCTGGTAATATAAACTCAGTTACACCATCAGCAACTTTAAATACATAGTTAGCAGTCTTATTATAGAAGCCATTGTTGGCCCAACCCATAATTATGCATGCAACTTGTATTTCATTTCTATAGCTACTGAGACCAAAGTCCTTGTGCTTAACTATAAGCTTCTTCCCTATTATGTTCCAGGATTCATCTGGAATAGCCACGTCCTTGATCTTAAGAGTCATCTCGTTTGAAGAATTAATATGCTCAGGAAGATTGAACGTTGTCTGAGCCAGGTGTCCTATTTGAGAAGCACCCTTCTTTGCGTATAAATAATAAGGTCTTTCATGGGACCAGAAGTATCCTGAAGTTATCTCAGGGTATATCATATCTATACTCTGAAAGTTAATACTCTTTATAGGGTTAACATCACATGACTTCTCTGGATCCAGAGAGAGTGGGCTTGAGAATATGTCCTGCCCAAAGAATCCATTATTCGATACAGCATCATTTGATCCAATAGCAGTAAAAGGCTTCTCTCTAGCTATGAGCAATGAGTCAGTAGCTATATCCTCTACGTTAAAGTCAGAGGGGTTATATACAGAATCAGAAGTGAAGTACCATGATGGCACCTTCTCTAGCACAGGACTATTCTGTAAAAGATGTAGATCTATAACAGAAGTATCTGAGCTTCCTATACCTGATAGTATCTTTATGAATACGGGATGAGACGCTATAGAATTAGAGTCTAAACCAGTAGTAGTACTTGTGGCTAGTCCACCAGATGAGCTCCATTCTTGTAGAGTTATATACTCTGTCTTAACTATCTCAGCTTCACCTTCTTGCTGAGTGGTATCTTGTCTTAGCTGTACTAATACTCCACCTGGATTGAATAGGCAGTTATAGTCACTAACAAGTCTATAGTTACTAACATCAATGTCATAGACAATAAGAGCGGGAGCGCCAACTGTATAGACTAGGTTACCTGCAAAGTATATGGTACTAGGATCAGGATTTCCAAATAGCCTTTCGCCCTGGAGAATGACTCCGGCTCTAGAGTTGCCGCTGAATGCGGTAGAACCATTTACAAACACTGTATTATGATAGAGTCTTTGTCTCTTGTTTCTTCTTGATACGATTCCGTACTCACCACCGACAATAACATTGTTGGTCATGTAGAACTTATCTATATCGTGAACATATACCTGCGTGTTGCTACAGTTTGTAATGAACGAGCGAAGTATATGAAAATTATTTGAGTTGTGCCCGCAGACAATGCCCATTACTGCATCTTGGGCCCTTAGGCCTACAAGCTTTACATTAGGATTATTATTACCTATATTTACACAGATAAGCTTTTCACTTAGCTCTATATCGGAGGCTCCACTTGATAGAGCAGAGATTATAGGAACAGAAGAGGTGTCTACCTTGCCATCTGAGAGATACTCCTGCCTTCCTATAACTAGATACTTGCTGGTTCCAGACAGTATACTGGTTAGATTATCTGGTATCTTGAATGGGGGATATATACCTCCACCAGCTATAACTATATTTATGTTACCGCCGTCAGGAAGAGAAGGATCAGGAAGGGTATAATCTCCAGAATCGATGTCTTGCTTTATAGTATTAAGTACTTGATTGACCGTTTCGTACGGTTGACCTTTGCCTACATAATAATGATTAAGAATCTTTTGCATTATAGGTCTATTATTATATCTTGTATATCGTCTATAGTTACACTTAGTGAATCAACAGGATTAAACACTATGGGATTCAAGTTTACCTTACTGCTCTCTGCGGAGACAGAGAATGTCTTTGCGCTAACATTACAATCTAGCTTCCCTCCAACTCCGGACCTAAAAGAAGACCGGGGAAATCCAGTATTAGTTATAAGCGTGCTTTCGAAGTAGTATCCCATCCTGTATGCTTCCCATGGGTCAAACTTTGTGGTGCTATCTGCTTTCTTAGATATCGGGGTAACGAAGTTTGAAATAGGTATATCTAAGGCCAGGGGAAGACTGTCTCTTCCGTAATTATCGGAATCTACTGAGTCCCAAAAGTCTTTGTCGGCTATAACAAATCCCCATTCGATATTAGTTTTACTCTTGAGCTCTAGCACGCTAGTGTAGAATTTACTATTAAAGAACATGGAGTTCCTGTCAGCAAATGACCACTTGTATTCTTCATCAGAGATCTTGAATAGGCCAACTCTTGACCAGCCAACTTTAGCGCTTAAGTTATCTTCACTAAGAGTTCTATGTGTCTTGTATAGCCCAGGAGAATTTTCTCCTCCGCCAACAAGAGGGTCGAGGGTAGAGAGAAGTAAAGGAGTGCCGGCCGGATTGACAATAGCATTTATAGCATTGTTCAGGCTGATGAGATCTGGGTAAGTGCTATAGAGTAGGTCTTCGTAGTAGTGATATGATATCTTTACTGAGCCCTCTAGGTTCTCCAGAAGTATCTCGTCTCCAGCAATGCTATCGTACATACTCCAAGTGGTATCTTTGATAGCAACGCCGGCTTCTGTTTTTATCTGATCTACTAAAGCTATTCTCTTGCTAGTCCTTATGGTCTTAGTGTAAGGATCTATCTTTATGATTTCGTCCTCATTCTTAAGGCTATTGCTGAAGAAGGAGATCCTAGTATGATTACTGTCTACGCCTATGGAGACCTCGTAGGGTACACCCTGAAGGTTAACAGCTCTCTCTATGGACATGGCATTGTCTATTCTGGGTAAGCCAAGCTCTCTATTGACAGATGATACTAAGCCATTGTAATGACTACCACCCTTGTTAGTGTAGGCATCTATAATCCTTGCCTTAAGCTGAGAGTTGGTCTCAGATGGGAGACGAGAAATACTTGCCATTAAAGCAAAGCCGTCGAAACTATTCCATATATGATTACTAATCTGAGCGCTAGAGTCATAATTCATATCTACTATGAACTTACCTACTGCTGACCCACCAGAATCTGTAGATATAATAGAGAATAACACATCCGGCCGATCGATTATAAAACTAACTGTCCACTTAGTGTTAGTCTGTTCTACGATTAGGTTATCTATATTCGAATCCTGTGTAGCTATGGTCGATCTTATAGACTTTGTTCCAGATATAACCTGAATAGCCTTTTTTGTTTCCTTAACTATATTATCTACGGTAAACTTAAGTTGTTCCGTAGATGATACGTATTTAAATTTAGCAGGGAGACCTCCCTTGCCTGGGTTACCATCTCCCCAGGGTACAGCTCTCCATAAGAACTTATCGAATCCATCTATAACAGCATTAGAGAACTCGTTAGAGCTGAGACTTACTTGGACGCTACCATCTCCATTGTCCTGAAGAAGACCATTCTCTATTGAGTATGGTCCTAAGTTCTTAAGGTGAGGGTTCTCCAGCTTATTATCGCTGGGGTCTCCAAACATAGCAAGAGTATCATGCCATCCTATATCAGGAGTAAACTGAACGACATATTTGTCTGGCATTACATAGGATAGTAGCCCACTTATACCTACATCTAATGGTATCTGAACTTCTTCCCATCTAAATACGCCGTCGTTCTTTCCTCTCTTGGATATATTGTCCGTGTACTTATAGTTATAAACAGGAGGAACTAAAGCTATGCTTGAGTCCCCGTATACATCCAGATAGTAATCTGGCTTGTTGTCACCTGTCAAGGTCATTATCTATTCCTTCTAAAGTAGACTCTTATATATTCATTATTATCTATTAGAGCATCAGAAGATGGGTCACTATCCACCGAAACCATTGCAAATCTTGAGTCAAGCATACCTATACTGGCTTTGTCTGTTATATCAACCAGTGCTCCTCTTGCTCCTTGGAACGACTGGAAGTACTCGTTGGTCGAGGTGTGATAAGGCATAGCCATTGGAGTCCAGAGGTTCATGTCTCCAGCAGATGTCTGCTGATATATAAGACCATTAGTATTAAGATTAGACTGCTGACCAGTATAAGCAATATCTTTAAATCTCGATACCCAGATCTTGAAGTCAAAATCTGTAAGTCCACCTCTTACTGGTCCGAGGTTATGCTCGACAAAGAAGTTATAGTTCTTTTCAGCTGCAGCATAGTCTGCGGTAGTGGAGCTACCCGTAATAGGGAGGCAGCGTCCCAGGTCAGGAACTACTCCGGTGCCTATGTAGTCTACCATTGGTATCCAGCCTGAGTCATAGTATGCATCAGCTCTATATGATGCCACCTCGAGAAGGTTCCAATTGGTACCTGAGTCTGCGGTACTGGCCCATACTTCTCCAACAGGACAATCCTGGCCAGGATTCATGTTGAACCCTCCTTGGAATACATTGGCGCTAGCTAGGCCATAAGGAGTAGGTGTAGCTCTTAGCTCTACCGACGTCTCAAGCGTTACATCATTACCAGGATTAGTGGTAGCATAAATATAAGCTACTCCAGTGCCAGCAGAGAGTCCTTCTATACTCTTGTCCAGCGCAGCTTTGACATTAACAGATACGCTAGTGCCGGCAGATAGTCTTTTGTGAGCTGGTCTCCCATCTGCAACAGTTGAACCACCTTCCCATGCCTGCCCGAGAACAAGACCTAGGCTCTGGCTTGGATACTCAGAGTTATTTAAGTTTCCAAACTTGACCTCAGGAGCAGTTGTTGTGCTGAAGTCTGCAGTAATATTCTCAGAAGGAACGTTGCCTGGCTGATACATTCTCCAGGCAGAGCCTGCTATAGTTGTTCCAACATCTTGGAACGTTTCATCGTCAGCTGCAAGGTAAACATTGAGGCCGGTTAAGACACTACCAGTATAACCTTCAGTAGTATGATAATATATAGGATACGACAGCTTGCTTTGATTGCCGTTAGCTATATCAAACTCTATATAGGTATCTCCTGGATTAAATAAGCCAGTAGCGTAAGAGCCCGATTGGTATGTTCCTCCACCTAGACCTTCAACAGCATCTAAATCACACTGCAGAAGCGCTACGTTTTTATGAGTACCAATAGTTGCTTTCTCGAAAAGGGTAGTACCCGTAAAGGTCCATCCTCCGATTAAAGGATACATAGTGAAGCCGAGCTGAGGATGCACTTTAGCGTTAGATGTATATGGGTTACTGTAGTCAGTGTCCATAGTAGGTCTCACATTTGAAGTGACACTACTTTTCAGGGCAGGAAGATGCTTAAGGGATGCTTCAGCGTATGAAGGATCTAATCCATCTATCTTAGTGACATTGCCATCGGGCCTATTATTTAGAGCTACGTGATTATCAGTAGAGAAGCTACCAGGGAAGGCGACCTCTACAGTAGAGTTAAATGTTGTCGCTCCGTTCAGGGTAGCTTCATTATCTATAAGAAGAGAAGAGCCGTGGAACTCTCCTATAACAGTTAAGGCTTCTCCACTTAAGCTTACTACAGTTACGTTTCCATTACCTGAGAGACCAGAGCCGAACCATATTCCTCCGTGAACCCTAAGAGCAGCGCCGCTGTAAAAAGCCAAACCACCAGTAGGAACTGTATCTTCGTATGAATCTATCAGTGCTCCGTATGATCTACCTATTGTCACTTGGGAAGCAAAGTCAGTTACTCCACTGAAGCCTACTTGGTCCCCAGTATTGGAGCTATAGTTGAATACTCCAGCAGTTGTTCCATTTAGAGACTGAGCCGTGATAGTATCAAAGTCGAGTACTAGAGAGTCTCTATTGGTTGCTCCAGTACTACCAAGTGTTAGAGTGATGCTATTTCCTGGAGGATTAGAAAGCGATGAGTTTGTCGTTGAGCCTATCGTAGTATCTTCAATGAGATGTTCAAGAAGAATAACATTAGGCATAAATGTCTGTATGCTTTGTAACTCGGTAATGGTACTAGGATCAAACGTCGTAACCATTGGCATTGTTGACATGCCAGTCCCGTATCCATCTACAGGACTAGTAAGACCAAGTCTTCTCTGAATCTCCATTACTGCATTCTGAAGAGCATTTACGTGCGAGTCTTCAATTTTATCTGCAACAGCAGTATATGTAATGTCGAATGTGTTGCCAGTAGGCAAAGTCGTAAACGTAACACTCTTGTTGAAGATGTCCGTTGCCCCAGTGTCTACTGCTCCATCACTCAAGGTAATGATACCTACGTTACCACTTAAGTCCGTAGCTGGCCTGTGATCAAGATAGAGTAACGTACTTTGTATATCAGTTAACGCATGTCTCTCTGTTGCAGAGAAGTCTGCGAGGCTGGAGTTTTCCTTATTGCTTAGTAAGTCAAACTTAGCAGGCCATAATATAGTATCAGAACCGGAATCATTAGAGTTAGAAGATAACCTATTTTTCCCCGCTTCTGGTGCTCCAGTTTGAGCATTTATTGAATATTGGTTGTATGTCATTTTAGATTATTTGTAGGTAAGCGTTTTCTTTTAAGTAATACTCTCTACAGAAAAGCTTTCTGACTCTAAAGTCTGCGTAGCAATAGTCGTAATGGAGTTTAAAGTAGAATCTTCTATCTAGTGATGTGTCTATAAAAATACAGAATGGTATATCTTTGCATAGACCAATCCGAATTACTTCTTCGGGTATCGCATTGGAGCTTATAGGGTTTAAATCTATAGGTATCTCTAAGTCCGATAAGGACTGAACGTAGCCATCCTCGTATGATAGCTTAGTGGGCTTTATGAATTTTAGGTAGTTAGCTGTCTTGCCGAGGTAAGTCTCCTTAGTGACTGCAATAACTAAGTCTCTGAGTACAGTTGTAGCCTTTACAGAGCCAGCAGTATACTCATCTAGGTAATTAGAGCCATTCTCCGCTTTATACGCATCTCGTATATCTACAATAGAGAAAACATCTGGCGTAGTTAGCGACTCTTCCTTTAGCTTTCCGTCAGATGCTGACCACATTACGGGTAGGTTCTCAAACTCCGCAGTTATCTGTCTACCGAGAGCCAGATCGATAGAGTGTCCAGGGTCAGTAGAAGGATATATCCTTTCTATTCTTGTGGGTATAGTAATATCAGCGAACTCTACCTCAGTGCTAACCTCTGTAACCTCAAGCTTTTGTGACGTTAAGCTAGACTCTGTTCCTTTGAATAAACCAACAGCCGCAACGCTTTTTGCATTAAGACTGCTTATGTGTATGGGGTAGTCTCTTATGCCAGAGGTCCACTGAGACGGAGACGCAGCTTCCTCAAGCATGGGAAGGTCTATAGAGAAGTCATAGCCAGACCTGTTGACTATTATAACCTCTACTGACTTAGTCTCTTTAGCTATGTTAACGGTAAGACTAGCGCGCACTAATTTATTGCCTGTATTTTTAGGGAACCCTACTCCATAGCTTGATACGGTAGAGTCAGCATACCTTACAATAAGAAGAAGCCCCGCAGTATCGGGATCAAATCTATCTACAGTGCTTAGTCCTGTGTCTATAATAGTCTTAGCGTATATACTAAACGTAAGATTACCGCTGAGCTTTTTAATCTCAAGACTCTGCTTTAGAGCAGCTGTGCCGGATAGCTTAATAGCATTGTCTCCAAATATACTATTGGAGTAGTCAAATGATATATCATTAAGAGTAACTCTGTCAACCGCCCAACCTTCAGGTCTATTAGTTCTTGCTATAGACTTAAGAGAGAAGGAGGAGTTGTACAGGAAGTTTCTAAACTCTGGAGTATAGGCCCTGTCCTCTTGAAAAGATAGCTCACTTACTCCACCGTGTGTATCAAGATAGGGATTAGCAGTTGAGAGAAACTGTTCATTTCTATATTCAACATACTGATTGTTAACTTCTTCTAAGTTAAATCCCCAAGAATGAACAAGATCCTGCGCGGCTGAGTCTCTATCTAGTCTCATGTCCATCCAGTATGGCATGTTATTCATTATCTTTTGAGTAAAAGCAGCTCTTCCTATACCTAAGACATCAGTTCCAACTGAGCCATCAGAGAATGAATACGGTATAGTCATCCCATCAATAATAGGATCTATCGCAGAGTACGAATAGATTACCTCAAGGTTCTCAGAAAAGTCCCTGGAGAAGCTAAATGAGCCTGGTAAGGTTATGCCAACCATTAGTCAATCTTCGTGGCGCGGATTCTCATTACGAAAGAGGCAAGATCGTCATTGACGGCAGCGGCTGGTATTGCTTGCCTTATCCATATACCTATTTGATCTCCAAGCGCAGACGCAAGAAGTCCAGTAAGAGGAAGGTCAGCATTACCGCTAAACATGCCAGTAGTATATCCATCAGGAAGAACCTGTGGGTCAGATGACTGCCCAGTGATATCTCCACTCATGCCAGTGACTGCAAAGGATATCTGAGATGGGTACTCTACATTAGCGAGCTCAACAGTAAGATTCTCAAATGTTCCAGCTGTTACCTGCTTAGCAAACAGCTTCCTGTATTGAGATACTTCACTACTATCGTTAGTTGGCAGATGAGCAAAGATAGCGCTTGGATCATTAAGAGCTTCATCTGTGCTAATGCCTCCTCCTACTACTCCTGATAGTCCTGTGGGATGATTCTCTGGTAGATAAAATTTCCAGTAAGTAGTCATTGCTATATAACCTTTATGGCTTCTTGTTCTGTGCTAGGAGTAAACAATTCATCAGCAGCTAGCTTACGGTTTCTTATTGAGTGAGGTCTATTGTCAAAACAGATCTCTATGATTCTTATGTCCTTGACACTTGAGCTTGCTGCTTGCAGCGCGGCACCTCTTACTCTATTTATTATAAGCTCTCCACCTATACGGATAGTATCTATATAATTAAGTATCGAGGTTTTTACATTCAGCTTCGCTACGTCAAGTGAGCCACTTGATACGCCAGCCTGAGGTATCAATTGTATAGACATCGAGAACGATACATAAGTTGGCTCTATAACTCTGCTGCTTATGCCAAATGCCGACACAAGTTCCACTGCTCTCCTAGTAAAGTCTTTGGTAGCACTTGATAATTGATTGTTAACCGGGATAAGCATAGCGTCAAAGGTGCCAGCTCCTCTGGCAAACTCCTTAAGTACCACTCTGGATACATCAGGATTACCCATAGCAGTTATTCTTACTGCTGATTCGTTTGACGTAGCAGTAGATGCTAGGTAGTTACTTAGCCTAAATCTATATGAGTTGTCGGCCTCTGTATCGCTTCCGCTACTTATAGCTTTTAGGTTAGTTACATTTACTGCGGGGTTAGCAGTGTGGACTATTAATTTGTTTCTACCAACTCTGAAGTCTACTCCTACCCCTGTTGCAACTACTGGCACGAACACCTCTGTGGCATTAAAAGGAAACACCGTAGTCTTGGATGTCTTATATGTTATTGAACCATCACCAGTGCTTATTGTTACACCAGATGGTATTGCTCCATTATTCAGATTCGAGCTATCAGGGAAATACGAACCAAGCTTTCCTGATGTTACGGAGAATTTAACATTCTGGTCCTCCTGCGAGGAGAATGCCTTAGATGGTATATCCCTTCTTAGGCCTACGCCTGCGCCTATCTGGTCAAGATAGTAGCTCTCAGCTGTATTAAGAAAGACGTTATTATATGTAGAGGATACGTATTCTCCAAGTCTGGATATCTCTATATTGGTAGCTTCAACAAGTGACCTTGCTATAGACCCTTGAGATAGATACGTTATAGGGGTGTTTTCTGCCAGATAATTCAAGCTATCGCTATTCATCTGGGATAATGTTTTTATTATTCTAGGCATATTTTATATCGCAGAGGGTGAGCCTTCAAGGAACGGGAAGTCATAAGATATAACTTCCGGATTTACATCTAATAGATTTCCGTCGTCGTCTAAATACTGACCTACTAATGTTACAAACACTCCTATATGGTCGTAAGAAAGAGGCAGAGCGTCTACATTTATATCTTGAGGAACAACAACGTACTTAAAAAGAGCAGCCCTTACTGTGTCCTCTATTGATATAAGAAGATCGTTACTCATTGAGTCTCCAATGAAAGAGCCAACATTACATCCAAGCTTCTCATCTGGCTGGTACTGCCCCTTATCAGTCTTAAGGAACCAGGTGACTTGATTCTTTATTGACTCATGAGATGTAGCAAGCTTGATATCACCATTAGCTCCTATTTCTATGTCACCACCTAGTGTAAGCGAGATGTCTCTTGAAGTATATATTGCCATTTTATTGTCCTATTAGGTCGTCCTTGATTGCCTGATTGTCTATAATGTTCAGAGGTAGTTCTATGTAACTCTTACTATGCAAAGGGTCAGATCCTTTATTATCTGATACACCCATGGCTATAAGTCCTACTACAAGATACGGGTTATCTACTATGGACGATAGGGGACTAAATATATTCATAAGAACATTTGAGTTAGGGAAGAAGGAAGCAGATGGCTTATTAGAAAAAGGATTAACTACGGTTCCATCTGCTGTATATGTCATATTATTGCTCAATTGAGAGTTGTCCTCCGTCTTCGTGGAAAACGTATTATTTGGTCCTCCGGCTTGAACGATAGGCGCTGCATATTCCGTATCGCCAAAAAATGTGACGCCACGTTTCTCGTCTGCAAAAAGTAAGTCCTTAATTATATCTCTCACCTCAGCACTTGGGTCAAGCATTGGAGTATCATTAGCGTCTTTATCGCTAACATCCATAAATAAAAATAACTTCTTAAATCCTCCAATTATTGATTTTATCCCTATTGATTTTATATCCTCTAATGCTCTCTCAATTGCGTCTAACTGGTCACTAGTAAGCGTATCACTGGCGTTACTACTAAGCTTCTTTTGTGCACTTATAGGTATGGAGTATAGCTTTAAGGAGTTAGCGCTGCCTGACTCTTCTCCAGAGTTACCTTCGAATATATAAGTAGGAGGTCCCTCGGTGTTCCAGTGAGCTGCCTTAAAGTCACCTAAATTTTCGAATTGTCTATAGTCGGCAGCAATCCCAATTGCTACTAGTTTAGAGAATTGTACAGAGAATTCCTTAGAAAGCGAATTAAGTTGATCAGCAGACTGCTCGGAGTCTTTAAGCAATACGGCCTCCATTATCTTGTATTCATCCATTAATCTGCTAAGTTCTGGCTTAGAGTCTACTCTTGACACAAGAACATTTACCTTCTGAGATGAGCCATATACTACTACACCTGTATAGTTTTCCCTGTCCCAGTGAAATATACTATTAACTCCCCCTGTGTACTTATTTAGTATATTACGTCTTAAGACAGAAGAACTGATTATGAATTCTATGATTTCTTCAGATAAGGGCTCCCATAGTACTGTCTCATTTACATCAGTAGAGTTAGGGCCATATAATTGTCCAGCCCCGACATTATTATTATAGTTATTCATATTTAAGGTGTACGCTTCGTTCTTGTTCTTAGTTCTATAGCTAACTCGTTAATGCTTCTCGTCCTCTGGCTTTGCAAGTTAGCTAGATCTATTAAGCTTGCTATAGTGTCATTCCATTTCCTTAGTGACCAGTATACTCTCGAGCCTAGACTCCAGTATGTTTCATCCATGCCATGTAGTCCTGCCTGAAGAGGTGTTCCCTTGTACATAATAGGATTCATTATAACTGGGAGAGTCACATCACCGGACCTCATACTTGTGCTCCAGAAGCTCATAGCTCCATCACCTACCAATAAAGCACCCTGCGTAAGTATGTATCTAGTTGCAGCCGGCGGTAAACCTTTCATGAGCTGAAGTAATACTTCTCTTGAAGCAGCATGGACAAGTTTACTGGTAACTGCGCTCTTTATAGCAGATGCTATAAGGATATCTCCTGAGACAGCTGCTGCTTTTATTGCAGCACCAGCCTCTAATGATGCTCCAAGGGTAGGCACCATAGTCAAGAGAACAATTACATTCATGACATTTTCTGAAATATTATATATAGTATCAAATCTGGACTGCATAACTGCAGCCTGTATTTGCCTATTACCTGGGTTAGCTTCGCATATAGCATGAGGCACGAACTTAGTTGTCCAGCCACTTGATGCACTATAATGATGAACTACTCTTTCTACATCGAGAATGCCTTTCATATCTGTATACTTATCGTCAAGAACTACGTAGTCCCATGGCTTCATAGATCTTCCGAGTATAGTAATAGAGTTTCTATACATAGGACGCATCATCTTGGTCAATACATTCGTGCCAGCAATCGCAGCTTGCTCTGTTCTTGTAATATTAAGATCCGTGTATACTCCAACCTTCTTATCTTCAAGCACAACAGAGTCATCAAACTGCATTCCCATGTGACCATCTACAGATTTGGGCCAGCTGGTCCAAGTAGTTGATGCGTCTATTTGGACATCGCTATAGTTTCCCATTAATTCTTCTACTGTATAGAAGCGCTCGTTTGACGTTTCAAGTTCCTCTGGGAACTTTACTACAACAGTATTATGCATCTCTCTTGTGGTGGCAGCTAGGTCGTTAGATAGGATATCTCTGCCGTTTTTTACGTAATGATAATCTCTGAAGACCTTCATGTTATGTATTGTACTTGGATTAAGAGTAAATAAGTCTGTAGCTTTCTCTATAGCATGATCGATTTCTTCAATATTTCCCTGTCCTTTGTTGACCCACTCATATAATGACTTAACATATTCCTTGAATATAAATCTTGTCTGAACTGCGGCATCTCCAAAGTCTTCATCCTCCTTCATCATTGATATCGTGTCAAAATATATATTGTTTGATATCTTCACAAAGTCATCGTCAAAAATTCCAGGTGCAATAAAATTCCTATCAATGTCATCGAGGCGCTCTTCAATTAATATTCCATTATATATATCAAGAGCATCTCTCAATACCCTACTCAGTTTTAACCGAGTCTTATCATTTCTAGAGTCTAGTTCACTTACCCAACCAGGCGCAATCTTTCCTTCTACAGTTATATCCCATATTGTTTTTCCAGAGCCGAGGGTGGCGCTCGGCGCAAAGGGCAGGGGGGTAATACTGATAAAGGAGAATTGCTTCTGTCCATAGGCAAAAGTTCCATCAAGCTCCTCTATCATATCAGATAGATCGGTGGAGGGCAGCGCCCAGGAAGGTATGACCTTCTTTAATGGCATCGAGATAATCGGCGCGGTCCAATCCGAAGATTTGACTTGACTCCTATTCCAAGAATCTCGTGCCTTCTCTATAAATCTGTAAGTAGTGTCAAAAAGATAGAGATTATTTATTGCCTCCTTGATAGTTCTATCGTCGAGAGACTCGCTTATAGCTTTTACATATCCTTCAATATCTTCAATTGTGATATGATTACCTGCCTTCCTATCGTTGCCGGACGCAAGTGTAGTCTTAAGGGCTTCATTTAACTTATCCACAGTATCCTGATTTATACCGTTATCAAAGTGGACATTTATATTTGCCTCATCCGGTGGTTTCTCTGGAGACAGCAGAAGTTTTACAAGCTGAACATGGTTAGGTATATTCTTTTCTATATAAGTAATAGAGAGACCATAGAATGAAGCGAGTAATAGTCTTGATACAAGAGATTTATTGCCGTTAAAGATGCCAGATAGGTCATCAAAATACACATTATATGAAACATTTAATATCTTAGCTTTGGTGACATCTGTTACCTGCCTGCTGCGCGCGATCGGCGTCCCTGGAGGGGAAAGGGCCCAGGAATAGGATGTGTACGTTGCTCGAACTGCGCTCTTTGAATGCTGAATTATGGGCGGCAGCAGATGTTCGAAACTAAAGATCTTAGAATGCTGAATTATGGGCGGCAGCATATCCTTTTTAACAACGTCTATTGTTGTAATCTTCTGCTTACTAACTTCCTTAGACATCTTAGCGTCGCCAGTCTTATAGTAATACAAGTTCTCAGGTTTACCAAAGAATAAAGTAGCCTCGCTATCAAATGGAACTACCTGGCACATATAGCCCCAGACATAATTAGTTGCCATCTCTAATACATTCCAAGCACTAGTCATGGGAACAATCCAGCGTGTCCCCTGCCAGCCATTCTGTATAGCATTCTTAAATAAGTTCCATCTAATCTGGTTAGTGTCAGGTACCCACACATTCTTAAAACGCATGTCTACTCCAGCGCCAACGTTAGTGAGACCCTTGCCAAGATTGAAGCCCCAAGCTTGAAGTGACGCGCCCGTTCCCGTTGTTCCAACTGTAGCCGTGCGAGCTTGCATAACCTGTTCTCCTGCTGTGAGGTCTCCAAGAATACTTGCTATCTTATTGAACTCTCTTCCACTAAAGTATGTTCCTATGCCTTTTGGTTTAGCGTCTGTTATTGTCCTTACGACTAAGTCTTTCACTGAGTTATCTTCAGTTGCATGTATACCGAAGCTAACCTGCTTGCCAGCTATCTCAGCCTTCCAGCCTTGAGCTACTATAGTAACCATGTCTCCGAACTGGAGCTCTGCTATCCTGCCGGTGAATAGTATATCAAGATGGTCAGGAGAAGAGGAGTAGCCGCCTCGAATTTGAATATGTCTACCCTGGCGCAGCTTAACTTTATTTTGAAAGTTCTCATCAAGACCTCCATCAGTGGGCAATGCTACCTCATTCTTAAGGCTTGTAGATGCTTTGAGTTTCCCAAACTCTGAGCCCTGAAGTATTCTGAATGGGTCGGCTAATCTTATGACAGCAAGCGCGGCATCGCTTTTATCTAATGTTATATCGATTGAGTCTATAGCCTGATAGCCATAGAAGTTATCTTGAACAATAAGGTTAGGCCCGCGCTCCTCTATTAGATAGAGTCTCATTACAGGAAACGCCTTAGCCATAGTGTTACCTATGTCTGGAGTAGCCTGAAGTATCTTCATCATTGAAGCTTTATTCTCTTCAAGATTAACTCCGGTAACTACCATATCCGTTAGAGCCCCGCTAGCAGACTTTGTTATTGTCTCAGTTAGATACTGTTTGAATATCTTGTCGTCGTCTACCCTGGTCAATACTCTTGCATATGCAGAACCACTAACTCCTATAAGCCT
>Ga0209657_1000180_pt1 | contig 44440 bp, 51 predicted proteins | sample SaaInlV_100m_DNA_FD_184650 | JGI IMG/M metagenome (GOLD analysis project Ga0209657, IMG submission 184650) | Marine microbial communities from expanding oxygen minimum zones in the Saanich Inlet - SI037_S3LV_100m_DNA (SPAdes) (version 2) | ecosystem: Environmental > Aquatic > Marine > Intertidal... | reverse complement strand
TTCAGATTATAAGGACGAGGTGGTTTTATTAATTTTAACGTTGCCAATTTTGGTGCTCGCATATGGGGTCTGGTCGGACGATCCGGCAGCTATGGACAAAATAAAGATGTTTTTTGACCATTTTCAGGCGCTTCCGAGCTGGTTTACAAATTTATGGATTCTTGTATGCGCGAGTATTTTTGGTATAAAGGGAACTCAAATATTTAGAAATGGGAAGAAATAATGCCAGGAAAAGAAATTAAAGGAAGAAGTAAAATAGCATCTTATAAAAAAGGTGGAAGAGTAAAAGCTAATCAAGGTGGATATGTTGGAAAATATATTAAAGGTGATCTTGGTGGTAAAAAAGTTTCAAATCCATCTTATGCGAAATACTACAAAGGATTGGTATAAGTGGATCCATTAGTAGTCGTTGCTAAGTTACAAAAAGTTTTACAACAAAATCTTCAAAGAATTGGTGATGCCATGATTACTGGTGGTGTTGACAATATGGAGAAATATCAGTATATGTTAGGACAAGCACGTGCATATCAGTACGCGCTTCAGGAAATCTCTAACCTGCTAAAACAGAAGGAGCAAGAAAATGAACAAGGAAATGTTATCGACATCGGAAAAGGAAGTTCCAAAACATAGGAACGCACTTTCTGAAAAGTACGAAGAAGAGAAAAAAATTGGTTCAGAACCTGAACCTCTAAATCCAGAAAATATTCAAAAGCAAAAAACACAACTTCCAGAACCTAGTGGATGGAGACTTTTAGTTTTACCTTTCACACCGAAAGAAAAAACTAAAGGTGGAATTTTAATTGCGCAAGAATCATTAGAGAAATTACGTATCGCAACTAATTGCGGTTATGTTTTAAAAGTAGGTCCGTTGGCTTACTATGACAAAGAAAAATATCCAACGGGACCGTGGTGTAAAAAAGGCGATTGGGTTATTTTTGCACGATACGCAGGATCAAGATTACCCATAGAAGGCGGTGAAGTACGTTTGTTAAATGACGATGAGGTTTTGGGTATAATTGATAATCCAGAATCCGTACTTCATAATATTTAATCATAGGAGGAACTATGCCAGACAAAGAAGAAAAAACAGTTGATATAGATACTTCAGGTCCGGGAGCTGATATTGAGCTTCCAGAAGAAAAGGTAAGTGAAGTAACTGAAACAACAGAAACTGTTGAACCTGAAAAACAGGTTGAAGAAAAAATAGAAGTAGTAGAAACTAAGGAAGAAGAGAAACAAGAAACTAAGACAGACGAGAAACAAGAAACGAGTGACGAGAAACCAAAAGAAGAATTAGAACAGTACAGTGAAGGTGTTCAAAAAAGAATTTCTAAGCTAACTAAAAAGTGGAGAGAAGCCGAAAGGCAAAAAGAAGCTGCTTTAGATTTTGCTAAAGGAGTTCAAACTGAACACAAAACTTTACAAACTAAAATGGCTAAACTAGAGCCAAGTTATGTAAACGCGGTGGAGAACAGAGTTAAATCAGGATTAGAAGCTGCTAAATCTACGCTTGTAAGAGCTAGAGAAGCAGGAGATATTGATGCTGAAGTTAACGCACAAAAAGAAATAGCTAGACTTGGAATGGAAGAAGTAAGAGTTCATACTCTTAGAAATAAACTTTCAGAACAAAAAGAACAGGTTGTACAAACCCCTTCTTTAAATCAAGCACTTCAAACTCCACTAGCGGATCCAAAAGCTGAAGAGTGGGCAGAAAAGAACGATTGGTTCGGAAAAGATTCTGCTATGACTTATACAGCGTTTGATCTACATAAAAAACTAGTTGACCAACAGGGTTTCGACCCTAAATCAGACGAATATTATGTTGAAATAGACAAGCAAATGAGACTTGACTTTCCCCATAAATTTGGTAGAAACGACTCACAGGAATCGACTAAACCTACACAAACAGTAGCGTCAGCGACGCGAAGTGTAAAACCTGGTCGCAACACCGTGAGACTCACATCATCTCAGGTAGCAATCGCTAGAAAATTGAATGTGCCACTTGAAGAATATGCGAAACAATTAAAAATCACGAAGGAGGCATAAGCATATGCAAAACGATAAAATAAAAACTTCCCGTGCGAGTCAAACAAGAGCTAAAACAGCTCAAAAAACTGTTTGGACTCCACCATCATCTTTAGATGCACCCCCTGCACCAGATGGGTTCCATCACAGATGGATAAGAGCCGAGTCAATGGGTTTTGATGATACAAAAAACATGGCCGGTAAATTAAGATCAGGATACGAGCTTGTAAGAGCTGATGAATATCCAGATCAAGATTATCCAGTTCTGGGTGAAGGAAAATACAAAGGGGTCATCGGAGTTGGCGGCCTATTGCTGGCTAGGATATCTGACGAGCTTGTTAAATCGCGCGAAGCGTATTTTAATAAAATTACGCAAGACAAAGACGACGCGGTTGATAATGATCTTCTGAAGGATCAGCACCCAAGTATGCCTATCAATACTGATAGACAGACTCGTGTAACCTTCGGTGGAACAAAGAAAAGTTAATTTTTTAACGATTCCTTCTCCAACGAAATAAATAAACCGTACTGGAGGCCCTTCGGGGCAGGTACATAAGGAGAAAACGACTATGGCTAATCAAGACGCGGCTTTTGGTTTCAGACCGACAAGACACTTGTCAGGTGGACAAATCAGAACTGAAGAATATGTAATAGCAGCAAACTACGGAACAGCAATTTATACTGGTCAAGTAGTTGAAGCAGTTACAGCAGGTGGTATAGAAGCAGCGGCAGCTGGAGACACTCAACAATTAGGTGTTTTCGGTGGCGTATTTTATACTGACCCAACAACAAGTAAACCTACATGGAATGCTTATTATCCAGCAAGCACTAATGCTTCTGATCTTAAAGCTTCTGTGTATGCGGATCCAAATATCGTGTTTGAAGCACAACATGATGGTACAGGAACAGCAGCAATGAATCATGGAGGATTTGATTTTGTCGGAGTAGCAGGAAGCACTGTTACTGGACAATCAACTTCAGAAATTGATACATCAACTGTTACTACATCAGGTGGATTTAAACAAATCGGTATATCAACTGATCCGGACAACAGTGATACAGGTTCAGCAAATTGCAACGCATACGTTGCGTTCAATACTGGTGAACATGTATTTAAATTAACAACAGCACTAGGGTAATCGAATAGGAGATTAAATTATGGCAATATCACGATCACAACTCGTAAAAGAGTTAGAGCCAGGATTGAATGCACTATTCGGCCTGGAGTACAAAAACTATGCAAATGAGCATGAAGAAATCTTTAGCAAAGAAAATTCAGACAGAGCTTTTGAAGAAGAAGTTATGTTATCTGGATTTGGCAATGCGGGGGTTAAACCTGAAGGTCAAAGTATAAACTATGACGCAGCAACAGAAACCTTCACAGCTCGTTACACGCATGAAACACTTGCTTTAGCATTTTCAATCACTGAAGAAGCGATTGAAGACAACTTGTATGATAGACTTGCGTCTAGATATACAAAAGCATTAGCTAGATCTATGGCTAACGCTAAACAAGTTAAAGCAGCAAATGTTCTTAACAGAGCGTTTAACAGTTCATACACTGGCGGAGACGGAACAGAGCTTTGCGCAACTGACCACACAATTGTGTCTGGTACAGAGCAAAACGAACTTTCGACTGCGGCGGACCTTAACGAAACATCTTTAGAGCAAGCAATGATTGACATTGCAGCACTAACTGATGAAAGAGGTCTAAAAATTGCAGCTAAAGGAATGAAAATGATTATTCCTTCTGCGCTACAATTTACTGCAGAGAGACTTATGAAGTCTACGCAAAGAGTGGGAACAGCTGATAATGACATCAATGCACACAAAAACATGGGGATGATTCCTCAAGGTTATGTAGTTAATCACTACTTAACTGATACTGATGCATGGTTCATTAAAACAGATTGTCCTAACGGGCTAAAACATTTTGTTAGAGCACCAATCAAAACTGCTATGGAAGGCGATTTTGAAACTGGAAACGTAAGATACAAAGCCAGAGAAAGATACAGCTTCGGCTGGTCTGACTGGAGAGGTATCTTCGGATCACCAGGTGCGTAATAAATAAATAATTATGTGGCGGGACATAGTTCCGCCACATTTCATAAATAGAAAGGTAGAAATGACAAATTTCACAGTTAAAATATGGGCTTATGATCACTATGCATCTTTTGATGTAAAAGCTGAAGATAGTCCTAAATCTATTGAAAACTCTATCCTTGACAAAATTGGAGAAAAGAGTATAAGCTGGGAATATCTTGGAAATTCGTACGATAATAGTACGAATAGAATAACCTATGAGGAGGTTAATCATGACCGAAGACCTATACAAACAAAAAAGGTCCTTGGAGTTGAGGTGGCAACTGGAGTATGAGCAAGAAGGTAAATATACTCTGGATATGGTCAATATTGATAACGCTATTAGAGATGTTATCACTGAGATCAAACTCGAAGAATCTAAGATTGCAGATAGAGAAAATGCAATCATTGATGCCGCCCCACAAGTTTCAGTGGCTACTTAGATAAAAGTCACATCGCTGAAATCGTATATTTTTGTAAGGATCCCTTGCACTCTACTCAAATTTCATATATAAAAAAATCACTATACAATTTTAAACAAACTTAAATGTAGACGCGTATAGTCGACACCCCTAGGGACTACATTTATATATATCTAGGAGGATATTAACATGGCAAATACAACTTTTAATGGACCGGTAAGATCCGAAAAAGGTTTCCAAGTAGCAACTAAAAACACGTCTACTGGAGCAATAACAACTAGAATGAGTTCAGGCATGCCTGACTTAACTGGTTTATCAATTTCAGATGTAGCAACAGCAACTAACGTAACGTTAGCAGCAGACACTATTTCTGTAATCAATTACACAGGTGCAGCAGCTGCAACTATGACACTACCCGCAGCAACAGCAGGAACAATAGTAATTTATTGTCAATCAAAAGACACTACAGGTGGAACAGCTACATTAGTTTTTGATGCAGCAGGTTCTGATGTTTGGGCAACTGGTTCAGTAATTGAATCAAGAGGTTCAAGTGAAGTAACTTTTGATACTTCAGCAGCAGGTGAAACTAAATTAACTTTTACACCAGCTAACGCAGCAACAAACTTGTTGACTACTGGTGGACAAATTGCTTTTATTTGTTACGAAGATGCTACATGGCATATTGCAACAAAACTAGCAGCTGAGACTACTCAAGTTACTGGTGCGTTTGTATTCGCAGCGTAATAATAAATAATTAATCTATGCTCCTTCGGGAGCATAGAAATTTAAGGAAAAAATATGAGTCAATTAAATATACAAGCTACTAGATCCGCAGCAGCTGCAGGAGCAACTGCAATTATAGCGCCGCCGGTAAGAGTTTATTCAATTTCAATTGCATGTACTGGAGGAGCAGGAGTTTTAGAATTAACTACAACTTCAAATTCTGGAACAACTAAATTATATATTGATGTACCAACAGGTGAAATTCTTACATTAAATTTTGGTGGAGGAGTTTTATTCCCCGCTGGAGTTTATTGTAAAACTAAAACTAATATAGCTGGATATACTCTATTTACAGATAAATTTTCTGGCGCAGGATTAAGTTAGGAATTATTATGACTCAGGCAACTAGGTCATCTTTAATGAGTGTTGACACAACACTTTCAGCAAATATTACTGCCGCACAAGATTACATTCCTATTGCAAGTACAACTAATTTTTCAACTTCTGTTGTTGCAGAAATTGAAACAACTAATGAGATTGTAAGTTTCACAACTCTAACAACTAATAACAAACTTTATTCACAAGATTTAACAAACGCCGTTTGGGTTAAAAGAGGTACAGCTTCTGTTACAGGAAATTATGGTACGGCTCCCGATGGAACTACTACTAGTAATTTATTAGCTATAGGAACAGGAGTTAATGATGTATATAGTTATACTTATGCTACAGCTGCCAACGCTCTTCTTGCTGCTCCCACTTCATTTTATTTAAAAAAAGTAACTACTACGGGACAATTGAATCTTCTGAATCCCGGAGGGACAGGTAGTTGGCAAATTGATCTATCCGCAGTAGGAAGTGACTGGGAAAGAATTACAGATTCTCATGCAGCAGTAACAGTTGTTGCTGCTTTTGTTTATCCAGCATCTCAGAAAGCTGGTTTTATGTTTAGGGCAGATTCTGGAACACTAAATTTTGAGGTCTGGGGCTGTCAAGTAGATGATGGGGACACGTCTGTTAGTGGATACATACCTACTACAGCTGCTATTGCAAGTGGATTAACAGGAGTTACTCGAGGAGTAAATGGAACAACTGCAGCAACTGCAAGTTCAGGCGACGCGATTCAACAATTACCTTACGCTTTATTAAATGTAGACATGCCTGTTAGATTAACAGGTTTATCAGTTTCATCAGATGGAACTGGAGCAGGAAGACTTACTTTATGTGATAAAGTTGGAACACACTTATGTGATGTAGATATTCCTGATACTAAAATATTTGATTTAACTTTTGATGGTGGTATAATATTTCCTAATGGAATATATGTTGCCAATTCAGATAATATTACAGCGTATACTTTATACACGAGTAGATACAACTCACCTAGCTTAACGGCGGGAGGATAATATGGCCAACACAACGTCAGGCACAGTTACTTTTGACAAGACATTTGCTGTTGATGAAATAATAGCAGAAGCTTATGAGCGAATTGGTTCTCAAGTAACTTCAGGTTATCAATTAAAAACAGCAAGACGATCTCTTAACATTCTTTTTCAAGAATGGGGCAATAGAGGTTTGCACTATTGGGAAGTAGCCGAAACTAATATTGATTTAATCGAAGGACAAGCTGAATATACTTTTTATAGAGCAAGTGGCGATGGAACAAGTTCTACAACAGTTGCTCCGGCAAGTGTTTATGGTGTAGCAGATGTTCTTGAAGCAACTTATAGAACAGATAGAACTTCAACTTCACAATCTGATTCTGCAATGACAAAAATAGATAGAGCAACTTATTCTGCTTTAGGAAATAAATTATCTAAAGGAACTCCTTCACAATATTGGGTCCAAAGACTTATAGATAAAACTACTGTTACAGTTTATCCAACTCCTAGTTCTACAGCAGCTTCAAAAGATATGCATATTTATTATGTTAAAAGACTTCAAGATTTAGATGCAACATATACTGATGCATCTGATGTTCCTTATAGATTTGTACCTTGTATGTGTTCAGGTTTAGCTTTTTATTTATCACAAAAATTTGCACCACAAAGAACTCAAGAATTAAAATTATTTTACGAAGACGAATTAGCAAGAGCATTATCTGAAGATGGTTCTTCTTCAAGTACTTATATAACCCCTAAAACTTTTTATCCAGGAGCATAATGGCATTCGCAAAAGGAAGATACGCAAAAGCAATTTCAGATAGAAGTGGAATGGAATTTCCATATAATGAAATGGTGAAAGAATGGAATGGTTCTTTTGTTCATAGATCAGAATATGAAGCTAAGCAACCGCAATTAGAAATTAGAACTAGAGGTGGAGACGCTCAAGGTTTAAGAGATTCAAGACCTGCTAGAACAGAAAATGAAGTAGCTAGAATGTTAGAATCTAATCCATTTGAAACAATTGCAGCCAGTTCAGGAATTATAAATGTTTATGAAAAATCTCATGGAAGATCAACAAGTGACACTGTAAGATTTAGAGGTCCTATCTGGACAAGTTCAGATCCTGATGGATATCAAAATCCATCTGACTTTGATGGAATATCTGGATCAAATGTTTCTTATTCTTCTGGCTACTCGATTACAGTCGGGAAGCGAGATTCAGCTGGAGATATTACAAATACAGATGATTACTATCACTTTACAGTTAATACAAACACTGCTACAAGTGGTGGAATATCAGGAGGAGGCAATAGTTGTTCGGCTGGTCCGGCAACTTTGACATCTTAATATGGCAGGATTTACTTATTCAACATTAACAACAGCAATTCAAAACTATACTGAAGTTGGTACTTCTGTATTATCTAGTACGATTACAGATCAATTTATAGATAATTCAGAATTAAGAATTCAAAGAGATGTTCCAATTGATGCAGATAGAAAAGAAATGATTGGTAGTCTAGTTGCTTCAAAAGATGATATTAATGTACCAGCTGGTACTTTATTTGTAAGAGGTATACAAGTTTATACTTCAACATCAGCTGCAACGGGTGCTAATAGCTGGTTAGAGAAAAGAGATATTAGTTTTTTAAGAGAATATGATGCAGCAGAAACAACTACTGGAACTCCAAAATACTACGCAATGTCTGGCGGAGCGACAGGAAGTGGAGCAGCTTCATCTGGAAGAGTTACAATTGTGCCAACTCCTAGCTCAGCATTTATGTATAAAATGCATTATAGTGCTAGACCTCTAGGATTGAGTTCAGCAAATACAACAAGTTATTTAAGTCTAAATTTTGGAAATGGACTTTTATATGCATGTCTGGTAGAGGCATTTAGTTATTTAAAAGGCCCGATGGATATGTTACAATTATACGAACAAAAATATCAAACTGAAGTACAAAAGTTTGGTGGAGAACAATTAGGTAGAAGAAGAAGAGACGATTATACTGATGGAGAACCTCGTATACCAGTTCCTCAACAGACACCTTAAGGATTAAAATATGGCAACATTAACAACTAAAATAATAGAAGAAATTACACTTAACAATAATAGTTATAATAGCGAAAGATCCTTAGATATTTCAAGCGTTAATGAAATTGTTAAAAGAATAGTTACAATATCTACAACAGAAACAGGGTTGTTAGGTTTTGCTACAGCTTCTTCAACTGATTTAGCTAAAAGTTATTTAGCAGGTCAATTCGATGAAGACGATGTTAGATACATTAGAATTACAAATTTAGATTCAACAAATCACCTTACATTAACATTTAGAGATGAAGACAGTACAGAGTTTGGTATAAAGGTAGACGCTGGCCACTCGTTTATTTATCCTGGTGATAATAGTGGTGGAGTTAAAGATACTATGCATGCAGCTGGTTCTGCAATTACAGTATCATTAAATGATTTAGTGGATATTACAGCTATAGCAGACACAGATTCATGTGATGTTGAGGTGTTTGTAGGGAGCGCATAGGAGATAAATTATGGCATCAAGTTATACAGGTCTTGGTACAGAACTAATGACAACCGGCGAGAATGCCGGAACATGGGGAACAACAACCAATACTAATTTACAAATTATAGAACAAATTTCTGGTGGATATGTTGAACAAGCTGTAACAACAACTACTACATTGTCTGTTTCTGATGGATCTACAGGTGCAACTCTTTCACATAGAGTTATAAAATTTACAGGCACACTTAGTGCAAATGCTACAGTAACAATTCCTTTAGATGTTCAACAGATGTATATTTTATTAAATGGCACAGCAGGTGCCTATACACTTACATTTAAATATGTTTCTGGATCAGGAAGCACTGTTGCTTGGGCTGCTACTGATAAAGGAACTAAACTTGTTTATGCTACTGCTGATGACTCAACTGATCCAAATATGGTTGATTCAGGTATTGGATCTACTGCAGGACATGACTTAGATGGTAACGAATTAATTTTAGATGCTGATGCTGATACAAGTATTACAGCAGACACAGACGATCAAATAGATATTAAAATTGCAGGAGCTGATGATTTTCAATTTACAGCAAATACTTTTACTGCACAAGCAGGTAGCACGATTGCTGCACAAGCATTAACTGCTACAACAGTTACAGCAAGTGGAATTGTAAAAACAGATGACACTACTGAAGCAACTTCTACAACAGATGGATCACTACAAACTGATGGTGGATTATCTGTAGCAAAAGATGCTGTAATTGGTGATGACCTTAAATTATTAAGTGATTCTGCTGTATTAAGTTTTGGTGCAGATTCAGACACAACTTTAACACATACTGATGGCACAGGATTAACTTTAAACTCAGCAAATAAACTTCTTTTTAGAGATTCAGCTTTATCTATTAGTTCAAGCACAGATGGTCAATTAGACATTGATGCAGATACAGAAGTAGAAATTGCTACAACAACTGTTGATCTTAATGGTGCTCTTGACGTAAGTGGAGCTTCTCAATTTAGTGGTGCAATTACTACTGGTGTTGATGACACTGGAGTAGATGTAAAATTTTTTGGTGCTACTTCTGGAAGTTTCTTATTATGGGACGAATCAGATGATGCATTAGAATTAACAGATTCTTCGCCAATAAAAATTGGTGATGGTGGTGATATGCAAGTATATCACGATGGTTCAAATTCTTATATTACAAATAGTACAGGAGCTTTAAAACTTGCAACAGAGACTTCTGGTATTGCAGTTACAATTGGACATACAACTTCAGAAACAACAATTGCAGATAATGCAACAATTACTGGAAACCTTTCAGTAGGTGGAAACTTTGATGTCACAGGAACTTTAGATTTTAGTGATTCTGATATTACAAACATTGGATCAATAGCACTTGATACAATTACAAATGATGGCACAGATATTACATTAGATTCCTCTGGGGACATTGTTCTTGATGCAGGTGGCGCAGACATAATACTTAAAGATGATGGAACTACTTTTGGTTCTTTAGTTAATAATAGTGGTAATTTACTGATAAAATCAGGTTCATCACCTACAACAACGATGACTATTGATGGTTCTCAAAAAGTATCTTTTGCTGGAGATATTCTAGTTGCAGATGATATATTTATGTCATCAGATGATGCCAAATTACAATTCGGTACTCACCAAGATATAACAATTACACACGACCCCGATGATGGTTTAATTTTAAAAAGTTCAGCAACAGCTGACGATAATCCATTTTTATTAACTATACAAACAGGCGAAACAGACATTGCAGTAGATGATGTTTTAGGTACAATAAACTTTCAAGCACCAGACGAAGGCACTGGCACAGACGCTATACTTGTTGCAGCAGGTATTGAAGCAGTTTCTGAAGGTGACTTTAGTTCATCAAACAATGCAACAAAATTAAGTTTTAAAACTGCAGCTTCAGAGGCCGCAGCGGAGAAAATGTCATTATCTTCTGCTGGTGTGTTAACAGTTTCAAGTACAATCACAGCAGATAGCAAAGATGTTATTTTAGGTAAAAACGCAGGAACAAATTTTACAGGATCGTTATTAATTGGTCATGCAACAACAGGAACTTTAAGTTCAGCAGAGAATAATACTGGAGTTGGTATTGGTGCTTTAGACGAAATAACAAGTGGGGATTCAAATACAGCTGTTGGTCAAGGAACATTAACTAAAGTTACTGCTTCTCCTGGAAATACTGCTGTTGGAAGATTGGCTCTTACATTGACCACAGGTGCAAGTAATACTGCTGTTGGTCGAAGATCATTACAAGCTAATTCTAGTGGAGATTTTAACACAGCGATTGGAGAATATTCTGGAAATTTAATTTCAGGTAATGACGCTAATTATAATACTCTTTTAGGTTATAGAGCTGGAGATAATATAACAAGTGGTGCTGGTAATGTAGTAATAGGAAGTGTTGATGCTGCTAGTGCTACTGGTGATAGACAATTAAAAATTGCTGGCTTTGATGGTTCAACAACTACAACTTGGATTTCTGGAAGTAGTGCTGGAGTATTAACTTTTAATGCTGCTAATGTATCACAACAAGCATTAACATCATCTTCAAATGCTATAGCTTGGGATGCTTCTGCTAAACCAAACGCATATCATTTAACAACAGAAAATACGACTTTCTCTGCACCAAGTAATCCAATTGAAGGTGCGTTTATTTGTATAGAGATTAACTACAATGGTTCACACACAATAGCTTTTAATACTGTATTTGAATTTGCAGCATCAACTGCACCAACATTTACTTCAACAAATGCTAAAACCGATATTTTAGTTTTTAAATATTCAGGTGCTGTTTGGCAAGAAGTTGGAAGAACATTAAACTTAAGTGAGGCTTAAAATATGTACGCATTAATAACAGACGGATCAATTTCAAAATTTATCAATCATCCTAAAGCTATGATTATTGGAGATACTCAATATCCAGCTAAAATATTTCAGTTGTGGTCTACATCAGAATTAAATGCCATAGGTATTTACGAAGTAGTCTTTGATGATAGTAATAAAAAAGATGAACAATGGTATATCAATACTAATCAATCTTATGCTTATGATGCAGATGCTGGAACTGTAACTGCAACTTACGGATCAAGTACAGCTAAAGCACACGCAGATACTTTATGGACACAACAAGATAGTGATGATGGAGATTTACCAGATGACAAATCAGTTGGAGATGTAAAGGTTGAAGGTTTAAAAACAACATTAATTAGAACTTTAAAATCACAAGTAGCTGGAATATTAAATAATACTGATTGGTACATTACAAGGAACACAGAAAAATCTACTGCTATACCAAGTGCTATATCTACTCACAGAGATGCAGTTAGAACTAAACAAGCAAGTATGGAAACTCAAATCACTAACGCAAGTGATACTCCAGCATTAGAGACTTTATATACTTACACTACAACAGATGGAGTTCAATCAAGACCATTAGGCGAACTTCCAACATTGGAGAGTTAATGATCATTCTTGGAACTAACTCCATAAAAGACACAGGCTATGACGTAGCCAACTCATGTAGGTTTAATGATGGAAGTAGTGATTATATGACTAGAGCATTTGGTGCTAGTCAAACAAGCACAGCAGCATTTACTGTTTCAGTATGGGTTAAAAGAGGTGCTTTAGGAACAAGACAATCAATTTTTGCTGCTTATGATGGCTCTGCTGCTGCTGGAGATGATTTAGAATTTGAAACAGATGATACTCTTTCATACAATGGAAGTGGCGCTGGTGCTAATACTACAAGTGCAAAGTTTAGAGATGTTTCTGCTTGGTATCATATTGTTGTAGCAAGAAATAGCGGAGCAACTGGTGCAGCTAATCAAGTTAAAATATATGTAAATGGAACTTTACAAACTTTAGGAACAAATGCTGGTTGTAATGTATCACAATTTTTACGAAATGGATTAAATTCAAGAATAGGAGCTAGTCAAAATGGTAGTGCATACTATGTTGATATGTATATGGCAGAATTTGTTGCTATTGATGGACAAATGTTAGACCACACATCATTTGGAGAATTTGACGAAGATAGTCCAACAATTTGGAAACCGAAAGATGTATCAGGATTAACATTTGGCGATAATGGTTTTTATTTAGACTTTGAAAATAGTGGTGCTTTAGGTGCAGACGTATCTGGTAACTCTAATAACTTTACAGTTAATAACCTTACAGCAATAGATCAATCTACTGATACTTGCACAAATAATTTTAATACATTAAATGCTGTTTCAAACCCACCAAATGGTTATACTTTATCTAATGGAAATTTAGAGGCAACTGTAAGTGGTCAAAGTTTTTCAAGACTATTTATAGCAAATACAATTGCACCTACATCTGGAAAATGGTACTGGGAATCAAAATTAATTACATCTGGTGCTAGTGACAGAACAAGACTTGGAATTTGTTCTTATGAAGAAAATATTGGAACAGGTACTACATTCCCAGCAAATGAAGTTTCTATTGCTACTGGATATTCAAGAATTAGACTTACAGTAAATGGAGACGGTTCAAATGATGGTGGAGGAAACACTACTGAAGTTGATGGTTTTTATACTGCTCCATCTGCTAATGATATTTTTATGTATGCTTTAGACTTAGATAATACAAAATATTATTTTGGTATAAATGGTGTTTGGTGGAATTATAATACAGCAGAAACAGGAGGTGACCCAACTTCTGGAAATGGTTATCTTACAAATAGTGCAAATATAATTAAAGGTCCTATGTCATTATTTATAAATCTACACGCAGGAGCAGCAGCTACAACATTTACGAATCAATTTAATTTCGGCTCTCCACCTTATGCAATCTCATCAGGCAACGCAGATGCAGATGGTTATGGAAATTTTGAATACGCAGTACCTAGTGGATATTACGCATTATGTACTAAAAATTTAGGAGCATATGGAGGTTAAATGGCAGTTTATACAACAATAGACGATCCAGCAATATATTTTAATACAAAACTTTATACTGGTACAGGTAGTTCATTAGCTATTACAGGAGTTGGATTTCAACCAGATTGGATCTGGTTTAAAGAAAGGGGTGCAATTAGGAGTCATGCTTTAGTAGATAGTGTAAGAACTAGAAGTAAAGTAATTTTTGCTGACTTAACTAGTGCAGAAGAAACATCAGCAGCTTCAACTAACGATTTAAAAAGTTTTGATAGTGATGGTTTTACTGTTGGTGTTACAAATGTGTCTGGCAGTTTTAATACCAGTTCAGGTACTCATGTAGCATGGAACTGGAAAGCTGGAACATCATTTACCAATGACGCAAGTTCAACTGGAGTTGGAAGTATTGATAGTGCTGGGAGTGTATCAACTGATGCTGGGTTTTCAATTTGTTCATACACAGGAACTGGAAGTAACGCAACTGTAAAACATGGTTTATCAACTGCTCCTAAAATGATTATATTTAAAAATAGAAACACATCAACAGATTGGGATGTTTATCATGGTTCTTTAGCAAATACAGAAAGATTACATTTAAATACAACTGGTGCAAAAAATACAGCTGCTCATGCTTTTAATAGCACATCACCAACAACTGCTGTTTTTAGTGTAGGAAATGCTGATAATACAAATAAATCATCTTCACCAATGATAGCCTACTGCTTCGCAGAGAAACAAGGCTACTCAAAATTTGGAAGCTACACAGGAAATGGAAATGCCGATGGAACATTTGTTTATACAGGATTTAAACCTGCTATGGTAATTGGTAAAGCATCAAGTAGAGTAGATGTTTGGTGGATGCATGATAATAAAAGAGATATAGATAATCCAGTTGATTTACGACTAATGCCACATTCAAGTGGTGCTGAAGGTGCAGAGTGGGATTTAGATTATTTAAGTAATGGATTTAAAATAAGAGATACGGATGCTCAAACAAATGGTTCTGGAGAAACATACATCTACATGGCTTTCGCTGAAAATCCATTCGTAAATTCAAACGGAGTACCTTGTAACGCGAGATAATTATGCTACAAAAAATTAACATACAACCAGGATTTAATAAACAAGTCACATCAACGGGCGGCGAGGGTCAATGGGTTAGTGGCGACTATGTGCGTTTTAGATATGGCTCACCTGAAAAAATAGGGGGTTGGGCACAGTTAGGAGATATTACTTTAACTGGAAGAAACACAGCTTTACACCAATTTGTCAACTCAGATGGTATTAAATACGCAGCACTTGGAACAAATAGAATTTTATATGTGTATTCAGGAGGAGCTTTTTATGATATAACTCCTCTTAAAAGTACAACAACATTAACTAGTGCATTTACAACAACACAAAGTTCAACAACAGTCACGATCACGTTTGCATCTGATCACAATATTTCTAAAGGCGATATTATTCTTTGTGATAATTTTAGCTCTGCTACCAATTCTAATTACAGTTCTTCTGACTTTGATGATAATAAGTTTATGGTGGCAACCGTTCCAACTTCAACGACAATTACGGTTACGATGGGATCAGCAGAATCTGGATCAGGAGCATCAACATCAGGCGGAGTAAGAGTAAAACATTATTATTCAATAGGACCTGCGGTCGAAGAATCAGCAGCTGGTTTTGGATTAGGATTATGGGGAGGTACTGCATTAGGTGCAGGATCATCAACTTTAGATGGTGCTTTAACTTCAGGTTCATCTAGTATTATACTCGATGATTCAGGATCCTTTCCTGCATCAGGAACAGTTGTAATAGATAATGAAAGAATTGCATACACTTCAAACACTACAGGAACAGACACTTTATCAGGTTTAACAAGAGGATCAGACAATACAACAGCGGCATCACACTCTGATGCAGCAACAGTAACTAACGCATCTGATTATACTAAATGGGGTGCATCACAAACAGGTGACATTGTAACAGCTCCTGGTATGTGGTCACTAGATAATTTTGGTAATAAACTTATTGCAACTATTTCAGATGGTTCAACTTTTGAATGGAATTCAAATGCAATAGGTGCAACGTCAATTAGAGCAACAATTGTATCTGGAGCACCAACTGCAACACAATTTACTTTAGTTTCTACACCGGACAGACACTTAGTTTGTTTTGGAACAGAAACTACAATTGGCACAACATCTACTCAAGATGATATGTATATTAGATGGTCTTCACAAGAATCCTTAACTACTTGGACACCAACAGCAACTAACACTGCAGGTACACAAAGACTTGCAGATGGTACAAGAATTGTTGGAGCAATAAGAGGTAGAGATGCAATTTACATTTGGACAGATACAGCTTTATTTACTATGAGATTTGTTGGTCCACCATTTACTTTCTCATTCCAACAAGTTGGAACGAACTGTGGATTGATTGGACAGAATGCTGCTGTTGAAGTTGATGGTTCTGCATACTGGATGTCAGAAAATGGTTTTTTTAGATACACTGGACAATTACAATCAATGCCATGTTTAGTTGAAGACTATGTTTATGATGATCTAGCAGGTGTACCTAGACAACATATTTATGCAGGTTTAAATAATTTATTTGGTGAAGTTACTTGGTTTTATCCAGGTAGTGGAGCTACAGCTAATTCTAGAGCTGTTACATACAATTATATGGATTCGAGCAGCGAGCGGCCTATATGGACTACAAGTTCTTTAGCTCGTTCTACTTGGGTAGATTCAGCTATATTTGGTAAACCTCATGGAACTGAATATGATGAAGATGCTACAAGTGATTCAACAGTTGGTAATACAGATGGTGTTACAACTTATTTTGAACATGAGACTGGAACTAATCAAATTAAAGCAGGTGCAACATCAGCTATTGTGGCAAATATACAATCAGGAGATTTTGATTTAGACCAAAAAGGTTTAGCTGGCGATGGTGAATACATGATGAAAATTAGAAGAGTTATCCCTGACTTTTTAACTCAAACAGGAGATGCAAGAATTACATTAAATTTAAAAAATTATCCAACAGATGCAGAAACAAGTTCATCACTTGGTCCTTTTACAACAACAACTTCTACAACTAAAATAGATACACGTGCTAGAGCAAGAGCTATTGCTTTAAAAGTAGATAACACCGGCAGCACTCAGCACTGGAAACTTGGTACTTTTAGATTAGATATACAACCGGATGGAAGAAGATAATGGCAAAAATAGTACAATCATTAACACAGCCACCAAGAGAATATGATCAATCAACATTTTTATCCTTAGTAAGAGATTTAAATGGTTTAATTGAAAAATTAAATACAACTTTTCAAGAGGAGAAAACAGAAGACAATGATGCCATTGTTTTCTTTTTAGGTGAATAATGTCCAATAGTTTTATAAGTAAAAAAGTAGATTTAACATCAGATGCAACGGTTACTTTGTATACAGTGCCATCTGCTACAACGGCTATAATAAAGTCTATATTAGTAAGTAATGATGATGCATCAGGGCAATCGGCTCAATTAAACATAACCCTAACTAATTCAAGTGACGCTGTTTTTAGTATTGCTTTTCAAAAAGTAATTGAAGGGGCACAGGGACAAGCCGGAGACCCAATAGAAGTATTAAGTAAAACTTTAGTCGCTGAAACTGGAGACATTATAAAAGTATCAGCATCTGCAGCAAACAGGCTTCATGTAATCCTATCTGCTATGGAAGTGTTACCAAGAATAGTTACAACATAAGCTTGATTTACGAGTAAAAAACAAGTAATAGTAGAAACTCAGGTGAAATCCCTGCCTTTAATATAAATTAACAAACATTATGCCAATGAACAGAACACATATGCGAAGACAATTATACAAAGGCGGCGGGATAGCCGATTTATACCCGAGACAGAAATATGGTATTGGTAGTTGGGTAAAAGAACGAGCAAGAAAATTAATTCCAAATGAACTAGCAGATGTTGCAGTTAAAGCTGCTCCATTCGCTGCACCTTTTAATCCTGCTATTGCAGGAATGATGAGAGGTATAGGAAGATTCGATCAAAGAGGCAGCATGAGTGATGCTCTTAAACAGGGTATTGGAACTTGGGCTGGTGGACAATTCGCTAGAGGTATTGGTGGAGCGCCACTTCAAACAGGTAATCCGTTTACACAAGGTGGAGCATTTACAAAAGAAGGATTTAAATCTGGTTTTAGTTCTCCTTTAAGTGAGGGAAGAACACAAGGAATTAAAGATTTATTTAAAGGTAAAGATACACCAGGTAAAGATATTGGACAAATTAGTGATAAACAAGATTTAATAAGTACTCTCGGAGAAAAAGGAATAGATAGTGACCCATCTTCTCTTAAAAACATTTGGAATAAATTTCAAGAATTACCTGCAGAAGCAAGAACAGCAATCGTTGGTGTAGGCTCCGGTGCAATAGCAGGTATTGCTCAATGGTTTGAAAATCAAATACCACAAGAACCAGGTGAGAGTATAGACGAATATATGGCAAGAAGAAAAGTAGCTGTTGGAAAATTAATGAGACAATATATGGATAACACTCGTGCTTATGATCCAGCGTGGACAACTATGACAGATGAACAGAAAGATGAAACAGTGGCAAAAGCTAATATGAATCAAGGTGGAAGAGTTGGGTATCAGGCTGGTGGTATTAGTATGGGTAATACTCTTGCACAGAATATTGCAGCTAATAAAGCGCAAGCAGCGGCTAACCAAGGCGTGTTACAAGGAGCTAGAAATACGCAACAAGCTACAGGTATTTTAGATGCAGCTATGAGATCTGCAGATCCAAATGATCCTGGTGGTAGTCTTACAAATATATATAATAAATATTTTCATGGTAAAAACACTGGTGTGCCTGCTGGAACTTTTAATATGGGTAATAGAAAAATGACTTATACCTCTAGTGAAAGAGACAATATAATAAGAAGCATGGCAAGTCAGCTAGGTAATCAAACAGTTTCTCAAACAAACACTGCTCCAACTTTTAACAAACAAGCGTCTATAGATGCGACAGCTGCTCGAGAAGCTAAAGCTAAAGCTTATTATCAAGCTTTGGAACAAAAACAATTAGAAGCATATGGTAGAGGTGTAAAAACTATGCCTGAGTTTATTGGAGGTGATCCTTATAAAGCAGAAGCAGAAACTTTAGGAGGTATGAATCCAGGAGCATATATGGATTATCTTTTAACAGGTGATCCACAAGATTTAATGCATAAATATTATAAAGATGTTGATGGTATACCAAATCCTGATTACGATCCTCAATTTGCGTCATATGATGATATATATAGTGGTAGTATAGCTACAATGAGAACTCCTTATGATGTCTATTATGAACAACAATTAGAAAAAGATATTGCTGCAGGAATACCTGAAGCAGAAAGAATACAAAGGGGACAAGTATTGGGAATGCCTGGAGTAATACCTACAGGAACCACAGGAACAATGCCAAGTCGTTATGAATCTTATGAAGATGTATTAGCAAGAAATAAAGCAGCAATGGGTTTAAACCAAGGCGGCAGAGTTGGGTATCAGGCTGGTGGTATTAGTATGGGTAATACGTTAACACAAAACATTGCAGCTAACCAAGCACAAAGAATGTCTAATCAAGACGTGTTACAAGCAGCGAGAGCAAGATTACCAGGACATACACCTAGCTCAATTAATTTTCAAGGTAAAGTATTACAACAAAATCATTTTGGAGGACCACCTTCAGGTAGTACACCAGTACAACAAAAACCTTTTGGAGGACCACCTTCAGGTAGTACACCAGTACAACAAAAACCATATAGTGGAGAAACTTATTCAAGTGGCACAGCGCCTGAACTACCTACTTTAACACAAAATTATTATGATCAACTTGAAGGTTTAAGAACAAAACAAAGAACAGCTGGAATTGCAGATGAGAATTTAATACCTGATTTTGGACCAGTTGGTGAAGGTATGATTGATTTAGGAGGAGAGAGAATACCTACTCCATCAGGTCAAAAAGCGCAATTAGATTATTTAACTTCAGGTGTAAATCAAGGATTAACCTATGATCAGATTATGGACAACTATACGAATGAAAGAGTTGCTAGAGCTGATGCGGATATTGAAAAATATGGAAGTTTTGCTGATGGTAGAAATATTGATCCATTTTCAGGAAAGAGTTCTTATAATGATATGTTAGATGTATTTAAACATGATTATCCACACATTCAACTTACAGGTAATGAAACTTTAGCTGAACTAGATCAAATGATGTTGGATATACAAGGATATAATAAAGGCGGAAGAATTGGTTATAGCACTGGAACCGACTTTCAAAAATGGTTACAAGGTAGACAAAAATTTGATGCAGAACGAAGCAGAGAAGAACTTTATAGAGAATATTTAGAAGATAAACGTAGACAAAAAGTTGCTGAACAAAAACAAATGGTAGCTCAAGGCGGCAGAGTAGGTCAGATGTATGGAACAGGACCACAAGGTTTACCAGGAATACCAAGAAGAGCACCTGATGGAATGGAATTTGATATGAGAATGAATGGTGGTTTTCAAGGACTAGGTAAAAAAGAAGGTAAGGACGATGTACCTGCTATGTTAGCTAAAAACGAATTTGTCTTCACTGCTGATGCTGTAAGAGGCGCAGGCGGAGGAGATATTGAATTAGGAGCACAAAAGATGTATGATACAATGAAAAATTTAGAAAAGAGAGTAGTTTAATGGACAAAAAAGAATTTTTAATTAACAAAGGATATGGAGATATGCTTGAAGGAATGTCTCCTATAGAAATAGAAGAATTATTTAATAGTGTTACAGGAGCATTTACAGATGCAAATACTTACAGAGAACCAGGTAATAGAGGCGGAAGAATTGGACTGTATGCTGGAACACCTGAAGAAGGTATAGGTAGTCTAGATGCTGGCGCACCTGATATTACTTATGAAGGTAATGAAGGACCACAAGCACCAATGAAGATGGCTCAATTAGAAGAAGCTTATGATAAGTATGTTAATGAAATGATAGAAATGGGACAAGAAAATTCTATCATGTCTTTCCAACAGTTTATGGAACAAGCTATAGCCGAAGGACAAATGTCTGGCGGTCAACCTTTACCAGAAGATCCAACTAAACCAGTTAACCCTTTTCAACCTAAACCAAAAGGTATACAAATGGCAGCTCAAGGCGGAAGAATAGGTTTTTCTAATGGTAGCTCTCCTTATGAAGAATACAAACAAGATTTAGAAGATGGCATAATTTCACCTGATACTACATTTAATGAATGGTTAGATAATAATGCACCTGATCCAGACTATGACAAATCATATGCTAGTGGTGGCAGAGCAGGATATAATTCAGGTGGAAGAACAGGTTTTCAAACAGGTGGAGTAACAGAAACAAGACAATTACCACAAGAATGGGTCGAAGCATTAGGTAAAACGTATGCAGCTGATCTTACAAAACAAGCTGGTATACCATCTATTACTACAGCTACAGCGCAACAGCCAGGTGAAACAGCTGGGCAATGGCAACAAAGACAAGCACAAGCACAACAATTTGGTATTACAAAAGCTGGAATGGCAGACCTTGCACCGCAAGTAGCAGCGCAAGATCCGTATCAAGCAGCAGCTTATGCACAAGCAACTGATCCAACAAAAGGATTAGGAGGATATCAACCTTACCTGCAAGCAGCGGGAACAGCAGCAGGAGCAGCTACAGCTTTAACAGGTACAGGTGCAGGGACTGGAGCAGGATCAATACAATCTTACATGTCGCCTTATCAACAACAAGTAATCGATACAACGATGGCAGACTACGATGCACAAGCAGCAAAATCTAGAACAGGTTTAGGTGCACAAGCAGTAGCAGGGGGAGCATTTGGTTCCGGTCGTCATGGAATTGCAGAAGCAGAATTTGATGCATTAAGTAATAGAGGAAGAGCTAGTCAATTAGCTAATTTAAGATCAACAGGATTTCAACAAGCTTCGCAAAGAAGACAACAAGATTTATCAAACCAAATGGGTATATCTAATTTACAACAAGGTCTAGGTGGAACACAACAAGATTTCGCTAGATCACAGATTGCAGGTCTAGGTACACTAGGTGCAGGTCAACAAGCACAAAACCAAGCAGTACTAGATGCACAAAGACAATTTGCAACTATGGCAGTTCAAGAACCAGTTAATAGAATGAATATGCTAGGATCGGGTGTAATGGGAGTAATGGGGGGTATGTCACCTTATTCAACTAGAATTGGTGAAGCACCAGCTACAGCTCAAAGCAGCCCACTAGCTACAGCACTAGGTGTTGGACTAGCAGGAGCGGATATCTATAGTAGACTGCTACCAAAGACGAGTTAATTATGTCAAGAATATTAAAAAGACCAATGTTTAGAACGGGTGGTACTCCTAACGAGGGTATCATGCATGGAATAGTTGATCGTAAAGGATATACTGAGGGAAGTGCTCGAAAAACAGCAGACGAAGTTTATGATCTTATGAAAGAAATGGTTCCTCCTCCACAAACTAGACTTCCTTTAGGTCAAGTAGGTTTAAATTTAGCTTCAGGTCAATATGCAGGTGATGGTTTTGTACAGAATCTTGTTAGATCAGCAAAAGGTCCTTATGAACAATGGACTAAAGCAGATGATGAAAAAGCAAATTACGATCGTCAACTAAGAATGATGGCAGCTAACACTGGTGTTGAACAACAAATGAAAATGAATCAAATAAGAGCGCAAAAAGCTGAAGAGAAATCACCTCTATACAATGTATATTTAAACCAAGGTGTTGAACGAGGTATGTCTGGAGCAGAAGCTCAACGTTTTGCTGCCTATCATACAGACATACAAGATAAATTAAGACAAAAAGTTGGTAGTAATTTAATAGGTGGAATTATAGAAGATAATTTTAATACTCTAAGTAAAGATCAAAAAAGAAAGAAAATTTCTAAACTGAAAAAAACAGGAATGGGAAAATACTTCTATGATCCTTATGATGGTAAGATTAAACAGTTAGTTGAAATGGATGGACAATTACAGTGGCGAGCATTTGATTCAGTAGATAGTATTGATTTTTCACCTGTTTCAGGAGTTGCTACTGAGACTTCAACTCCTTACCAAGATGCACAAGACTTTAGAGAACAAGAAAAAAGCGAGGGTAATTTACTCGACGAAGATATAGCTGCGATAAGAGGATACTAGGAGTCTAAATGGCTGAATTTATTCCATTAATTTCTGAAGAAGAAGGTAATGATACAGCTTGGTACACAGCAGGAGCTGCTGGTATTGCATCAGGTTTATTTAAAGTTCCTGAAGGAGTGTTTTCATTAGCAGCAGAATTAATTGATCTTGGATTAGATACAAATCTTGCAGGTAAAGTAGAACAATTTTTTGATACAATAAATCCTTTTGATGAACTAGCACAAGAACATGGAGCAGGTAGATTAACTGAAGCATTAGTTTCTATTGGTGTTCCAAGTACATACGGATTTAAAATAGGAAGTAAACTAGCAAAGAAAGCATTAGATGCTAGAAAAGCAGGAACGTCTTTTAGCGTTGGAAGTAGAAATGCTGTTAAGCACGCTATGAAAGCAGACAGATTAAATAAACTGGTACAAAAAACACCAGGCGGTGAAGGAACATTAAGATTTGCAGCAGGTGTCGCGGGTGGAGCAGCGGGTGAAACTTTGGTTGCTGACGTAGAAGAGATAGGAACTTTTGGAGACATGTTTGATTCTGCACCTACAGAATTAGATAGATACGATACTAAAGGCAGAGAAGATGCTACTAGAAAGTTAATGAATAGATTTAAGTTTGCATCAGAAGGATTATTAATTACTCCTTTTGTTGGAGCTGTTGCAAAAGGTGGAAAAGCTCTAGCAACACGAGGAAAAGATCTAGCTTATAGCAGTTCTAAATTTGATAGAGCAGTAAATAAAATAGCTAGCGCGTTTACTCCTAAAGGAAAACTTACAGAAGAAATATTCGGATCTCAGAAATATATGGAGTATTTAAAATCAGTAGATACTAACAGGGCTACTGAAATAGTAAGAAATTTAACTAAAGCGGTAGATAAATCATTTCCTGAAATGCAAAAGGTAATGGATAAACTTGTAACACCAAAAGAAAAGAAAGAATTCTATAAAAAATTAAATGATTTACTGTTTGAAGGTGACATATCTAAAGGTATGTTAGATCCTAACAGAGTAGATGATGCAATAAATGAAATGAGAGCGTTAGGTGTTGCCGACGAAACTAGTGGAAGAATAATGAATAGTTTACAAGACGCAAGAGCACATTTTTCAGAGCTTGCGAGTTTAACACAAGGTACAAAAAGTGAATTAACAGATGTATTAAAAGACAGAATTTCAAAAATGGTAGGTAATACTTATAGAATATTTGAAGACAAACCTATTTTAGGAATTTTCAATAGATACAGACCTACTGGTGAATCAATAAATAAAGCTATTAGTTTTTTTAGAGATCAAATTGCAAAAAAAGATACTACAAGAGTAGGGCTTCCTGGTCCAAATCAATACGAACAAGAAGCAAGACAAATAGTAAATAATCTTATAGATGATGCAACTAGAGTTGGAAAAGCAGGAGACCTTCCTAATTTAGAATTTATAAATAAAACTTTAGGTAGTCGCCCTGGAGGACAGTTTGTAAAAGATGTTATGGAAAAAACAGGTCAACCCCCAAGAGTTATCAGAGAATTGTTTGGTGAAATAAAAGACCCTAGATTATCTATTTTTAATGCTGTTACTCATCTATCAGCTGTAGGTAGACAAACTAAATTCTTAGATGATTTATATGAATCAAATAGAAAGCTTCAAGCAAATGGAGAAAGAGGAGCTTTTTGGGAAACTAGAGAAGCTGCAGAAGAAGCCACTAATAGAGCAGTAGATATAGTTCCGGTAAAAGACACATTATCTGGGCTAGGAAAAGTATCAGGTGAAGATGTACTTAATCCACTTCACAACTTATATACTACAAAAGATATTGCAGATGGTTTAGCTCTAGCTAATAGTCTTAAGGATGATTTTCTTACATCTTTTGCAAAAGGTAAAGATGACGCTAGCGTCGCGGCGCAAGGAGCGAGTTGGTTATATAGAAATCTTTTATTGATTCCTAAAGGAGCATCTCAATTAGCTAAAACAGTTTTATCTATTCCAACTCACATAAGAAACTTATTAAGTGCTGGTGCTTTCGCTGGTGCTAATGGTATTTTATTTACTAATCCAAAAGATTTAGCAAATGCATTTAAAGAAGGTGCAAGAGTTTCAGGTTTATTTAAAGCAGGTGCTAAAGCAGCTGATAATGAAAAAGCATACAGAGAATTATTAGAACTTGGTATTGTTAATCAACAACTTCAAGTTGGGGACATAAAAGGATTGTTTAGAGCTGCAAAGTTTGGTGATGATGTAGGAAATGTAGATGCTGTATTAAATCCTCTAATGTCTAGATTAAAAGCTATTCCAAAATGGCTTCAAGGTAAATATGTAGCAGAAGATGATTTCTGGAAAATTACAAATCACTTTGTAGAAATGTCCAGAAGAGGAAAAGCTTATGCTAAAGCAGGTATTAAAGAAGGTGATGAAGTTATAGATTTTATGGGAAGAAAACAAAGATATGGAGATGATTTTTTAAAAAAAGAATCAGCACATATTGTAAAAAATACTGTACCTAACTATGCTTTTGTTGGTGACTTTGTAAGACTTGCAAGATCATCTCCGTTTGGTAATTTCATGTCTTTCCCTTCAGAAATAATTAGAACATCTTCAGGAATTGGAGAGCAAATAGTAAGAGAATTAAAACATTCTAGACCTACTAAAGGAAGTAATTTATTACCTACAGTTTGGGATGTAGAATTAGGAAGATTTGTAAAAAATGACAACCCAATGTATGGCATTGGAGTACAAAGAGCATTAGGAATGGCAACAACTTTAACTGTTGTACCAACAGCTACGGTTGAAATGGCCAAATTAGCTTATGATGTAACTGAAGATGAGATTGAAGCACTAAGACAATTTGTTCCTGATTGGTCTAAAAATTCTACAATAGTACCAATTAGAGATGATAATACAGGTGAATTAAAATACATGGACTTTAGTCACAGTAATGCATACGATTTAATGGCGCGTCCTTTTAGAACTTTAGCACTATCTATAAATGATGCTCAACAAAACGATGAAACAGTTATGGCTGGTTTTGCTAGAGGTATGTATGACGCGACAACAGAATTAGCTTCTCCTTTTATAGATGAATCTATTTGGACAGAAGCTATGAGTGATTTAATTGGAAGAGGTGGAGTAACTAGAGATGGAGCAAGACTATATACAGATGAAACTTCTTTTGGAGATAAACAATGGATAAGAATTAATCATTTAGTAAAATCATTAGACCCTTCTCTTGCAAAATATGGAAGATTAATTAAAACAGCAACAGGTGCTCCAACAAAGACAGGGCAGTTCTTAGAAGGTGAAACATTGGGTATGCCTGATGAAGTACTTGGCTTTATGGGTTTAAAACCTATTACAGTAGACCCAGTAAGAGCAATGGGATTCAAGCTTGCAGAATATCAAACAGGTATAAGAAATGCTAGAAGAGAATTTACAGGTGGCTTCTTTGGATTACTAAGAGGTGGTCCTATTAATGAAGATGATGTTATAAATAGATACATAGCTTCTAATCGTGCAAGATTTAATGTTCAAAAACAAATGTTTAAAAATATTAGCGCTGCAAATACTTTAGGTGTTAGTAATCCAGACTTAAGAAAAGAATTTAGAGATAGACAAATAAGTATGGACTCTTTTGGAAAATTACAAAGAGGAAGATTTGATCCTTACTTCCCATCTAAAGAAATCATAGCTAGATTTAGAGAAATAGCTAAAGACTTAGGAGATCCAGATGCGTTTAGAGACGCAAGATCTGACTTAATGGCATTACAAAGAGATTTTAGACAATTAGATATAGGTGAAAGTTTTAATCAAGGGGGAAGAGTGGGTCTTGCACAAGGATCAGGAGGTTCTATTACAGAAACCGAAATTAATAGTTTATTAGCTAGTCTACGTTCAGTCAGAGAAGACTTAAGAAAACTTGATTTAGACGATGAATTTGATTTTGAAATGGAACAATACATTGAGCCAGAACAACCAGAAGGACAAGCTCAAGTACCTCAAGCAGGTTTACCACCTACTCCAGATGTAAACCCAGCGTTAATGCAACAAGTATTACCAAGCACTAATGTTATGGAAACTGGATTAACACATACAGAACAAGCGTTGCTTTCTAACGAAGAAAAATCTATAAGACTTAGACAAAGGGGAATGACTACATAATGGCTGAAAAATATACATCTCTATATAAAAAAGATCCAATAGCTGCGGAGCTAGAGGCGGGGATTCAAGGGACTGACGTATATCAAGGAAGTCCTTATGCTCTTTCCTCTGTACCAGAATTTGAAGGAATTAAATCTGCGACTACAGATTACAATAGATACCAAGACTTATATAATCTTTACTTAGGCGGTGGATTCGATGCAGCGCAAGATGATTTTGTAACACCACCAGCAACAACACCTGGCGGTAGCGGTGGCGGAGGAGGTGAAGCAACATTACCTGGTTTTGACGTTGACAGTCCAAAAAATACTCCTTTCGAACAAAATTTATTAGATCAAGGTATTGGAGTGCAAGGAGCACCAGGCGATCCTGTTGTAGCTCCAGGCGAGATGCCAGTTACACAAGAAGAAATGGATGCATTTAATCAGATACCTGTTTCAAGTGATCCTTTTTTAGTCTCAGGAGCAGCAGGTGGTGCTTCTTTAGAAGATATAGATTTAGATCAAGTGGATTTAGGTAATCCAACTGGAGATCCAAGAATTGTTCCTGAAGAACAAGAAACACAAGGTTCTCCTTATGGCATAAATCCTACAACAGGACAACCTTATCAAACACCAAGAAGTATCGCTGATCAAAATGCAGTACTAGGTCAAACTTTTGAACAACAAAAAGATCCAGCTCAGTGGGAAGCTTTAAGAGATAAATTTGTTCAAACTGGACAAGATGTAGGTAATTTCTTTACAGATCTTAAAGATAAAGGAATAGATATAGGTAATATGGCTGGAACAGCTATTTTAAATTTAGCAGGCAAAGCAGCTTTAGGAATACCTTTATTAGGTACAGCAATAGATCTTATAGGCGGAGCAGAATCAGCTAGTGGAGCGCAACAAAAATTAGTTTCAGATCAATTTGAAGAAGAAGGAGTTACTCTTGATGATATTGGTAGAATTCAACAAGTAGGATTAGATTACGACACACCAGAAAATGTAATGGCTAGATATAGTCCAGGTGAAACAGGTATAAGAATAGGTGACATATCAGTAGGTGGTGGTACAATACAAGAATCTATAGTTGATAGACTATCTACATTAGAAAAAACTAAAAATGAAAAGTATAATGGTAGTTTCTATAATGCAGACGGCACTCCAAAATTAAATCCTGATACGGGAGAGCCTACTAAACTAGGTCAAAGAGAAGAAGCATTAAAAGAAAATTTAAATACAGTAGCAAGAGCTGCAGGCGGTGATACTATAACAGAATATGATCCAATTACAAAAACAGCTGGTATAACATTAGGATCAGGAGAGGCTGGTTTTTTAGATGATACAAGTGATTTAGTTACTAAAGAAGAACAAGATGCAATTAATTTACAAGAAGCAGTAGACGCTGGCATACAATCAGCTGACGATGATTCGGGCAGCGAGATGCTAGATACTTCACCAGTAATAGAAGATGACTTAATCGGTTACGATGAACATTACGATATGGTTGAACCAACTACACCAACAGGAATAATAAAACCAGCAACAAATAGATGGGATACTTATCCACCAGATTATATTACAGATTGGCAAACAATGGGTGATGATTATGATATAGACATTTCACAAGATGCGCCGACAACATCGGCTTTTGATGCTGAAGCAGCAGCAATTGAACAAGCAGCAGCTCAAAGAGTAATGCAAGAACAAATAGCAGCCGAGAGACGAGAGTCTGAACGAAGAGCAGCTAACCAAAGAGCAGAAGTTACTCGACAAAATGAAATTAGAAGACAAGCAGAGATTGACAGACTAGCGGCAGCTAGAAGAGAAGCAGCTAGACGAAACCAAGGCGGTGGCGGAGAAGGTGATCGTTCCGGTGGTAGATCTTCAAGCAGCGGTGAATCAGATTACGGTGGATTTTGTTTTGATCCAAACACGCGTGTACAAATGGCCGATGGATCTGAGAAAAGAATTAAAGAAATTCAATTGGGAGACAATACTAAAGGTGGAGAAGTTACAGGTGTATTCCAATTTAAAGCAACTGATGAGATACATGATTACAAAGGTGTTACAGTTGCAGGAAGTCACTATGTGAAAGAAGATGGCAAATTTATAATGGTTCAAGACAGTCCAATATCTGTTAAGATCGACAAGATACCCGTTGTATATTCATTAGATACAACAGGCAGAAGAATATTTATTAAAGACATTGAATTTGCAGACTACAATGGCGATGGTATAGCTAAAGGTTTCTTACACAATGCTGGGTTAGAATTAAATGGGTTTAATAAAGAAGTATTAAGACAAGTAGAAAATAGGTTAATTTAATGCCAAAAGGTAACGCATTACAAAGAATAGAATCACACGAAAAACTTTGCAGAATTATGCAGAAATTAACACATAAAAAAATACATCAAATAGAAGAACGAGTAAAGAGACTCGAGAAGATATTATTAACATGTTCAGGAGCATTAATCACTGCCATGGCTTTTTTAATATATAGTTTAATTAATCATTTAGCCTTGTAATTTAACAAAAATAGTATATATAAGAAGTAAGAGTGCTTTAGGGGCTCTTAATTATTAACTGTCTAAACAAGGAGGTTACTATGACTGATCTAATAAATTTAAACAATTTCCTAAACAACGCAATTGGTTTCGAGAATTTCTTTCACAGATTTCATCGACTACCAAATATAAACGCAGGCTTTCCGCATTATAATATAAAGAAAGCAGGTGAAGATAAATACACACTAGAGATGGCAGTGGCTGGCTATAAGAAGTCAGACATTGATGTCCAGGTGCAAGACGGAGTCCTATCTATCGAAGGAAAAAATTCTGAAGATAAAGAAGACTTTGTTCATAGAGGTATAGCTAAACGTGCATTTAAAAAACAACTTCAGTTGTCAGAGTATGTTGAATGCAGTGGAGCTAGGCTTGAGGATGGAATGTTGAAAGTGGAATTGAAATACGATCCACCTGAAAACAAGAAGCCAAAGAAAATTTCTGTAAAATAGTAGGTTTCGAAAATCACAACGCCTCGCGCGTATGTCCTACATTTTCTGAGATTAAATCCAGGCCGTTAACTCTTCGCCCATTATCTCTGAAGCTATGTTAACTTTCTTGCGGAGGGCCTCGACGATTTTTTCGTCAATAGTGTTTTCCGCGAGAATGTCTATATAAGTCATTGGTTTAGTTTGACCTATTCTATCAATTCTTGCTTCAGACTGTTTTCTCTTTTCTAAATCATATCCGTTAGAATAATAAATCATGTTAGATGCTGCTGTCAGAGTAATTCCATAACCACCTGTTTGAGGCGTTCCAACAAAAAATCTAACTTTTTCATCTTCTTGAAATTTTCTAATATTTTCTTGTCTTTCATCTTGAGGTGTAAGTCCATAATAATCGACACAACAACCTTCTCCAAATTCTTTATTTATAACTTCTATTATTTTATGTACGTCTCTTTGCCAATGGGCCCAAATAACTACTTTCCCTTCTATTTCACTTAATACATTAACTAATTCATCTATACGATTATTAGGAATATCTTGTAAAGTGCCATCATCGGCCTTAAAGTGACCACATGTAATTTGCTGCAGTCTCATTATTTGAGTTAAAGCTGTTACAGTGGTAGTCATTTTACCATTTAGTGTTGCAAGCGCAGTTTTACGCATTTGCTCGTATATCTTAAATTGATCTGGGCTTAAATTTATGATTCGTTTCATGAAAGTCTTTTTAGGTAAGTCTAAACAGTCGTCTTTTAATACTCTATAAGAGAAAGGTTTTAATTTTTCTGATAATTCACCTAAATTCCTATACCCAACTACTATTTGTACCGACCTACCTCCAAAATTAGCTGTTCTCATTAAGGCATATCTAGTTCTAAATGAGTAATAAGAAGCGTGATCTAACAAGAAGGAATCTAGAAAAAAACACTGTGTATATAAGTCTAGGGGTGACTTTGTTACAGGGGAACCTGTCAATATTCGTCTATATTTAGCCATTTTAGATAAAGATAATATAGCTTTAGTTCTTTTAGCACTTGGATTTTTTATTGTAGTTGATTCATCTATTGCAACAAGTGCACTGCTGCAATTTAAGAATTTTTTAGCAAACTCTAAACCTTTTTTAGTTGAAAAAGCTTCAACGTTCATAATTAGTATACGTAAATCTACACCTGCTTTAAATAAAGTTTCTAGTTTAGAATTTTGTGTTTTATTAATTAACGCTTGCCACAAAACTACTTTTTTATCTATGTGATTTGCCATGTGATTGGGTATTTCAGACTCATACCATGTTTTAACAACACCTTTTGGTGCTATAATTAAGGCAGCATTAATTTTACCTTTATCATAAAGCATAGAAATATTATCTATAAGTACTTTAGATTTACCAGTACCCATTTCCATGAAATAAGCAAAAACTTCCTTATTCCAGGACATCTCTAACGCTTTTAATTGATGCGCATACGGCTTCGTCTTAAATTTATAATTTATCATTTTTTTCTTTTTTCTTTCTTGACAAACATATAAGCATTATTATATAAGAAGTCAAGAAAGTTATTTATGGAAAAAGAAAGTACAGTTTACGTATTACAAGAGTTACCAGGGACAAGCATCGGGCGTCCTAAATATAATATTATTGGTGCTCAAAAATATGGTAAGCTACAAGTTCTTTTAAAAGAAAATACACAAATCATTATGAGTCCTGGACCTATAATTTTTGAACTAAGACGTTTATTAAAAAATTATACTTCCGAAGATTATTTATTGTTATCTGGTGATCCATCAGTAATTGGAATTGCTGTTGCAATTGTATCAGATATAAATAATGGTAAATTTAATCTTCTTAAGTGGGACAGACAAGAGCAAATGTATTATCCATTAGAAATTAATTTATATGAGAAAGGTAAAATAGATGATTGATGCCTTAAAAGCGTCACATTTTAGATATATGAAAAAAATAAAACTGAAAGGAAAAATAAATGAGTGAAAAAGAAAATAAACCAAAACTATACGTAACCGATACTAAAATAAAAGATTACGAAAAAAGTAATTATCATCAAGAAATTGATAAGATACTAACAAATCTAAATGCTTTTAATGGTGCACCTGGAGTACATCATATAAAAGTAGCACACGATAGTTGGTGTGCTATTTATAAACAAAAAGCATGTGACTGTAATCCGAAGGTGTCTAAATTATGAGCCCAATTGATCAACTAATGACTAATAAGACACGTAATAAATTAAAAGAAAGATTAAAATATACCCAAAAATGGGCCGAGCATTTTTTAGATGTAGAAAAACATAGATCAATTTCTAAAAATGCTAGAAAAGCACTTAATAAAGACAGGCCTTTTCTAGGTTTTATTTTTATTATTTTATATCTACCTTCTAGACTATTAGATTTTATTTTAAGTACGTTTAGATGGAATAGATATCGTAAAGCTTGTAAAGAAATAGAAATTATTAGAAAGGAATTAAAGATAAATGATTAATTATGAAGAAGACCGAGTACAATCTGTAACGCAAACAGATACAGCTAAAACTTTATCAGATAAAGTTATAGAATTAAAAGATTTAGAAGATGAAATAGAGAATGCAGAAGAAAGTTTATCTAAATTAAAAGAGAAAGCTAAATATATTTCAAATGTAATAGTTCCACAAATGATGGAAGAAATGCATATTACAAAATTAAAGCTAAAAGATGGAGAATCTGTAGAGATTAAAAAAATCTATGGTGCATCTATCCCTCCTGATTATCAGGATAAAGCTTTTACATGGCTTCGAAATAACGGCCTAGGTGACATCATTAAAAACGATGTTACCGTTACCTTTGGTCGTGGCGAAGACAACAAGGCAGCAGATTATGCTGTCCTTGCACGAGGTCAGGGGTTTGAACCAGTCCAGAAAATTGGTGTTCATCCTCAGACACTCAAAGCAGTGGTCAGAGAGCGTCTCGAATCTGGACAAGAGATGCCCTCTGATCTTTTTAAAACTTACGCAGGTAACAGTACAAAAATAACAAGGAGAAAATAGAAACATGGAAAACAATGTAGCAACAAAGAAAGAAGGAGGATTACCATCTACAGCTTTGTATGAAGGTGATGCTCATGCAGGTTTTGAGAATGTAAAGACATCAAGTTTGGCTTTACCTATCTTAAAACTTTTGCAAAATGGCTCTGGAGAAGCACAGAAACGTAATCAAAATTATGTTGAAGGTGCAGAACCGGGAATGCTTTTAAATACAGTCACTAAAAAACTGTATAATGGAGCAGAAGGTATAGAAGTTATACCTTGTCATTATAAACTGGAGTACCAAGAGTGGGCAGATTTCGGAACTGGATCAGGTAGACCTGAAAACATTTACGATGCTAATTCTGACATACTTTCAAAAACAACTCAAGGTAGTGACAGAAAAGACAGATTAGAAAATGGAAATTATATTCTAACTGTTGGACAACACTTTGTTTTAATCGTAGAAGATGGTTCCACAGAGAATGCTTTAATATCTATGAGTGCAACTCAAGGTAAAATAAGTAAAAAATGGAACTCAATGATGATGTCCATTACTCTTGATGGAGAAAAGGGCCCTTATACGCCGCCATCATTTAGTCATAAATATAGACTAACATCTGTTTTAAACTCAGGCAAAGGTAATCAATGGTATGGTTACAATGTCGTTAGGGTTGGACCTGTAGAAGATTCAACTTTATATGAGCGAGCTAAAAAGTTTTACACTAGTTTAGCTAGCAAATAGTGTGAATAGTAGGCGGCTGAGGGAGACTTAGGCCGCCTATGCCACAGAGAGCAATATGACAGATAAAGTAAAAATTTTTAAAAGTATATTTGAAGGATTAGATTCTGCTTATGGACAAACTATCAAAACAGATCAGTTTGACGAAAGAGGAAAGCATAAAACTAAATCATATACAGTAGGTCAAGTACCTATAATTAAAATATGGCAAGACCATTTAAAAGGAACTGATCCTGGATTAGGAATTGTTCCAATCAATAAAGAAAATAAATGTAAATGGGGCTGCATCGATATAGACACATATCCTTTCGATCACAAAAGTTTCTTAACTAAATTAAAATCAAAAAATATTCCAATAATTCTTTTCAGATCTAAATCTGGAGGAGGTCATGCGTGCTTATTTACAAATGATTTTGTTCCAGCAATTATAATGAGAGCTAAACTTAAACTAATAGCTTCAGCATTAGGATTTGCAAGAGCAGAAATATTTCCAAAACAAGATTACATAAGAGTAGATAGAGGAGATACCGGAAGTTTCTTAAACTTACCTTATCATGGCGACGAAAGAACTATGCGATTTGCATATGATGAAAATGGAGAAGCTTTAAAAATTGAAGACTTTTTTGAAGCATACAAAGAAAAAGCTATGTCTTTAGATGAATTAAAAAATTTAAAAATTGCAAATAATAAAGAAGGTGATGATTTTTTTAAAGGTATACCGCCATGTTTAGTGACTTTGTTAAGTGATGGTGTTCCAAATGGTCAGAGAAATAATTGTATGTACAATGTAGGAGTCTATTTAAAAAAAAGATATCCTGAAAAAGATGAATGGCAAAGTCATATGTTTACATATAATAAAAAATTTATGGAGCCACCTTTAGATGTAGGAGAAATAAATACTTTAATTGAATCTTTAGACGGTAAAGATTACAAATACAAATGTAAAGACGAACCTATACATAGTTTTTGTGATGCTAAAAAATGTTCAACGAGAGAATTTGGAGTAGGGGATGATGGACCCACACCAGAAATAACACAAATAAGAAAATATGATTCTGACCCACCTATTTATTTTGTAGATATAGGTGGAGAAGGTGTAGACGTAGATGACGCAACATTACATGATCCAGAAAAATTTTCATTAGCTTGTATGAATCAAATAGGAATGCCAATGATGCCAGTTCCTAAACATGCATGGAGAAAACTATTAATAAAATTATTTACTAACCTAGAAACGCTTCCTGCACCAGAATCTTCTAAACTAGAAGTTCGATTAACAGAAATACTAGCAGATTATATTAACAAAGCTCCAGGAAAAGAATTGACCGATGTGCTAAGAGGTATCGCATATACCAATAAAGAAGGAAGTACTTTTTTTCAGTTTAAATCTTTCTGGAGATATTTATTAAAAACTAAATCTTGGTCTGAAAAAACCTATCCTTATCAAAAAACATTAAGACTTTTAGAATCTTTGTTTGGAGTAGAGGAAAAAAATATAAAGGTAGAAAGTAAATCAATTAGAACATTAATAATGGAAACAATTAAATTAGAAAAACCAAACCCAAGAAAATTGAAAGTAGAACAAGAACCATGGCAGTAAGAACTATAATTCCTGGTCCTCCAGGAACAGGTAAAACTTATAGATTAGTCAATCACTATTTATCTAATGAAATCAATGGTTTACAGACTAATCCTAAAAAAATAGTCTATGTGACATTCAGTAATGCTGCTGCAAATGAAGCGTATGACAGAATTAAATATCCTCTTCTTTATATATCTACACTGCATCATCTTGGAACTAGAGAATGTAATATTGATACTACCACACAATTATTAAAAGACAGAAAGTGGAAACAATTTACAAGTCAATCGCAAATTTGCAGAGGAATGAACTTTGAAACTAAAAAAGATATATCTGGAAATACTATTCATCAAAATCATCACATGAGAATTATAACTTACTCACGTTCTAAAAAAATTAGTTTAATAGAAGCAGCTTTACAATTAGATTTACATCATTCTGTTGACTTATGGTTAACAGAACAAATTGACGAAGATTTAAAATCATATAAAGAACAAACCGGAATGGTAGAGTTCTCAGATATGATTACCCAGTTTGTCAAGGAAGATAAGCGTCTTGCTCTCGATGCCGTCTTCCTTGACGAAGCACAAGACTTAAGTCCACTGCAATGGGATATGTTTTTTCATATCGAAGAGCAATGTAAGAGATCTTATATTGCAGGAGATGATGATCAAACTATTTATGGATTTCAAGGAGCAGATCCTAGTATCTTTATAAATTTAAAAGGTACTTTTGATAATCAAATAAAATCACATCGTGTACCTAAAAAGATACACGCTAAAGCTTTAGAAATTTTAAAACATATAAATGAAAGATTAGACAAGCCCTGGGAAGCGAGGGGCGAGGAAGGAACTTATAAAGAAAATTGTTTACTAACTGATTTTGATTTTAAAAAAGATAATTGGATGATACTTGCTCAAACTAATGCACAGTTAAGAGAAGCCGCACAATTCTTAAATGATTTAAATTTAAGATACAGAGGTGGACAAAATGAATTACTACCTGCAGATTTACTTAGAGCATATAGAATCTGGACCAGGTTAAATGATGGTGCAAGTGTTTCAGGAGAAGAAGCACAGCATGTAATTGAAAAGTTCTTAACAAAAAAGGAAGTAAAACATGGCTTTGGAAAAGGAAAATTATTGGACAAAGTATTTACTGTGACATTAGAGGAACTACAGAAAGATCACGGGCTTCTAGTGGCGGGCAGCTGGGAACATCTTCATATGTCAGATGAACAAAAAAATTACATTAAACTTTTATTAAAAAGCGGCGATAATCTTACCACAGATTCAAAGATAGAGCTATCAACAATTCACGGAGCTAAAGGAAGAGAATGTGAAAATGTAATTTTATATATTGACTTTGGTTCAGAAGATGAAAATGATTTTTTAGCAAGAGAAGCAGATAAAGATCCAGATAAAATTCATAGATTATTTTTTGTTGGAGTAACTAGAGCAAAACAAAATTTATACATTATGCAAAGTACACAAACTAACTTTTACAATATAGGATACCCAATAATATAATGCACACTATTTCAAGCGAACTTGTTTTATTATCAATGATGACATTTTATTTTGGAATCAAACTTTATTTAGTATTCATAATATGAGCAACGTATGGGACAAACAACACGGAGGATCACACTACCAAAAATTTAAAATTCAACCAAGTAAATTTGTTGTAGAGAATGAATTGCTTTTTCCGGAAGGATGCGCTATAAAATATATATGTCGCCACAGACTAAAAGGAAAGAAGGAAGATATTTTAAAAGCAATACATTTTTTAGAAATGATACTTGAAAGAGACTACCCAGATGTATAATCCATTACCTCCGCGCCTTACTATAAAACCCTCTTTAATCAATGGTTTAGGGCTTTTTGCAACAGCGGGCATTGCTCAAGGAACAAACTTAGGAACCACCCATATAAAAGTTGATGGTGAAATTTTCAGAATGCCATTAGGTGGTTTTATTAATTGTGATGAAAATGCTAATTGTGTCAAAGTTGAAATGAGGGCCGAAGGTTCTGTCACGGACAAATGGAATTTATTAACATTAAGAAATATTAAGAATGGAGAAGAATTGACATTAAAATATACTTTCTACACTATAGAAAAAGATTTTTTAGAAGAATCTAAAAAAGAGGAAAAAGAATTAGAGGAATCTTACCAAGAATCAGTAAGACAAACAAAGGAGAGAACTAAATGAACTGCTGGCACTGTGATACAGAGTTAATATGGGGTGGAGATCACGATACGGAGGATAATGAGGATTATGATATAGTGAGTAACTTATCATGTCCTGAGTGTCATTGTGCTGTTGATGTATGGCACCCTTCAGAAAAATTAATAAAAGAATATAACGACTATAAGGAGAAAAAAAATGTTTAGTGCAGCAACAGAATGGGTTTGTCCCGAAAATTTTCCAGATTTAAAAGAACATAAATATATAGCAATCGACTTAGAGACAAGGGACCCTAATTTAAAATCAAGGGGTTCTGGATCTTTAGTAGGTGAAGGTGAGATAATAGGGATAGCCGTAGCTGTTGAAGGATGGTCCGGATACTTTCCTATTGCACACAGAGAAGGAAATTTACCTAAACAAAAAGTTTTAGATTGGCTTCAAGAAATTTGTAATCTTCCATCAACAAAATTATTTCACAACGCTATGTACGATATGTGTTGGCTAAGATCATATAACATCAATGTAAATGGACATATTATTGATACAATGGTTATGGCAGCTTTAGTAAATGAGAATAGATTTTCTTATTCTTTAAATAGTCTTTGTTATGATCTCTTAGGAGAAGTTAAAGATGAAGGTCTTTTAACTACTGCAGCTGAAAAAGCAGGAGCTGATCCTAAAGCTGAAATGTATAAACTTCCAGCTATGTATGTTGGAAACTATGCAGAAAAAGATGCTGAACTAACTTTAAAACTATTTAAACACTTGTCATTAGACATTAGAAAAGAAAATTTAACTGAAGTATTTGATTTAGAAACTAGACTGTTTCCATGTTTAATCGATATGAAAGTTAAGGGCGTCCGAGTAGACGTTGAACGCGCTCACTTATTAAAAAATAAATTATCTGAACAAGAAAAGCAGTTATTGCTAAAAATAAAAAAAGAAACAGGAGAAGATGTTCAAATATGGGCAGCAAGATCGATTGGTAAAATCTTTGAAAAATTAAACTTACCTTTTGAACGAACCGCAAAAACAAAAGCACCTTCCTTTACTAAAAATTTTTTACAGGTGCATAAACACCCATTGGTTCAATGTATAGCAAAAGCTAGAGAAATAAACAAGGCTCATACAACATTTATTGATACAATTATTAAGTATCAATATAAAGGTAGAATACATGCAGATATAAATCCAGTAAGAGGTGAAAAAGGAGGAACAGTAACCGGAAGATTTTCATACTCGAATCCAAATCTCCAGCAGGTCCCAGCAAGAAATAAAGATTTAGGACCAATGATTAGATCATTATTTTTACCAGAGAGAAATCATATCTGGGGATGCTTTGACTATTCACAACAAGAGCCAAGACTAGTAGTTCACTATGCAGCAGCTAGCCCGAAACTTAGAGAAGATGATGAAGTTAAAAATATAGTAGAAAGATTTAAGAACAACGATGTAGACTTCCACCAAACTGTAGCAGACATGGCAGGTATAGAAAGAATTCAAGCTAAAACAATTAACTTAGGATTGTTTTATGGAATGGGTAAAGCTAAACTTCAGGCAGAGCTAGGTTTGAATACTAAAGAAGAAGCTGAAAAATTATTTGAAAAATATCATAGTCGTGTACCTTTTGTTAAAGACTTAATGAATAATACTTCAAGAGATTCACAAAGAAATGGATATATCACAACCTTACTTGGCCGAAGATGTAGATTTGATACGTGGGAAGAAGCTGCATTTAGACCTGGAAGACTTACAAGTCCAATGACTTGGGATGAGGCTAGTTCTAAATTTGGAGAAAACAATATTAGAAGAGCGTACACTTACAAAGCTTTAAACAAATTGATTCAAGGTAGTGCAGCAGACATGACAAAAAAAGCAATGTTAGATTTATATGAAGAAAAAATTATACCTCATATACAGATACATGATGAATTAGATATATCAATAGAGTCCAAAGAACATGCAAATAAAATCATTGATATTATGCAAAATGCTGTTAGTTTACATGTCCCTAATAAAGTTGATTATGAATCAGGTGAAAATTGGGGGGATATTTACGATTAACCGGAGGATAACTATGGAAAAAGTAATACAAAACGCTAAGAGAATATGGAACTTAGCAATAAGCAACAAAAAGGCTACAGCTGTAGTTGTAGTTGCTGTCATTATAGTAGTACATTTAATTACTAATTAATTATGACGTATGGCCTATTTAAATGCAAACATACCTGTGATCTATGCACAAATCAGAAGAGAATATCTCTACGATCTTAAAGAACATCATGAAGAAGTTGAAGACTGCATTATATTTGGCCTATCATCAATTACAGGGCGCCCTATACTCTTTCATGCAATTATGGAAAATGGTGCAGTCTTTTATAGGCTGCCAATTTCTGCGTTTATACAACGCGATTTTGATCCAAAAGAAGTACCTGGGCGTCGACTTGATGAGCTGGAGCTGTGGAACTGCTTTAGTTATTATCCTGCTGTATCTTCTTACGACATCTTAGACGGTCAATGTGGCAAATATTTTGGTAAAGACAAAAAAACACATCCTGGAAAATATTTATTTACTGTTGACTGGGCGCATCCAGAGAGTAATATAGTAGACACTGATCATTCAGAAATTTCGCACGAGCATAAGTGCGCTCACATACTTGCCTTGGATGATGGCAATTATGCGGCACAGCCAAACAATCGTATCATATGGAGTATTCCATCATTTACAGTTAGAGATGAAATCCCTGACTGGAAAGTACAAACAAGTGATTGGAATGTTGAAGATACCGGTAAGTGGATAACAGAAGATACCGATAAATTCTTTTACGATATTGAGGAGAAAAATGACAAAATGTAAAAAATGTAGTCACGGTTGCCATTGTAAGGAAGAGTTACACTCAGATGAATATGGTTTATGTGTTTGCGACGATTGTCAATGTAAAAGAGAATATAAAAAAGAAAAGGATCATGGGACGGATATGTCTTATGAAAATGAAATAAAATACGATGGATAGATTTATGAATTATTATGTCACAGGATTTTTAATCATAATGCTAGTGACATTAGCTCTTTGTGCAAGACCAGCTAAAGCAGACACTACACAAACGAATACCTCAGGTTCAAACACAAGTATCGATGGTGGATATGAGTCAACTGCTACAACTACTTATGAATCAGGTTCCGAATCTACATCTACAACTAACAATACCACAAACTCAGATATAAGATCTGCACCACCTTCGGCTGCAGCACCTTCTTATAATTCTATGACACAAGACGTTTGCGCTGTTGGAGTTTCAATGGGTGTACAAACATTTGGGCTTGGACTTTCTGGAGGAAAGCATGTGATTGATGAAAATTGTGAACGATTAAAGTTAGCAAGAATTTTGAACGACTTCGGTATGAAAGTTGCAGCAGTTGCAATTCTCTGCCAAGATGAGCGTGTGTTTGAATCAATGATTCAAGCTGGTACTCCTTGCCCAATAGATGGTAAAATTGGTAAAGAAGCAAAATCATTGTGGTCTAAATATGATCATGAAAGACCTGATTACGATATCTATGTTAAACGTATGAAGGCTAGAGAGAAAAAAGAAAAGAAAATAGCTAAAGAAGCAGCATTAGCTGAAAAGAAAAGATTTAAAGAAGAAGCCGAAATGACAAAAGAATTAGACGCTTTAGATAAAGATATGGAAAAAGCTAAAAAGAAAATAAAATGGAAAGATCCTAGATGATCTGGATAATAGGAATAATAGTAGGAGGATGTTATGCGATATACAGCGTTAATAAGTTTGCTGATTATGTTAATCCTTACAACTTCCATAAAAAGTGAAGAAACAACAACAAATAATTTACTTAGCCAAGATTTTTCTTCCAAATGGTCTGGTACTGCGACTCAAAGACATGGTAATGGTGTTGTAGCTGCAGTTAATAATACATATATACAATCTGACGATATAAGTTTAAAAGACGACGCAAATTTAACAGAACCTCAACTACAAGATGGCTTTACTACTAATCACTCATTTAAATATTGGCATTGGAATAACTATGATTCCACAGTCACCTCAACAGTCACAATAACAGGAGCAGATGGTGAAGCAACAACACAAATTCGGACATATAGCTCTACTGGTTGTGGTAGTATTAACTGTGGTAGCTATCAATCTGGCGCTGACACTCTTTCTGTATCTCGAAATACTCAAACTGATTATGATATAGATGTTAGATATAATTTTACAGACACTTCAAATAGCACAAGTCACTATTCTGTAGACTTAAAAGAGCCTTCTCTTACAGTCGCTTATGAATCAGAACCTATAGATCAGTCTATTCAAGATGAAATAAATACTATTTTTGAAGATTTACAAGAAGAAATCTTTGAAGATATGGAGGAATTTACTTTTGAAGAAGAGACTTTTACTTTTAGCGAGGAGCCACAGTTTGAAATGGAGATGCCTATGGAAATGGAGACATTTACATTTGCAGAAGAATTTATAGAGGATTTCTTTATGGAAGAGCAAGACTTTTCTATGGAAGATGAAGGTATGGCGTTTGAAGATGGCCCAATGCTTACCTTTGAAAACGAGGAAATGATAGAGGAAATTTATGAAGAATCAAACGAAATCGTTGCAACATTCTTACCGATGGTTTCTCAGGAAGAGGAATCATTCGTCACAGAAGATGAACCCATATTCATGGAATCAACCGAGAACGGAGAAACTTTTCAAGAAGAAGAGATGATGGAAGAGAAACCTGCAATGGCTGAAACTTTTCAAGAAGAAGAGATGATGGAAGAGAAACCTGCGATGACTGAAACATTCCAAGAAGAAATGGCTGAAGAAGAAAACACTGAAATGGCTGAAGAAGAAATGATAGAAGAAGAAAACACAGAGATGGCTAAAGAAGAAGCTGTTGAAGAAGAGCCTACTAAAATGGTAGAAGCAACTAATGAAGAAAAAGAAGAAGTTAAAGAAGAGAAATCTGATAGCGAGACTCCTAGAAAGTCCGCTGTTCAGACTAAGAAGCTTGCCCAACAAAAAAAGATACAACAGAAAAAAGCTATTGTCAAAAATCTTGCCAGAATAATGGACAAAGTTGACAAAGATATTAAAGATATTTCTAAAAATTTAGCTATTAAAAATATTATAAAAATGGATGCAATGACAAGTGAACAAGCATCATTAAATGCATACGCAAATACACAGTTTTATAAGCCAAAAAACATATATTTAGAGCAATTACCTATATTTGATAGTAGGTTAATTTATGCAGATAAGAGTCTTGCAACTTATATCCAAAATGATAAGATGGAGATCAAAGCAAGAAAACTTGGAGAACTTAATCTTAAGAAGCAACGGCTTTTGTATGAATTGGAGATGTTAAAAAATGGGCAAACTTAAAGATCAACTTGCAGGAATAGCAGCTTTGATTGCAGCGATAGTTGCAATAGGCGGAGGTTTTGTTAAATATGGCGAAATTGTGACTAAATTAGATGCAATAGAAGCTAAAGAAGAGTCTGTTGTTGATACATCAGCAATTGAAAGTAAGCTTGCAGTATTAGAAGAAAAAGTTAATAAACTAGAGAATGTTGACACATCACATACTCATGACGTAGTAGAACATACACATGATACTGAGCATGGTCATACTATTAGTCAAATAAATAAAAAAGAAATCGAATTATTAAAAGTTCAAATAGAAGAGATAAAGGTATCTACGAAAAATCCACTATCAAATTAAAATGTCAGACAAACCCTTAAACATATCGGAGTCGGCCGCCGTACAGATGCCGATGAAAACCGTAGCTAGTCTAATTATTCTCGTTGCAATGGGCGTCTTCGCATATACCGAGCTGACTTCAAGATTGGTATCGTTAGAGACATCACGTGAGTTGTTTGAAAATGATTTGCTTAAAAAAAGTGAACAGGTTCCAACAGACCAGGAGCAACATTTTTTAATCGAGGATTTGTATAAATCTGTAGAGAAAATGGAAGAAACTCAAGAGATGAATATGACAAACAAAGTAAACATAGAATTTTTAAGAGATCAATTAGAAAAAGCATTAAAAGATATAGAAGATTTAAAAGATAAGGTAAGGGCAAATGGCAACGGGGCGCATTAATAGACAAATTATAGATTACATCGAATCGATGGAGAAAAAAGCTAAACAAATGAGCTATGTAAAAAATTTAAAAAAAGAAGTTGAAACTGGCAAGCATGGTACACAAAAATATGTGTTAAAGCAAGGGCCTAACAAAGGTAAGACGGTATGATAGTCGAAGGAGTGGTAGCTCTTTGTATGTTTATTCAAGGAGAGCTAAAGGAACACAGAATACAACCTGCAATGAGTGATTGCTTAAAAGGCAAAAGAGTCGCAGAACGTGATAAAACTGATTCTATTGATTATAAATGCGGTAAGGTAACAGCAGAACTCGAAGATAATATTGATGGTAGTAAAACGATCAAAAAGATTATAAAAGATTAGTAATGAAA
>Ga0209657_1000171_pt1 | contig 45001 bp, 27 predicted proteins | sample SaaInlV_100m_DNA_FD_184650 | JGI IMG/M metagenome (GOLD analysis project Ga0209657, IMG submission 184650) | Marine microbial communities from expanding oxygen minimum zones in the Saanich Inlet - SI037_S3LV_100m_DNA (SPAdes) (version 2) | ecosystem: Environmental > Aquatic > Marine > Intertidal... | reverse complement strand
ATTGAAAGATAAAGAAGTCATTAGAGCTAGTACTTGTGTGTTGACGTGCGCCAACAGACCAAACTCCTCTTGTTGACGATGTGGAGGTTAAAAACGCACCAGTATCCATACCGCTTTTATAGACATGCAATCCTCCAACATATCCGTTTGCGTTACGCATCGCTAACTGAAGTTGTGGTCGACCTAAGTTAGTAAAGCTCTCTGACGTTAGCGTAGCGTTTGTATTCTGTAAAATAGCGCCACCTACTGCATTCCCTCCAACAATATGCAGCTTAGAAGTTGATGCGGGTGAAGCCGTTCCAATACCGACGTTTCCACTGTCAAGAATAGTTAGTCTTTTTGTGCCAGATGTAAAAAAATCAAATCTTGTGTTTGAATCACTCGAGTCATATCCTACTATTTTGGTTTCATCACTTGTATCTCCAAAGTGTATAACTCCAGCGTCAGCGTTAGTTGCAATTTTTAAATCTCCTACAATATGCAGTTTTTCGCCAGGACTTGTCGTTCCGATACCGACGTTACCACTAGATATAATGCGCAAGTGCTCAGTATCTGATGTAAGCATTTTAATATACCCACTATCTATTTGGATTTGATTACTCGCACCATACGATTCTAATCTTAAATAACCACTACTAGCTCTTAACCTTGCAGAACCCCCAGAATGAATTCCTAAAAATTCAGTTGATGTGATATAGTCGTTACCCCAATTATCTACATATAAATCTAAATGCGAATTGTTTTCATTATCATATCCTGTAACTCTTATACCGCTACTATCAGCGGTCTGACTTATGTGTAATTTTTTTGAAGGCGAATCCGTTCCGATGCCGACGTTACCGCCGTTAAAATAACTAATTCCGTATGAGCGTAGAATAATATTTTTAGTGTTAGCATTGTTTGTTAAATCCAAAAAACCTCCATTCCCAGCACTATCTCCAATTTCTACTCTTTCGTTATCATCTGAATTAATTAGTCTTAGTCTCGGATTCGCTGCTTTTAGCTCTAACAATTGGCTAGGTGAAGTCGTTCCAATGCCGACTCTACTAGTACTACCATCAATACGCATGACCTCAGCGGGAGTACCACCGTCGTTAATACTAAAAATTATATCTTTGTCAGATGTTACATTTTTAATATATAGGTCGTCGCCATTTACATATATTTCACCGTCATCCCCGGTACCAAGCTTGATTTTATCGTCATCGCCTAAAACAAAATGTGTCGCAGACGTACTTATCCCCGACACATCCAACGTGCCAGTAATAGTTACGTCACCCGTAATATCTACGTCATTCCTAAATTTACTTTTTAGGTCAAATATATGTTGGCCTATCCATTTCATATTAAATGTTTATCATTATATCTAACGTATCGGAGCTACCAATCGTTACATATAACCCATATCCACTAGCGGAGTTATCAAAAGATAAAACACTGCTATTATCTAAAAGTAAAGACGTGTCAGACGGTATAGCTACTGTACTTAGTATTTTAAATATGCTAGCCGCTGCCGCGGTTGGATCGTTCTCTACAAACAAAGTAACCGTAGCATCCGCCGTAGCGTGAGTATTAGTTATCATAATAGATTTTATCGTCCCGACATTTTCACCGGGAGCGATAAGTTCCACATCTACACCAGTAGACCCAGTAATATTATGATACGCTGTAAAAGCCATTTGTTACGCTTCTTCAAAGAACATTACATACTCTATAACCACAGTGTCGTCTGTGGTAGGGTTAGCCGTAATGTCATCCGCATCTATACAAGTAAGAGGCATCATCATCCAGTCTCCACCATAAAGCAGGCCGATAGGCTCTGCGTTTACACCTATCGTAACCCCCACTGATTTATCTATAACGCCTCTGTATCCAATATTTCTAATGAATATCTTAGATGCTACACTATCTTTTGGTTCTACAATTTCGCTGGCCATTGTGATTAAATCTACCGCGCCCGTTGCCGATAATTTTCTTATTTGAAATCCTGAAGTGCTATCTATATCTGTAAGTGTACCAGCTTGTGTTAGCGTCATTGACTCACTAATCCCACCAAAGCCCGGAGCTATATCTGAAGATATACTTATCGTTGCTGTTGTTGCCATATTTATTTATTTTTAAAGTTATTATTATGCTGACGCATCTTTAGTTATTCCCTCGTGAAACAAAGCGTAACATATTTTATTTGTACCTCCGTTCGCGGTTACTGCGATTTCCCCAGCTGCATCGTGAAAATCTGCTGGAATAAACATCCAGTCACCACCATATAATTTACCTATAGCTTGCGTGCCCTGAGTGATTGCTACAAAGTAAGTTTCATCTGTAGAGTGGTTTTTTAAGTAAAGTTTACTCGCCTTACTCGCTGTTGGAGTTGCTCCTATAAGATCATACTCATCTCCAGTTACTAAATCTAAGTATCCATATTCCATGCCATCTAAACCATCAGCAGTAGTGCCCGCTTTCATGCAAGTTGTAGTTGCATTTACGGACATTTCGTCTGACAATAGATCACTTGTTAGCGTTACCGCTGCTGTTGTTGTTGCCATAATTTATTTATTTATTTAGTTGTTATTATTTATTCGTCTGTAAATAGCATATACTCTAACGTCATATCTGCCGCTGATGGCGTTATATCTATATCACAATTTGTACTTGTAGTATCAGCTGCCCAAGGAATTAAAGCCCAATCGCCAGCGTACAATCTACCCACGACAGCACCAGCTACTTCTACTATAAAATATTGAGCTGCTGTTGTTGATGTGTTTTTTAAATACGCTTTATGAGCCTTGTCGTCTGTATAACTCGCGGCGGCAAACAAAGTGTATTCGCTTGTGTTTCCAGTTTTCTTTCTAGCTAAACCAGCAGTACCAGTTAAACCAGTAGACGTACCGGCCGTTGTTAATGTTGCTGTAGTAGATAACGATAATTCATCCGTTAAAAGATCTGTACTATTTATTGTTATCGTTGTTGTTATTGTTGCCATATTCTTTTATTTTATATTTTTACTTTCTATTAATGTGTATGAAAATGAATTACCCCAATGTTCTCTAGCTTCTTGGCATATACCTAGGAATTCCATCCAATCGTCGTTAGATGCTAATACCTGGCACCCGGCTGACCACTTGTTTACGTACGTAGAAGTTTTACCTTCTAACGCTGTGGCTCTATGTATGTTGATTCCAAACACACCTGTGTCTACAGACGATTCGTCAAATTCATATTTATCATTTCTATTGTTGTCTCTGTATACTGTTACGGGTTCTTTCTGCCCTAAAGCTAGGTATTTACCTCCATGTAACCTAAGTTTATGAGAACCTCTATATTGTCCAGGTTTCAAAACCGCACAACCTATTTTATCTATCCAAGGATTTTCCATCCAGTCATCTCCTGGATCTGTAGTACAATCGTATTCTTGGTATTGCCATTCACCGTTTTCGTCTTTGTAAGAGATGGTCATTGTGTCGTCAAACCTATTTGTTATCTTACCTTCGGTTTTAGAATTTCGAACACCAATTATATTTACATCGTAATTGTCTCCAGTAAAGTACTTATAGCCTAATCCTTCTACAGTATCTTTTATCTGTTCTTTAGTATATTTATATGTCATTAATGTACGTCTTTAACTAGTTCATTAACATATTCTTGTAACTCCTCTTTTGTTGCTGCTATTTTAAAACTTAGATCAGCCTCAAATCTATATATTTCTTCTCCGTCTTTAAATACAATTATAGTTGGTAAAACTTTAACTTTGTGTTTCTTTATTTTCTCAGGACACTGCACGTGGGTAATTTCACACTTTTCTAGTTCGTCAACCCATTCGGTTTTATTTAGTTCGTTCCATTCAGCATTAAAATGTGTTACCACTATTTGTCCATAAGACGTTCCAGCTATTATCATAAATATAATTAGTAATATATAGGCTGTCCATATCTTATAAATTGGTTTCATCTGTTGTAGATTTTATCTTCAATTTTCTCTAGAGTCTTTTTCATTTCCTCTACGTCTGATTGAGTTGTCATTATTGTTTGTCTAATCATCTGATCCTTCATATCAAACTCCATCCTTGTGATTTCAGATTCTGGTATTGCTTTTAAAATCTCGTCCTTCAAAATGTTAACATCTATCTGAACAGGTTGCTCTTTTGCTTCTTGTATTTCTTGCATAAGAGAGTACCAACCGCCTACTATAACTGCTATACCGGCTGCTATCATACCCATAGTTTTAACACTCATTTTAAATGTTGTGTCCTCGTTTAATTCTTTCGCCATTTCTATGTATTAGTTTTGTATATAATTACGTATTTTTTGCTTTATTTAATCGTGATAGTAACAGAGTCCACTTTTACTGAATGTTGTAACCTTACATCTTTTACCGTTAGACTTCTTTCTTCTACACTGTATTGATTCTCCAGAAGGATGCATTTCTACGCTTTCGTGAATAGTACACTTACCGCCTTTTCCTTTTACTTTCTTGTTACACCTTCTTCCGTTCACAACAGAACTACAAGTTACATCTTTTTTTCCTTGTTTCTTTTCCTTTTTTTGTTCGTTCTTAAATTGATTTTCTAAAACTTGGTTTTCTTGTTGTTTTATTTCTTTTTTCTTTGTTTTCTTTTCTCCTTTAACTCTAGTTTCAACCTCCTCAACTCTTATTTCACCAGGTCCTTTTTCACCGACTCCTAGCTGCCACTTGTTAACACCCATAAACATAGCTATTCTTTGCCAGTTTTCAAAATCACCCATAGATGCGTCTCTAATATTTTGAATCTTCATAACAGCTCTATCTGTAGGCATGTTTGTAAACGCTGATATAACGTTTGCTATAGCCATAGTAGCTGGGTTGTCAAAATCTAACCCCATTTCGTGCACAGCTTCTTTGTTATACATATAAGACTTGCCAGCGCTATATAGTTTTCTAGCTTTAGATCCGATAGGTGGAGATACATTTAACATATCTATAACAGTGTTACCGTAGTCAGCGTTATGATCCTTTTTAGACTCGTTTATAAAACTCATTATTCCGTTTTTTAAAGCAGCTACACTAGCACCTCCAGTACCCATACCTCTTAAATAAGAATCCGCAATGGTATTAACGTGTCTAGATTTCTTTTTTTCTGCAAACTCAATGTCCTCTGGATCGTCACTTTCGTCGTCTACAGCGAACATAGCGTTGGCTAAGTATGAGAATAATAACGTTTGCGCAAAGCCATAATACAGAGCACTACCAACGTTCTCAGCGGTATTACCTCTTCCGTTTGCTATGTCTTGAATACGCCTTTTGTGTCTTCTAAACATCTGCATAGGAGTATTAGCAAAGGCTAATATTGGTCTACCAAGAGCAGAGGCTTGTTGCATAGATATTAAATCAGGACGAGAAGACTGTTGTGTTGCTTCTGTCATTTCAGTAAAATCTTCCCAAGCCTTTTTCTCAGCCTCTTTAGTTGACAAACCTTCTTTTTCGTACTTTCTAATACTATTTCTATAGTAAGTTGCACCACCTGAAGCAATAGCAAAACTATCGGCATATTTTGTAGGTATAAATCCTTTTTCCAATAAGTAAGCTCTAAACTTAGCAAAACCTCCTTCTCCACTACCTACTCTTTCTATTAGTTCGTTTGCTTCAATGTTTATTTTTAATCCAGATCTTCTTTGCACCATCATATCTGAGCCAAATATTTTAACAAAATCAGCCCAGTATTGTTTTTGGTTAGCAAAAGCTTGAGCTGCTCTTAACGGATTATTAAACGTACCGTTAACGTAATTTAAACTAGATATAGTTTGTAACACTGCGGATTTCTGGTTAAAGAACATTATAGTTCCAGTCGCACTGTTAACCCAATTCATCCATTTGTTAGTGTTGGAATCAGCTCCGGTCTTTCTGTTGGTACCGTTTTCCATTCTCCATAAAATATTTTCTAAAGCCTCTCTATGTTTAGGTCCGTAGGCAGCCTCTATTTTGTTCATGTTTTCTCCTACTATTTCCCCTCCCTTCCATTTGCCAAATATAGCTTCTCTGTTTTCCACAAACTCAGCTAGAGCTTCTTTCCTATAAACACGATCAACAACATTGTTCATATCTATTGTTATGTTTTCACCTAACCAATAATCCGCTGGCTTAAGATAACCCTCTTTTAACATTGTTATTTGAGACAACTGCTCGGCGAATAAAGTTAACTCACCGTCTTTTCTAACAAAATCTGTTAGTGTTTTTAAATCCGTCTTAGACAAACCAGGTATTTCGATTCCAGCTTTATTCCATAGATGTACTCTAATAGCATTGTCTACAGTATAAACTCCATCTACCGCTTCGTTTAATCTACTTCTAACTTCTGGCATTGCTTTTCTCAAGGCTTTGTAATCGTTAGATATATTTTGCTTTCTAGAGTGTATATCGTTGTAAGCTCTATTAAAAGGTTTTTGTAAGTTTTCTTCAAAAAACTTCTTGTGCATCTCCCCTTGTTTTCCTTTACCAGCAAAAGCATAAGTTACTAATCCCGCGAAATCTTCAGCTCCTGGAGTTCCAAAAATTTTGTACTTACCCTTACCTTTACCAACTAATTTAGCTTTAGCCAAACTAAATGTCTTTTCTTTTCCAATGCCTTTAACTTCTTCTAGTATTTTATTAAAATCTTTACTTAAATTCTTTTTGTTTTTACTGAATTTAAATTGCTCAACTCCAGCTGTCTCTTTAGGCAAACCTTTAACGTCAGGATCTATTTTACGTAATTTATTAAGATCTAATCTTATTTCACCATCAGGAGATGTTTTAATAACACTTTCTAGCTTAATGCCTCTTCCCAATTGAAAACCTATTTCCGTTATTTTACTCTCAACAAGAGCTTCTGCAAAATATTCGCTTCTTCCAAAACGATTTGTGTCCATAAACTCTATTTGATCACCTTTTTCTTTAATTATTTGCTCAACTTTCGCCTCACCAAAAGGTCTACCATATGTGTTAATAGCTATTAATTTCCCATCCTCAAAATTCTTGTTACTAGTTGCTTTACCCTTTTTATTATAGTTTACTACTTCCATAACTTGCATTACATCGTTTCCTTGTTTGTCAAAACTAGGACGAGATGTAGTCTTTTTAACAGTTATACCATTAACTCTATTTTCTACAACGGTAGTTCCAACCTCATAATGTTCTGTTTCTGTAGCATATTCTGTTGTAACAGTATTTTTGTCCTTACTAACAGTTCTAGTTTCCCTAACAAATTCCGAAGCTTTTCCACCACCAATAGGAACTAACTCTACTTTTTTAGTAACTCTACCTTCTTTAATCTGTACAACAGGAGCGTCTGTAGCGTTATCCATTCTGTCCCAGTATTGCTCACTACCTTTGAATGCTATTAACTTACCGTTTTGGAATACCATACTCTTTGGGCCTTTTTCATAACCTCTCCAACTCATCCAAGCGTCATCTGTTAATTTACCATCTTTCTTCTGCGCAAGACACCATGGATTAGAATTTTCTCCAAAATGAGTATCCATAACCTTTCTAACAGCAAGTTGTCCCTCTTTAGTGTTCTCAACAATGTGTTCTGTTATACCGTACTCTTTGTTTGTAACCGTGCCTTTAGCAAACTCTTTTACAGTGTTAGGATCTGTTGGTTTTGTTTTAGCTTTACCAGCATATTTTTCTATAATCTCATTAGGATTTTTATAAGAGAATATGTCCTCTTTATGTTTTTCAGCTAATTCTACAGCTTCTTTTATTTTATATGAATCTTCTTTTAGCTTTATGTTACTTGTAGCTAACCACTTAGTAGTTACTTGCTCATACTTCCTTTTCTTATTTCCAGGTATGTTTAATCCGTCTACAAAATCAAACATAGCGTCTATAGTTTGAGACACTTTTCCCTCTTTAACTAAATCAGGACGATGTTTAGATATCGTGTTCTCGTATTCAGATCTATGGCTTTTAGAATATTTTATATTGTCGTAGTTCTCAGGAGCATCTAACCTATCAACGTCTTTAACTGACTCTTTAGATTCTATCTTAGCGTCTTCACCACGCATAGCTAACTGTACTTTAGACTTAACGTCCAGTTGTTCTAAAACATCCTTAACAGCCTTAACGTTTCCTAAGGCGTCATCGGCAAAATACATGTCATTATATCCCTCTGAAAACTTCTCTAACATCCACATAGCTTTTGCTTCTCCAGTGCTATTTCCTAATCCCTTAATGTTTTCTAACGGTATATTTAATCCTTGAGATTTTAAGAACTCGTGTATAGGTACTTGTGCTTCTGGTGGTCTAGCGGTTATTATATACTGATGTTCTGATCCGAATTTCTTAACTCTATCTAAGGCTTTTTGAAAGAAAGGTCCTTTTTTGCCACCTGTAACAACGTCAAATTCAGCAAAATCAAATTCAGCTCCTTGTTCTTTTAATTTAGCGCCTTTGTCAGCGAACTCACCGGCATTTAGTCTAGCCTTGATATATCCTTTAGTAAACGCATCCAAGCTTTCGACCAACTCAGGTGGCATTGGATCTTTCATTTTTAAGTTATCGGTATTAACTTCTGCAAATCGTTCTCCAAATAATTCTTGGTATGCTTTTTTATTCCCCTGAACTTTTTCCCACGTGCCTTCTACTATTTTCGTGCTAAGTGATCTTTCTTTTCTAGCTTTGTTTCTTGCGACAGCAACGTCTTTAGAAGTTTCCACAAACATCATCTGAACATCATAACCTTTGTCTGTAAATTCCTTAACGTTCTTTTTCATAACGTTTAAACTAGCTCCAGTACCATCTACAATAACACCATCTCCTTTACCTTGAAACTTTGTTCTTTTTCTTAGTGCTATACTTCTTGCTTGGTGACTAAGACTACCAAATTTACTTTTTTGTTCTGTGGTAAAATCTCTCATGTCTTTAGGTAATCCATGATTCTTCATTAACCACTCTAAAGATATATCTTGATTAACAATTTTAAAACCTTGTTTTTCTAACCCTAGTTGCTTAATAACATTTGACTTTCCAGATCCAGCACCACCAGCCACAAATATAACTTTCTTCTTAGGTTGTGGTTTACCACTTGGATTAGGTAAAGTATATCTAACACCACCCTTAGTATAAGCTAGCGTGTCATCAAAATCCCAAGCACTCATACCTTTTTTCTTCTTATTAACTAGTCTACCTAAGTTAACGGCTTTATCGATAGTCTCCATGTCCTTTATAATCTCTTTTTTAGTAGACTTAGAGTATTTCTTACCAACAATGCTTTGAACATTTTTAGTTATTTTGTCAGTTACTTCTTTGGGATTTAGCTTTTTTAATTTCACAAACTCAGGAGACTTAAGAAGTTTCATGAACTTTGATTTAACAGATATAGAATATGGAGAGCTCTTTGATATACTACGCATATTCATAACTGGAATAAACGCCATAGATGGCGAATAGTATTTTTGTCCAGATTTATGGAATTTCTCATATCCCTTAGGTGCATTAACCGGAGTAGAACTAGTAGCCGAGAAACGTAATTTTAAATTTACTTTTGCGTCTAGTTTTGGTACTTTTAATCCTAAAGGATTGAAATCACTAATTTTATACAATCCTAATTCCTTGCCAGCCGTGCTTTGTACCTCTATGTAGTGATTAGAAACAGAAGTACCATCTTTTAGTGTTTTTGCAGCGTATTTGTCTCTAATATAATCAAGACCGTTTTCAAACGGCTTAGTTATACTAGTTAGTACTTGCAGTCCTTCGTTTTTTGCTTTTAAATATATATCTTCAGGAACTTTTGTTGTGTTAGTTATTTCTTTTATGTTTATACCTACTTGTTGCATTTCTTTTAACACAAAATCTTGCCAATTTTTAAGTGCTGGCGATACTTCCGTTAACATGCCCTGCATTTGGGCATCTGCTAGCTCAATTCCTTTAAACGAATGTTTACCCGTTGTAAAGTTTAAAGTAGCACCCACGGCAGTTCTTGGTAGTTGAGAATCAAACATTTTAACCTCAACGTTAAAAGGTACTCCGTGGACAGTAGAGTGGAAGTCAGGGTATCCACCTTCTGTAACTTTTTTTGTTAACACCTCTAGTCCAAAAGGTTTCCCTAATTCTATTCCATATTGTATAGGTATTGTTTCAAAAGAACCAGATCTAATACTACTAGATAATCCTTGTAAGTATCTTTGTTGGGCTACGATTTCTGATTTATAAGGTTCTGGATATATTAAACCTCTGTTATCTAAATCTAAAATAAAATCAGACGTAAACTTACTTATATTTTTGTCTTTATAAGTATCTAATAATTTACCCTTGGAATCATAAACTTCTTCTCTACCTTTTAAACGAATTTCTCTAAGCAAGTAGTTCATATCTCTTTCTACTGAAGCGGCGTTCTCATAGTCTTTTACTTTGTTTTTAGAAAACTTCATGTCAGGATTCCTGTCGATGCGTTTAGCTATTTCAGCTATTTCTAATTGAGCTTGTTCGCTAGTAGTATTTTCTATTTCTCTCCTTCTCTTCATTACCTCAGGAAGTCGCATAGTTTCTATAGTTTTATCAAACGCCATATTGATACTTAACTCTCCTCCTAGTTTACTTTTCCTATTGTTTAGTTGAGATTCGTTTACTTCGTACCCCAATATATCCAACATACTTTCAGTTTTCCCGGTAATTGGATCTGTATATTTACCTCTGAAAAAAGCCATATGTTCTCTAATACCTGGCGCTTCAAGTTTAGTAATTAAATTAGGGCCCGAGGTTCTGCTAACATCTTTAGGTAGTAATTCTTTGCTAACCAACAAATCAACCTCAGTAGGTTTCGTAATTCTTCTTTTAGTTGTAAATATTTTTTTAGCATTAGGATATTTAGCTAATATTTTTTTACTATGAACTAATCTTTCTAATTGTATCAAGGTTTCTTTTGGCATGTATTCATGTATGGTTTCGCGGGTGTTTTCTAAAAATGTATCATACTCTTTTCCCTTACCCATTATTTGAACCATCTTGTCTCTAAGAAATGAATCGTAAGAATCTGACAACGCTTTTTTAAATTCTTTAGTAGGAATCTCTGGTAGTTTTTGCATCAAGGTTTTCATAGTTGCATTTTCTACTTCCTTGATAAATGATTCCGTAATATAATGTTCACCTTTTTCGTTGACTAAAGATTTTCTAAGATTAGTAGCGTTTTCAATTATTGCTTTTGCGGCTTGCTTAGCATCATATATTTCTTCAGCCGTCATATCCTTTGACTCTATATCTCTTATTTCTTCACCACCAATTTGTTTTTCAAACTTTCCCTTAATAATACCGGTTTTAGGCTTTATGGATTCTAAGGCTTTGTTTTTTAATTGGGAGTTAATCCATGCGGATAAATTATTATTTTCTCCAGGTTTAAAATTACGGGTATGAATCACCATTTCCACCACAGTATTGCTTATAAAGTCTTCTTTTGAGAAATCAGGCGTGCCTTCGTATTCTTTTGCTTTAGAACCCGCTAGATTTTCTAAATCTCCATATATTTCACCTAGAACTTTATCAGCGCCTTTTTCATCCCATAGATCTTTAGATTTCTTAGCGCTAAAATACTTATTATCCGCGGTTTCCTTGAAATATCCTTCTTCTGAAAGATTATTCTTTTTCATGTATTTTTTTACTTCCACCGCATCAAAGACACCTCTCTCAATTGATTTTTGTAAAAATTCTTTACCCTTTTTGTTTAGTACTCTATATTCATTTCCTAAATCTTGTATTTCCTTTTCTTTTGTTTTAGATAATTTTTTCTCTATAGCCTTATCAGCCATTTCAGCGGCTTTTTTAGGATTTGTTTCAGCGAGTTTTTGCAATGCTTTTTGAACTCTTTTACTAGAAGAGCTTAAATGAATATCACCAAGCATATTAAACAAATCTTTAGTTGCTTCAGCAGAACTAGTTTTACTTAATTTATAATCATAAAGATTCGGCATTAAAGGTTTTAATATGGGATATATTAACTTACCTATTTTACGGAATTTACTTTGATCATACTTTATTTGCTTCGTCTTAATAGCATCACCAATACCAGTTATATATTCGTCGTAATAATCTTCTTTGGCTTTTTCTTTACCAGTCTCGTCATATCTATAATTATCGTCAATTCTCTTTTGAATTATCTCTCTTTCTTTTGGAGAAAACTTTTGCATTAAACCGTCAATTATTTCCATACCTTTTTCGGTTACAACTTTTTTAGTTTTTCCACCTTTAAGTTTAACTGTTTTTGTAATAGCGTTTCTCAAAACGTGATGAATAACTTCATGTATTGGAGCCCCTAAGTTACCAGTTTTTCTAATTTCATCTAGATTTAAATGTATCTCTCCCTTACTGTCTACTTCTCTATAAAAACCTTCAGCCTCTTCAAACCCTGCTTCTTTCCACTCTTTAGCGTTGTATGTTTTTATATTAGCACCTAAGCTTTCTGCCAATACTTTTGCTGCCGCTACCTCTGCTTTTAATCTTACTTCGTATTCTACACCAGCTCTCTTGTCAAGGGTAATATTCTTTTCTAAAGTTATTTTATTAGCTTCTTCTAGTTTATTTAACTCAACTTTAGCTAATCCGACGTTTTTACCGTCTTTAATTATCTTTTTTAGTTGTTTAATACGAGAGTCATTTATATTTATACTTAAAGTATTTCGTATATATTCTTCTCTAAACTCTGGTAACTTAGCGTCTATACCTAATTCCTTAATTACATAATCTAAATGCTTCACACTCGCATGTATATCTTCGGCTAGTTTGAATTCAGCTGTATTTGGTTCCATACCATTCCTTCTTAAAACATCGTACATTTGATCAAACGTAAGGTCGCTTATAGCGTTGTAATCATCTATAGTCCATTCGTTTGGTGGTTTGTTTTTTATGTTTTGCATCCGGTCGTAATTAGGCTTTACCCAATCCTCGTAGTATCTACCAGCAGATATAGCCGCTGCCTTAGCGTCTTTTATCCTTAAATCTGATTGAAGATCTTTCTGTGCCTTCTTGATCTCTTCAACCTTAGCTTTTACCTCAGCATTAGTTAAACCACTTTCTTGTTGAAAATCAAGAACTTGTTTACCATCTAATTTTCTCTGCTCTGGTTCTATCATTTTCAACTTACCACGCTCTTCAGTTTCCTTTATTTTTCTTTCTGCAGCTTGATCTATCTCTGTTTCTGTTGAATTTTTATCAACACCTAATTCTTTATATGCTTTTTCTGTTGCCTCTGTATTTCTTTTTAATCTAGCGACGTCTGCTCTGTAAGCTTCTCTAGCTTTTGGAACTACATCTTTACCACTTAGAATTGTCATTGCCATCCACGTTTGGATTAAATGATCTGTATCTGATATAGTCTTCCATTTTGCGGCCCAGTCAACTTTTCCGTCTGCAAGTAAATCGTCTGTAATAGCTTGTGCTGTTTCCGCTGTTACTAACAGTGCTGTAGCTGTGGCTCCTTGTCCTGCCATTCTCAAAGGAGTCCCCACTGCTTTTTTTGTTCCAATTCCAAGCGCTTTAGCGTTTTGCCAAGCGTTAGGATCTTTTACGTTAGCTAAAAATCTTTTACCTCCAGGAACATATCTTTCGAATCCTTTCATAGCCGCTCCAGAAAACGCACCAAACATACCAGCTGACATACCCATAGCTATCGGCATAGTTAGATTTGTTTCACCTTTCTCCCAATCAATAGTATGTGCTTTCCAAGCCCCACCAGTAGCTAACTCTCCAAGACTTTCAGCAGAAGCCCACTCAGCAGCGGTTATAACACCTGGAGCAATCATTTTATCTACTAAAAATCTAGGTACCTTACCTTGAAATCTTTTACCGTTAGTAAGCCTACCTATTAATCCAGTACGAAGTCCCTTTGAGTTTTTAGCAGACCCAAGTATGGTTTGTAATTTCTTTAATCCACCAAGTTTCTTAAACACAGCTAATTCAATTAATAGTGGTGCTAAATCTGTTACTATTTCGGCCCCAGATTCTATGTTGTCTCTAGTCGCATTATTCTTACCTAACCTACCGTTCTTCCAAAAAGACGACTCTATAACATGTTCTGGAACTTCGTAGCCATCATGCTCCAATATACCTCTATAAGCGTCTCTAACTTCGTCTTGACTTACCTCGTTAACGATACCAGTTCCAGCAATACTTTTCCCTAGATCATCAACAATCTCCGTGAATAAACCTTCTTCGGGCGTTTGGTTTATATCAAGATTTAAATCTACGGATCTAGATAATACTTTAAAATCTAATAAAGCCTTGTTGTATTCCTCTGCCAAAGCCGAACCGCCAGGTAAATTACTTAACGTTTCGTTTGTTATATTATATTTACTTGGTTTTCCATCTGACCCTAGATTTGGATTTAAAATACCAATATCAACGTCTTTTAACGTTCTGCCTTCTCCAAGCGCATCTGAAATCGCAAAAATATCTTCAAATTTAGCAATTGACTCTAATTGGGAAAGATCCTTTATTAAAGCGTCATTGGAAAAGTCAAACATTTCTCCAAATTGCTTTGCATAATAATTTGTTTGATCACTAACCTTATCTTTATTGCCACTAACTCTTTTTGCTAAAAGTATTAAACGTAAATAAGCTTCTTGGCGTTTTTTAACTAAATAATCTAAATCATTAATATTTTCTCTAGCTAATTCATCAGCTTCATTTTCTATTAGAGTTTCTTCTTCTGTTACATCACCTCTTTGCTCTATCTTTGGTTTTTTAATACGAAGGAAATTACCGTCTTTATCGTATAGCGTTAAATCTTCTATGTCGCTATCAGATAAATCTGGATATAGTTCTTTCCATTTTTTATTTATATCAGCTTTTATAAGCTCTCTTTCAGCTTCATCTTCAATACCCTCAAGTTCTATATGTTTAAGTCTTATTTCCTGCTCTCCTGGAGAAAAATATACAAAGGCGTTATCACCTATGTAGTCGTCGAGCGCGCCTTCACTTCCAAATCCTTCTTCAGATATTTTTTTATTATACAGTGAGTTCATATCAGAGTTCTCGTCATACTTAAAGGTTTGTACTAATTTATCACCTTCTTTTACATACTCTGTTTGTAATCCCAATCCGTCTTGCTTTAACTCTAACAATTCTTTTCTTCTATCCCAAATATAAGAATAAGGAACATAAGTTCCGTCTTCAAGTTCAACTCCACCACTTAGATCACCTATATACTGGTCGTATCCTTCTCCTGATATAGCTCCGAATATTTCTCCAAATACTTCCTTTCCTTTGGTTAGTACGTTTTGAGTTTCTGTAGATCTTCTGTTTCCGAATTTATCAAATACGTCTACTTCGTTTCCCCAACCATCTTCGTTAATTCTTCCGTCAAATTGCACGTCTATCCCCTGTGCCTTGTCAAGGGCGTGGGCAAGTTCAGCCCGACCCTCTCCAGTGTCATCACTCTCAAGCATGTTTGCATCAGGTATAAGGCTTAAGATTTCTTTCGTTCTCTTAGTTGAAGATTCTTTGTCACCAAATTCTTCTCCAAGAGCGCCACTAGCAGCGGCGTCATCTATCTTAAATTGTATATGTTTTTGAATTTCTCCAAAATCCATTGCTTTACCGCCTTGGTGTAGCGTTATTATTTCACCAAAATCCTTTCCATTAACTTGCATTTGCAACGCGTTGTGTCCTACTTTAGCTTCTTTAAATCCTACGTTTAAACCTTGGTTTTGGTAATGTTTAGTAAAAAACTTAGCGGCGTCCTCTTCCATGCTAAACCAACCATCACTAACCTCGGTTTCCATGTCTAAAGCGTCGGCGTGTACAATTGTCTTTTCTTCTTTTACCTTCTTTGGCGAAAGCGATTGAATAACTTTAGCGATATTCTCTTCAGATTCGCCAGCATTGATCATGTTCTGTACTACTGTTTTTATATCCATAGAGTTTAGCGTTATTTATATATGGTAGTAGGTGCTGTGTATCCTCCTATAGCATTGGATTTAAGAAACGCTTGAATCGCGCTGTTTGTGGTGTATCTTCCAGAATCTTCACCGCCTCCTGTTTGACCTGTTAAATCTAACTTATCTACATCTTTTAGTAATGGATTATTACTATAAGCTAGTTTTATTTGCTTCCAAGCCGCTCTAGCATCAATCCAATCTTCAGTTCCCCCCATCATACCAAGCGGACGGGTCGCCCCTACGTAGTCAAAATGATCTTCAAAAAACTTTTGGAAGGTGTACTCTCTGCCGCTTCCTAAATGCTTGTCAATATCTTTAATAGCTAACTTAGCTTGGGCTGGGGAATACCCATAAATGTTAAAAGCATTTTTATTATCTGATGTAGTAAACTCTCCTTTAAAACTTCTATTTGGATTTGAGTCGTATTTAATTAATTCGTTAACAATAGATGTCTTTTTTGATTCCTCAAGGGTCATTTGCCCGGAGTATTTCTTCATAAGTTCCTCTACACTATTATTATCTACGTTAATTGTTTCGGTGTTATCACCGCCATCACGAGTTTCATCAAATTCCGGTTCTTTGTTTTCATCAGTCTTTTTTTTTGTCTTCTTTTTTGTTTTTGCTGGTTTTATCATCCCAGCTCCTTGAGCGTGGTATCCTTCAGCTGTGTCTTTCATAAAGCTAGCAAAAGCATTTACAGACGTAGGATTATAACTAGTTAAATAATTAGCTAGCGCCGCTCTACTTTCAGGTGTATTAAAGTCTTGGGCGTCAACCCTATCGTTTCCATCAGCGTCAAATTGACTACCTAACATAGTTAATTGAGTATATATTTCCTGACTTAATTTTGTTGGGTCAAATACCCAATTACCGTTTTCGTCTTTCTTAGCCCCATAGACATATTCACGATACGTTCCGGTATTATCTGCTAAGGGTGTATTTGTCAGATGTAAGAAGGTTTTTTCTCCACCATCAGAGATCAATTTAGTGGCATTGTTCATGATCTCTTGTCCATTAAACTCTACGCCAGATTTTCCAAGTGCTTGCTGGTCTGTTGTAACGATTTTTGTTATAGCTAGTTCAGATTCAGTATCTTTTTCAACTATGAATTTTTTCATTTGTCCTTGCGAAACAACCCAAGACTTACCAGTGGTAGGATCTATTTTAGCTCTACCATATTTATCTATCCATATTAAAGCTATATTCCCATCATCATCATAACCTCTAACAACGCGCGATCCGTCTGCAGCGGATCTACCACGTTCTATCGCCGCGTTAATGAAATCCATACCCATAGCTCCTGATGCCATTGGATTGAAGTTATTATTATTAATGAGATTCATAACTCTTACTTGTTCTTTTGAAAACGCTCTAGCTGAATTTTTAGCGTTTTGAGCTTTAGATTTATTAATCGCTAACTTTTTATCACGCTCAGTTTTGTCTATAATATTACTCGCATACTCCGCTTCAATACTTGCATTTTCATCTTTTAACCCTTGGATATACTCGTCTTGTCCAGTTAGCGATATATTATTAGTTTGACCTTGGCCATTATCAAATGAAAACGTTTTTCCTGGTAGAATCGTTGGACCAGATTTACCGTATTCTTCTTTATCCTTCAGTAAATTTTTAATAGCCGTTTCTGTTTCTAGCCCCATTCTACCATCGGTACCCCATTTTGGAAAAGCGTTTGGGTATAATTCTTCTATTCGCGTTTGAAACTTCTCGATGTCGGCACTATTATAATTACCTATACTAAACGACTCTAGTAAATTCCCCTCCCCTGCAGATGCTTCCCACTCTTCAACCAAATTTGTAATTTGCTCCCCTTTCTCGTTAGGTTGAACTGTCCATTCGTCTTTAAAAGGGGTGTTAATAGCTAACCAAAGCTCTTGTAAATTCTCACCAACTTTTTCTTTTACTTTTTCTACAAGAGGTGCCGCCGCTTCTCCCACCTGTTTAGCTATAGGTGCGTACATTGACACCATTCCATCCGCGAACTTTGCATATCCCGCTGCAAGTTGTGCATAAGCTTTACTTTGATCTAAAGGTACGTTTGCCATCGCGGCGTTTGTTGCCGCTTGTACTAATGTTGCATCTGCACCTGGATTTAAATTTGTCGCCATATTTATATTTGTTTAAATTCTACATCTAACATACTATAATCTACAGTATCATAACCATCTCTTGTTCCAACCGCTTCTTGAGGTATTTCGTCAGACATTACACCTTGGAATAATCCCTCTCCATATTTAGAGTTTTTGTATTCAAAACTATATATATTTAATCCACTAGGTGATTCACCAATTTTATTTATATTCTTTTTAAGTTGTCTGTCAGATGCTTTCGCTGTTCCTATTGCCTCAAAAGCTGCTCCATACATTTGACCCGTCATCTGCATTTGAGAACCAATCATATTAGCGCTCGCTCCAAACGCTGACATTTGATTTCCATAAGCGGCTTGAACACCAGCGTTAGCCCCAGCCATACCACCATACTCAATACCGAGTAAGGTAGATTGTCTTTGCATTTCAGCGGATTGAACCATAGCTGCACCACCTCTTTGAGCCATATCAGCAGCAGAAGCTCCTTTAGCAGCCATCATAGCGTTTTGTCTTTCTTGTTGAGATAATTGAGCTGAGACTTGTCCAGCTTGTAAAGTGCCTTGATTTGCTAATGCTTGCGCTAACCCACCTATACCGCTACTACCAGCTACACCTCTTAACTGGTTCATTATATTAGATCTTTGTTGTTGACCTTGTCTCATTTGATAATCTGCCGCAGTAGTGTCAACGGTCATATCTTCATAATAGTTTTCCATATCACCATATGGATTTTCAAATTGAAACTGTCTATATTTTCCTTTTTGCACTTCTAAAAGTTCACGTTGAACTACCTGTTCTTCATTGTATTTCGCCAACTGTTCTTCAGTGGCAGCAAACATTTTTTCTTCTAATGCTGATTGTCTAGCTTTTGCTTTTCTTCCCATAATTTTTATCTATTTTTCTCAAATTATTTTCTATGTATTTGAACGCCTCGTATTTTGCAGGGGCCATTTCCCATTCTAAATTCTTGTATATATTTGATATATGTGTATCTCCACAAACGGTAAACAACTGTAATACCCCATATTTTTCAGCTTCCTTTTCTACGTTATTTATTAATGTCCCTATTATATCTCTTCTATCTTTCTCTCTGTAATCTGGATTTGAAACTAAATATGTAGTCCAAGCTACCGCTGGTATGTCATATGATAGTATTAAGAAAGTCGCAGCGATAGGCGTGTCATTTTTTTCAATTATAAAACATCTTTCGTCTTTCGGTAAAAACCCTCTTCTAATTGGTTCTGCTCCAAACGATCCCCACCACCATTTCCACCACTCACAACATGTTTCATAGTCACCTTGCTTAAAGGTTCTAAAGTTAATATTATCCATTTAATTTAATTTAATTCGTAACTATATAGTTACACTTTTTGTACTTTATTTACTACTAGGCGTTATTTCAGAACCCAACGAAAACAATTCTGCTTTTTCAGTTGAGTTGTTGCTTAGCTTTACTTCTGCGAAATAACCTACTAAACTCGTGTTATTCGCTACCTTATCTTTAGAGAACATCAAAAACGCATCGTCAGGAGGATCGTTAGTAGACGAACCAACAATTATATATGAGGTTCCTATACTAGTTATTTTACCTATTCTTTTAACGCTATCGGTAAAACTAGCTACAGAAGTACTAGTATCATCATCTTTAACGTAGTAAGCTATATCCCCAACTTGTAAGGATACATTATCAATTTCGTTTTTTAAATTTATTCTTAACGCCATATTATGATCCGGAAATTCCCGGTGTTATAAAGTTATCTAAGTTTAAGTATATTGTTTTATTTGCAGATGGATGAGAATTTATCGTAAAAGTATTTACAACAGATATTGTTAGCGTCGATCCTGTAAAGTATATTCTAGTACCTTCTTGAATAGACTGGCTTTCTTCGGTTAGTACGCTTCCGTCACCCTCTCCAGGCGCCACTACTTGAACCGCGTTCCCACCAGTGTTCTTCATCCCAGCGCCAGACATTGTTACAAATCCACCTCCAGATATACCGTACGTTCCGTTTAAAGCAATGTTATTATCTGACGCTGCTTCTCTAACCGTTTTAGTTAATTCTGCAGAGGTTGCTGAGGTTGTGCTAGCGTTAAAATTAGAGAAGTCGATATTAGCTCCAATAGCTTTTTGTATAACACTCGAACCTTTAGCTCTCAATGTCATTGTCTCTCCATCTTCAAAAGCTGTATTTGTTGAAAATGTTATAGTTTTTGTAGATTGATTAATGGCAGTTATAACGGTTGTTGCCGCTGGTGCCGTAGTGCTTTTGTGGTATACTAATTCCATACCAGTCCCTATATCTGTTAAATCAGAAACTATCACGGTATTATTACTTACCGCGTCTCCTAATGGATTTGAAGATATTACTTCTGTAGTTTGGAAATACCAATCGGTATCTATAGGTTGTCTTATTAGTCTAAGACCAAATCCATTCGCATCACTTTGCTGACCTAGAAGATCCCAATTAAGTGATTTCGTAGCGTTAAAAGTACCTGGAGATCCCACGGAGGTTATATTTGAAGGCATACTATCGTATTTACTACTCGTGGCAGATAGCGGTGTAAAAGTTAAAGTACTGTCTCCAACCTGTGTTATAGATGTACTATACGAATTTTTTCCATACCCAATTCCTAGTTCAGTATCTTCACTAGCACCCGTTAATATTAATACAGTATAAACATCTCCACTTGCGTTTGCTGGGAACTTTATAGAACCGTTATAGATACCACTTTTCATTTTAACAGTTAAATTATTCTCTGAAGTAAACGCCGCTGTAAAAGATTTAGAACTAAAGTTATAAAATTCTTGAGAAGAATTGACAACCTGCAACATGAACTCCGCATCTTTCTCCCCTTCGATAGAAAACTGTCTAAAGTTAGATAAGGTTGATAAGTTTGATTCGTTTATGTTAAAGCTAGTTATTAATTTCATTTTTATATTGTATTAGACACCATTCCTAATCCTTGAAAACTTAAATCTGCTGTAGATGGTAGTGTTGTGTCTGTCATTCCAGTTCCTTTAATGTAGTTAAACCACTTCCCTTCTTTTTCTATAAATTCTAATATGCTTCCACTTTGCTTATCTGTTGTTATGCTATCAACATACCAACCATCCTTAGCTTTTAAATTATATATCTCAGCGTTAGATAAAGTTACAGTGCTGCCATTAGCGTCAAAAACATCTTGAGTATCATGAAGATTTATTTTAGATTGACTACCCTCGTAGTTTAACGTGTTATATATTTTTACTAATGATGGTTCTGCATTTAAAATTGTTGTAATAGAAGATTCTGTAAACTCATTTATGTAAAACGTGTTTCTATCCACGTCTTCGCTGTGATGTTTATAGAGACTACCTTCTTTAAACGTGTAATATTCTTTAGATAAATTAACCCCAGATTCTGGTATAAATGATTTGAAGCTTGTCCAACCTTTAACATCTTCACTATAAGTAATAGTAGTTGGTATAAACTCAGGATATATTCTATGTAATTCAAAATTATCTAAAGTTCCACTAAAGTCTCCAGTATCTACACTTATAACAAATGTGTTACGTAACAAGCTAGCATCAGAGACCGCGGATTCGTCGTCCCCCATAACGTATTCTTTGTCGTGATTCTCATCAATGTCAATTGGTCCAAAAGCAAATCCTTTTCCTTCGTTATTATAAAAATATCCACTAATAGAACCGCTAGTTATACCAATGGCATCAAACTTTAATCGAGTAGTAGCTCCAGTAGTAAAATCATGATCTGGAATACTTTGTTTTAAAGAGACCGTATCAGGAGCGTTAGTAAATACTATATTTTTATTAACGTCGTCAAAAACAATATAGTTTTCTAAAGTTTGATTAAATCCACCAAACACCCATGATCCCGCGTTTGTTGTGGTGAAATAATTAGTAACATCCATTAAGGACACGTCATCTATTCTCCCATTAAAAGAACCACCATCTGGAACTCGGAAAACTATTTTATTCATGTGCCCGTAGTTCGTTGTAGTTTTTATAGAAGCAGATAAGTTGGATTGAGAAGTGTCTTCTGTAGTATAGCTCGAGTCGTATTTAGCTATTGTTGGAACGGTAGTTCCATCAAAATTTCCTAAAACTTTGTAATATCCATCAGTATCTAAACCTACAAATTCAAAACCATAAGCCTTACGGTCAGGATTGGCTGAGGTTCCATAATTTCTTTCGGCCGCGGTAACATACCCACTTAAACTACCAGCAGGATTCACTACGTTGTGTATTCTAAATTTTAATTCATATCCATCTTCTGTTACTTTTGGAGTATTACTTATATCTTGCGCTCTACTTTGGCTACTTGATTCATCACTAAAATTTTGGGCTACATAGTTTCCACCAACACCATTATCCCACTTAATCGCTCCGTTTTGATAATATACGGTTTTTGCGTTATAGTAATGGTACGCAGGTTCGTTACCACCTAGACTCCAATTATTAGCATTTCCTCCGGTTGCTACACCCGAAATGTCTGCGAACTCTATTCCACCTACTGTACCAGAGAAATCATAAAAGTATATTTTTAACTCATTTAAATCCCCACTAGTATCTTTCTGTTGCCATCTAGCTATCCACACGCCACTACCTTCGTCACTAAACTTAATTGACTTATGTAAACCAGCGCTAATCGTACCTAAATGACCAGGCAACGTGTGTCCTGTAGGAATAGGTGGTACTGTTGCTGGAAAAGTACTCGAATCTAAAGCATCGGACACAAATATACCACCGTTTCCACCCGTCTCGTTAACTCCGGTTAGTTTCACTTCATACCAGTTATCTATTACTAGTGGGTGTCCAGAACCAGTGGCAACACTCAAATCTTGTGTTAAATGTGCGGTATGTGTAACATCAGTACTTGCTTCTAAATAACCATCATGACCAAAATCATCTGTCGTTCCTATTACGTTATTTGGGCCATCCATAACGTTCGTGGTTGTTGTATATTGATTGTATGCGGTTATTGGGGGATTGCCGTTTGGATTTGGATCAGGTGGAACTAAATAAGTATCAGTACCTGTTGCAGCTCCACCACTATAAACATCGTAAGTTACCGTGGTACCTGATCCCGTGTCGGGCCCATATGTATATATTGCTAAATCATTTAAAATTAAATTACTGTTACTAGCGCTCCAACCATTAACGGCAGTGTGCTCAACTTTTGCCCAAGGTAGAATGTTTGTTGGAGGCTCCCCAATTGATTCATCTTGTTGGGTAAGACTTCCTGGGTCTGTCCATCTCCTGATTTTTTTTACCTCGACATTTTTAATAGAAACTCTATTTGTTTTACTACCACCCGCTGTGTTTGAGAAGCGAAGATTAAAACCGTTAGCTACCACCGGATTTTGCATTTGGAATATTGAATTTCCGTCGTATGTTGTAAAGTCAAAGTGTGTTCCTAGCGTGCCCTGTAACGCGAAGTAAAACGATAAATTAATAATGTTACCACCTACAGTAGGTAGACCGCTAAATTTTATACCTGACGTAGTAGCTCCTTGATATAACGAACTATTATTTACATACCCTAAATTTTTAGAATCTATAGTATAACCTTCTGCAGTTGCAGGATTATATATACCTTCAGCTGTTACGATATCCATAAAAAGCCCAGAGGTAATAAGCGCATTAGTCGCGTCTAGTAATTCCACTTTAAAATCAATATCATCAGTCGTGTGCAAACTAGAACCAGAAGGATGACCGTAATTTTGTATTGTTAAATTCACTTTAAATATTTCACCATGAAACAACGTTGGATTTATAGCGTTTGGAAAAGAACTCGCCATTCCACTAGCAACAAGTCCGTCTCCTAACTCTGTTAATTTAACTCTTATATTAGCTTGCCCGTAACTTCCGGTTCCGCTATTTTGGAACCAAGGGGTATGTTTAGTGTTATATCCCATGCCTACTAAACCATCCCCTGAGACAAAACTGCCCCAATGAACAGCGTCAGGCGGGTTACCAGTTTCACCAACTGCGCTTGGTGGGGTGCCAAATACCTGTGGATTAGGACTTTGAGTTTGAAAATTCATTTTATAAATAGTTCCATTTGAAGGAAAATCATCAAACCAATTACTAGGAATCATTTCTGCTTGTGATGGTTGTAAGGTGTATTGACCTATTGAATTATAGTTAGTTATGGTAGTTGTACTGTTTAAAATTGAGTTACTAGCGACGTTTGAAGGTACTGCCGGGTGGACTACGTTTGAACCACTTGTAAAGCTTCCATCAATAACGAGATCAGTTGGATCAAAAGATTCTGTAGATCCTCCCTCTCCCTCTTCTAACAATCCATTAACTATAAGGTTTTCTGGTAAGTAATCTGTTAGTGTTATATTATAATCGTTCTTATGAGAATCGTAAGTACCTATTAGTTTACCAGATGTTCTTAAGTTATCTCTAAAGTAATCGTGCATTCCAGCGTCCGATATAGGGGTTAATCCATCTTTTGATAGTCTTAACACAGCGCCTCTTTGTTTGTCTGTAAAATAAGCTCTATAAGATTCTGAAACAAATGATTCTGGATTTTTAGATATACCAAAATCTCCAACAAATGGATTAGCGTCTCCTAGCACAGCGTTAGTAGCTACTACTTGAGGATTTCCATCCGCGTTGTATAAAGCGTTTTTATTAGCTATGATTCCAATTACTCTATCTTCGCAAAATGCAATTAGACTTATTCTTCTAGAAAATAACTTCTGTATACTACCATATGTGGGATTTAAATCTTTAGTAATTTTTTCGGCTGCTATAAATTGATTTAAGTTATTTACTCCACTTGTAGAATTATATAGTCCAGAATAAATTAAACCACTTTTTCTATGCTCTTCTTTGTATGCTTTGTCTAAAGTAGCGTTAGCTCTAACTCCGTTTGATAAAGTCATTGCGTTAAAATCGTCTCTAATTCTATTAGATTCTATTCCGTTTCCAAACGTTAGGCAGTTGTACCAAGATAATCCTATTTCAGCGGTAGGAGTTATTGTAAACGTGTCGTAAACTAAATAAAAAACTCCCGCTATAGTTTTAGTTGGCGACGCAGATATAACACCCTCGGTAAAACTACCGTCTAATTTTATAAATTTAACCTTCGTGCCAATATAGCTTAACATCGTCGGCGTTGCCGTTAGTCCAGTATACGTGTTAACTCCAGGTTGCGTAGGAGATATTTCTACAGTAAAGGTATCTGCAGAAATCCACTCCTTTAGTTTTATAGGATCGTTTATAACGCCGATAGAAGTACCAGTAGTAGCCCCTGATAAATCAAACTTAATTTCAGATCCAACTTGCGCGAAAAGTTCAATGTTCTCCAGCGTTAGTGTTGTCGGATAAGCTTGATTAGTTTCATAGTATATATCTAAACCAGTATTTTCTTTAGGTTCTGTTTCCCATATAGCTGGATTTTCTGACACGCTACCATCTAGTAAATTAAAATCTTCATATATAAACTCGATGGCAGAGAAGTCAACAGAATTTAACAAAGTACCACCAGTAGGGTCGAAATTCCCAGGAGTAGTTGGAAAAGCTTGGTTAGGAGCGGGATCTTCTAGATGTATAATATAACAAACTCTTCTGTTGTTTGCTTTACCAAAATTAACCACTCTATCCATCCATTCCTGAGCGTCGCTATGGGTGTAAATACTCGCTCCAGTAGCATTTTCGCGCCAAATGGTAGCCGCTTCTTCTACGCTATCTCCAGTACCAACTATCGCGCCACTTCCATCGTGCTTATACATTTTCCTCCATGGGGTGTGGTTGTAAATTCTTTTTTCTACAACTCTTTGAATCGTATATATTGTTTCGTCTGGATCATCTGTAAATTTGAATTTTTGTCCTCCTCCCGACTTAGTTAAGGCTGTTGTAAAACTCTCTATCGCGGCATCAGTTGTGCCATCTGCTTTAATCCAAGGTTTCCATTGGTTATCGTGTTTAGATTTATATATTGGATCATAACCCCACATATTAGCGCCTCGTATGTTCGTTGTTCCTTCGTATGTACCGGATCCAGCGGTAGAAGGGTGTGATGATTCCATATGAACCCCCATGTTATAACCAACGGAGTTACTGCCTCCAATATTTTGAAAATTACCACCACTAGGTTTAGTAAAAACCCCTCCTCCGTGTATACCCTGTAAACTTTTAGGAATTTTAGTGCTATTAAAATCCCATTGAGTTTTACTATAAGCCCAACTACCATCATGTAAATCTTCTCCTGGTGCTAAAAACGATAAATGTATAACATTTTTTCCATTATGAGATGGATGATTTCCATAGTCCCATTGAGTTAAATCAGTTTCGTAGATACTCTTTCTCCATCTTCTTATTCCTGTAGACGAATTGTGATCATCGGTAGTTTGAACAATTCCATCTATACCATTTATTAAATTTCCTCCAATATACGGAGTGCCAGGATTTTGTAAACTCATACTGCTGTTTGCGTTAGTAGGAAACGCGAATTTTCCTCCACCTCCTATAATCCATCCAGTTGGAACAGTATTACTTCCAGTGCCCTTGGTGGCTCCCGAGCCTCCTGTTTTCCAAACTGAATTAGAGGCAGATCCAGTTTTATATAATAATTCCTCAGAGATATTTGGATTACCTCCATACCATCCTTGTCCAGAATTCTTAGCGTAAAAAATATCGCTAGGCTGCGAGGCAGCCATATACATATTGTCTATGAAAAACCTATTGTTCCCTACCTCAGTTAGTAAATTATCCCAACTAGCCTCTGTGTTTGTTAAATTTCCACCACTTGTCACAACCCAAGTTCTATCATCACCACTTGGCGCTGTACCATTGTAGGTGTTGTTTATTAATCCATTAGCCGGATCGTAAGAGGCAGTGTTAGTATCCGCGTGCCAATGTAGGTTTTCTGTGTGAGTCGCTACGATGAAAGTTTCAATTTGACTTGAGTCTTGCAAGTCTTCAATTGGCCCCTTGTTATTTACTTTTACAAAAAATCTACCCGCAAAAGCCTCTCTACTTTTTTCTAGTTTTCTTTCTATTAAAACAACTAAATCATCGTGTAATTCTTGGCTAGAAGTACCAGATTTTTCCATCATTGCTGCGTCTACATCTGTTATAGGTTTTTCTAATTGGATTATATAAACATTACCACTACTTATCCTAATAGATGCTATTTTATATTTTTCTGTTTTCGAACTAACTTCACCTTCTTTATTGACAAAAGAGATAAATAAATCTTGCGTATCCGATATTTCGTCATTTACGGTAAGAGACATTCCGTTGTTACCATCAGCTTGCCAATTTGTTTTATGTATATAAAAGTAATCAGTTCCTTTTGGGCCAACTGCTATTGGACGTTTTGTCGAGTCGTGGAATATACCTCCGTTTGCGGCTGTATCGTTTAATTTACCTAGAGTATTATCTACTTCTCCAAGTTTTAAATACTTGTATTGAATAGATTCTGGAGCTTCATTTTTAATATCTAGTATTTTATATTTATTCTCCGTTGGTATTTGAGCGTTTTCTCCAATCTTCTTTTTAAATATTATATAATCCTCTTCAGACACTTTATTTCGGTCAGAGGAAGCAAAAGAAAGCCAAACGTGACTTTCTGCTTCTTCACTAAGATCTTCTACTGTAGGATTGTAAATAGCGTCCATTACTAAGTTGTAATACTCTCCAGACGTCTCTTTTACAAAAAACTTATAATAACTCGCCCACTCTGGGTGTTGAGAATTAATTTCGGTTTTTAATCGTAACGATCTACTAGCGTTTAAATTACCGTCTTCCCAAGGAATTGTTAAAGAAGCGTCTTCTCCTGTAAAAACAGGTGTTTCTCTACCGTATTTATCTCCGTAAACTACACCTATTTGGTAGTTTCTTTGCGATTTTACACTTGGTAATCCTCCAGTTATAAAATCTTCTTGCACACTCCTTAAATCATAACTAGAGACAACACTAGGAGATATCTTACCACCCGTATCGTCTTCTCCAAGGTTGTATCCTTGAGTATAATTACCATAAACAACTCTATTACCAGTGACTTCTTGAGCCAACGCGGTTTTAGGAATATTATCCCAAGGTCTAAGTAATTGATTTTCTGGTAATGCCGCGTATATATTTTCACTTTTAACAGTAAAACTACCTTTGTGCTCTGAATCTATACTTGATCCATCATCATCCCATGCGGCATCGCTGTTTTTTATTATATCTAGTACGTATACGATAGGAGAGTTCTCTTGCTTGTATAATAAATCTACTTGAACGACATCTTTTGGTGTGTCTGGAGATATAAAATCTTTCAATTCAATAGATTGAATCATGTTTTGCATACCAAGATTATATGGTTCTTGAATTCCGTAAGCAGTAGCGTCAGTATAATCAATTATGTTTTTAGGGCCCTTACCATATAAAGATTTAAATACCACGTTAGTAAAAGGCGCAAAAGTAGAGTACTCTCCGTCTTCGTATTTATATCTGTATGAAAATCTTGGGAATATTTTTTCAAATAAAGGAGATTTATCTGAAGGATCAGCTTCGTTTATAACAAAGTTTAAGGATTTTAGAGGGTTCTTTTTTATAGAAGTTATATGTTCTTCTGTAACATCTTCAGCCCTTTTGAAAACTAGTTTATCCTCAGGGTTTATATATGAAGATCCTAATATACCGGAACTTAACGTGATAGTGTCACCCGTTATAGCGGTGATTTTTCTATAAGGAGTTCCGAAATTATAATTTCTTATTTTTATTAATTCATCACCTATTTTTAATCTAGAGGTGGTAAAAAGATCTATATCAGTCAACGAAACTCCAACTTCAGTAAAATTTGATTTAACGGTGATTTCTGTCTCAGTCACCTCGCCACCAGTCACCAGTTTAGTATGGTTAGCCGTACTTAAGTTTGTTAGATTTTCATTACCTAATTTACATCTTTCAATATTAATTCTTCTTGGTTCATTAACCCCATCAGTCCAAAGGAGTAAGTCGTCAATTATGTTTATACCAGTTATAATATTATCTTTAAACTTTAACACGGCTTCAGATGTGTTTGCTTTAGTGTCTACAAGTACCGCGTTAGTACCTTTTTTAATGGAATATTCTAAAATCGCATCTATAGAACTACCCTTAATAAACCAATATAACCTATCTTTTTTCTCGTCAGATACACTTCCTACGCACTTAAATCCACTACCGACAATATTTTCAACACTAGTATTTCCTAATATGTTTTGCACTGTTCCAACATCTGATCCATCAGATGTTGAAACCTGTACGTTCATCGCGTGTCTATATTGTCCGTTTGGAATAATTCTTTCGTCAAGGTCTTTATTCATTTTACCTTGAGTGAAAGTATTTTTAATCTCTGGCATATATTAGTGTTTTATATGTTTCGATTTACCTCTTAGTGTTTGAGTTAATTCTTCTAATTTTATATTTGACAATCTTAATTTAGCTTGTCTTATTGCTGCTGTTTTTTCTTTTTTAAGTCTAGGCACCAGTTGTTGAGTTTGCATACGGCCAGCCGCAATAGCGTGCAGTATCCATCTGTACATAGCTTCTTCTGCAAATTTGTGAACTTGCATTTCTCCGTCTGTTCCAAGACTATCGCTTATATAATCTAAGATCACAGTTTTTCCAGAAATATTAGAACTAAAATTGATTAATCCTCTTAGATTATCTATATAAAATGAACCATTGACCTGAGCGTGTTGAGGGTCTAGTCCATATCTTTTTTGGTTATTAGGCCAGTAAGTATCGTCTTGGTAGTCGTCTTGATTTTCGGATGGGGTTGCAGATTTATAATTTGTCCAAGTTGTAGAGTCTCCAGTAGTTTGCAACCCAGAAGACACACCATCAAAAGTTAAAACTATATCGTCGATAGCGTTAGTACCGTTAGCAGCGGAACTTGTTGTTTGACCGCCGTCACTCACGGCTAATAAATACACAGTATTTAAACCACTAACGTCTATATCTTCTAAGGTTGTATCTGCAGACATTGATCCAGAACCGTCGTTAAATTCTATGTAACTAGATAAACCAGTTATAGTTTGCAAATCAAAAACAAGAGGATCTAAGTTTCTACTAGGATTATTTGTTAAGTTTGGGTTTGTTCTATTTGGATCGTAACCTGAAGTAGCATTCGTCTGGTTAAAATCTATAAAGTTAGACAAACCGACTCTAACCGTTCCAGCGCTTTTACCTGAACTAGCAGCAGAAGATAATCCCTTAGCGGTTATTGTAATTGTATCTATATCCGAAACGTCTATTTCTTGCCATATCGCAAAATGTCTACCGGTGTATGACCCGTTTAATCCTTGTGTAGTATGCGTCCACTCGTATTGTCCATTTACAATTCCTAAAGCAGAACCAAATTGACTTCCGTGGTGTGGCGATCCTGTCCAACCTCCAGTTTGCCCAAAAGCCTCGCTAAAATCACCATTAGTAATTACAGCAACCGCTGGTATTGTAAAGTCGTATGTTAAGTCGTCGTTTTGCTGTATTTTAAAAGGGTTTGATGTTTTAGAAGTTGGATATAAAATATGTTTTATACCTGCAGAATCACTCCAAGATAATTTAGCGTAACTCACGTAATCATGCGGAAGTATCATTGTGTTGGATGGCGGAAGAACTATTTCTTGGGATTTTATAGATTTAAAAGTATCGAACGAAAGTTCTTGCATGGCTCTTTGCGCGTGGAAAGCAACATCCGTTCTACTTACTTTGTTAATTATCTTTTCTTCTCCAACGTAAGCAACTAAAAATTGATTTATAATATCTTCTAGAGATGTAAATTGATAACTACCTTTTTCTCCTCCTTGGTAATAAGCGTTTTGTGTCGTGCCGTCTAATAATCCCATTTATTATTGTTTTTCTTGTTGAATATTCTTATTATCTTCCGCTGTAGCTGCTTGATATAAAGCGGGGTCTTTTAGTGTTATCCCTGCTAGGCCCAATATTTTTATAACTAATTTTGTTTCTTCTGAAGGGTGTAGTTCGAAAGACTGGTAGTCAGAGGCGTGGATATTGACTAACGGCTTTTCCCCAACTACAACATACGTCCAGTTTACTTTCTTTGGCTTTCTTACGTAATGTACGCTCGCGTCTCCAAGAGATTCTGGATCCCAATACATCTTTCCCTCTTTTCTATACCATATAGGTCTATTGTTTGTGGCTTTTGTTAAAGGTGCGCTTTGTGTTTTATACCAATCTTCATATCTTATTTCTTCCGCTACTTTACCTGACAAATTAACGTCTGTTATTACGTAAAGATCACTAATGTTATGCACGTAACTTTCGTACGTAGCTGTCTTTGGACCTTCCTTAAAAATACTAATTTTTTCTTCTAAGACATTAACCATATCAGCGTATATACTATCGTTACCTGGTATTCTTCTAAATTGATTTAAGTCATAAAAGTATTGCTCAAATATATCCATCTGAGCTTGGTTGGCAAATAAGTTAAACTCCTGAGGAGTTATATATCCTCTTTGTTCTTTATTAGCTAATGCTAATACTCTTTGATATACTGTATCTATCTTTACCATAATTTCTTTTTAATTTGTAGTTTACGATCGCCCCGTAGGGCGACCGCTCTACAGTTTGATTAATTGTTTAATCGTTTTTCTATATTGGAGTAAATCTCCATTCCTTCATCAGTTTTAAACCAAGCGGCTAAAGCTGAATATGGGTGCTCATCAAAAGGAACTGTCATTAGTTTCCTATCGTTAGATCCCCATGAAAAAGTTCTTTGATCAGAAGATAATTTCAATATCCCCATTTCTGTTGCTCTAATACCAAAGTTTCTAAGAACTACATTTTCATCATTAACTAATTCTAAGAATAGATTTGGGCTTTTCTTAGCGTATAATAGTAAATCTCTCTTAAGTTCCTTAGAACTCATCTCTGATACTTTAGAACCTATTTCAACTCTCATGATAGCTTCCGCCATATCTATCTCCATGTTAATAGCAGCGTTTAAAGCTTCTATTTCTAGCTCTATAGTTTCGACCTGATTAGCAGCTATAGCTTGAGGTTTATGCTCCGCGTATAAAATGTTTCTCATTGGGTGATATAAAGACAACATTTTTTGTAATACCGTTTTGTTTTTTGGTACAGCTAAACTTCCGTTTCTAAAAATAATATGCTCCAACCTTTGATCACCAACCATCTCATCAACAAAAGGTGTTCTTTGATTAGACGTATACTTTAACTCTCTTTCATATCCAGCTTTCTCATCAAACCAGTGTATACCACTGCCTTTTAGTAGTTTTGATATAGGTTTTTTATTACTTTTCAAAAAATAAACTCTATCTTTTATCTCCCAAGTATCTTTTTTTGGTGTTGGTAAAGGTTTTTCTTTAACAACTGCTTTTGGTTGTTCTACAACCTGAGTAACTTCTTCAGTTACTACTTCTTCAGTTACTACTTCTTTTTGTGTTTTTTGTTTTTTTGCCATAATATAATATATAATAAAATTAATAAAAATAAAGGGACTGGGAAACTAATCCCAGTCTCTTTAAAATAATTGTGCTTAGTTCATTAACATGAAGTTATTTGCACCTTGTACTACTAAACATCTTTCAGTTAAGAAGTTCATAGTCATTGCATCTAAATCAGAAGTAACTGCTCCAACTGAACCAGTAACCCAAGTTTTCATTTTTCTTGACTCAGTGTTAGAAGCCCTGTATCTAGTATGTAAGAAAGGACGAACTAGGTTTTTACCTAAACTTTCATCATAAACACTAGAAGTACCAGCTGGAATAACAACCCCACGGATAGCTCCAGCAGTGTTTCTAGCGTTGATACCACCTCTTGTAGCTAAGTCATTTAAGTATTTCCAGTCAGACTTGTAGAAGTCATAAGAACCTCTTCTGAAACCAGAAAAACCTAAGTTAAGCGCCATATCTTCAGAGTTGTTAAATACCCCGTAAGAAGTACCACCAGCCCCATAAGAATTCATAGAAGCTAACATGTCATCCATTGCCAAAGCAGTTGCTCTATCGATAAACATCATGTTTTCTTCAATAGCACCGTTCTTATCAAACTCAGCTAAGATAGCATCAAATTCAGCTAAATCAGTAGCAGCGTTAACGCCAGTAACACCAGAAGTTTGGTGACCTCTTGACTCAATAGCAGCGAACAAACCTTCAGTACCTTGTAACTCATCAGTACCAAGAACACCACCTAAAGCTAAAGAAGCTGTAGCAGCTTTTTCAGACTCAATAAGTGACATTTCGCAGTAATCAGCAAAACGTGATCTAGTATCACCTTCAGCTTTTAAGTACCAGTAGTAACCGTTTTGTCCGTCTTCACCAGAAACTTCAACCCAACCGATTTGAGAAACATCAGAACCAGAAACTTGGTACATGTCTTTCATTATAATTGGTTTGTTAGTGAATGTAGTGAAAGAAGGTTCGTTAGATCCTACTTTACCATTTACGCCTTTAGCGTACTCAGAACCGTAAACTAACACAGTAACAGCGTCGTCAGCTCCAAATCCAGCATCGTCTAAATGCTCGTGAGAATAAGGAACAGCTGTGATAAAGTCAGTTGAACCAGCGTTTTGTGCACCACCAGTATCTGAATTAATTTGAGATACGTAACACTGAACAGTTAAAGCTGCTGAAGCTACTAAAACAGTGTCTCCAACTCTAACACCGTGTGTAGTTCCAACGTCTTGATCGTCAATATCAGTATCTAATTGAATTGTACTAACAGTATTTGTTCCTATAGTACCTTTGTAAGATAAATGTAATCTACCTTGTTCTGACCAAATAACTTGGTCTGCAGCCATAGCTTCCTCAGCTCCTACTTGAGATAAGAATCCAGAAATTGTTCTTTTACCGAACACTTCCGCTTCTTTTTCCATTAGGTCTGGAAGGTATTGCTGTGCCCATCCATTTGTTTGGATGTCTAAATAATTCTCAGAAAGAGCTGTCTTAACAGCGCCTGCTCTTGTCTGAGTTGCAGGTGTAATTGCCATAATTTTTTAATTTTTTAATTTATTGTTTGTTTTTAATTTTAAATTTGAAATCATTAGAATCTTCGCCAAGCACCCTTACTTTAATACCACCAGCGTTGATCTCGCCACTATGTTGCTGGCGTGGATCCATACTAATGTTTTTAGATTTAGCTACGCTGTTTTTCAAAGCGTCAGCTTTACCTTGTTCATAAAAGTGATTAGCAATTGAGTCAGCGTTCATCGCGGTAAACAGAGATTTATGGTATCCTTTAGCATCGTTTAATGATAAGTCTTTATTGACAAACTTTGACATAAAGCCATTAAGATCACTTTGGGATTGTTTAACTCCACCTACGTCTTTGACGTTGAATCTGAATTTTTTCTCACCGATGTTATATTCAAAACCTTTGAATTTATCGTTAAAAAGATTATTGGTCTTTTGTTCGAATATTTCAGTATTCTTTTTAGCCGCTTTTTTAGTTCCTTCTGATTCCTTGTTGTATCTATTGAAAAAATCAACAGCCTTTTGTTGTTCACCCGTAAGTTTCGAACCAGCCTTGATATCTTCGTAATATTTGGATTTATTCTCCTCCAACTGAGTCTTAGCATTGGCAACTTGCTCTTTTAATGCTAATTTTTTTCTTTTAATATCTCTTTCGTCATCTATATCCTCGTCGTAAGAGAATTGATCTTCCATAAGGAAGTTAATTTCTTCATCATCTAAATGAGTTTTAGTTTGTTTGTAATATTCTTTCAACAAAGCGCTTTCATTTAGCTTGCTATAATCTTGATTTAGTTTGATATAATCCTCTAAATCACCTCCAGTATCCTCCATAAACTCCATTAACTTCTGGATATTCTCAGGAAGTTCTTTTCCAGTAGCTTCAGCTTCAGCAACCGCTTCTTCAACTTGTTCGGTTAATTCTTCAACCTCTTCGTTTGTTACTTCTTCTAAGACTGGAGTTTCTTGTGTTTCAGTTTCCGACTGTACTTCTTCTTGTTCTTGTGTGGGGTCGGTATCTTCAACGAGTTCAACCACTCCTCCGTCGTCAGTAACGTCTTCTTTAATTTCTTCATTTTCTTTTGGTGTTGGTGGTTTGCTTAAATCTACTTTTATAACATCATCGTCTTCAGTTTTCTTTAGATCGACTTTAGTTACGTTGTCTACTTTTTCTACAACTTCTTCAGTTGTTTCTTTTTTCTTTTTTGCCATAATATAATATAATAATAATTAATAATTTACTTAATTGGGTTCAAATGCCCCTAAATCAAATCCACCACCTACTATATCATTACCTGCTGATTCAAAGTTTTTAGGTGGTTTTTGATTATTTCTTTGGTCAATCATTTCTGATTGTTGTGTTGCTTGTATTTTTGTTCTTTGATCTTTACGATCTTCTTTTTGAGCTTCCCTATCCCTATTCCCACTAACCTCCATCTGCTTTAGCTGCATGTTCATCTCAAACTCTAGCTGCATTAGTTCTTTTTTGTATTGAACTTCTTGTTGCATTTTTTGAGAGTCTAATTGGGATTTCGTTTGTTCTAGTTGTAACTTACCGTTGGTTAACATTTGATCTTTTTGCATTTCTATTTGAGCTGCGTTTTGAGCTGCTTGAGTGTTAGACTCTGATTGCGCTTTTATGTTTTCTAACTGCAGTTGTCTATCTCTTTCTTGCTTCTTAACTCTCCTTATTTTTAATAATTGGTTCGCTAGTTTAATACTGTTAATCTCTCTTAAATCTATAGCGTCTTCTAGATCAATGGTTTGTTGCTGTAGCGCCATTTGTATATTGTTCTCTAATAAAGCTTTTTCTTCTTCATCTGGTAACAGATTTATAAATATACCGAAATCGTATAAATGCAGATCTTTCATTTCTTCTAATGTAGCCATGTTGTGAACCCCTATAGCCTGTATAAACGCATCTTTAGTTGGAGAGTATTCTATAATATCAGATATTCTAAGAGATAAGCATTCCGCTACTTCAGCAGTTAGAAATAATCCAGATTGTAATATGTGCCTAGTGGCTGTGTTAGAATTAGCAGCAGCTAGTTTTTGTACCCCAACTAATGCGTTTTTATCTGGCATACTGCCATCTCTCGCTTCGTTTAATCCGGTAGTATCTCTTATCATTTGTAAATAATAATTATACGTAGCGATCAAACTTTGAAGTTTAGCTCCACCGTTTCCGGATTGTATTTCTTGTATTGGTACTTTACCAGGATTCATATCACCCTCTGAAGTAAAACTTCTCCCAATAACACTACCGGTTTGGAAAAACATATTCAACGCTTCTTGTGGACTATAATTTGTTCCATTACCTAAGTCTATTTCAGCAAGACCATCTGCGTCAAGATACACCCCATCTGGCACCATACGTGACATTACTTGTTGTAATTTCAAGTGCGTTAACTGAATCATGTCAGCGAACCCGGTAATCCTGCTAACTAAAGAATCTATTTTTCCGTTGTACATTCTCGGAGCAACTATAGAATAATTCATCTTTACTTTAGTAAAATCACTTTTAGGACGCATCATATTTTTTGACATCTCCCATTTAAGTAGTTTATCAGTACCAAGTATAAAAGCCCCGTCGTACAAACATTCTATAGATCTATGTAATTTAGAGTACCCACCTTCTTTGTTTTCTGGTGGATTGAAACTGTCGTCTTTAGGTATTAGTTTTTCAGCGCCAGATCCAGTTTCCTTCATCTTGTACACCTCGTTCATATAAGTCTTGTAGTTAAAATACAAAACTTGTATTGTGTTGCTATCTTCTTTGTTCTCGGTGTGGATTGAATTGTAGTTTGATCTACTCGTAGATTTATTCTTCATTATGTCCTCTAGATCAGATTCCGTTAAATGAGGAAATTGTTTAGCTAATTCATTTACTGGAATAGTTTTAACTTCTCCTACGTAGTATATGTCATCGAAATAAGGAGAGTCAGTGTAAGAATAAACCAAATTAGCAGGATCAACATAGTCAATAACCACTCCTTCTGAAGTGTTAAAAGAAGTTTTAACAGCACCTATTCCGAGCACGGTTAAATCGTAATAAAATTGCTTCTTTATTAATTCGTATTTACTACCTTCCATTAAAACATTTATAGCTTGTTCTTCTGCTAATTCAACAGCTTGCTTGTAATTAATCTGCATGTGCAATTGTAACTCTTCTTGTGAATCAGGTAGAGTATCTTCGCTGTACCTAGTGTCAACTCCAAAATCTTGCATAGCCATTTGATCAAACTCTCTAGAACGCATATCAGCTAATATATTTTCCATATATTTTGTTCTTGCTGACACTCCATAGGGATCTTGTGAGAACGCTTTTATATCATAAGTTCTTTCAGCTATACCGTTCGCGACTATATCTACAAACTTAGCTATTATAGGAACTGGTTTCCAATCTAAATTAAGATAGGACAAATCACCGTTTATAGATAACTCATCCTTATATTTTTGTATTGATTGTTCGCCTCTAGCATACAATCTTAAATTGTGGAAATTATTATTACTAACCCTGTGTCTATTGGAGTTTCTATCATTATTAAACCATTCTTCTCCTATAGCCTTAGCTATCTTTAACCCATAGTCGTAACTAAGCTTTTCAGCATCACTTACAACTTGACTAGGGAAATTATTTATAACAGACTCTGCCATATTTTACTTTATTATTTTTGATGCGTTTCCAGTATTAGTATACTTCGCAATATTTATGTTTAATTTTTGCTTCTCAATTTTAGCGTTGGGTCTGTACAGATTTCTGTTACAAGCCATTATTGCTAATCCAGAACTAATAGATGCATCAAATTTAGTTCTCTTTGTTATATCGAATCTACTCCAGTCGTTTAAGGTTTCGTTAAAATATATGTTTCCATAATTTCCATCACCTAAATGACCTACGTGACTCTGTATGTACATCTCAATAGCAGCCGCGTGAGCCTGCTTTATATCTTCACTTGAATTAGGTATCCCTCCTATTTCTTTTTCTGTTACAGATAGTTTGTTCCAAAGCTTATCTGGTCTATTCATAGAATAACCTCTATAACCTCTTCTTCTCAAATGATACAGTAACCTAGGTTTATTGTTTTCACAAAGTAATGGCATTCCGTAAAATACTAAAGCCATCAGTACATCTTCGAAAAATATCTCAGCTGTTTGCGGTCTAGCCACGTATTCTAAAAACATGTGATTAGGTGGACAATCTTCCATTGAAAACTTTGTTAGTCCGTGTAAAGCTCCATTCGATCCTTTACCATCAACAGTTCCTGATATATCATAACTGTCACAACCAAAAGCTCCCATGTGTTCATTAGCGGGGTATTTCACGTTGTTCTTCATTATGATTTTATTCTGCATGTGACTTGGTGGAAACCAACTTACTTTGAATCTACCTTTTGGATCTGGGTAGAAAATTACTTGTGTATCTTTCACACCATTAACCCATTGAAAATTACCAACTGATAATACTGATGAATTTCCTATACCTTCGTTGTAATCTATCTGTTCGTATATTTTAACAAGATTGAAGATACTATTTTTAGATTCATCTCTAAACGCGTGCTCTGTAGTTCTTGGGAATTGTCTATAGAATTCATTTAATCCATCTTGATCAGATTTTAATCCTTCTACTTCGTTATTCCAGTGCTCTACTATACCTACATCTATTAATTCGCCGTCTGGTCCGAGGACATCATTATCTGGATTATCGAAGACTGGATATCCATGCTCGTCAATAAATCCTTCGTAGTTCCATTCCATTGGGATAAACAAAGAATATAAGCCAGACTTTGTTTGGCCATTTCTATTTCGCGATGTGACATCTGATGCGTTGTATAATTTTTTAAAATTGTCTCCACCTTTGTCTAATGCGTTTGAAGTTGAGCCCATCATACATTTACCAACTATTCTACTACCTAGCCGTAAACATGTTTTTGTAACTCTCCAGTTATTTAATATGTTATCGGGTCTTTCCCACTTACCACTTTCGTCATGAACTAATAAGTTTAATTTTTCTCCGTCATAACTATTATCTCCAGTGTTCTTCCAATCAATAGTTGTGTCTAATCCCTGTAAATTTTCTAACTTTTCGTTAGATGTAATCTTTTTCCTTGTAAATTTAGATGCCGGTACTCTATACGCTAATTCTGTTTTAGGTCTATCCATACCGTCTTGAATAGGTTTGAAAAAGAATGGGTAGTTTATGCTAATTGGAACTACCTTGTCGGTAAACATCTTTTTAGCATCCGAACCAGTTTTAGAAAGTATACCATATCTAGCATCACCTGTTAAAGTGGCTAGATTAACTGTTTCAGCTGATGACATAAAAGAAAATCCAGATCTACGGTTTTTAAGGTAACACATTCCGTAACATCTTTTGTCTGCCTTACAAGCTTCCCAGAATATAAAAAATAATCTGTTCGCCTCTCTAAAATCTGGAGCACCTACATCAATCTTACTCCATTGTAAATACATATAGTGCGTACCAGTTATCCAGGTTGGTTTACCATTGTTTGTGAACCAGAATCCCTTATCTCTTCGATTAAACTCTTCGTCTATGTAATCGTACCATTTTTCTTTGTTATTTTCCGGATAACTCCTCCAATCGAATATATTCTTGATCCTTTGTAACTCTTTGGGATACTCTTGTTTCACCCATTTGTTCTTCTGGTGCTTGTATACTTCTTTAGGTGGTTTAGGTAGCGCTATAATTAAATTTTGTATTTCTATGATCTCACCTATAACTCCATTGTGAGACAACACAATTAAATCATGTTCTTTGTTGTAACCGTACTTCCACTTCTTACCTCTGTTCATTCTGGTAATAGTGGTTCTTTTTATCGGCTCAACCGTATTAACTAAACTTTGCTTGTACATTACTTAGATCTACCTTCTGCGAATCCTTTAAAGACCGTTTCCTTTCTCTCTTCAGGTACCCTGCCCTCAAGTAGATTTTCTTCCTCTTGAATTCTTGTAAGTATTTCGAACGCGTCAAATATAGCTAGTTTTTTAGTAGCCGCGGCGTTCTTTAGTCTATCAGCAGTAATATCATCTCCAGAATCAACAATAGCTTCTTTAGCTACCTTTATCAATTCCTCCACTGCTTTATGCCCAGCTTGGATTATACTCTTCTTCGTTTCCTTGATATTCATATTTAATTGTAATAAATTGGGTCATAACTCTATATAATCTTTTACCATCGATTATAAATTCATAGGTAGAAAAAGGTGTGAATCCTACTAAATCACCCTCTTCGAAGCTACCATCAGTATATACAATTTTACCTACGCAAGGTTTTTCTATGTCTTCTGTAAGATAATTTGTATCTTTTATAGGTTGTACAAAGCAATATCCTTTTACTGCTTTCCACCTCCAATATCTTTTGTATAAGAATATTTGATCTTCTTTTACTAGATAGGTATTTTCATCAAAGAAACTTCTACTATTTCTTTCTTTACCTTTGACGTCGTGCCATCTTCTAAATACATTGTGATGAACTACAATTTCGTCTTTAGGTTTTATTTCTGATTCAAAAGCAGTGGGAACAGATTTAACAATAGCTTGTCTATTCACAAATTGGTGATTATAAACCTCAGTATTAAGTATCAATTCTGAAGTTCCGACTTTAGTAGTATTGTTGTATCTGTTTCCCTTTGGCTTTATAACAAAGTCAAAAGGCGCTTTCATCAATATTCTAGGTTATATTCTACAGAAACAGCCATGTTCTTATTAAAGTCTTTCCACGGTAGTACATCTTTATTTTTCTTGATAAATATAGAGTATTTTTCCTTCTCCTCTATTATATCGCAAATAGTATGTCCACCATAAACTTCTTGCCCAACAGCGTAATGCATAGCGTCGTTCTTATAATCTTTACCTACGGTAATTTTTCTAATCAGTTTTGACATCTTCCTTTGGATGATTTATAGTACCGTCTTGGATGTTAATATCAGCTGTGCCATAAGTCTTTTCGAAATTACCTTGTAGTTCACCTAACTTCTCTTGTAGTTGCGCTACATGGTGTAAAAGATTATGCTTCTTACTTTCAAAACTCCCAATCTCTAACTGAGCTCTATTTACATCGTTTATTACTGATTGTACTTGATTTAATTCTTCGTTTGTAATTTTAGAAGGTTTTTCCTTCTTTAATTCCTTGATTTTCTTCGTTGTGTTCTTTGCCATTTTATTTAATTTAAGTTAATTTAATTTATTACTCGGTGAACAGTTCTCCATTCACTAATGTTTGTGCTTCAGTTTTTGTAAGTACAGAGTTGTTTGGATAATCCATTCCGCTACCTAGATCTATTATTGCAGATAACTCACCAGTTCTTAAGCTAAATTCACCTTTAATTACTATTAAGTTACCATCTAGACTTGTTCTAGGTGCTCCTAGTTTTCCTTTAAACGCCGCTTCTTTCCAAGTTGGAGTGTAAGCTGTTGTTGAAGCTATCGTCTCACCGTCTTCTTCGTACGTATAGTTATTCCAACCAAGTTTAGGTTGTAATACACTAGGTATTGTAGATTCGTAAGTTGATTTCTTTAAACATATATATAATTCGTAATGTGCCATTTTTTATTTTTTAATTTCTGTGACTACCTTTGGTAGCGTTATAATTTCTTGTTACTTCTGTTTCGTCTAATTCAGAGTTGTATACCAAGAATCCGTCTACAGCTCCTCTGAAACTTTTAGAGGTATATTGAGACCCTAAATACCTATAGTCAAACGGTTCGTTTAAAGTTTCGGTGTCAACGCTTGCATCTCCATTAATATATATTGTGACTAAATCATTGGAAGCTTTTTTAACCACAGCCACATGAATCCATTCTTTTGGGACTATAGTGTCTACCGTAAATAATACAGCCGTGGCGTTATCCGCTCTCATGGCAAGCGTAGTAGAACTATTTACACTTATATAGTCAGTTGAACTAGTACCCATAAAATAATTAGCGGTAAAATCATCGGGTTTTAACCATACAACAAAACTAAAAGCCTCGTCGTCAGCTACAGTAGCAACACTACCTAAATCTACGTGTGGATCATCACTGCCATTAGTCAAATTCAAGCAACTCGTATCTTTCTGCTTATTCATTATAAATCCTTGATTATCTCGCGAAGAATCTACGCCTTGTGGGATTAGGATTGTTTCGGTGACATTAGTTGGAGTGCCATCGTTTGTACCTGAGTTCACCAGGTTAGTCCAAGTACTTAACCCATTGTTTCTCCAATAAGCAGATAGATTGGCGTTAGAATGAGTTAAAGCGTCTAGAGCTTTACCGTCATTAAATAGTTCTAAAACCTCAGCATCGCTTAACTGGTCTTTCCACGTAGACACCTCCGTCATAACGCCTGTAGTGAAATAATAAGCACCATGACTCATTAGTTCTATATTTTGAGTGGTACTTGTATCACAAGAGTTGCTATTAGATCCAGAAACGTAACTAAGAGTTTGCTTCACTCCATTTAAAAATAGCTCTACATCCGAGCCACTAATAGCTGTGTCGTCAGAATTACTGTTTCTTTTGAAGTTCATGACCCAATGATTCCATTTGTTAATTATACTAGTAGAGGCTATGGTAATACCAAATTGTTCTCCGTTACCAGTATTATACCCTATCAAGTGGTTACTACCATCGATTTTAACATACAAACCAGGATTGAAACCTGCACTCCAATAAAATATAGCTGAATCTAATCCAGTTTCGTTAACCCAGCAACTCACAGAGTTCCACTCTCCGTCACTTCCATTCCATATAGCTGTCGATGGATTAATATCAATGTAATCTCCCTCTCCATCAAACCAAGCCAACTCATTATACGATTGCAAAGCTGTTTGCGGTATATGTAATTGTTGGTCTGCGTCTGTCCAACCTGAGGCTACGCCGACTTCTTTAATAGAGACGTTGTCTATCACTAAAGTAGTCATATCATTTCTACCGCCAATAGCAAAATAAGTTGCATTGGTCGCGGCCACAAAGGTTATAGATTGGCTACCTACCCCAATATCTCCACTATTCCAAATATTAGTAGGGACTCCAGCTAGAGAGCTCGTACTTCCTGCCCTTATATGAGATGCTACATTTGTAGATATAACATCTAAATCTATTTTATATGCTCTACCCTGAACAAAATTTACCGTAGAATAAGCATATCCATATACACCACTACCACCACCACTTTGTATGTCTAGTTGCTCGCTAGTAACAGAAAGAGTTGTATTGGTATTTTTATCCCATCCCGTTGTACCACTAGCAAACGTTCCATTAGTAACCAACTCATCCCCATGAAACACAGTCGTCGCGTGGTTTTTGTCGTTTACGGGTTTTACTGATACGTTTGAAAGTGTAGCAGTTCCACTCATACCTCCCTCACCAACGTAAAAGGTAGTTGCATTAGCAGTTAAATATATTGTATTTGTTCCGTCTAATACTGTCCTTGACACTGAGCCATCACTAAAAGATTGTAATTTTAATGAACCTGATATAACACTACTCAAATCACAAGTATAAGTAACTTTATAAAGTTTACCACTTTCTAAAACATTTGTTTGCACCAATAAATTTTTATAATCTCCTCCCCCCGTTAAAGTAACACTTCCTTCTGCAAAAACAGTAGAAGCATCTGAAGTCCAAGCAGTAGTTCCTGAAGGAAAATTTCCATCAGTAACTTTCTCATCCACCAACCCACTATTAGCACCATCTAAAATATATGATTGTTGGCCTCTATGACCATCTTGCATTGGGTACCATAATTTAAGGTTGGATTCTGTTAAGGCTGTTCCACTATTATTTAAAGCGAGTGATTCTGGGTTTAAGTAGTCGTACGTTACGTCGGCTTGTGTGAATGCTGCGTCCCAGATTTGAGCATCAGATAGCATTCCATCCCAATAATAAGACGTGTTATCGCCAAAACTTCCTATTGTAATGTCTGAATCAAAAACGTAAGAAGTGTAGGTTTTGGCATAAGATTTTACCCCATTAACATACATAGTGGCTTGCCCAGCGCTCATCACGATAACTATCCTATACCACGTGTCTACCTCGTAACTTGGCTGGTCACTAAAACCAGACACCTCATTGGTAGTGCTATTCCAGATGGAGTCTTGTATACCCATGTCCCACACCCCGCCAGTGTGACCAATGTAAAATCTTTGGTTGGTACCTGCGGTTGGCCCAATAAATATCTTTCCATCCGCAGCTGCTGTTTTAACCCAAATAGCTACGGTTATAGGGGTGGTATAAGGATTTAATCCATCACCGTATCCCGTAAGTAAATGATCACTAACCCCATCAAATTCTAATCCTCGACCAGAATATATTTGTCCGTGGTTGTTATTTCCAGAGGTATCTAACGCCCTGGCTTTTTTCGGTACTTCTATTGTTTGTATTGTCGTCGCCATTATGATAGTTTTCCTGTGTTACCTTGAACTTCTTTTAATGAAATATTATCTATTGTTAAAGTTTTACCTGCCGTATGATTAATCCACAAAACAATCGCATCAGCATTTCCAGTTCCATCAACCTCTATATACATAGAATGAGAACCTACAGTGCTAGTTAAATCAAGTGTAGAGGCACTAAATTCTGCCCCTGAAAAACCACCTATTTTAAGTTGTATGCTATCAGAGTTCTCTACAACCTCCCAAGATAATTTTAATAATTTACCATCTTTAGCATTATTGTCCCACATGTTGGTTTGTTGAATATATTGATTACCGCCATCTGTTGTAACTGTAGCTGTGCCGCTCATTGTGAAATCTCCAATAACCCATCCACTACTTGTATCTAGCGTTCCGTTCGTTATTAATTCGCCACTTAAAGTATCGGTACCACCATGATGATTATCATAAACAAAACTACTGCCCTCCGTAGCGCTATCTACCGTGCTATCCAAATTCCACCATGAAACTAAATCTGATGTTTCACTAGCAGTAAGATCTGCGTAATTTTTATTCATTATGGATTTTATTTGAGGTTGGGTTAAGTGACTAGACCATACCCCGAAGTTGCACATATATCCGTCGAATTCGTTGCTCGTGGCCCATCTCCCTAATTCCATGTTACCATAACTCGTAACGG
>Ga0209657_1000163_pt1 | contig 45595 bp, 41 predicted proteins | sample SaaInlV_100m_DNA_FD_184650 | JGI IMG/M metagenome (GOLD analysis project Ga0209657, IMG submission 184650) | Marine microbial communities from expanding oxygen minimum zones in the Saanich Inlet - SI037_S3LV_100m_DNA (SPAdes) (version 2) | ecosystem: Environmental > Aquatic > Marine > Intertidal... | reverse complement strand
CTGAAGGTTCGAGATAGAACTGTTTTAAAACTACCCTACCTTCCATTTCCGGCAACAACAAAAAGGTTGAACGGTTTTTTAGAGCCAGATCTTAGCATCACATCTGATGGGCTGGATGTCTTTCTGCCATATTTTTGGGTTCTTTCTTCAAAGTCTGATGTAACTATTGCACCAAGGCTATTAAAAGATCGTGGCCAAGGCGTGGAAGCAAACTTGCGATATCGAACGCAGCCTGAGGCAGAAAACTATCTTGATGTGCTTTTATTTCCTGAAGACAAAGAATTTAAGAAAGACTATGTCTCTCTGGACAATAGAAGGTGGGCTTTTAAGCTAAAAGAACATAGAAAATTTGCAGCATTTGCTACAACCATTGATTGGGCTAAATCTTCTGACTCAATGGTACTGCTGGACCTTCCCTCAAATCTTACTAATATTGCTAATCAAAGGGACCATTACCTCTCACAATCAGTTGCATTGGGAATGAATTTAGATAATCTCTCAATCAATATTTCAAGAGAGGGCTATCAAAGTCTTAACCCCTTTTTAAGCAATGGTTATATCAAAAAACCTGGGGTTAATGTTGAATATGCAAAATATAGCTCCAATCTTTCTTATTTTTTAAAAGCAGACTATTCCAATTTTGATGTTAAAGAAATGAGCTATATCGACATGAACCAAAATCAGCTTAAAGATACTGGCAAAAGAGTAATCACAGAAATTGGAGGTGAGGTTCAACAAGACTCAAAGTATATTAATATGCTGATGAGCGGCTCTTTGTTACAAAAGAAATATAATCTTGACGGGTCCAGTAAAAATAACTCGTCTACCTCTATACCATCAATTAAATTAAAAATATCTTCTCTATTCAGGCAATCAACTGCTTCGAGAATTTCATTAATAACCCCAGAATTAGTTTACCAAAAAACAACATACAAAGATCAAAGTCAGGATCCTATCTTTGATCTCCATCAACGTAATATTGGAAATTTTAATACCCACAATAGTGACTACTTCTTTGGCAAAGATAGAATTCCCGACTCAGAGTTTTTATCTGGAAGCGTAAAGTGGCAAACAAGACTGAAAAATCTTAATCATTTTTCTGTTCAAATTATTAAAAAAAATCAACTTAAGGAAAGCAGAGTAATCAATGCAATGCTGCTAAATCCGATAGGTAAAGAGAGTCAACTTGGAGCAAATATTTCTTTTGATAATAAAGTTATTAATGCTTTTTTGAATACAAACTACTCGCAAAAAAATAATTTCCTGAACTATGGGAAAGCAGGACTAATAGTTAGACTGCCTGAGACTCAAGTAGAGCTTTCAAGAAGTTTTCAAAGAAATGTCCCTCTTCTTAATAATAAGAATGAGTTAGATTATGCAGAACTTGCCATTGAGCACCGAATGTATGGAGGCTTTAATTTTATAGGAGGGATAAGCAAAGACTTAGAGTCTAAAAAGAATCTAGAGACCTATTTTGGTTTTGGCTTCGAAAACTGTTGCCTAGCTTTTAAGGTCTACGCTTCAGATAAGAGACTTTCAAAATATAACCTCTTAAATTTTCAACCTGCAGGATTCTATAATTCAAACTGGGAAAAAATGATTTCCATTGAAAACAAAAGTAGAATTAACTTTGAATTTGAGCTTAAGGGCCTAACTGGAGGAAACAAAGCAATAAATAACTTTTTCTCTAATGCTTTTATGAACCTATAGTTAAATCAATAGTCATAGACATTAGTAAATAAACTTTCCAATCGTAGCCTTTCCGAAGATTTAATTAAGTACAATACCCGTTATGAATAAATACATTTATATAGCTTTATCACTTCTAATTACCTTTCCAGTGGGAGCAAAGATAGAGATTCTTGACAGGGTTGCCATTATTGTTGGGGATGGTGTTGTGCTTGAATCACAAGTAGATGGCATGCTGCAGAATATTGAGCAAAGATACCAGGAGCAAGGTGCCCCAATGCCGCCTAAAGAGGTGCTGCTGGAGCAAGTGCAAGAGCGATTGATTATCGAAGAATTGCAACTGCAGATGGGCAGGCAGGCTGGCGTAAGAGTGGGCGATGGTGAATTAAATGAAGCATTTGAAAGAATTGCCCAAAACAATGAATTAACTCTTGAAGAGTTTATTCAATCGCTTGAAGCTGAGGGCGAGTCATACGAAGACCTTAGATCCCAGGTCAGAAAAGAAATGATTATTCAAAGAGTTCAGCGAGGCAAGGTGGGTCGTGAAGTCGACATAACTGAGCAAGAATTAGATGGATTCTTAGCCACAGAAGGTGCTGTGAAAGAATTATCTCCAGAATTATTTGTTCGACAAATACTGGTTTCAGATGAAAACACAGCAAATATGCTGCTGACTCAAATTAATGATGGGGCTGATTTTGCAAAACTTGCAGTAGAAAAATCTACCAGTAGCAGTGCTACTTCAGGCGGAGAAATGGGATGGAGAAACCTAGCAGACTTACCAAGCTTATTTTCTGATGCCCTAAAGAATAGAAAGAAAGGCTATATTTCACCTGCTTTAAAAAGCGGATCAGGTTTTTATATTTTAAAATTAGAAGATAAGCGAGGCGATCTTGTTCGCTTTGAAGAGCAGTGGAAGGTTCGTCATATCCTAATGATGACAACAAAATTAAGAGATGAGCAATTTACTAGAAGCGAGTTAGAGGAAGTGCGAGAAAAAGTAATGGCTGGAGAAGATTTTAGTATACTAGCCAAAGAATACTCCGAGGACCCTGGGTCAGCTAGCAGAGGCGGTGATTTAGACTGGCTAAGCCTAGGAAAGACTGCGGCAGCTTTTGAAAAAATGATGCTGGAATCTCCACTAGAAGAAATCTCACCTGTATTTGAATCAGAGTTTGGCTTCCATTTTCTTCAAGTCCTTGAAAAGAGAACTGAGGATTTAACTGAAGAAGTTATCAAAGATAGAGCTTACGGCATTCTATTTGCTAGAAAATACGATGAAGAGCTAGAGAATACGCTTCGAACTACTAGGGCAGAAGCATTTGTAGAGTTTAAAGAATTAGATTGAAACAACTCCTCTACTCTCATGGTGAACCAGCCGGAATAGGAGTTGATTTAATTCTTCGTTTGTCAAAATTAAAATTCTGGGAAGAAATCAATACTCCTCTTATCACTATTGCAGATGGGGAACTCTTAAAATCAAGAGCAAAAATTCTCAAACTAAAAATTCAACTTGTTGAGCTTAATAGCCTGAAAAAAGCTAAAAAAAATAAAATAGGAGTGTTGCAGTTCTTTTCTGTTGCAACTTGCGATGATTGCTCGCCAGGAACACTCAATAAAAAAAATGCTAAGTATATTATTAAAAACCTAAATTTTGGTATAGCAGAAGCTTTAAAAAATAAAAAAGTTGGATTGGTAACCGGACCAATTCAAAAAAGTAATGTGATAGAGGGCGGGTTTAAAAGCTTTCAAGGGCACACTGAGTGGATTCAGAAAAAAACCGCATCTAAGAATGTAGTTATGCTCCTTGCATCAAAAAAAATCAAAGTTGCTCTTGCTACTACTCATATTCCTCTAGCTGAGGTATCAAAAAGTATTAAAAAATTAAAATTGGTAGAAATTATTAAAGTTCTGGATTCTAGCTTAAAAAAGAATTTTAAAATTAAACGTCCTGTTATTAAAATCCTTGGTTTAAACCCACATGCTGGAGAGAATGGAAAGATCGGTTCAGAAGAGATAAAAATTATTAACCCTGCTGCAAAGGCATGCAAGGACGTAGGAATAAATGTTTCTTATGCCATCTCAGCCGATACTGCCTTTAATAGTGAGCAGCTAGGACAAACTGATGCTTATCTTGCCATGTATCATGACCAAGCCCTTCCTGTTTTGAAAGCTTTAAGTTTTGGTGAAGCGGTAAATATTACATTGGGCACTCCAATTATCCGCACCTCTGTAGATCATGGGACTGCTTTAGAGATTGCAGGAAAAACCTCTCCTAAGCTTGGGTCTCTCAAAGAAGCTATTAAACAAGCAAACATTCAGCTTTAATGAGCAATAGATCACATCGACGTAAACTGGGGCAGAACTATCTGGTTGATCCTGTCATTTTATTTGAAATGGAACGAGCAATAAATCCTCAAGAGAAAAACTTATTTTTTGAAATTGGTCCCGGTACCGGCGCACTTACAAATCACTTGATGGGCAATAACATTCAAATCATAGCCATGGACCTTGATGCAAAGAATGTAAAAAGTCTTGCAGATCAATATTCAAATACCGAACATCAATTTATCCATGGCGATGTATTAAAAGAGCCTTTAGATTTTTTAACACAAAAAAAACACAGGGTTGTTGGCAATCTCCCATACAATATTTCAACACAAATTATTATAAAGTTAATTCAATTCTATGGTGAAATCCAAGACATGCATTTCTTGGTTCAAAAGGAAGTTGCTCACAGGATTTGCGCATCAAATCTAAGTGGGGACTGGGGCAGACTTGGAGTAAAAATAGCAGCTTTTTTTAAAACTTCAATTTTATTTGACGTCCCTCCAGAATCTTTTGATATAAGGCCAAAAGTTCAATCATCATTTATAAGATTGATTCCCCGCCCCAACCCAATGATTGGGCTGAATGAATTTATGGATTTCTCATCTGTAATAGATCAAGCGTTCGCCAATAAAAGAAAGGGGATTAAAAATAACCTCAAAAAACTTAATGTAAACCTTGAAGAGTTAAAAATTAATCCATTGGCTAGGGCTGAAGAGTTATCCATTGAAGAGTTTATTGTGATTTTTAAAGCTTCTAGAGTTTAAATGAGTACATACGTTATTGGTGATGTGCATGGCTGCTTTAAGCAATTTATTGGCTTGCTCAAAAAAATCAACTACAACAAAATTAAGGATAGGATTATTTTAACCGGCGATCTTGTGAATAGAGGCCCAGAATCTCTTGCAATGCTTAACTTCTGCATGAAAGATTCAAATATCACTACTGTTTTGGGAAATCATGACCTGTACTTGATGTATTTGCTATCGATCCATCAAGGCAAGGGAAAATTAAAAAAAGTAGTAGAAGCGAAAAACAGTAAAAAAATTTTTAAATGGCTTCTTTCTAAGCCTCTAATGATAGAAATTTATAATGAGTGTAGTGATAGTACTTTTTTTATTACACATGCCGGCATTCCTGAAATATGGTCTCCAAAAAAAGCTCAAGGGCTTGCAAATGAAGTTTCTGTATTGCTTAAAAAGAATCCGTCTCAAGTTTTGAAATCAATGTGGGGAGATCATCCAAAAAAATGGAGCGATCATCTGTCCGGAGATAAAAGACAGCGAATTATTATTAATTATCTGACTCGCATGAGATTTCTTGATAAATCCTCAAAATTGGATTTAAAAAATACAAGCATGAAAGGCTCTGATGGATTTAGGCCATGGTTCAATTACGTCTCTAAATCTCATGAAAAGAAAAAACAATATTATATTTTTGGACATTGGGCTTCGTTAAAAGGCAAAACCAATGATCCCTACTTTATTGGATTAGATACAGGCTGTGTTTGGGAAGGCAAGCTAACGGCTGTGAGACTAGAGGATTTAAAAAAAATTTCAATTTAGAATGAGCATGAAAATATACCAAGTTGGAGGATCTGTAAGAGATGAGCTGTTGGGCGTAAAACCTAATGACCGGGATTGGGTGGTTGTAAATTCTAGCCCTGAAGAGATGGAGAGAGAAGGATTTAAACCAATTGGAAAAGATTTTCCAGTATTTTTACATCCAACGACAAAAGAGGAATATGCTCTGGCAAGAACTGAGAAGAAGTCCGGGGTTGGGTACAAGGGTTTTAAATTTTATTTTGATTCAAGTGTTACCCTTGAGGAGGACTTGGTAAGGCGAGATTTTACAATCAACTCTATCGCCAAAGATCAGAGCGGCAAAATTATTGATCCATACAATGGCTTATCGGATTTAAAAAATAAAATATTTAGACACACCTCCTCTGCTTTTGAGGAAGACCCTTTGAGGGTTTTAAGATTTGCAAGATTTAAAACTTACCCACAGTTGCAATTTTTTAATCCCCATGAAAACACTATCAAGTGTTTTAAGAAAGTCGCTGTATCAAATGAATTGGAGGCGCTTTCTCCTGAAAGAGTATGGATGGAAACCAAAAGAGCGCTAGAAAATCAGCATACTGATCAATTTTTTAAGGCAATCATTGATTACAATTTTCAAAGCCCATGGTTTGATGGCTTGAAGAATGTTTCTTGTAGCGGGAATTTACCCGAAACTAAGTGGGCAGATTTGCAAAGAATTAATCAATTTAAGCTTTGCGAGAGCCTACCAACTCCTAATATTTTTCAAAAATACACTGTTCTTTTGCAGGGAACTTTGAGCTTAATTAAATGCAAGGATGGTGAAACAAAAGTTCAGCTTATAGAGAAATTGAATGTGCATCGACATTACAAAGAATTAGAAAGTTTAATGGAGCTTGAATGCCTCGATAATCATAAAAAGGACTTAAAACAAATATTTGCAGCGGTCATGAGCATTGATTTTTTACCGCTCTCAACTTTAAAAGGAGATGAAGTTTCGCAGAAAAAACAAATCCTTTATCATGAAGCCTTAAAAAAAATATTATGAATAAAGCAATTGTTATTACTGGAGCGGCCAAAAGAATTGGCAAAGAGCTTGCGCAATCCTTTTTTGATAAAGGGTGGGATGTGGTGATTCATTACAATAACTCTGAAAAAGATGCGGCCAATCTTGCAAAAAAATTTAATGCGGAAAGAAAAAATAGTGCTTTTATTATTAAGGCCAATCTTGATCAAGCGGATGAAGTAGAAAACCTTGCTGAACAGGCTTTAATTAAATTTGGTCGAATTGATGCATTGATTAATAACGCCTCTACATTTTATCCAACGCCAGTAGGAACTTTCTCGCAAGAGAGCTGGGATGATTTGATGGGGAGCAATCTCAAGGCACCATTATTTTTAATCCAAGCATTTGCTGAGCAGCTTCAAAAAAATAAAGGCTTTATTATCAACATTACAGACATAAATGTTGATAAAGCTTTGGTTAACCATTCAATATATTTAGCTGCAAAATCAGGCCTTCAAACACTTACAAAGTCCTTGGCAAAAGAGTTAGCGCCAAGCATTAGAGTCAATGCTATTGCGCCAGGTGCAATTTTAGAGCCACCAAACATCCAATGGACAAGTGAAGAAAAAAATAACATTATTAAAAATATTCCTGTTGGCAAAATGGGCTCAGAAAAAGATATTGCAGATGCAGCTATCTTCTTATCTGAAGCAACTTATGTAACTGGACAAATTTTAAATATAGATGGGGGCAGATCACTATAATGAATGATGCTAATGCAAATAATCCTGATGGAAATGTTATTTTCTCAGGGACCAAAGAGGTGGCAGAAAATCTGAAATTTGATCAATCACGCTTGCAAGAATGGCTTGGAGATAGCCTACCATCAGCAGGCAAAATTATTGACGTTGCTCAATTTAAAGGCGGCCAATCTAATCCGACCTATAAAATCATTACAGAGCAAAAAGAATTGGTTCTGAGAAGAAAGCCTCCGGGAATTCTCCTCCCATCAGCACATGCCGTTGATAGAGAATATAAAGTAATGACTGCTTTAAAAGATACTGCAGTTCCAGTCCCGCAGACTTATGGATTATGTGAGGATGAAGATGTAATCGGCACATCTTTTTTTGTGATGGATTTTCTTGATGGAGATATTTACTGGGATCTTTTACTAGAAGATAAGTCTCTAGAAGAGAGAAAGGCGATTTACAAAAGTAAAAATCAAGTAATTGCAGAACTTCATAAAGTCGATTACACGGCAGTTGGCTTAGGCGATTATGGTAAACCAGGAAACTATATTGCAAGACAAGTCTCCCGGTGGACCAAGCAATATTTAGCTTCAGAAACTGAGACTATTCTAGCAATGAATAATCTTATTGATTGGCTTCCCGCCAATATACCTGATGAAGATGAAACTTCTATTGTTCATGGAGATTATCGTTTGGATAATATGGTATTTGGAAAAGACAATAGAGTAATGGGCGTTTTGGATTGGGAGCTATCAACCCTTGGGCATCCAATTGCTGATTTTAATTATCATTGCATGAGTTGGCGAAACATCCCTCAGCTGGCTGATGAAAAGTTCTGCCAAGAGAATGGTATTCCCACCGAACAAGAATATAGAAATATGTATTCTGAGAGCACTGGCAAAAATCTTGATGAACATTGGGAGTTCTATTCTATTTTTAATATTTTTAAACTTGCAGGCATTCTACAAGGCATCATGGGACGAGTAAGAGATGGAACAGCGGCAAGCAAGCATGCAGAAGATAGAGGAAAGCAAGTTGTTCCTCTTGCAGAAGCTGCCTGGAGTTTGGTAGAACAGAATTATAAGTAAGTTTAAATTAATTCAGCCAAAGGCTCAGATACAAAGCTGTACTTAGCTACCTCATCGCTTTCATATAATATTTCTTCATCATCATTTAATTGAAGAACTATATCTATGTCCAATGTTCTATCGCTAAATTTTGGTGCACTCCTGTCGCGGCCTGAATGGTCCTCTATCTGCTTTAAAGCTTTATTGAGATCGTCGAAAGAGAGTGAGCTAGTGCCTGCAAAAACAAGATTTAAGAAATCCTCTCCTGCGAAACCTTCTGCCTTGGTTTGATAAACTGACGAGAATTGCGTATCAATAAGAATTTTTTTCAATGAAGAGATAGCCAGATCTAAGTTTGCTTGAGGATTAATATTGCTTCCTAGCGAGAGGTAATACTTCATTATCTGTGAATAATAACGCCAACATCTTCGGCGTAACGCAAGGCGCCAGGCTTAGAAACTCGTAACTTTATTGATTCAACTTTATATTCATTCTTAACCAATGAAGCTATTCCCTCAGCCAAAGACTCTTGGAGCTGAAATGAAGACTCTTCCACGAATTTAATTACCCCTTTGGTAATTTTTTTATAATCAAGCGTGTCTTCGATGGCATCATTTTTAGCAGCTTTTTTACAATCAAACGACATCTCTAGATCTATGCTTACCTCTTGGCGAACCTTCCTCTCCCAGCCAAAAATTCCTATGATAGTTTGAACTCGTAAATCTTTAATGTAGATAGTATCTTTCATATTATTGAGATCCTAGGGGCCAACGTGGACGAGCATGAGATTTTAAGCTATGGGTTGCATCATTTGCCTTAAGACTTCCAAGATAGGCAATCATTGCAGCGTTGTCAGTGCAATGCGCTATCGGGGGATATAAAACTTTAATGTTTAAGTTTTCCTGAAGAGCAGAAATTTTTTTTCTGAGCAACTTGTTTGCTGCAACTCCACCTGCTAACACAATTCCTTCCCTCCCAGTGTCGATAAGAGCTTTAGATATTTTTTTAATTAACACTTCCGTCGCAGCGTGCTGAAAAGAAGCAGATATGTCTGCTTGCACTACCTCTGTTATTTCATCTATTTCTTGAACTGCATATAAAACCGCAGTCTTTAATCCGCTAAAACTAAAGTCATAGCCCGAGCTATTGAGCATTGGCTGAGGAAACTTAAACTTCTTAGAATCACCGTGCTGAGCCATTCTTTCAATTTCAGGTCCGCCTGGATAACCCAGACCTATCAGCTTAGCAACCTTGTCAAATGCCTCCCCAACAGCATCATCTCTTGATTGTCCTAAGATCTCATAATCATTCAAACCTTTTACATCAATAATTAATGAATGTCCTCCAGAGACCAAAAGTGTTAAGAATGGAAACTGAAGCTCATCTCCATCTAAAAATGGAGCCATGAGATGGGCTTCAAGATGATTTACAGGTATCAATGGTTTGTCCAAAGCAAGCGCAAGCCCTTGAGCAAAGTTTTCTCCAATTAGCAATGCGCCAAGCAAGCCTGGTCCAGCAGTATATGCAATTTGATCAATTTTCTTAGGTTTAATACTGCCCAAAGCATTTTTATAAATTTGAATAATTTTCTGACAATGATCTCTCGAAGCCAGCTCAGGTATGACGCCGCCATATTCTCCGTGAAGCTCTATTTGAGAAAAAACTGCCTCTCCTATCAACCCTTTACTTGAATCAAAAAGAGCAACAGCAGTTTCATCGCATGATGTTTCAATACCTAAAGTAATCATAAAAAAGTTTTTGCATTCCCACTATAAAAAGAATAAACTACCCAGCAATTATGCCTTCTATAATAATAAAAGAAACCGAATACTTTGACGTTGGTCTTAGAAAATTCAAGCGTGCTTGTGAAAAAGCTGCGATCGTTCCTGAGATTAGAGCGAGAGAATTTTATGAAAAACCAACAGCGGTAAGAAAAAGAAAAATGGCTGCGGCAATTAAACGTGCACATAAGACTAATAGAAAGTTTAGTTTCTCAAGACAAAGATCCTATCGTTAATTTGTCTCTTTTAGACACCATCAATCAAGACCTTAAAACAGCTATGCTCAGCAAAGATGTAATTGCGCGCGACACAATAAGAATGCTTATCTCAGATATCAAAAAATTTGAGATAGATGAGAGAGTTGAAGCAGATGATGTGAAGATAGCTAACCTTATTAATAAAAATGTTAAGCAGCGCAGAGATTCCATTGAGCAATTTAAAAATGGCGGGCGAGATGATTTGGTAACAAAAGAGCAAGAGCAGCTTGATGTCATATTGAAATATCTGCCTGAACAATTATCTGAAGATGAGATTCATGCGCTTGTTAAAAGCGGTATAGGAGAGGTTGCTGCCCAAGGGATGCAGGATATGGGCAAACTAATGGGTCATCTGAAACCTAAATTTGATGGCAAGGCTGATATGTCAATTGTCAGCAAGCTCGTTAAAGAGCTCCTCAGCTAACTATCAGTTTAATGCTTGTATGAGGAAGGTTTATCTTCCTTGTTAGTGTATCTCTCTGTTAACTTAGAAGACCTTGAAGCTAGGGTCTGAATGTTTCCATCAATCATTACAATCTTTGGAAAGGAAGCAGGCTCTAAAGGATCGCCATCCCATACAACAATATCTGCTAGATTTCCTACCTTAATAATTCCTCTGTTTCCTAGGTTGAAGACCTCAGCTACTGTTGATGTCATTCCCTGTATTGCAGATTCATAAGACATGCCATAAGCAACAGCATTACCGGAACCCTGTCTCATGAGGTGGTAGTTATGGCTCCTTTGAGTGCTAAACATAATCTTTATACCTGCCTGATCTAGCACCTTGCCTAATTCAAGGTTTGAACCAAGCTCATCAAATGAGTTTGGAATATTGTCCATGGGATCAATAATTACAGGAGTCTTACTCACTTTTAATTGCTCTATAACCATGGGCGCCTCTTCAACGCTCACCAAAACTAAATTTAAGCTGTACTTTTCTTTTAGGGCTAGGGCTTGCAAGATATCCACCGCCCTATTTGTCTCCAAAACAAAAGGAAGGCCATTATTTACAACACGGCCTAATGCAATGATGTCTTGAGACTGGAGTTCAAACTTTTCAGCTAGGCTCATCTCTAAAATTTCTTCTACTGGCGTAGTTGAAACCTTTGCACCAATATCTAAAAGAGATTCAAGGATTGAAATAGTTTCAGCTCTTGACCCATAGGATGATCCTAAGCGGCCAAACATGGCTATATCTCTAGAGCCTTTTATTTCAAGATTACCATCCAATAAAAAATGAGAACCCAAGCCAAAGATTGGAAATGAGGATTCACCTGGAGAGCTAATTGCACTTGTGACACCATTACTTCTGTTCCAAGGAATTACGGTTGAATGAGGGTTAAAAGCATTGAAAATACTGAACCCTGCTTTTAATAAATCAGATTCATCATCCCTCGTAACATCCAAGGCATTGATTTCAACAATACCTAAATTACTCATTGGGGAAATTAATCCAGGAGTTATGGGCAAGCCATTAAGCTCAATGACTCTCGTGTTTCCAGCAATGGTTAAATTTTGACCTACGCCCGAGATAATATTTCCAGTGATTAAAATATCTTGAATTTTTGCAGAGCTCCCATTGCCCGCATGAACTAAACCACCTTTAAGCAGAATTGTTTCAGCTGAAAGATGAAATGTAAAAATTAAGAATAAAGTTATAGAAAAATGTTTCATGCTATTGCGCCCTATTAGTTTGAGGTTGAATAATGCCTAAATCAAAATCAGTAATCGGCTGAACCGTGGGATCATTCATATCAAATGCCAAAGCCCCATCAACCAAAACTTTTTCAGCTCTTGAGTAAATGCTAAAAGGATTTCCCGTCCAAAGAACCACATCGGCATCTTTGCCGATTTCTATGCTTCCAGTTTGGTCTAGTATTCCTGCAGCTTTTGCTGGGTTGCTGGTTATCCAGCGCATGGCATGAGCCTTTGAAATATCATAACCTGCTCTATTTCCAGCAGCCATAGCCTTAGATGCCTCTTGATTTAAGTGTTGAATTCCAACCGCATCATCAGAATGAACAATTGCGCAACCTGTTCCATTTCTAGCCTGGTCAATAATTGCAATGTTTGCTTGAACCATATCGTAAGCTTCATGCTTAAAGCCCCACCAATCTGCCCACATGGCAGCACAAATCCCTTCATCTGCAAGAAGATCAGCAATCTTATAGGCCTCAACAGCATGATGAAAAGTAGTAACCTTGTAATTAAACTCTTTAGACAGTTCAATCATCATTGCCATCTCTTCTGCTCTATAACAATGATTCTGAATAAGAATTTCTCCATTTAGAACTCCCATCAAGGTATCCATGCCAAGGTCTCTTGTCGGGCGACGGTCTGGGTCTGTTTCATTCATGCCATCGGTGTATTCCACAGCATCTATCCAAGCGTTTCGATATCCCGCCATGTTTCCCATCCTTGTTGATGGAGACTGTTTGCGATTTCCATAAACTCTTTTAGGATTTTCGCCACACGCCATCTTTAATGAATGAGGAGCATCGGGAAACTTCATTGCTTGGATTATATTTTGAGAAATATTTTTAAAAGTTGTACCTCGACCTCCAAACAAATTAGCAGATCCTGGCAAGACATGAAAAGAAGTTACCCCACCTTTTAAAGCCAAAGCAAATTGAGGGTCTTGTGTCCATAATGAGTGCTCAGCCCATACTTCTGCTGTTACTGGAGAAGTCGCTTCATTACCGTCAGAGCTGGTCGACACCCCTGGCGCTGAATAAACCCCCATGTGAGAATGAATATCAATGATCCCTGGGGTTATCCATTTGTTAGATGCATCAACAACTAAAACACCCTCTTCAGATAAAGATTTTCCAAGTTCACTGATCTTTCCATCTGAAATTAATAGATCATAATTAAAATACTCTCCACCGAGGCCATCATAAATATTTGCTGACTTAAATAACACTGGCTCAGATTGCATAGGCTTATATGTGGAAGCAAATGCATTTTCTATTCCAGGATTAATTGATTCTTTTTCTCCAAATGGAAGGTCAACATCAAAACTCTCTGAGCAACCGATGAAGGTAAAAAGTAAAAGTGATAATAGCGCTGTTTTTTTCATAATAGATTTTCCTCTTATTAAGATTATAGAACCATTTAAAGAGATATAATATTGTTATGACAAGAGTAAATAATAGACAGAATAATGAAATGAGGCCAATAGAAATTGAGCTTGGCATTAACAAACATGCGGAAGGCTCTGCTCTCATAAAATTTGGAGATACTCACGTAATTTGTACTGCGACAATTGAAAATCATGTCCCTAGGTGGATGAGAGGCTCAAATGAGGGTTGGATAACAGCTGAATACGGGATGTTACCAAGATCAACTCATGAGCGAATGAATAGAGAGGCTGCCCGAGGAAAGCAGAGTGGCCGAACAATGGAGATTCAAAGACTTATAGGTAGATCTTTAAGACAAGCAGTTAATTTAAAGTACCTGAAAGATAAAACCATTAATATTGATTGTGATGTAATTCAAGCAGATGGAGGCACAAGGACAGCTTCTATTTCTGGTGCTTGTGCAGCATTATTTGAAGCCATTAAAAATTCTCATGATGATCAAAGAGCAATTAAAGAGCATGTCGCAGCCGTATCAATCGGGTTAAAGGATGGCAAACCATTACTCGACTTAAACTATGAAGAAGATAGCTCAGCGGAGACAGACCTCAATGTTGTTATGACTGAAAGAGGCGGAATTATTGAAGTACAAGGAACCGCTGAGAAATATCCCTTCAGCAAAGATCAGTTAGATGAAATGCTTGCTACTGCTTCAAGGGGAATTGAAGACATAGTAAAAATTCAAAAGTCATGTCTGAGCTAAAAGACTATCAGAAAAACTTTATTGCCTTAGCACTTGAATCTAATGCCCTTGAGTTTGGTGAATTCACTCTTAAGTCCGGAAGAGTAAGTCCATATTTTTTCAATGCAGCAAAAATGCTCAATGGTTGCGATCTATATGGATTAGCTAATTGCTATGTAGAAGCAATTAATCATTCTAAAGTTAAATTTGATTGCCTTTATGGTCCAGCTTATAAAGGTATATTTTTAGGCTCAATAGTTGCAATGATGTTCAGCAAAAAAAGCACTCCCTATCCACTGTCATTCAATAGAAAAGAGATTAAAGACCATGGCGAAGGAGGAAACATAATAGGCGCTGATCCAGCTGGTGATGTAATGATTATCGATGATGTTCTTTCAGCCGGAACTGCAGCAAGAGAATCAATCAAGTTAATCAAAGGCGTTAATGCTGTTCCAAAGGTTTTTCTAGTCGGTTTAGATAGACAAGAAAAAGGCAAAGGAAATTTATCCGCAAGTGCGGAGCTAGAAGCAGAATATGGAATTAATGTTCAGTCAATCATAGATTTAAACTCACTTATTGAATTCTCCCAAAAGAATTCAGAGTTTCAGGCCCATGTTCTAGAGCTTGAAGAATATAGAGATAACTGGGGCGCATAATGTTTACAGGAATTGTGACTGGAATGGGGCAGGTAAAAAAAATAACTCAAGCCGAAGACTTCATTTCAATCACAATCAAAGCGCCAAAAGGCTTTTCTAAAAACCTATCAAGAGGAGCAAGTGTAGCTGTAAATGGCGTTTGCTTAACAGCCAAGAAAGGAAAAACAGATTCCTTAGAATTTGATGTTATTCATGAAACCTTAGATAAAACCAATTTAAAAAATATTGCCAAATCTGATTTGGTTAATTTAGAGCGCTCTATGAAAGCGAGCTCAGAAATCGGTGGTCACTTAGTATCTGGACACATACATGGAGTTGGAAAAGTGCTAAAGGTTGTCAGTCGAAAACAAACAAAAGATTTACAAATCCAAATCCCGTCAAGCTTAGCTCAATATATTTTTTATAAGGGTTACATAGGTCTTAATGGGTGCAGCCTTACAATTGGAAAGGTATTAAAATCATCTTTTTATATTCACTTGATCCCTGAGACTGTCTCAATTACTACTTTTAAAGAAATGAGGCAGGGAGACCTAGTCAATATTGAGATTGATCAGACTACAATCAATACAGTAGAGACAATAAAAAAAGTTATGCTTGAGAAAAAAGCTTAGTTAAAACTGCCATTCTCATACCAATCCCATTAAAGATTTGATTCCTAATTTTGCAATTATCCAATTGTGATGCTTCTTTGCTTAGCTCAATGCCGAAGTTTACTGGCCCGGGGTGCAACAGAATCATATCAGGATCAGCTACCTGCAGAGAATCAACATTAATTTGATATCGGTCAACATAGTCAGATGCCCCAATGGTTAATTTTTCTGACAAGCGCTCATTTTGAATCCGCAAAGTCATGACCACGTCAGCATCTTGCAAAGCAACATCTAGCTCGGGCTCAAAATGACCAATAGGATTCTGAATATAATTTTTACAAAGGTCCGGGTGACCGCAAAATGTCAGGCTTTTGTATCCAACAATCTGAATCGCTTCGAGAAAAGAATTTACGACTCTAGAATGATCAAGGTCTCCAACAATCGTAATATTTAAATTTTCAAATTTATCTTTTGCTTCATGGATTGTCATTAGGTCTATTAATGCTTGTGTGGGATGAGAGATTGCGCCCTCTCCGGCATTAATAAATTGCATGTTTGAGAAATTCTCTACCAATCCGTGTATTACAGATTCTGTATGACGCAAAACACATAAATCAACGCCCATCATCTCCATCGCAGCCAAGGTATCATCAAGGGTTTCACCTTTTTGCATAGAGGAATTATCTAAATCAAAGTCTATAAATGTCGCGCCAAGGTTATGTGCTGCAATCTCAAAAGAAAGCTTTGTTCTTGTACTCGGTTCACAAAACATTGAAACAATTTTTTTGTCAGGAAATAAATTTTCATACCGATAATCAAGGGAATCTTCAGATTTAAAGTTATTAGCGAGCTCAATTAAATCAAAGATTTCTTTTTTTGTTAAATCCGAAAAGTTTTTTAAATTTTTTGACATTATGCTTGGATGGATAAAATAGCATCCATTTCTATCTCTACCTCTTTGGGCAGCTTGGAAATTTCAACCGTTGCTCTTGCTGGAAAAGGTTCTGAAAACCTACTGGCCATGATCTCATTAACCTCATTAAACTTTGATAAATCTGTTAAAAAAATAGTGAGTTTTAAAATGTTATCTAAATTGCCCCCGGCTTCATTACAGATCGCCTCAAGGTTATCGATAACTTGAACTGCTTGATCTTTAAAGGTCTGATTATTGAGCTCTCCAGTTAATGGGTTTAAAGGAATTTGTCCTGAAATAAAAACTACATCCCCCCATTGAATGGCCTGAGAGTATGGTCCTAGTGCGGCCGGAGCCTTATTTGTAAAAATTGGTTTTTTCATTTTTAGTCTTGGTGTCATTAACAATTCTTGAGCAGCTTGTTACATATCTTAATGAGCGCAATTTTATCATCAATTTATTAAATGAATCTGTATTTAAAACTTCTGCCTCTACAATAAATTCAATAATCATGGCATCAATATCTCGACTTTGGATATTCACAATGTTGAGATTTGATTTGGTAAAGACAGAGGCAATATCTGCCAAAATGCCGGGACGATCCTCTGCGTGAATCTTTACATGCCCCTTATAGTGAATCTCTTCTGCATCTGTTCCCCACATCGCAGGAATATACCTTGAAGAGAGTGTGTGACTTCTATGAGGCATCACTTGTCTGCAACGGGCATGATGGATAACAATTCCTCTGTCTGTATCAGAGTGAGCAGTTATAGGGTCTCCATGAATCGGCATACAGCATTTTGCATAAATAACTGACACACCTTCGATCTGATGGTCTGCTAATACCATTGCTTTAATTTTAGAATCTTTATTTTTTCTAATTTTTAATCCAGCAAAAAACCTTTCCGCAACTAGGGCGCCTGTTTTCTTGCCAGACCCTAAATCAGTTAATAGTTCATTAAGAGATTTCACACCTATGACTTCCAAAATTCTAGACATAGTGCTGCCGCGATACTGATCAAGAGTTACGCCCCCTCGTTTTAGCTCACTTTCTAACATTAGCTTGCCTGCTTTTCGAGATTGCGAAACTTTCTGGTGCCTTAATGCAGAGCGAATAGATGATCTAGCCTTGCTTGTAACAACAAAGTTCAACCAGTCTGGACTAACTTCTTGTTTTTTAGATGTAATAATCTCAATAGATTGACCATTTTCTAGGCGAATGTTTAGCGGAGCATATTTTCTATTAACCTTACAAGCTACTGCTTTATTGCCTAGTTCAGTATGCAATTCATATGCTAAATCAATTGGTGTAGAGCCAGATTTGAGATTAACGATTCTTCCTGCTGGGGTGAATACATATACTTCGTCATAAACCAAATCCGTTTTGATCGCTTCAACAAACTCATGAGAGTCAAGTGATGCTTTATCAAGATCAGTAAAACTTTCAATCCATTTTTTTGCCCCTATTGACTCTGAGCTCAGGGAATCTTTTGTTTTGTAAGACCAATGAGCAGAAATACCATTTTCAGCAATAATCTCCATACTTTTAGTTTGAATCTGAACCTCAATTGGTATTCCATCTAATGCAATCAGCGAGGTATGAATAGCTTGATAACCATTTGATTTTGGAATCGCAATGTAATCCTTGAATTTCTTGCCAATAGGCTTATGAACATTGTGAACTACTCCCAATGATCGATATGCATCATCAACTGAATTAACAATTATCCTGAAAGCATAGACATCAAGGATTTCAGAAAATGGTTTTTTCTTATGCTTAATTTTATGATAAATGCCATGCAATGATTTCTGCCTTCCTTGCACTGTTGCCAAAATATCATTGTTTTTTAGATGATATTTAAATTGCTTACGTAACTTAGAAATAATTCTTTTTCTTCCGCCCACTGCCTGCTTAATCGCTGACTCTAACATTCTTGCTCGCATTGGATGCAGGCATTGAAAAGCAAGATCTTCTAGCTCCACTCTGATATTTTGCATGCCAATTCTTATAGCAATTGGGCCATAAAGCTCTAAGGTTTCTATTGATTTTCTAATTTGCTTGTCTCTTGGAAGAAATTCTATCGTTCTCATATTATGCAAGCGATCGCATAGCTTCACTATAATGACCCTCACATCTTTAGACATGGCCAAAGCCATCTTTTGTAAATTATTAGCATTGCGGTCTTCAATGCTGTCAAAATCTAATTTATTTAGATTGCTCACACCATCGACAATAGCCACAACGTCTTTACCAAAAAGTTTTTCTAAATAGGATTTTTTGATGAAACTATCTTCTAAGACATCATGCATTAAACCTGCGCATACCGTTTCGATATCGAGATGGAGTTCAATCAGGATTGAGGCAACTGCTACTGGATGAGTAATATAAGCAGAGCCCTCTTTACGAAATTGATCTTTGTGAGCCTCAAAAGCTACATTATATGCAGTTTGCAGAAGCTCAAGCTCCTTCTCAGAGAAATAGGCCTTGGCAGACTCGTAGAGTTTTTTGGGAACTGGTGAGAGTAATTTTTTATTAGAAAAATCTAATAAAATTTGATTAGGGATTGCCCGGTCACTCAATTAAAAGCTCCAGGTTTAACATTAACCGATAAGGTCGTCTTGCGGTTTTTCTCTATCAATAGAAAATTCATCTAATAGCACATCCTCTTCAAGAGTCTTATCAAGGATTTCTTTAGTAATTAAGCCTTCTTCAATTTCTCTTAATGCAACAATAGTTGGTTTATCATCTTCCCACTCTACCATTGGTTCTCTGCTAGTTGTTGAAAGTTGTCTTGCCCTTCCAGATGCTAAGAGGATTAGTTCAAATCGACTTTCTACTTTGTCTAAACAACCTTCTACTGTAATTCTTGCCATAATGTTTTTCTCCGAGGGCGTATTTTAGTGTTTATTTACCTAATAAGACAATAGCTGAGCTAAAAACTGTTGCAGTTCTTCGTTGTTTTCTTTGTTTAAGGGCTTTTCTTTGGCAATAATCTTATAAAGTTCTTGCGCAGCAACATCAAAAGAGTCATTAATTATGAGATGTTCATACTCATTTGCAAAAGTTAACTCCTCTTTTGCATTTTTTAATCTTAGATCAATTGCTTCAATATCTTCATCTCCCCTGCTCTTAATACGATCTTCTAGTGAATAGATTGATGGTGGAAGAATAAAAATAGATTCACAACTAAAAGATAAATCATTGATTTGTCTAAACCCTTGAACATCTATCTCAAGTATCAAATTAATGCCATCATTCAACTTTGATTGCACAAAATCAACAGAAGTGCCGTACCAGTTTCCATGAACTTCAGCATACTCTAGAAAAAAGTTAGAATTTTTTTTATGCAAAAAATCTTCCTCTGATATAAAAAAGTATTGAGCTGAGTTTGTTTCACCCTTTCTTGGTTTTCTTGTTGTGTATGATATTGATAATTCTAAAGGCAAGTTAGAGTTACTCGCTTGATCTAATACAGCATTAATTAGCGATGATTTACCTGCGCCTGAGGGTGCCGAGACCAAAAAAAGATTTGGGTCTTTCATCTATTCTAAATTCTGCGCTTGTTCGCGCAGCTCCTCAACTTTAAGTTTCATCGTCAAAGCTAATTCTTTTAGATCTGGTTTTTCTATCTTTACTGACAAGGTGTTCACTTCTCTAAATAGCTCTTGAAGAATGAAGTCCATTTTCTTGCCATGTGCATTTTTAAGCAAAAATAATTTTTGCAAGGATTCAGCATGGAAGCTTATTCGTTCAAGCTCTTCGGCCACATCATGCTTAAGTGCAACATTTGAAAGCTCATTTGAGAGCTCATCTTGGCTGAGGGTAATATTTTTTTGAATTAATTTTTTCTTAATTGTGTTTGTTCGATGCTTCAGTAGCGCTGGTGCAGATTTTTTAATTTTTCGATGCGCATTTTTTAAAAAAGATATTTTTGTTAAAACAATTTTTTCAATTTTTTTACCCTCTTTAGCCCTTGATTCAACTAAATTTTTTACAGCGATATTTAATGCTTTTTTTCCCAAAACTGAAATATCTTTTTTAGATGTCGTTACCAAAAGTAATCCTGGGATGTCCTTAAGATCGCTTAGCTTGAGCTGCAGGTTTTTGAAGTCTTTGCTGGTTTTTAGCGATTGCTTGAGGTTGTTAAGACTTTCTTGATTTAATTCATAAGAATGTTCTGATTTAAAATTGTCATGAACCTTAACCTCAAATGATCCTCTTAAAAATTTTTTCTTTAATTGCGCTTTAATATATTCTTCGAAATCATTAGGCAGGCTATAGCCTCTAAATGAAATATCGATAAACCTATTATTTACTGACTTAATTTCACAGAGCACTTCCATGTCTTTTCTGTTTGCTTGGCCAGCACCGTAACCTGTCATGCTATAAAACATATGCTTCCTGATAAATTTTTATCTAATTATTATCTCATTAAACCGCTTTCAATTAACTTCTGAGGGTTAAATGTTTTGCCTTGCTGGTCTGAAACATGAAAAAAGTCCTCCATCAATTGATCTGGGCACAGGGAATCAAAAATCTGTTGGTATGATCTAGCTGGCTCGCTGCAGATTAATGGGCCTGATGAAGAATCTGGAGAGTTGAGCTTAATGTAGTTTCCTATCACTCTTGCCAAATTAGCTCTGCTAAACATATTAGCCTCCGCATAACCAAGAGAGCGTTTATTGCCATCAAAGGAATTTACATGTTTTTGTATCCAGTGCTCTTTAGGATCATATAAGCCAGAAGGACGAAGAATTAATGGGCTTACTTGAGAGTGCTGTGATACAGATTGCTCATAATCTAGGATAATTTTTCCTTGCTCATCATCTGGCATGGGGTTGCTTGATTCATCAATATTTCTCCCATTATTCTTCCCGTAAACTCGAGTTGAGCTTATAAGAATTAACCTCTCGTAATTAAGTGATTTATTTATAAGAGTCATAATACGTTTAGATGCTTGCATAAAGCCTGCTTTGTAACCATCTAGATCAGAGGTAGCTGGCTTAGGAACTAAAATTACAGCGGAGATTTCTGTGCTAGAGATTGCTAGGTTTTCTTCGCCAAACCAGTCCCACTGTATGAACTCCAAATTAGGCATGGGCTTAGGCGCATTTCTAGAAACGCCAATAATTTGATGGTCAGGCAGCTCTAGGGAGACTCGTTTGCCTATGTCTCCAAAACCAATTATTAAGACTTTTTTCATATATATGTTTCTAAAGTCCTTATATTAAAAGTATTATCGTTAAGTGGCTAATATTGAACTAACTCAATTAAAAGGTATTGGACCTTCTATAGTTAAAAAACTTAATCTTATTGGAATTTTTAACTTAAGAGATCTTTGCTTTCATCTTCCCTTTGGATATCAAGACAGAACAAAAATTTCAAATATAAGCGATCTACAACCAGGAGATGAAAAGTTAATAAGAGTTAAGATAATTTCTTCACAAACAATATATAGACCTAGAAAGATGATGGTGCTTAAATCTGCTGACTCTTATTCTAATATTAATATTCGCTTTTTTTATTTCCATCCTGCCCAAACGAAGCAGCTAAAAGCTGGAACTGAGCTTTTATGTTATGGGAAAGTTAGTCTGAGCAGATATGGCCTAGAAATGATACATCCAGAATATGAGGTTATTTCCAATGATCATAAATTAGTAAATGAGAAACTCACCCCTGTATACAGAGTGCCCAAAGGAATAGGGCAAAAAAAAATAAGAGGATTTATACAATCGGCTATAAGAAAACTAGATTTTGAAGAGGATTTCTTGGATGTTGAAAAATATGATTCTTCTTTGAACATGAAGATTATTGATGCCTTAGCTATCATACATAACCCTGATGCCGGAATAGACATAGAAGAAATGCTTCCTGGAGGTTCGCACCCTGCTAGAGTGCGACTATTAAAGGAAGAAATGATTGCTTTTCAGGCTGGCATGGCTTTTTTAAAACAAAAACAAAAAAGACATCATGCTTTTTCACTATCCATAGAAAGTGAATGGACAAAAGAAGTTAAATCAAATTTTCCATTTGAGTTAACTGGAGCTCAAACAAAAGTTATAAGAGAAATTAAGGAGGATCTATCTCAGAAAGTTCCTATGATGAGATTAGTTCAAGGAGATGTTGGATCAGGAAAAACAGTTGTAGGTGCATTGGCAGCTGCGTTAGCGCTTGATTCATCTTTTCAAGTTGCTTTTATGGCCCCGACAACACTCCTAGCAGAGCAACATCTTTTTAGCTTGAAATCCTTCTTTAATAAACAAGCAGGGAAAGTTGCCCTTCTAACAGGCAGTACTTCTGCAAGCCAAAGAAAAAAAATCTTACAAGATCTCAAGGACAGTAAGATCAAATTATTAGTTGGAACCCATGCTTTGTTTCAAAAAAGTGTTGAGTTTTCTAACCTTGCTCTCATTATCATCGACGAGCAACACAGGTTTGGAGTGAATCAACGTCTAGCCTTAAGAAAGAAAAACGATTCTGAAAAATCAGCGCCTCATCAACTTACATTAACAGCTACCCCTATTCCAAGAACGCTTTCTATGAGCGTATATGCAAACATGGATGTTTCTGTGATAGATGAACTACCCCCTGGCAGAAAGCCAATTCAAACATCATGTTTGCCGCTAAGCCGAAAAGATAAATTAATTGAAAGAATCTTGGCTGCAACACAACAAGGCAGCAAAGTATATTGGATATGCCCCTTAATTGAAGAATCTGAAAACTTAGATTTGAATGCCGTCATGGAAACATATGAAGATTTATCTGAGCATTTTAGCCATGAGAAAGTTGGTTGCCTTCATGGGAAGTTATCGGCAAATAAAAAACAAGATCAAATCCAAGCATTCAAGGATTCTCAAACTTCAGTTTTAGTTTCAACAACCGTTGTTGAGGTTGGAGTAGATATCCCTGATGCAGATATCATGGTTATTGAAAATGCAGAAAGATTTGGCTTAGCTCAACTCCATCAATTAAGAGGAAGAATAGGAAGAGGAACTAAAGAAAGCTATTGCATTCTTCTGCATAAAGACAAAATTCAAGATATCTCATCCCAAAGACTACAAGTGTTAGTTGATTCTCAAGATGGTTTTAAAATCGCTGAAGAAGATCTTGTCATAAGAGGCCCTGGAGAGATTATGGGCGCACAGCAAACAGGCATTGTGCCGATGAAATACACCAACCTGGTTAGAGACAGTCAGTATTTAATGGAAACCAAAAAAGTTGCTGAATCAATATGCAATGATGATCCTGAGCTTGCCAATCAGCTAATAGAAAGATGGATTTCTGGCTCTATAGCTTTTGCGGATGCCTAGTTATTTTAGCGGGGTCATTTATGATATTTATAGCAAACCCCCGACTACTATTGAGTGGGAGTAATATTTTCCTCTGAAACCCCTATAAAATGGGGATTTTTACTCATATAACCCATCCTCAGAATTAAATGAACCTAACGCGTGTTTAATTACTTTGTAGAACCTTCCCATTCTTAATCTCCAATTCATTCCCAAAAAGATGTTGTAACCTTCTTATTTGAGCACAGTCGATACAGTTAACCAGAGCTTATCAGTATCTGACTTCCCAAAAGATACATCACCCGCACTATAAGAGGCATATTTAGCATTTACAGTAAATATTCCGATCTTTTTTGTCGCAGAAAGATTTATTTCATGGCCTAAGTCATCATGACCAATGATGTTATTTTGATCCGCTTTAAAATGATGGTAAGAGGCCAACAATTTTATATCATCAAAGTTAGTGTCCGCGGAAAAATAAACATCAGCAATACCTTCGCCCGGCGTCACAAGAAACTGATCACTCCAGCCCTGAAATTTATGGCCTGTTGCCAACGGAGTGATAAAGGCGGCATCACCGCTATCTGAGCCCAATACTTCGTAGCCAAAAGTTAAGGCAACATCATCAACTTGATAAGACATCTCTGCCAAAATATAATCTGCCTTATATTTAAGGCTATTTTTGCCACTTTCTCGCTGACTAGCATATTCTAAAATGTAATTAAGGTCGCGCAATTTACCTTGATAGCGTATGCCATATGTATCTGTGGAAAACCGACTGTTATCTTGATTATCGATCAAATAAGCATAGCCAACTAGCGTGCTCAAGGGCAGACCTTCGTACTTAATGTTTAAAAGATCTGTATCGCTTTTATGGTCTCCTTTTGCACCACCGACACCTTCCTTTCCGAATATACGATTAACGCTATGCACGTTGGCGTAAAAAATGTTTGTATTCTCAAAGCTACTATTGGTGATGGAGAATCCATCATAGGTCTGTTCATTTTGACGAAACCCGACACCTCCAACAAAGCGTTGATTATCTAAAATAATACGCTGACGCCCCCATTTAAAATAGGTTTCCCCGTTTTTATAACTCACCCAAGCTTGATTAACCTCAGTGCCCACTGGGTCAACAATTTTGGCTTTATCCCCTTGTCCGTTTGTAGTGCTGTTATAGTCATCAATACCAAGCGTAGAAACATCATCAAATTCCACAAAGCTCTTAAATCCTTGGTAACTCGATGTTAAATAATTCAGTCTCGTTCGCAATGTAAGCGCATCTGCATCAAGATTAATTGGGGCATTTTGGTCCACCTGCTCATAGCGCATGCGCAAGTCAAGTTGTGTAGCTCCATTACTAATAGCATCGCCAAGACTCTCTTCTGATTGGACGATAGGTACCAATAAAAGGCTACAAATGACATTAACAACACCCTTTGTCTTGCTCATAACATTCTTCCTTTTTGCCAGAATTCCAATTAAGTGACTGATTAAAAATGTCGCTGACGAACCACTTGGTAGCGCCTACCAAAGTACCAGACCGGCGCACTAATAATGTGGATTAGCCGTGTAAATGGGAATACCAATACAATACTGATACCAAAGACATGCAGTTTGTATAAAATACCTGTTTTATTGGCAAAAAAAGTAATAAAAAAATCCTGAAGTGCGACTGGCTCTATCCTATAATTATTCAATAGGCGCAGGTGGTCTAACTTGTTCCATCAAATCATTATTCCATTTGCCATCCACTATCACATGAGCTGCACCGCCCAGCATAAAAGCCTGAATCAAATCATGGTTAAGGTAGGCATAAAGCCCAGGTTGTTTGAAAGTGTATAGTGCTGCAACTGCCTCACCGCCATTGACATGCCAAGTTTCACGGTCTACGGTTGGGACATTGTTAAACGAGCCACCCGGCCAGACCAAATCACCATGACCACCAATGAGATGAATACGCGAGTCTTCGTTGGCTTGAGAATGAATAAATAGCACCTTCTCTCCAACATTGGCATGCATGGCATTATCGCCTGTTAATGCACCTTTTTTACCATTGTAAGTCACATGAGTTGGTACTAAGCCACGCATAACTTTTAAGGTGTCGTTAAAAGGTGCTATTGCATTGTTGTATCGTTTGTATTTGCCGTTTTCATCTTTTGGGATATACCAGCCCTGTTCGCCAATATAGTAGGCTCTATCATAAGTGACAGGGTAGCCATTATTATCTATAAGCCCATCTCGTGGTAAGATCATAATAGCGCCATACATGCCTGAGACCACATGATAGGGAATCATAAGACCACCTGGAGCACAGTGGTAAACGAAAGTACCAGGCTTATCGGCTTTAAAACGTAAAGTAACTTGCTCTCCAGGGGCGACTTTGGTTAGGGCTCCACCGCCCAAGGCACCTGTTGACGAATGAAAATCAATATTATGCAATAAAAAATTAGTATCAGGGTTTTTGAGTGTTAGTTCAACATAATCTCCCTCATGGACAACAATCATCGGTCCTGGATTGGTGCCATTAAAAGTCATCGCCTGGACGAAAACACCTGGCTCAATTTCTATTTCTTTTTCCTCAATAATCATTTCTATTTCAATGATTCTGGGCTTGCCAGAATATTGTTGTTGATGTTTGGGTAAAAAAGGTGGTGCTACCAGTGTTTGTTTAACACGCTCTAATCCATACAAGTTAGCCTCTACACCAATGTTGACAATATATTCCTTCGCACTTTCTGCCATCGTAGTACTTGATAATAAAATAAGCATTGCAGCGAGAACTGTTTTTTTGATTATATTGATGATCATGTTGATTCTCCTTCTGGTTTATTAGATTACTGAACAACCTATAATCATGATAGGTGTAATAGAGTCACGAATCCTTGATATAAATCAACTTGAAATAAAGTTTAAATTTCGTTTGATGTGTGAGGTTGTAGTTTAGGTGATTATATAAAACCTGCTTTTACTCAAGATGTTCAATATGACATAGAGCAATCAAATATAATTGGTTTTGAGGATTTGAAGTTGCAAGTTACTGAAGCAACTAATACCAATATCAGATACATACTTTTAGATAACTTCTAATCGTAACAAACCTATAACAAACTACTTTTTTCACCTCTGTATCCCTTTGTTTGTAAGGGTTTCAGAAGTGTCTACTATTGAGTGGGAATAAGCGTGTTCCTCGTAAACCCTTGCTTATAGAAGCAGTTGCAAAGGGCAAGTTTGGACTAAAGCATAAGTAATAGCTTGCATTTTTTTCAAATACTTTAAACATTCACAACATGATAAAATTCTTATTATGATAAGGTTCTATGAAGTCTATAAACTCCATATTTGGGTTTTGTTCTCTATTTTTATAACCCCTTATATTATTTTTTATAATCATAATTTTGAGCAGTTGATATTTATTGATACCCTTCAGGCACTTTCATTACTGACATCACTATTCTTATTTACATTATGTGCAATATATTTATCAGGAAAATTTTTTCCTAATTTAATAAATTTCTTTTTTATATCATCAATTGTGGGCGTTGGAATAGCCTTAAATTTTGAATTTTTTTACACGAATTTAATAGTTGAAAAAGTATCACCAATGATATGGATATTAAATCCAAAATTAGTTCTAGTTTTAGCTTATCCGCTTGGTATTTTATTAGCGATGGCATTTTTTAGGTTTGAGATTTTAAAAATCTTTTTATTTTTTTTTTTTATATCAGGATGGCTACTTCCAGGAGTTCAGATTGTAACCAAGGCATTAAACAATAATCTCACCGAGCTTAGGTTCGAGGAAAGCGATTTAAAAATCGATTCAAATAATAATATTTTTTCGTCTAAAGAGAATGTTTATTTTATCTTACTAGATGGTTATGCCTCTGAAGAAACTTTTGAGAGGTTATCCTTCAATAATGACATTCTTTATGACTATCTTGATGAAGAAAGCTTCATCAGACTCGGTGAGAATGGATCATACAATGTAACCTATCTAGCGTTAGCAAGTATTTTTAATCTAACATATCCAGTGGTTGAGGGTGATCCAAAGTTCACTAATCGATTAGGTTTTTTTCCCAATATGCTGAGCAATGAGATTGCCCCTACATTGATACAGCAACTAAAACACATAGGTTATGACTTTGTATTTTCTGGAAATAGTTGGTCTGGTTGTGATCCAAAACATGTGACATGCTTGAAGTACATAACAAACGGTTTTTTAAATCGTGAATCTTCAGTATTACTAAGTAAAACAATTTTCGGGCGTTATTTATACTTAATTGCGGATCGTGACCATGACGCAATGTCTATTTTGATCAAAAATTTTAATAGTATTGCTAAGGATAAAAATTCAAAATTCTATTTCTTGCATCATTTTTCTCCCCATCCTCCATATTTATCTGAGGACTGTCAAACTCTCCAGAGCAGGTCTCTAATAGCTTGGGAGCCACCCAAGGATTATATTAAAACTGTTGAATGTGTAAATGAAAAAGCTATGAAATTGATTTCTACTATATCTAACCATGATCCATCTGGAATTATAGTTGTTCAAAGTGATCATGGTCCAGTAACAAGAATGAACTGGCTGGACCTCTCATACCAACATGAGGATGTGAGTATGAAAAACAGAATTGGTATTATTAATTATGTTAAGGCGCCTGAAGAGTGTCATAAATGGTTAAAATCTAGCATAGGCCCTATTAATACAATCAGATTCGTTTTAAGTTGTCTTCAAAGAAAGGAGCCTAAGTATGTTGAAGAAAAAACATACATTACAGTTTATAAAGGTGAAGAATTTGGAATAGTTAAAGAATATGTATCAAATTAATTTTGCAGTCTAGGTTATAAGAGGTAACTTTAAAAAAATGAGTACTAAAATTTTTATTTTAGGAGCAGGTAAACCTCATCACGGAGACAAGCATAGCGCTCTAGATATAATACCTAATGATTCTCAAGCGCTTGATTGGACTATGAATGCCTTGTCACACTTGAGCCTTGAAACTAATTTTGTGACAGGATATCAGGCTAGTAAAATCCAATCTGCTTATCCTAAATTGACTTACCACCATAATATTGATTGGGAGACCACAAACTCTGGATGGTCATTTCTGGCATCTATGATTTCAGGTCATTATGATGGTTTGGTCCTATATTCTGATGTATTGCATAGGACTCATAATATAGACCAAATATTAGATTGCGATGCAGATGTTGCTGTAGCTATAGATACTAGTTGGCGTAATAGGTTTACGGATAGATCCCTTTCAGATCTAGCAAGGTGTGAAAAAGTCTGCATTAAAGATTCCTTGGTAACATCACTTGGATCAAATATAGACACAGAAGCTGCTGACGCGGAGTTTGCTGGGCTCGCATGGTTTTCATCAAAATCTCTAGAAATTTTAAAACAAATTTTTAATGAACCTTCTTCAGATTTAAATTATTTACATAACTCCTCAATTTCTGATTTAGTGGACCTTTTAAGAAAACAAGGATCGAAAATAAAAGCTGTAGATGTCAATGGGGATTGGGCTGAATTAAATGAATCAGCAGATATAGTTCGTTTTGTTCTCGGAACCAAGGCGCAAACACTCAAAAGACTTCGCCCCATGGTTTCAAAAAGTCGCATTGAAGACCAATTTAGTTTTACTGTTGAAGATTGGAAGAATAATGCTGAGTTAATTTTGACTAAATTGAATAAATGTTTTGGCGACACTAAACTTGTAGTTAGGAGTAGTGCGCTCACAGAAGATGGTTTTATTACTTCAAATGCTGGAGCTTATGCTAGCATTTTAAACATAGATGGCACTAATATTAATAAGCTTTCTAATGCGATAAATGAAGTTATCGCATCATATTCCGAAGTAAGTCCAATCGATGAAGTCCTAGTTCAGCCAATGGTTTTAAATATTTTAGCAAGCGGGGTCTTGTTTACTAGAAGTTTGGTATCGGGAGCACCATACTTTGTTATAAATTATGATGACACATCTAAGAGTACTGACTCTATAACTAGTGGGTTTAGTCAGGACGAAAAAACATTTGTGGTTAGGCGTGATTCAGATATTAATAAACTTTTAGTTCCAAAATGCTTGGAGGGGCTTTTACCAGCTATTTGTGAAATAGAAGGCATACTAAACTATAACTCACTTGATATAGAATTTTGTGTAACGGACGAGCATGGAATACATATCTTGCAAGTAAGACCATTAGTTATAGGTTCTAGCAAAGCTGAAGTGACAGATAAAGAATTGTTTAACTTGCTTCATCAAGCTGAATTAAAATTTGAAAATTTGCAATCTCCAAGCCCGACCGTTCAAGGAAAACGTTCTATTTTTGGTGTGATGCCAGACTGGAACCCTGCTGAAATAATTGGCACCAAGCCAAGACTTCTAGCAAATAGCCTTTACAAAGAACTTATTTTAGATGAGGTTTGGGCAAAACAACGAGCAGAGTACGGCTATCGAGATGTAAGACCGCACTCTCTTTTAACTAACTTTGCTGGTCATCCTTATATTGATGTAAGAGCTAGTTTTAATTCTTTTATTCCTAAGGATTTAAATAATCAATTAGCAAAAAAGCTTGTTGAATTCTGTATAACTTGGTTAGAAGATCATCCCGAAGAGCATGATAAAGTCGAGTTTAATGTAATTCCCACGTGTTTGGACTTAGATTTTCATAGGTGGGCTAACAGGCTTCAGTCCTCAGGAGATTTTAGTGCTCAAGAAATTCAAGAGATTAAAGGTAGTTTGCGAAATTTAACCAGCAACGCAATGCAAAGAGACGAAAAGGACTTGCAACAGGTGGCTATATTAGATAAACGTTTTTATGAATTAAAAGAAAGTAATATTGATAAGCTAGATAAAGCATTTGCTTTATTAGATGATGCAAAAGTTTTTGGGACTTTGCCATTTGCCCATCTTGCTAGAAGTGCATTTATTGCAGTCAGTTTGCTTAATTCAGCAGTGTCAAATTCCATATTATCAATAAAAGAGCGTGAGGACTTTTTAAATTCTATTCGAACGGTAAGTCATGATTTGACCATTGATGCCTTAAATTGCAAAAAAGGTAAACTAGAGTGGAATGAATTTGTTGAACGATATGGTCATTTGCGCCCAGGTACATATGATATTTTGTCCTATAGCTATAAAAATGACCCAGAGCGTTATTTGAAACCATTGTTGAATCAATCTTCAAAGAATTTACAAGGTTCCAATTCTAATGTGGGTAAGCTTTGGAGATCTTCCAAGGAAGACTTTTTTAGCGCTCTTGAAAAAGTTTCACTTCCTCATGATGCAGAATTAGTAGAAAATTTTTTACGCTCATCCATTGAGGGGCGAGAGTATGCCAAGTTTATTTTTTCTCGTAATTTATCTTTTGCCTTGGATTTATTAGGTGAGTGGGCAGCAGAACAGGGAGTTGAACTTGAAGTTATGTCACATATAAGTATTGCTGATATAAGGGATGCTAAATCAGACTTGGTGATTAGATCTGATATTAGAAAATGGCTGCATGAAAAAGCTAGTTTTGCATCAAGTCAACATCCTGTGGTTGAAGCTATTGAGCTCCCCCCTTTAATTTGTAATCGTGATGCATTTTCATTTTTTGAATACCCATCGACGCAGCCAAATTTTGTAGGTTTTACTCGCGTTGCTGCTAGAGTTATTAACTTAGATCAAGATGAAACAATAGATTGTGATTTAGAGAATGTTATCGTTATGATTCCTCAAGCAGATCCTGGATATGATTGGTTATTTGGCAGGCGAATTGCTGGATTAATTACTAAATTTGGTGGTGCTAACTCTCATATGGCGATTCGAGCAGCTGAGTTTGAGTTGCCTGCTGCACTGGGTATAGGTGAAACCCGCTATAGAGCATTAGCAGACTCATTTGAGCTTGAGTTAGATCCTGCAAATAAAATAATAAGGACATTAAGTTGATGTTAGTTGGACTTACGCAGAGGGTTGAGGTGGTGGCAAAGACTAGAGAGCAAAGAGATTGTTTGGATCAAAGCTGGTTTAAAAGATTGGATGATCTTAATTTATCCGGAATACCTGTACCCAATAGTTTAAACAACCCTGTAAAATGGGCAAAATTTATTGGAATCGAAGCGCTTATTTTAACTGGAGGAAATGATTTGTCCCACCTAAATAATGCTAAAAATACTGCTCTTACTCGTGATGTAACAGAAAGTGCATTACTTACTTGGTCCTCAGAAAAACGTGTACCTGTTTTAGGGATTTGTCGTGGAATGCAGCTTATGAACACTTTTCTTGGAGGGTCACTATCAAGAGTCAATGGGCATGTAGCAAATTTTCATAACATAAAATCTATTGATGGAGACAATACTTTTAAAAATTATCAAAAGGTAAATAGTTATCACGAATGGGGAATTAATCTCAGTGAATTGGCCGCAGATCTAAAGCCTCTTGCAGTTGCTGATGATGGAACTGTGGAAGCTTGCATGCATCAAAGCCTTCCTTGGCTGGGATTGATGTGGCATCCAGAGCGCGATAATGGCGATTTAAAGGATTTTGACGCTAAGCTACTAAAAAGTTTTTTTACTTCTAATAAAAATATTTTATGAGGGCAATTATTTTAGCTGCAGGCGAAGGTACTCGACTACAGCCATACACAAACAACACACCAAAATGTATGGTGAGTTTAGCTGGCAAGCCCCTACTGCATCGTCAGATAGAAGTTTTGCGTTCTATTAATTTAGAAAAAATCATGGTGGTAGGCGGCTTTTGTTCGAAGAGCATTGATTGTTTAGGGGCTGAAACTGCTTTGAACCAAAACTACATGAAAACAAATATGGTCTCGACCCTATTTTGTGCGGAAGAATGGATGAAAGATGAAGACTTATTAATTTGCTATGGAGATATAGTATATGAACAAAGAGTTTTAGAAAGTTTAATAGCTTGTAGTTCTCCAATTTGCGTTTCTATAGATAAGTCCTGGAAACGTCTTTGGGATCTTCGGATGGATGATCCTCTGTTAGATGCTGAAACATTAAGATTAGCTGATTCAGATCGTATAATTCAAATAGGCAAGAAAGCCACATCCTATGATCAAATTAACGGCCAATATATTGGTTTAATTAAAGTGAGATCTGATTTTGTTAGACCATTCAAGGATGCCTGGCATTCATTAGATCGCCAAAGACTTTATGATGGTAAAGATTTAGAAAATATGTATATGACAAGCTTTCTTCAGCATTTAATAGATATAGATTTTGATGTTAGAGCAGCATTTACTGAGAACGGTTGGCTAGAAGTGGATACCGCAGAAGACCTAGAGCTATATGAAAGATGTTTTTATGAAGGCACGCTCAAAGAGATTATCAATCTAGATAAATGTCAGTTGCATCAAAAATAAAAAGAAGTATTTCTAGCTGGAAAGGAGTTCTAGCTTTTAAAGTCCTCCCTTTGTCTAAAAGAAAAATTGTTTTTTATGTTGAGGATGATGGATATTGGAATTATTTCAAAGATATATATACAGCTTTACAAAATAATTTTAATCAAGAAATTGCTTATGCCACTTCAAGTGATTCTGATCCTATGCTCTCGCAACCCCCTTCAGGTATAAGCTCTTTTTTTATAGGATCTGGCATTGCTAGAACATTTTTTTTTGCAGGGCTCGAAGCAGAGATACTGGTTATGACAATGCCAGATTTGCAAACTTTTCATATTAAGCGTTCTCCATATCCTGTGAAATATGTTTATCTTCATCATTCATTGGTTAGCACTCATATGATTTATCGTTCTGACGCTTTTGATAATTTCGACTCGATTTTATGTGTTGGCCCTCATCATTTAGCTGAAATAAAAGCTCGAGAAACTTTGTATAATTTGCCTTGTAAAGAATTGGTGCAACATGGTTATGGAAAACTTGATGCATTGATAGCTAGTGGTCAATTAGGCCCCAGAAAAAAAAATTCAAGTGATGCACTTCAAGTTCTCATTGCTCCCTCATGGGGTGAGAATGGGTTACTCGAATTATTTGCTGACGAGGTTATTGAGAGCTTGCTTAAAGCAAATTGCAATATTATCGTTAGACCCCATCCTAGAACCTTTCATTTTAAACCAGAGTTAAAATTCCATTTATTAGATTCTTTTGGAAATAATAAGAATTTTCAACTTGATCTAGACTCTAATTCTTTCGATTCATTTTATAGTTCCGATATTATGATAAGTGATTGGTCTGGAGCGGCTTTAGAATTTGGTTTTGGTTTAGAAAGGCCAATTATTTTTGTTGATGTGCCAAAAAAAATCTTAAATTCAAAATATCAAGAGTTAAAAATAGAACCCTTAGAAGTTCAGATAAGAGATCAAATAGGTATAGTTCTATCAACCAAGGATATTTCTGAAATTGGAGAAGTTGCAAAAAAATTAGATAAATCTAAAAATGATTGGCAAGTAAAAGTAGCTGAAGCTCGAAGTCGCTGGGTATACAATATTGGTAATAGCGGAGGGGTAGCTGCAAAGTTTTTGATGAGCTATATTCAAGAAAAAGATAAGATTTAATTCTTTTATGGGATATTATCCTGAATAAGTATATATGTACGATTATCTAATAATAGGGTTTAGCCCAATTATCTTTCTTATTGAGAATTATTATATCTTTTTGTTAAGTATTTTTAATTCTCAAGGAATTTCGATAATTCTTACTAGCATTTCTGCTTCACTGCTATTGATACCAATTTTAAGAGTAGCAAGGAAGAAAGAGGACTTATTTAGTCAAAAAATTGCCCTTATTAACGATGAGATTAATAACATATCAAAATCATTAAATGGTGAGGAAAAATTTTTTGCTGTAGACAAGGTCTATACCAAGTATCATTTTCACCCAATTCAAAATATGATGACTGGTCTTTCTTTCTTTGTGATTTTTCCAGTCTTAATAAGCGCATATTTGTTTTTTAATATTAATATCCAATCAATGGATGAAGAGTTTCTAAATCTTGTAAACCTGTCAAAGCCAGACGAGTTATTGTTTGGATTTAATATCATTCCAATCATGATTTTTACGATTAATTTTTTTGATGCTAGGTATAAATATTACAAAACTAATTCAGGTAAAAGTAGCTATATTTTCCTGTCATTAATGATTTCCGTTTTAATTTATGGCATGCCATCTTGTTTAACGCTTTATTGGTTAGCAAGTAGTACATCTTCATTATTTTTTTCTATAGCCTTTTTAAGAAAATAGCCATTCTACAAAGTAAGTTTTTATCAATCAGATTGGACTAGTTTTTTTTTGTAAAGTAATTCCTAATTTTATAGAAATATTTTTTAACTGTGTAAACGATTGCAGCAAAAAAACTAAAAATAGCAGTAATTAATGCACTTCCCGATCCTGGATCAAGATATGCGTATACATTTGTGGGCAATAATAAAATAAATATAAAATAAATAAAGTTGCCTGATCGATTTTTCTTTTTCATTTTTTGTCTAATTCAAGAAAAGGAATTTTATTATACTGATTTAAACATTTTTTATTGAAACAAGCGTAATAATAAGGTGATAAAATATTGTAACAAATGATAGTAAAATATATATCTTCGGCATGCTTGCAAATTCAAACATTAGATATTCGTATATTAACTGATCCTTGGTTTACTCAAGGTATCTATGATGGGGCATGGTTTTCATTTCCTCATATAGATCCTTTTGATTTTATCAATGAACCTGATTATATATATGTGTCCCATATCCACCCTGATCATTATGATCCTGAATTTATTCATAAAATTTTTGAAAAATTTGGGCCTAAGCCAATACTAATTCCAGATTTTCAAAAAAATTATTTATTTCTTAAAGGCAAAGAAGATGGCTTGGATTTGATTCCTACTAGAGAACTGCATGTAGGTAAAACAAGTATTTTTATTGAAGAGAATGATATGGGTAGCATCTCTGATATTGACTCTGCTCTTGTAGTTCATGATGCAAATTGCAAAAAGACAATTCTAAATTTGAACGACTGTCTCTTTAATCAGCCACATGTGCAAAAACTGAATAATATTATTCAAAATTTTACTAGCAAGTTAGATTTAATTGCAGTTGGTTATACTGGTGCTGGCCCATATCCGCAAACGTATTTTGATATAAAAAAGGAAAAAGAGATTCTTATAAGCAAAGCGAATGAAAAAAAGCAAGGTGCATTTGAGCGATATAAGGATTTCATAAATTTTTTTAATGCTAAATTTAATCTTCCATTTGCAGGTGAATATCTGTTAGGCGGCAGTAACTCTAAGCTAAATAAATATAGGGGCGTTTCTGATGCTCATGAAGTTAATGCTTTTGATCCAAAAGCAATCATATTTAATTCTGGCGGGTCAATTGATCTTGTGTCAGGGGAAACTTTTAATTTGCGAACTAGTGAATATTCTGAAACTGAAATCAATAACCGAATAAAGGAAATCAGTTCAGCTAAAATGGATTATGAAACTCATTTTATAATGGAGCCAGAAAAGATTAATTTTATGAGGTTAATGAAAGTTGCATCCGTTAATGCTCATAATAAATCAGAAATTAATGAGCCATATCATTTTATTTTTTCTATAACTTCAAAAGATAAAATTTTACATAGGTTCCAATTTGATTGTAAAAAAGGAGTATTATCATCTATGAAAATAGATGAAGAAATCACCTTTAAGGAGTACTCTGAAGTTATCATTGATTATCGTTTGATGTTTGGATTATTGACTGGTTTTTATCACTGGAATAATGCTCTTGTTGGATCTGCATACCTTACAAGAAGATATCCAGTTGATAATTTCAAAAGAAATGTTCAAAGCTTTTTAAATTTTTTTACTGTTGCATAGACACATAATTCAAGACAATGAAATTGAAAATAAACGAATTGCTTAATTATGAAATTATTCATCATTATGATGAAAATTCAGGTGATGAAATCAAGAGCACTGGAAATAATTTTTATATTAAAGTTAATGGCAAGGAGTGCGCATTTTCTATACCCGGACAAAGTAAATTTTTAATGAGGTTTAGAATTTTTAGACGATTTCTTCGCTATGATAAATCTAATGCAGTGTTCAATTGGAACCGAGATGGAATTGTTGTTTTGTTTCAATGGAAAATCTATTTTTTTGATTTAAATAATGAAGAACTTATTTATATTAATAATTTAAAACAATGCAGAAATGTTCTTCATGGCGGGATAGCTGTTACTTCAAATGCAATATGTTTTGGAGAGTATGGGCATAACCCTAACAGAGAACCAGTACCAATTTGGACCTCCAATGATGATGGGAGAAGTTTTTCAATTGCAAAGGAGCTTGTAGAGCAAAAAATTAAGCATATTCATGGTATTTATGCCGATAAGTTTAATGAATCACTATGGATAGTAACAGGTGATTTTGATGGAGAGTGTTATGTGATTGAATCTGATGATTCAAGTTTCATGAAGCTTAGTTGGTATGGAGATGGCTCTCAAAAATGGCGTCCGGTAAGTTTGTTTTTCAAACCAAATGAGATAATTTGGGTAATGGATTCACCAATTCAGAGAGCATACCTTCAGATTTTTAATCGAGAGAAGAAAACAATTAAGCAGGGGCAATATTTTCCTGGTCCCGTCTGGTATTCCAAGCAATTTAAGGAAGGCGATGCAATTTTACAAACAACTGTTGAGATAGGTAAAGAGGTTAAAACTAGATTTTCAAAAGTGTTTTATTCAGAGAATTTGGTTGATTGGGAGGAAGTTTATAGATTTAAGAAAGATATTTTACCAATGCCGTATTTTAAATTTGGTGTTGTGGCATTTGCAGACGGCATTCAATCAAAAGAAGATTTTGTTTTATTTGGCGAGGCATTAAAAAATATGGATGGAAAATCTGCAAAGGCATGTCTTAAAAAATGAATGAAATTTCTTACCCTCCTAAAATTATTCCGCTGCTCTCCCCAGAAGAAAGAGCAAACATTGCTAGATTAATTTATAATCGTGATAAGGTTGGGCTTGCCTGGCTCGAAAAAATAAGAAAATTTATATCTTTCCATAATAGAAACTTAAAAAAAGTTTCTATTGGTAGATTTAACAACCAATCTAATGCCCATTTAGGCTGGTTCAAAGAGATCATGTACCACGAGCTAAAAAAATCTGAAGATCATTTAGCTGATTCAGCCATATTAAATGCAGTTTTGATTCTTAAAGATGCATGCCATTTTGATGCAGAAGAGAAAAAATACCTTGAATCAAGGCTGGCTTATCATCAGGATATGCTTATAAGTATGGAAGCCTGCCAATTAAAGAGCTCCGCTACTCCAACCATCGATTATTCATTTAAGAGATGGTTCTCTAAAACTACTAAAAATATACCAGTAACAGTTTTTTGTCCCAGTCCTTATAGTTTATTTTCGATTACTGCAGTAAAAATACTTCAAAGTCTTAATATTGAGATTAAGGCAATAGTGATCCTGAAATTTTCCTCCAAAAGAATCAAATCAGAGCTTTACAGGGATGGCTTATCTTTATTTTTTAAAAGGGTATGGAGAAAATTAATTCTCAGAGCCGATGAGAACAATGTTTACTCAAAATTAAGTTTAAAAAATTTAAAAGATTCCATCGCTTCCGAGGTTTCAGACATTAGATTACTTGCAAAAAATTATAATATTTCATGTCATATGGTTAATTGCTTCTCAGAAACAATTGATTTAGAAAAAAATAAAAATGGAGATTTATGTCTCTTTACGGGAGGTGGTTTGATCAATAAAGAAGTATTAAATTACTTTTCACTAGGCGTTATAAATATTCATATGGGCCCACTCCCTCAATACAAAGGTATGGATGTGGTTGAAGCGCCAATTCTAGATGGTGCTTTTGAAAATGTAGCCCTGACTTCCCATCTTATGAAGCCAGCCCTAGACACAGGTCCTCTTATCTCAGAAATTACTTTCTTTTCAGATGAGTATTCATCCTTAGGGGAGCTAAGAAATGAGATGGGTGCAATGATGCCACTTATTGCGGTTGATAGCATTATCTCAATTTTATCTGAGTCAGCAAGTCCTCGTGAGCAAGAGCTCTATGGTCAGCAATATTACTTTATACACCCCAGGTTAAGAGATATTATTTCAAACGTTATGCCGGAAAGATTTCATCAGTTAAAAACAAAATCGAATTTTTTCCGAGCTAAAAAACTTAAATTTTTTAATTCAATTATTGTTGAGATGCAAAAAAATGTTAATAATGATGTTTATACCTCGCAACCCTAGGGAGCTAAAGGCAATGATATATGATCAACGTGATACTATTTCTTTATATCTTTGCTACCCTTGGTTGATTCTATGGTTAAAATAGGGAAGTACATCTAGATTATATTTTTATGGACAAACCTAAAGTACTAGCCATTCTTCCTGCTAGAGGTGGCAGCAAAAGAATACCAAAAAAGAATATCAAGGAGTTTTGCGGCAAGCCAATGATCGCTTGGCCAATTCAGACTCTTCAAGCCTGCGGTCTTGTAGATGATATTTTAGTCTCAACTGATAGCCCAGAAATCCAAGAGGTAGTTATTTCTTTAGATGTTCAAGCACCTTTTTTAAGGCCTGAAGAGCTATCAGATGACAATACTGGAACAGGTCCAGTTATTAAACATGCTGTCGAGTGGTATGTAAAGAATATCGGCACCCCAGATCTTATTCTTACTGTTTACCCCTCAGCAGTATTCATCACGCCTAGGGATTTGGAAGAAGCATTAAAGCTTCTGCTTGATAGTCAATCAGAGAGCTTGATTGCATGTGGGGCGTATGATTACCCCATTCAAAGGGCCCTTTATTTAAATAAAGATAAGAGAATTGAGATGTTTTCTCCGGAACACATTAATACGAGAACTCAAGATTGTGAAGATGCGTATCATGATGCTGGACAGCTTTATTTATCTACATTAAAAGCTGTATTAGATGGCTTAGGTGAATTTTCTAATGATTCAACTATGTTTATTTTACCTCGCCACAAAGTAATCGATATAGATACTCCTGAAGATTATGAGTTCGCTGAGAGACTTTTTTTACTAGAGCAGCAAAAGAAACAAGCTAACCGGATAGCCATTGGCACTGTCCAATTTGGGTTAGATTATGGAGTAGCAAATCGACATGGGCAAGTAGGCCTTACGGAAGCTAAGAAAATTTTGAAAATGGCTGATGAAAAAGGTATAGATACCCTTGATACATCGATTTCATATGGCGTCAGTGAGCAGTCTCTTGGAGAGGTGGGTGTTGGAAAATACAAAGTTGTTACCAAATTACCTCCAATCCCTCCCTCAATTAAAGATGTAAATGCATGGGCTTATGATCAAATGCAGTCATCTTTAACAAGATTAAATTTGAAAACAGCCTATGGTTTGCTTGTTCACGATACCTCTCAATTGTTTGGTGTAAATGGTGCAAAGCTTGCTCAAGCTATGGTTTCACTAAAAAACCAAGGCTTAGTGCATAAAATTGGCGTATCAGCTTATGGACCAGATGAAGTAGCATCTGTTTTCCAAAAATTTCAGATTGACATTATTCAAGTACCATTCAATATATTTGATAGAAGGATGCTTACCTCAGGTTGGCTACAAAGACTGAATGATGCAGGAATTGAAATTCATGCAAGATCTATTTTTCTTCAAGGCCTTTTGCTGCTTCCCTTAAATCAAATCCCTAAGAAATTTTCACAATGGAGCCCTTTAATTTCTTTTTGGCATGAGTGGCTGTCAGAAAACAAAACCTCAGCCCTAGAAACATGCATGCATTATCCTCTATCGCTTCCACAAATAGATAGGGTAATAGTAGGAGTCGATAACAATCAACAGCTTTCACAAATAATAGAAGCATTTAACCCAAGAAATAGACCATTTATTTTCCCAGATATATCTTGCGAAGATGAGTTGTTGCTTAACCCATCAAACTGGTCAATTCTTTGAAAGTAGCTGCAATAATTCAAGCTCGTATGGGCTCCACCAGATTGCCTGGTAAGGTAATGAAGTCAATTAACGGTAAATCAATTATTGAGTTATTGATTGGTAGGTTGAGCCAATCCAATGAACTTGATGAGATTATAGTTGCAACTTCTAATTCAGCGCTTAATGACCCCCTTGTTAAACATATCAAAGATTTGAACTTTCTTTGTGAAAGAGGGGACGAGGATGATGTCTTGTCTCGTTATTATAATGTTGCTCTTAAATACAAACTCGATACTATTGTGCGGATTACCGGAGACTGCCCATTTATTGATTCTAGTATTGTTGATGAGTTAGTTAACATTTATAAAAGTAATTCTGCTCAATATGCTTCTAATGTTAGTCCTCCATCTTACCCGGATGGATTGGATGTAGAGGTATTTAGCTTTGAGGCTCTCGAAGAAGCTCATAAAAATGCAACATCTCGATTCGATAGAGAGCATGTAACTCCTTTCATCAAAAAAATCAGCGAGACCAAACAGTCCGCACTCATAAATGATGAGGATTTATCTCAATTAAGGTGGACCTTAGATGAAATAGAAGATTTCGAGGTAGTTGAGGGTATTTTTAATCATTTTTATCCAAATATATTATTTTCTTGGAGTAAAATATTAGAGTTATACAATACAAAGCCAGATATTTTTTCTGCAAATAAAAAACTAATTCGAAACGAGACACAATATATGGGAAAGGGACAGAAATTATATAAACACTCCAAGAAAATTATTCCAGGAGGAAATATGCTCCTCTCAAAGAGACCCGAAATGTTTCTCCCTGAGGGTTGGCCTGCATATTTTTCAAAATCAAAAGGCTGTGATGTTTGGGACCTAGACGGAAATAAATATATTGATATGTCATTTATGGGCATCGGGACAAATATTCTTGGATACGGCCATCCAGATGTAGACGCAGCAGTTATGAAAACAATTGAAAATGGAAATATGTCTACTTTGAACTGTCCTGAGGAAGTCCATTTAATTGAAAAACTTATTGATATGCATCCATGGTCTGATATGGGTAGAACCGCAAGAACTGGAGGGGAAGCTAATGCAGTTGCAATTCGAATTGCAAGAGCAGCCTCTGGTAAGGATAAAGTTGCTGTTTGCGGATATCATGGTTGGCATGATTGGTACCTATCAGCAAATCTTGGAAGTGCTAAAAGCTTAGATGGGCATCTATTGCCTGGTTTAGATCCAAATGGAGTTCCCCGAGACCTCAAAGACTCGGTTTTTCCATTTCAATATAATGACTTTAGCGGTTTGGAAAAACTTATTTCTGATAAAGATATTGGAGTCATTAAGATGGAAGTAGTTAGAAATGAAGGACCGGAAAATAACTTTCTGCAAAAAGTTAGAAATATTTGCACCGAAAAAAATATTGTTTTAATTTTTGATGAATGCACTTCAGGCTTTAGAGAAACGTTTGGCGGCATTCATAAAAAATATAATGTGGACCCTGACATTGCAATCTTTGGAAAAGCATTGGGTAATGGATATGCTATTACAGCAATCATTGGCAGAGAAGAGGTGATGGAGGCTGCTCAAACAAGTTTTATTAGTAGTACTTTTTGGACAGAGAGAATTGGCCCAACAGCAGCTTTAAAAACTTTAGAGGTGATGGAGGCAACTGAATCTTGGAATACAATAACAAATATAGGTCATGATGTTAGAGAGAGATGGTCTATGCTTGCAAAAAAATTTGATGTAGATATTTGTTTTTTTGGCCTACCTTCCCTTTCAGGATTTTCATTTGCAAAAGATACGCTTTTATTCAAAACATTTGTTACACAGGAAATGCTAAAAAAAGGGTTCCTAGCTGGCACAAGTATTTATCTGAGCATAGCTCATAGTGAGGAATTGATAAATTCTTATTTTGATAGATTGGAGCCAATATTCTCCACTATTGGTGAATGCAAGAATGGTAAAGATATTTCTGATCTCCTAGATGGTCCTGTGTGTCATTCGGGTTTTAAGAGGCTCAATTAAGATGAGGGTTTCTGATGCAGTTTTGTCACGCTCATCCATAAGAGCATTTATAGAAAAACCTGTTACAAATGAACTAATCAGACAACTTTTAGAAAAATCATCTAGAAGTGCCTCAGGAGGTAATCTGCAGCCTTGGAAGATTTATGTGATAAATAATAAAAGTATGAATCGCTTTTTAAGCTTTCAGGAAGGCTGGACTCATCCCGAAGTTTCAGAATATGATATTTATCCTCCTAAATTAAAAGAGCCATATCGCTCCTATAGGTATGAGCTTGGCGAAGAGATGTACGAAATACTAGGAATTCCTAGAGAGGACAAGGAGTCTAGAATTCAACAGGTGCTAAATAATTTTAAATTTTTTGGTGCGCAGGCAGGCCTTTTTTGTTTTGTTGACCGGCAAATGGGTCCTCCGCAGTGGTCAGATCTTGGCATGTTTCTGGCAACTTTCATGCTTTTAGCCAAGGAGGCAGGATTAGATACTTGTGCCCAAGAAGCATGGTCAATGAAAAATGCTTGTGTCTCTGAATTTGTTAAAGCGCCTAAAAATGAAATGTTATTTTGCGGAATGGCTATTGGTTTTGCTGATACAAGTGCCCCTATTAATAAACTGAGATCTTCTCGAAGTCCATTAAGTGATTGGGCACATTTTCTATAATTTTTTATTAGAATAAGTTTATCTACTGAATGACTACTACAAGTTACTCGATTGAATTCATGGATTTAGCATTGCAATGTGCAAATGAGGCATTTTTAAATAATGAGGTTCCTGTTGGTGCGGTAGTTGTGAAGAATGGAGAGGTGATTGGCAAAGGCAGCAATACAGTCTTAAAAGATAACTCAATTGCTTCTCATGCTGAAATTAACGCAATTATTGCTGCGAGTAAATTTATTAAAAATTATCGGCTAGTTGGGTGCGATCTATACACCACACTTGAGCCTTGTCATATGTGTGCTAAAGCAATAGTTGATGCCAGAATTAAATCTTTATATTTTGGCGCGCAAGAACCAAAAACAGGCGCAGTAGAGTCAATCGATACTTTCCTTAATAGGAAAGACATAAATCACCAAGTTTTTTTTAGTGGAGGGCACCTAAAAGACGAATGCGCTGAGTTATTAAAAAATTTTTTTAAATATAGAAGGGATTAGCCAGAATACTCACATCCCGAATTGCATGTTTCCATTACTGTTATAGAGCAGAGCTGCGGTAATGAATCTTTTAGTCGGTCCCACAACCATATTGCAATATTTTCACTAGTGGGATTTTCTAGACCTTTAATCTCATTAAGATACGAATGATCTAGCAAGTTAATGTGAGGCGAGCAAATTTTTTTTATGTCTGAAAAATCCATAACCCAACCCATTTCGCTAAGGGCACCATCCATGCAAACTTTAACCCGAAAGCTGTGACCATGGAGATTTGAGCATTTATGGTCTTCAGAGACGAATGGAAGCCTATGAGCCGCTTCAAAGGAAAATTCTTTAAATATTTTCATTTCAATGTAATCCATATCGGGCAGTGATCCGACGGTTTTTCCATTGCTCTAGCAGAATAGTCAATGCCTGTATTAAATATAGAGGATTCAAGGCTCTCTGAAACAAGAATGTGGTCTATTCTTAAACCTCTTTTTGGGCTGTCATCAAACATTTTTGATCGATAATCAAACCAAGAATAAATAGAGCCTTCTTCTGGGTTTTGTTTTCTCCAAGAGTCAATAAAACCTAAATTCTTAATTTTATTCCACATCTGAATTTCTTCTGGAAGAAATGCTGTTTTTCCGTCGCGCAACCACCTTTTCACATTTGGAGCACCAATACCAATATCTAGTTCAGTTGGAGCAACATTAAAATCTCCCATTACAATCAAATTCTCCTCAACTTTTTTAAGTTTTTTGATATGCTTTTTCAGATCATCATAAAACTTTATTTTCTTTGGGAATTTAGTTTCATGCGACCTATTCTCACCCTGGGGAAAGTATCCATTCATGATTGTAATTTTTTTTCTTTTCCATTTAAAAGTAGCCTGTATAAATCTCTTTTGTTCATCCTCTGAATCACCCTCAAAACCTTTTTGTACATTTTCAGGCTTTTTTTTGCTTAGAATCGCCACCCCATAGTGACCTTTTTGCCCCCAAAATTCTGGGTGGTAACCAATTTTTTTAATTTCATCAATTGGAAACTCAGGATCATTTACTTTAGTTTCCTGTATTCCAATAACATCAGGATCAATGGTATCTCTTAGATGAATAAGTTGGTGGGGGCGAGCTCTTATGCTATTAATATTAAAAGATACAATTTTCATATTTATGCGGCTTTAGATAGGTAAATGTTTTGATTAAATATTGCATAGTCTGAAAGTATTTGCATGCCTTCATTTAAAAGATAGTCATTATCAACGTCTATCTCAGAATCCCTCTCATCGTCCCCAGTTTCTTTAGTATCATTGTAATCCTGCATAGCCTTGTAAGAATTAAAAGTTTCTAAATTAAGAGAGGCGCGCCTTTTATTTTCTATATCTAAAGCCCATGACTGCCTTTCTTCTTTTTCAACTCTTCTATTGGTTAAGTTCAAAGAGATCACTTCCTTGTTTTTTTGGATTTCATATCTTTTTCTAATATCAAGGATGTATTGTAAGTTAGGACTTTGATCTACTCTTGTTAAATGTTCATTATTTAATTTTGCAATTAAAGTAGGCACCATAGAAAATTTCTTGAAACGTACTGGTTTAATTTCATCCCATGGAAGAGCCGTATCGTATGAACTTTCACCAACTTCTTCAATATCCCATGTGCTTGGCAATGTAATATCTGGATGTATGCCTTTGCTTTGCATCCCAGCCCCAGTAATTCTATAAAACTTTGATTCAGTAATTTTGATTTGCCCGGAGCTCAAATTATCTAATTTTTGGACAGTACCTTTGCCAAATGTTTTTTGTCCGATGATTATCCCCCTTTGATAATCTTGAATAGCTCCTGCAAAAAT
>Ga0209657_1000161_pt1 | contig 46475 bp, 35 predicted proteins | sample SaaInlV_100m_DNA_FD_184650 | JGI IMG/M metagenome (GOLD analysis project Ga0209657, IMG submission 184650) | Marine microbial communities from expanding oxygen minimum zones in the Saanich Inlet - SI037_S3LV_100m_DNA (SPAdes) (version 2) | ecosystem: Environmental > Aquatic > Marine > Intertidal... | reverse complement strand
TAGTTCCTGGAACCCATCCAAGTTCTTTTTGAGCAAGTGCAGGGTCACCAATAAGCAAGTCAACTTCAGCAGGGCGGAAGAACTTGGGATTGGTTCGAACACGCACGTTTCCGTTTTGGTCGGTTGCGATGGTATCCACGCCTTCGCCAGACCAAGTGAGATTCATTCCGACATGAGAGAAACCGAGTGTAATCATATCTCGGACACTGTGAGTTCGTCCGGTTGCGACAACATAGTCTCCGGGTTTGTCTTGTTGGAGCATCCGCCATTGCATTTCAACATAATCTCCAGCAAATCCCCAATCTCGCTTTGCATCGACATTTCCAATCCAAAGGCATTCATCAAAACCATGGGCAATTCGTGCTGCGGTCATGGTCACTTTTCGAGTTACAAATTCAAGACCACGACGTGGACTTTCGTGGTTGAAAAGAATACCTGTGCAAGCAAACATATCGTAGGATTCACGATAATTACGGGTGATTTCGAAGGCAAAGACTTTCGCACATCCATACGGTGAACGTGGGTGGAATGGAGTAAGTTCAGTTTGAGGGACATCTCGAACTTTACCATATTGTTCCGATGAACCTGCTTGATAGAAACGGCAATTTGGAGCGTGCTTTCGAATTGCTTCAAGGCAACGAAGAGCACCCAAGCCAGTAATGTCTGCAGTCATCATAGGAGAACGCCACGATTCTGGAACAAAGGACATTGCTCCGAGGTTGTAGAATTCATCTGGTTGGGATTGAGCCACTGCATTATCAATTGAATTTTGGTCAGCAAGGTCGCCGTTTACCAAATTGAAGTTTTCATTGCTCATCAAGTGATTTATGAGGCTTCGACCAGAGGTTGGTTGAGAGACTCTTCGAACCAAACCATAGACGGTGTAACCCTTTTCTAACAACAGTTCTGCAAGGTACGAACCGTCTTGACCAGTGATTCCAGTGACCATGGCTACCTTTCCGCTCATGCCCTACCGTAGGCCCATCCCTTTTTCAATCGGTCGCGTGTTCGTATATCGAAACTACACATCAATTTGACCGGTTAAGGGAGGATTTGAAGGGGAGTCGCCGGCTGTCGGGTTTAATGGCTGAAACAATAGATGGGGAGAAGAGCGCACTACGCGTCCTCATTGTTCGTGGCTCTTTCGCCTCACTGGGAGGTGCTGAGCGGGAATTGCTTCAATTGATTCGAGCCACATCTCAACGCTGGGATGTCAGTTTGGCGAGTCTTGATTTAACTGAAGATGCTAAGGAATTGCTTGGAGATGCAACTGTGCGTCTATTTTTGCCGAAAGAATCGATGAAATGGCCGCAAGGTGCAGTTGCCGAAATTATGGCAAAAGCAAGCACTTCAGCTGAAAAAATGTGGAAGCAAATGGAAATCCCTTGGGATGAAATAGATGCTGTGCACATGTCGGTTTGTCGAGGAACTCTCGAACTTCTTCCTTTGATTCCAGCTCATTTACCCGTTCACTATCACTGTTTAGAGCCACCAAGATGGTTGTATGAAGATGTGCTTCATCGCCATTTGAATGGAGTTCCAAAGCGACCTTTGTGGTTGACAAAGATGCTGTTTACACGACAACGAAGACGTGACCAAAAATTTGTCAAAAGGCTTCTTAAGCGGCCAAAATCCTCTATTTCTGGAAATTCAATGTGGATTCAAAAGCGATTGAATACAGTCTATGGCCTGGTATGTGATGAGGCCAAAGAAAACGGCGAGGCTCCAAAACGTGACGTTGATGGCCGACCATTGGAGGCGACACATGTCATGCATGTTATCGACTGGAACCGCTGGACCGAACATCCAACACAACAAGAAACTGATTCTCTCAAAGATATTCAAAATATTCCCGAAGAATACATCGTTACTGTTGGGCGTATATCTCATGTCAAGGGCACGTGGGAAACCTTGCAATCTCTTTCGAAGACTGGGCTTAGTTTAGTTCAAGTTGGTGGAGGTGACGATGCTGACAAAACTGCACTTATCGATGAAAGTAAACGGATTGGTGTCGATGTCGTTTGTATGCCTCGATTATCCCAAAATCAGTTATGTGCATTGATCCGAAAGGCTCGGGCAATGGTGAGTCATGCCCACCATGAACCGTTTGGACTTACACCGATTGAAGCAATGGCCATTGGCGTGCCCGCACTGATGGTTGATGAAGGTGGATTCTCATGCACCATGTCACCTGTTGAATCCGGACGGCTTCTTGGCCGTCATGACCTTGGGGCTTGGAAGGCATCCTACTTGGATGCGAAAGACCCTGCGCTACGAGAGGCATGGGCGAAGGCTGGACGGCCTTATGTTGAGAAACATTTCACCCTTGAAGTACAGATTGCTGCTCTTGAACGAATGTTTTCTGATTGAGAGTATATATTGAGTCGATTGCTTCCTTTCACATGGAAGAAGAATCTATGCCCAAAAACGTGCTTATCGTCGGTGCTGGCGGAATTGGAACAACCCTTGTTGAATTGATTGTACCTGCACTGGAACGCACTCAAATGAAAACCAAAATCACATTGATGGATGGAGATATTGTTGAGGCCACCAACCTTGGACATCAACGCTTCACGCATGATGAAATTGGTGAACCAAAGGTATCGGCTCTTTCTAAGCGATATACTGGTAAAACTGAATCTGTTGAACTTCAATCTCAAGTTGAAAATTTGCGAACAGCGGAACAACTTGAGGGGTATGATTTGGTTGTGATTTGTGTCGACAGGCCTGAACCGCGTCGCTTGGTTCATGCCCTTGATGTACCTTGGATTGACCTAAGATGCTCGGGCGATGGTTGGATGGTTCTTTCCTCTGATTCAGATTCGTCGTTAGTCAAACAAATGACACCGGACCATGAGCCAATGAGTTGTCAGGTCGAGGGGGCATTGGATGCTGGAAACCTTGAATTTGGTTTTTCCGTTGCTGGCACCTTTGGCGCTCAGTGGCTGGTTCAGAAATTACGCAGCAGGCATGCACCTGCTCAATCGATTGGTAGCCTAACATATGGGAGCTTTGAATTCCCACGATTGAAAAATGAAAATATGGAGGTGAAGGCATGATATTCATTCCTGCTTTGGAACAACTCGACATTACTCAAGATGTCTGGGACCATGTGACAGAGAAGGCTGAACAACGCCAAATCGATGATGAGGTCCTCCTTGATGTCCAACACCGTGCCTCACAACTAGGGCGTTGGGATGTCGTCTATGCAATCTCTTACCTTGCTGGGCTTGAAACATCAGTTCTTATCGATGCTGAAAATGTCATCTCTATTGACTGGGGTACTTCTGGACAAGTTCAACTCTCGCCACCGGTTGGTTGCATCGCACCCTTCAAACTCTGGGTACATACTCATCCCGGTTTTGCTGCCTATTGGTCTGGAACTGATACTCGTAGTTTGTCAATCGGACTAGGAATTGTTGAGAAGGCAATGGTACTCGGTTCCCCTGGAGTCAAATGTACCCATAATGCTACCATGCTTCCTTTGAATTCTGATTCTCATCGCCTTTCGACATCAGGCTCATTGAGTGAATGGTCTGATGAAGAAGTGATTCAATGGGAAGATTGGTATGCTAACCATCTCAATGCAGAAGAGGTGAAACTATGAGTGGAGTTCGTAAACCAAAAGATGACGCTGAAAAGCTTCGTGCACGTATCGCCATCGCTCATGGGAAAGGTAAATCATTAGCAGATTTCATTGAAGATATTCTCAAGGAAAAACCAGAAAAGGAATTTGTTGAAGCGGTTCGGAATCGCATTGAACTTGCTCATGAGCAAGAAGAAACAATCGATATTATCAATCTGATCAAAGAGATGTCAGATATACAAAACCAATGGGCTTAATCACGCATTAGAATAGGTAGGTTTTCTACCTTCGATTAATGCAGATAGACCTTCGAGTGAATCTGCTGTTGAAAAAATCTCAGTAAGTCGGTCAAGTTCCAATTGCAATCCTTGTGAAAGGTTTGTATTCACACTTTCATCAATCAACGCACTTGCCATAGACAAAGCAATCGGTGCCGTGCGCGAGAGTGATTTGAGTTGACGTGAGACATTACGGTCTTCGGCATCAAAACCAGTTGGGCATTTACCTGCCATCAAATCACCCATGTTTTCATCAGCGAAAAATGAACCCGAAAAAGTTGCAACCGCACTTTCTGGGTTGGCAGGACAACCTGGGTATTTGTTCTCTGGCTTTCCATTTATAGCAAGTTCAGCCACACAAGCATTGACGCCAGATACATCGACTAGATGAGTTAGTAATCCGAGGTCTGCTGCGGTGGAAGCATCCATGAAATTCCCTGCAAGAACAGCCCATCGGGCGGCTGGAATACCACTGATTCGAGCAGGTCTCTGTGAGCCTCCAAGGCCCGGATAGATTCCAATTGAAGTCTCAGGGAAACGGAATTGTGTTCGGCGAGTTCCAACACGATAATCGCACGACAAGGCTAATTCTAAGCCACCACCAAGGGCAAGGCCGGTTGTCAATGCTACAGTCGTTTTGGATGATGACTCAAGTTTGTCAAGAACAACATGGCCGTTGGCAGTAAATTCCACGATGTCAGGGATGGAATCAGCACGTATTTTGTCAACAAAGAATTTGACATCTGCACCTGCTACGAAGGCTTTTCCAGCGCCATCTAATACAATCGTGTGGACTGAATCATTCGCATTGACGTTATCCAAAGCCTCTCCAAGTTGAGAAACAACTGTTTCGTTGAGCGCATTCATTGCCTCTGGTCGATTGATTGTTATGGTAGCGATTCCATTTTCAATGGCGGTATCAACATAAGAAAAGGTCCAATTTACATCTCCTTGGTCAGCAAAGAATTGTGGTACATTCCAAGAATTAGAAGGGTCAGATTCAGCGGCCAAGTCTGCATAATTTTGAGCCATACGACAGGAAGCACCAACGCCAACTTTATTCATCAATTCAAATGGACCACGAGCCCAACGAAGCCCTACTTTTGCTCCACGGTCAACATCTTCCATCGAACAGACGCCTTCATCAACAATTTGTGCTGCTACACCGAAAACAACACCATACAAGCGTTCTGAAATGGTGGTGTACTGTTCATCGGAATATGATTCATCACCATCGATACTCCATTGTTCATTGGCTTGAATCAAATCACGCAGATTTTGTGCGCCGTTGTAGCGAGGCGTATGCAATTGCTCAGACAAATAATCGGTTGAATGAAGAGCAATCGGTGGACCTGTGAGGTTCATCAATCCAAATGGTCCAAGACCGATTCGGAATGCCTTACGAGCTGCTGCATCAATTTGAGCAGCCGAAGCAACACCTTCTTCCAGTAACAAGCAAGCCTCATTCAACCAAGGAACGAAGAATCGATTGACAACAAAACCAGGCCGGTCCGCACAGACGATGACAACCTTGCCAAGCATCTTACAATATTGCACGACTTTTTCAACCGTTTCAGGACTTGATGCGTGTGCAGGAATTACTTCTACCAAGCGATTTTTGGCAGGGTGATAAAAGAAATGCAATCCAACAAATCGGTCTGCACGACCAGTTGCTTCAGCCAATGCATTGACCGACAATGAAGAAGTGTTTGATGCAAGGATTGTATCAGGGCCACATGCTTTGTCAAGCGTATTGAAAACTGCGGTTTTGATATCAAAGTCTTCGAACACCGCCTCAATTACCAAATCTGTATCTTGCGCCGTGTTTTCAACACCAACAACACCGGTGATTCGACCCTCAATCGCTTCGACTTGGGTAGGTGAAAATATCCGGCGTTCAACAGCCTCTGAAAGAAAATTTGTGATGATGCTTTGACCTCTGTCAACCCATTGTTGTTCTCTGTCAACCATTTGAACATCAAATTCTTCTTGAGCTGTTTTTTGAGCAATACCGGAACCCATGTTCCCTGCCCCGACAATCGCTACACGCTGAATAGGTTGCATGAACTTGCCAACAAAACCTCACTCAAGAACACTGCGGAGAGAAGTTCTCACTCACAGTAGCGATTACAATGCCGCTGCATTCGATTTGTTTATCTGACAATATGAAATTAGTCTCGACGCCCAAGAAAATTAACTTGGTAAGGAAAAATCAACCGGTTTATCAACCCACTCAACAGGATTCCACTTGTCATTGTAACTTGTTGGGGTTTGGTTATTCCTATGATGTAACCACATCAAGTGACGTTCTGCATTAACTGAATCTGATTCGTCAAAAAGCCAATACTGACACCAATAGGATGGTTTTTCGTTCGGATAATCACCATTTAATCTTGAGGCACCCTTGTGATTGTAATGGCCCAAATTATGCTCTTCCCAACAACATAATCGCTCTTGTATTTGTCCTTCTCCAATATAGATCAATTCAATCTGTTCGCCACGAATTCTTTCAATCCAAATCAGATACACCCCGCTTCTATACCAATTCTCATCGTCGTCCAATAACACAGCGTGCCGTCCCCATTCTGAATCATTACAGTATATCGGGCCGCATGTCCCTCTGACCAAAGTATTAGTGTGGTTGAGTTTAAGTTTCTCAGTCCACATATTCGATTCTCCATTCATTTCTATTTGAGGATTATGACTCACAAGGATTCAAACCCTTGTTCAATACTCAATGATTGAAGGGTTGTGATTAGATTTCTTCAGCGGTAAGCATGGAACGACATGCGACCTTGATTGATAGTCTGTCGGAATGGTCCGCGCCCAGTGAACATTCCCTTGATTGACGAGAACAATCGAATCGGAAATGAATAACGAATCCATGGATTCTTTGGATAGACAACTTCTACTCTTGAGAAGCCCAAATCCTTGAGCATACCTTTCATGGCACCTACATTTGGAGCCCAGTAGTTGGTATCATCACTATTGAATGAATCACCAGGGTAGTAGACCATCGAAGGCTTCCAGCGATGCAAATCATCAACTGCAGTCTCTATGATAAGCAGTTCTTTGCAGACACTTGCAGCAACACGAAGGCCCGCCATTGGGTCCTGAAGATGATACAATACTCCGAGGAACATAACAATATCAAATTCTCCAACATTATCCGGTGAAACATCCATTGCATCAATATCCAAAGATTCAACCTTTGAATTCAATGCCTTATGTGCGAAGTTAAAACCGTCTTTTGTGCCCCATCCCGGGCCACTCCAACAGAAATTATCGGTTGCAAGAACACGCTTAGCACCTGCTTTTTCTGCTTGAAATGAGAAAAAACCATCCCAAGCACCAATATCAAGAACCGTCTTTCCAGTCAAATCTTTTGGAAGGCAAACCTGTTCCAATTTTGCCATGGATGCATCCACTCCAGGAGTTACAACACCATCATTCAATGGGATTGAATGAAACCATTTGATTGAATCCATACTCTGAGGTGGGGCGTCATCGGCCATGTTCGACGACGCAATGCTTCTACATATGAGCATATTGTTTCCAAAAATTACTACAATGAATCGTAAACATCGGCCATTCGAAGACAGAAACGACTTTGGTCAAAACGTGAAGCAAATTCGATCAATCCAGAACGGGGTTTTGGCCAAACATGCTGCTCATCCAACTTAGTACGGCTTTGCCAATTAGAATACACTGCAATTATGGCTTCTTTCCATGCCTCTTTATCTCCGGCTTGAAGGCATGTTTCATCAGGCATTAGTTCGTTGTGAGATGGAAGATTGGAGCACAAAACTGGAGTCCCACTAGCCATTGCCTCAAGTGGCGGATAACCAAAACCTTCACTGGCGCTTGGAAACAATAAGGCTTCACTTGCATGGCGCAGATGCATTAATTCATCACTGGAAAGTTCACCTCCGTGTGAAATCCAATGAGGTACATCGTGTTGTAGGGCTAGTTGTGATGCTGATTTTCCACCATAAGGACATGCTTCATTGCCGACATGATGTACAGTGATGTTACGCTTCATTTCTTCATCCATTTCACCAATGATTTTGCAGAGAAAGTGGAGTCGCTTTCGTGGTGCATGACTTCCAACGACCAATAAATGACACATTTTAGACAAGTTTGATGCAGGGCCCACCACATCGGTTTGTTCTTGATTTATTGGGGAAAAATTTTGGATATTGAGGCCAAGCGGAACACACACGGAAGCAACATTGGGAAAATGTTTCTGGCATGCAGACAAAGTCGCTTGAGAATCACAAACTAGAAGGTCGGACTGTGCAAGGCCCGCACGTAATTTTCCAAGGTCTCGACGACGAAACCAGTGAGGTTTTTGTTCCCCAATTTCAATAGATTCACCCCTTATATTGATTGTTTCTGGGAACAAATGAAACAAGTCATGAACAGTAACTACGACTGGAATAGAACACTGTTCAGGAATAAGGTGTGCTTGTTCTTGGTCTGTAATATGAAGAATACTGTAATTATGGCTCTTTTTGAGTAGTTTAGCTACTCGTTTCGGATGTGCGTACCATCGTTTATACAATCGAGAAAACGGATTCATTCGCTTTTTAACTCGATATTCGCAGGTGGCATTGGTTTCCCATCCTTTGATGTCACCTTGTGCAAGTGACATGGCAAGGTTGTGATGTGCGCCGCCAATACCCGTGTTGGCGCCCAGAGCGCCACCACGAACTAGCAACACCTGTTTGGCCATACCGACCCGTAGGTGCAAGACTTCTTCAAAGGTGAGATGATTTGTGGATGGTTTCTTCTCTTTATGAAAAATCAAACTAGTGTTAAAATGGAATTAAGTAGTCGAACTGTTAGCATGCAAATGAGGAGATTAATTTGCCGACACTACCACTTAAAGTTACTCGTGAAGATTACAATATGGTTCGTACATCAATTGAATCTGCAATCAATCTTGGAGGTGAAATCCGGAATATTTTGGGGGCTCAAAAGGATTTGAATCCAAACAATGATTTGCATAATGAAGTATTTCGAGCGAGTGAAGCGTTGAGCGTTTTTGGATCTCGATGGACGATAGAGATTCTTTCGGCGCTCTATATTTCAGGGCCTCGGAGATTTAATCAAATGAAAAATCTTCTCAAAGGAATATCATCTCGTACACTTTCTGATAAGTTGCGTTATTTGGTAGAGGAAGGACTTGTATTTCGTCAAGTTTCCGATGGGCCACCGATTCGAGTCACTTATCTTCTTACTGAACACGGACGAACCTGTGGGCGTCTACTCTCGCCGCTTGTCGCTCATCTGAAAATCCATATGGGTACCGTTTTGGCCCACGATTAACCACCTCTTTGATGGATGCATTCAAGGGATGGATTAAGAAAGGAGAAAGAAAACCCTGTTCTATGCCTCTGCTTGCACAATGGGTCCGTCAACGGCCATGGTTGTCAGCAGGGCTTGCCGGTGCTGCGGGAGGTGTTGTAGGTATTGCAAGCGGAGTTGCTGCTGCTGCTACAGCCGTCGGTGCACTTGCTATGGGTGGTGTATCAACTAAAGCGCGTTCCTTTGAGCACCCTTTGCGTCAAAGAATTCTTTCAACACTCGAACAACACCCTGGATTGTGCTATCGTGAATTACAATCTACTCTTAATGCTGCTAATGGGACACTACGCCATCACCTCGACGTGTTACAAACACGCCGTAGCGTGACTGTTTTGCCAGTTAACGGAAGAACTTGCTACTTCGCTGGCGCCCCAAGTCAAGTAGAAGTCCTTAGAGGAATTGCTGTCAACGAGCAGCGAGCCGCTTCAGCCCTTCCGATTGGCTTATCCCTCGTTCAAAAGTTAATCATTGAAGACATTCAAAAAGAAGGTGTCCCACGTTCACAGGCTGCTCTTGCACGAAGAATTGGGCGTTCTCGAGCCACAGTACATTCAGCAGTCAAAGTACTTCGTCGTAGAGGAATTCTTCGTGAAGACCGGATTGAAATGATGCCTCATATCGACATGGACATTCAGTGGCATGGAACACAAGGTGTTGATTACGATTGGCACGATGACCGAAGATAGAGGCGCTATTTTTCGCCGCTTGAGAGGCAAATAATACATAGCCTTCAAAGACCCTCGCCGAAAACCATTGCTGAGTAGTATGTTCAGTGTTCGTTTAACAGAGGTTGCTTTACCAACCAGTGAACGCGAAATCGACAATTTAGTTGGATGGTTTATCGACACATTATGCTTGGTTCGAAAACGAGGGGAAGCAACTGCTGACCAAGGAAGAGCCGGTCCTGTTCATCGCTTGTTAAGGGATTACTTGTTTGCTCAACCAGAGGTTAGTTGGGATGCGCAAATGTTGGCTGATGAGTTAGCACTAACACCTGCTTCATTGAATCATCATCTTACTCGTTTAGTTGAAGCAGGTATTATCGGATTCTCCAATGAAGGGAAAGGATGGCGCAGATATTTTCTGCGTGGAGGTTCATTGACAAATGCAATTGAATTTTTTAGTTTGCAATGTGAAACAATTGTTCGACAGCGAATGACGCTACTAGATTCACTTTGGAACCGTGGCAACCCAAATCTTGGTTCTGAGGCCATCGCCACCGAAACGCCTGCACTCAGTATAGGAATTGTAGACCATCGGCCATTACTCCCAGAGAGTGAAGAAAATGTGTTATCACAATGGATGGGTGACTTCGGATTACTTGGTGAACGCCCAGGAAAAGAAGCTCATGCTGATTCAATTTCAGTGCAGTTGTTTGAATTGCTATTGAATCGAGATTTGCCACTTTCTCTTGATGAGGCGAGTGAAGTTCTCGATGAGCAAAAACCTCGTATTGGGCGTATTCTTGAGCGTTTTCGAAGTACTGGGATGGTTCAAAGGGTCCCACGTATCGACCGGCTCAATGTTGCTCTTTGGTCTGCTATGACCACCCAATACCAACGCCGAGGCGAAGATTGGATGTTGAAAAAAGGTGGCTTCCAAAGAATTCTCAATACGAAACAACAATCCTCAATTCTCTCCAGTCTAAAGAAAGGAAAATTCAAGATTGAAGGGGTTGAAAACATAACCAAAGATATTTCCTCTGATGAACAAATGCTATTGCTCAATCTTCTAGGAGGAAGATTGCCTTTAGGGCACAGAATGGTTGGCTATTCCTCTGAAGATGTTCACAGGGAGGTTGCTGCACGAATCGACAAAACACTCCGGAGAATGCGTCGAGTCGCCCAATTACTTGAACAAGCAATGGCCTCGTAAGCGACGGTGGAGTTCAAGAAACAGCCAATCCTTGAAAAACAAGGATTCTGAGCCACTGGTGATGAGCGAACATATAGGGTCCAAACCTGGAGCGTGGGGGGGTGAAGCACGCCCACTATTTCTCGCACCTATGGCCGGTGTTTCCGACCTTCCATTCCGATTGCTTGCCAAAGCATGCGGAGCCGATGTTACAATCACTGAATTTACAAACAGTACCGCTCTTTCTCGAGAAGCGGCAATGTCTTGGCGCAAGATGGAATCTCATGCGACTGAAATTCCTTTCATTCCACAAATCTTTGGCGGTGATGCTGGAGATATGGCTACTGCTGCAGAAATGTTGGCCCCAACTGCCGATGTTATCGATTTGAATTTTGGCTGCCCAGCCCCAAAGGTCACCAAAATTTGTGCTGGAGCGGCATTGATGGGAGAGCCAGATAATCTTGTTTCCATGGTCGAAGGAATAATTCAACGCGTTGAAATCCCAGTTAGTGCAAAGATGCGGCTAGGAACTGGATTAGGCGCAAATAATGCCCTTGAAATCTGTAAAGACCTCGAAAACATTGGAACATCTCGACTCTGTATTCACGGCAGAACTCTTCGACAACGATACTCCGGAGAAGCGGATTGGAATTCAATCAAACACATTGTAGACGGTGTTGAGATCCCTGTCATCGCAAATGGAGATGTTGTTGATGCTGCAAGTGCTAAATTGTGTTTAGAGACAACCGATGCTGCAGGCCTAATGATAGGGCGGGGCGCTATTGGACGCCCTGCTGTCTTTGGAGAAATCAAAGTTGGGTTGGGTTGGATGGATGAAGAAGATTTACCATGGATTAAGGAATTGGGTGAAGATTGGTACCAACGTTCTTCCATTGGCCGTGCTTTTGCCACACGGAAATGGTGTTGGGATAAATATATCGAATTCTCACATCAAACCAGTGGTTTGCAACCGCGATGGATGCAAAGACATGCGATTGCCTTCACTAAAGGACTGCCGGGGGCGAAAAAAATTCGTAACAAGATGCATGGGGCTTCTACGCCTGAGGATTTCGCAAATGGAATCTCAAATTATTTGGCAACGGATTCGAGCGAATCAAATTGAATTAGATTAATTCAAAAGGTGGATTGCCATTCTTCTAAATCTTGGGAAGCAGCCCAATCTTCATCAGTCATTTTTCCTCTAACCTTGAGAACTTCACGGGCAAGTAGCCAGTAAATCAAAGCAAGTGAGCGACGGCCCTTGTTGTTAGCTGGAAGTGCGATGTCGACATTACGAAGATTGTTATTTGCATCCACAATGCCAACAATCGGCAAGCCAGAGTTGACCGCTTCACGAAGTGCTTGTTGGTCAGCAGCAGGGTCAGTGACAAACAGAACATCAGGTTCAACATACGAACGAAGAACTGGATTTGTGAGGGAACCTGGAATAAAGCGGCCTACTGCGGCATTTGCACCAATCGCTTCAGAAAAGAGGCGTGCAGGGCGTTGTCCATATTGACGAGCAGAGACAACCATGATTCGTGCTGGGTCATACTTGTTGAGAAACTCTGCAATCGAACGAATTCGAGAGTCAGTCATGTTGACATCAAGAAGGTATAATCCATCTTCGCGAACCCGTTCAATGAATCGTGCCATATCAGCACTCTTTTGTTGAGTACCAATATTTACAGCATTCTCTTCATAGGATTCAAAGGGTAAGAGTAGGCTCGTTTCCTCGGACATGGTAATTCCTCAGCAGACGACCGACTTGGACTCCATATTAAACCGCTTCGCAGAGAGGGGGAATGAAATTTTTTGTAACCTCAAGCCATTTTGAATGGGATTACCATAAAAGAACTCAAAACATGATGCCGTTCTGTAAGAACTGTGGGGGTCGATATATTGGATGGTGAAACTGAAGAAACAGCCCTACTGAGGGCCACTCTTTCAGATGACAATACTTGGCGTGATTCCGATGGTATCGCTCTTCCTGTGAGCGCAAGCGATTTAGAACGCCACGAATATTGTCCTTTATCTTGGTCGTTATCTCGCCAAGGTAATTCTGGTCAAGGTGAAGCCATCGTCGCCGGAATCAAAAGGCACACAGGAATTCATGAGAAAATGAAATCTTTTCAGGAGATTCAATCTCAAAAACGACGTTCTATCACCATTTGGACATGGTGGTTTTCTGTTATTATTGCATTGAGTATTGATGCACTTGCTTTCAATTATATCGACGAGGTCGTAACACCAATTATAATGGCACAATATCTCGCCATGTGGAGTTTCACTACACTGTTAGTTGGATTTGTCACCATATCAGTTCCTTGGAGGTCTTGGATTGGCCTTGATGATACGATTTCTCGTCAAAAGACTAAATTCTTGGCTACAAAAGATGATTTCACCTATTTTTGGGAACCTAAAGGGTTCATCGGCGGTTGGTTTGAAGCAGGGCGAATCGAAGCCAGTTTACTTTTTGGTTCAATTGTATTGGGGTTACATGCAATCGCTTTGGCAGGGGCAAAAGATCGAGAACAAGCGACATTTATTCTTTTCTTAACAGCCATGTTTTGGACACTTGCCGCCTCTTGGCAACTTCAACGAATGTTGTTATCTGAAAATGTACTTCAAACAATGAAACAAGAGATTGATATTGATACGGAATCAGAAGTCGCCTATTCTGATGATGATTCTAACTCGCACCTCCTTGTCGATGAGAAAATAGGTCTACGGGGCCGTCCTGACCAAATTGTCATCGTCGATGGCGAGTTTATTCCATTCGAACAAAAAACGGGCAAAGTCCCAATTAATCCACATCCCTCTCACCGAATGCAATTACTCGCCTATTTACATCTCGTTGAAATCAATACGAAGAAAAGTTCACCTTATGGAGTCCTTCGTTATGGTAAAGAAAACCTTCACCAAATTCCATGGAATGATTTCTCGAAACAAGAATTACGGGATGCTGTTACCGAAGTTCAGCGTTTGATGGTTCAAGGTGGAGCCATACGAAATCACAACCGCCCTGGAAAGTGTCGAAATTGTTCTCGACTCTATGCATGTGATGATTCGTTGGTTTGATTCAAGTGCAAATATCTTCTAAGGGGTATTCAATGCAAGTTCGTTTGATTGTGACACTAATTTCAAATTTATCTTGGAATACTGTACCCGAAAATCCTCCACCTCTTGCAACTATGTTTAATGTCCAAGTTCCTGTCTCAAATGGTGGGGTAATTACATCTGTAGCAGCAGGTAAATTCTTGCATTCATCAATTGACCAAACTGGTTGTTCTACTTCGGAGTTAGCGTTTGGCGCCCAAAGATTCGCACGAACATAACGTGTAATGTTCTCGCAGTCACCGATGATATCCACGATGATATCTGAAGCAGTAATGTCTACACTACGATAAATGACAATTTCAGATACCGATTCATCGACTTCAAAAGTGGTGGTATTTTCATGAACCTGGACTTCTGCGGTTGTGAAAGTATGCTTGTGTGTGTATTTTATTGCTTCCGATCTTGTGTCCGGGGGGCCTCGCAAGTCTTCCATTACTTCTCGAGACTGCAATAGTCCTAAACATCCTGATGAACTGCTAATGAGGAATATCATGACCATCATGATCGGCACAACCCAACTCTTCTTCATCAGATGGGCTAAGTTTGCTCTACATATCAATCCAATGCAGGATGATGCGAGGGTTTGATACCTTAGAGCCATAGCGTGAACTGTCCGAATGACGCAAAGTGGTTGCCGAGCAATAGCGATGACGAACCCTATGAAAGCCGACGGACATCACTCAAACTTTGCTCCACAAGTTCCGCATTCTGTCGCTTCAACAGCGAGGTCAGCACCACATGCCCCACATTCAGCAACATCAGACTCTTGTTTCTCTTCTTCCGCCTTACGTCGAGCACTTCTTCGGCGCGCTGGTTTGTTTGCTTTAGGTGTCAATTCATCGATGATTGAAATTGGTTTGTCATCATCCTTCACTGAAAAGTCTGAAGTCGTTTCAGAAACTTCGTTTCCTGCGAAAGAAGAATCTGTCAATTGCATTCCTACATGCACTTTATCTCCAGGCATTATTCCATCTTCACCAGTAATTTCAAACAATCTTCCACGGATATCAGCATCACTTGCTGAAAGTTCTTTTCCATCATCTTTGTGAGCAATAATCTCGCCTTTAGAAGCCAAGATAGAATCAATGTCGTTAGTTTCATCACCCAACTCTTTCAAGTTCTTGAGCGTCGTAGTAACCGTGTTTTGATACGCTTCAAGTTCCTCTTCAGTCATGTCTTCTTGGAGAATTTCATCTGCGTTTCTACGGTCGTATGCCGCTTCGACTTCCGCTTCTGCACTCAAAATGTTTTCATCCCATTCATCTTCGAGTTGTTCCTCATCGAAACCAAACTCTTGGACAGCTTGTGCAAAGTCCTCTGTCCCGGTAACAATCACATCATCATCGATTTCTTCAGGGATTTCAACAACTGCCTTTTTCACTTTCTCTTTCCGTTCCCGTTGTTCGAAATAAGATGAAACATCTTGTTCTGCACCGCAGTAGACACAGTTGTCAAGTAAATCCGGTATTGATTCGCCACATTCATTGCAATCGTGGAATTGCTTTCTTGCTTTCTTGAGATTGAACGAGCACCAAGGGCAACGATCTTCATCGCCTTCTAATTCTCCATCGCATGAAGGGCAATATTCGAAAATATCTCGCTCGACTTCTTCTTCGGATTCACGAGTAAGGTATATTGAGATGACTAAAATACCAATCAAGGCCAAAGCCCCGAATCCGATTAGAGTTATAGTTCCAATTTCAGAATTGGGATTCAATTCCTCAAGGTCTTGTTCACTCATTATCGTCGCAAAGGTCCTAGTAAAAGTGGTTGATATCGTTGAATCGGAAGGAACGAGTTTGATGACTGTTGAAGGGGCTGTAGCAGTAAATTCACAGTCGAGAGTGACTTTATCGCCAAGATTGACCACTTCAACATCCATTGTTGACAGAATTGTATCACTTTTATCTACGCAATTATATGATAATGAGCCAGTAGCAACGCTCGTCAAATCAACTTGAAGTGTATAATTCTCCCCTTGTGTCATTGGTAACACGAGTGAAGAACCATCAGAGTTTGAAACTTCGAGAGTTGCCAAGGCCCAAGACAAACGTAATTCTGCTTCGACCAAAACCACGCCTGATGCTACACTATTTGCTGGATTTGAATCCCAACTGCTTGAGGACGCAATCCATTGAGCTTCAAAGGTAGCATTATGAGCACCGAGTTCTGAAAATAGTTCAACTGACCATGTACGACTCTCTGCTGAATCAATATAAATTATTGATGATGTTTCTTCAATACCTTCCCAGACATAGTGCACCTTTCCAGAAACTCGTATGTCTCCAGTGTTCAGCATACTTACACTCCAGACAACAGAATCTCCCGAATTAATAGAAGGTGATGATGCTATTGCATTTGAATCGACAAGTACATCTGGGATAGCGAATTTGGCGAGTTGGGCAGATATTTCATCATTCGTGGTCGATTCTTGAATAAATGCACCGGTTCCAAAGGGATCGATTTTTGCACTCACAATATGAAGGCCTGCAGGTAAAACACCCAATTCAGAGATTGTAAGAACGTGGCTCCAATCGGTCTGCGCAAAACCAGTTCCAGTAAGATTTACCATGAAAGGAGCGGTTGTAATAAATCCTCCAGATGGCTTTGCGATTTGAAGCCAAAGTGGTACTTCTGTGACGCCTGTGCCATTGGAGCGGCCGAGTTTGCCTGAAACGACCCAAGGCCCTTCAAGAGAATCTTCTTCAATGCTAACAGTTAATTCCCCAATGTGATAGAGATCCATTCGGGTGTCAACAACAAATGGAACTTCGACCATTTTATTCGATTCTGAAGATTCATGTACTGCATTTTCGTAATCAGGCGTAATCATCAATGTATGAGAACCGCTTTGAGGGGCTGTGAAAGTTGTATTAACCCATTCACTAGAAGATGCTGCAATTGGAGGAGTTGGAATTTCTAAATCAGTTGAACCTGGGAGGTTGATGTGAAGAGTGCTCGCTTCTGCAGGCTCACTACCAAGATTTCGAACCAATGATGAAAGTGCGACTGTATCACCTGCAAAGATTCCCGATGAGGGTGATATTTGGGTTTCAGTTACTTTCAAATTTGGAAGTCCAGTAACGGTAAATTCAACATAAAATTGAACTTCATTACCCGAATTTCTAGGATGCTCAAAGGTAATGTGAACTTCGTGGTCGCCTTCAACTAGACCCTCCCAAACTGTAGAGACTTCTGCCGTTGCCTCAGTATCGATATCTACTGTTGAAGATTCTAGTAATTTGTTTGGACCAATTCCGTCTCGATAAAAAGCATATTCAACATCAGTCGCATAATTTCCACTATTGTACAATTGAAGGTTGATGGTGACTGAATCGCCCGCCTCAGGAGCGGATGGCATGAGAGCTACAGTACTCGCTGAAGCCTGTATTGAGCCACTCTGTTCAGCAGAAATCGGCATAGGTACCGCAGCAATACAGAGTAGAAGAATTACAATTGTCGGCTTCCACGCGCTCGCCATGTAAGTATTCGACTACCTGCAAAGCACTTGAACCCATCTCAACATGATGAAAGGATTTGGCCTCACAAGGATGTTTTCAACTATCCCGAGAATCAAAAAAAAGTGGAGTTTCGCTTTAGTTCAGTTATTGCAAATTTTAATTGAAAGGATGGAGAAGAAGGGGAGCATTGAAGGATAACCGCACCCGTCATGCCTACATGGGCAGAACTTGGTCGAGCGCTATTCTCGTCGTTCTTCTGCTCGGCCTTAGTTCATCTCCGTTAGTGGATAATCATCTCGAAGAACTTGAATTGCCCACATTTTCATCGTCAAACCTTGTCTTGACCTTCACAAATGGTCCGACTACTAATCAAGATATTTCCGGGCTTCATAGCCTTACTTTTGGAATGTCAGGGGACGCAAATGTTTCTTCACTACTTATCGAAATATCAAGCGATGGTAGCAATTGGACAAGTGTAAGCAACATCACTTCAGCCCCATGGCTGACTTATTTTGATTCGACTGCCCACAGTAATGGGTCCTATACACTTCGAGCATCCGCATGGGATGATGATGTCAATGAAATGGTCGTTTCCTCTTCTGGAACATTCAACATCGTGAATCAAGTTCCAGTCATCACTCTATTTACCGTGCTAAATGCTGCTGTTGGAACTGGAGATTCAGCATCGGACAGGGCTTGGTTCAATATCGAGGCTGACGGAACTTTGGCTTACCGTTGGGGTGCGAGTGATGATGATATCAGTTATGCATCAATTGCCAATGTGCCAGGACCTGGTGCTCCTTCAAACGATGGCCCAAGCAGCCTTTCATATGGGTGGGATTGGAGCAGCGGCGCAATGTCCGAAGGAACATGGAATTCTCGAATCACTGTCTATGATGGCTCAAGTCTCTCAGCATCACAAACGCTCTTTGTTGGTATCGACCGAACTGGCCCCACACTTTCGAGCGTGACTGTTGGTAACGGTGCAAATTGGCAAAAATCGTCTCCAATCACCTTGAGTGGCCTGATTAATAATGCAGATGATGACCAAGGTAGTGGTGTTTCTTCCGCAGAATATTCTCTTGATGGTGTAATATGGAACTCGACTTCTTCCGATTCGTTAATACTCAACCTAGAAGAGGGATTACACACATTATCGATTCGTTCTGTTGATCGGGTAGGAAATGCCGGTAGCGCCATCAACATCGATGTTCGCATTGATGAAACACTTCCAGAAGCAATTGGTTGGACTGTCGATGAACTCACTACGAGTCGTGTAGGGCCTGCAAGTGTGAGTTTTAGTGCCATTGATGATGGGTCTGGAATAGATGTTGCAAATTCCTATCTGCAATTTGGCTTTGATTCAAATGGTGTTGGAGAGACTCCAGACCTTTCAGTCAACTGGATGCAACTTGGAACATCTGGATTGTCCGGAACTATTGGAATTTCCAATTGGGCGACAAAATCTCGTCAATACTTGATGTTCCGTGCTATCGTGATGGATAACGCTGGAAATCAGTACACATCGAGTCCAAGTTCTTACCAAATCCTACCAGGATTGGATTTGTATTGGAATGCAACCCAAACCAATCTTGACCGCCTAATCGTTCGACCGGGTGAAATCGATGGAAACGTTGTCATTACCAGTGTAATTGAATCGAACCAAGTATATGGGGGAAGTGTCGTTGTTCGTCTTGAATCTGCGCCTGCCGACAGAACTTCGACTGTAAGTTGGACAGTCATGGAATCCCGCACACTGGATTCTGGGACATTAGCAGATACTCAAGAAGAATTGATTTGGAATTATACCGTCCCTCAAACTGGACAATTCGATTTACGTTTAGTTATTGATTATCTCAATGTTATTGATGAATACGATGAAGGGAACAACTACAACCACATGGTCGTCACTGGAGCATCGATTGGTTCTCCGGGTTTAGTTCCATCATTTGCCCCTTCAATTGTGTTGCTTATTATCACTGGATTTGCAATTGCGATATGGCAACGAAGAACAAGAGATTGAAAAGAGGTTGGCCACAGGCTCGCCCATGCGCCAACCGCTACCTCGAGTACCCATGAACCGAATTGCGGTTCTTATTGGAGTCAAAGGAGCAACAGCAAAATCGTTGAGATTTGCTTCAGGATGCAAAGAATTTAACATTGATTCTGAAACTGGAGATGTCGAAGTTGTTTGGGGAGAACCTGGAACATATGACCCGGTAAAGGCAATGAAATTACCAAATGTCATCAAAGCAATTGGACGAGGAATGGCTCCAAAGGCAGCGATTCAGTTGCTTGATGACCATCACTTCTTCGAATTAGTCGACATCCGAAAATATGTCGGCAAAAGGTCCAATCAGCAACGCCGTATTCGCGGGCGCATCATTGGAAGTGATGGCAAAATTCGGAAATTAATTGAAGGGCTAACCGATACTCAAATCACCATTTACAATTCAACAGTTGTTTTGGTTGGTGAAGAGGAAGGATTGGCCGCTGCTCGTCAAGCGGTGGAAATGATTGCTGGTGGTGCAGAACATGGAACTGTTCTCAATTTCCTCGAACGTGATCGACGTCGTTCTCGTATTTCGAATCGCCAACTTGAATCAATTGAAGTGAGAGAAGATGTCGAGATGCCTGCAACTGGATTCGAGGAATTGGTTCCAGGTCTTTCCGACCTTGCTCAACGTCGCTCTCGACGTATGCGTGCTTCTCAAGTCGACCCTGAAGATGAAGAGGCTGTCATAGAGATGATGGAACTCGCTGAGGATGAAGATGTCAGTTGGGAAGAAGAATGATTATTCTTCTTCATCTGAAAAGACAACAGGCTGTATGTGGTCTAAATCCATATTAAGCACTTCATACATGGACTCTGCAAGAGAGGTTTCAATACCGTTTTTTGTAGCCCATTCGACCAAGCGAGTAACATCTCTCACCAAGAATTCTTGAGCCTTTGGATGTGTTTGTATAACTGCTTGTCCAACATCAATTACCACTGCTCCATCGTTGTGCCAAAGAATATTGTACGGTGAAAAATCGCCATGAACCAGATTTGCTTTTTGCCAACAAATCGCCAAAAACTCGAGTAAATCTTCAAACACAACTTCTGGATTCTCCACCTTTACTTCACGGAGTTTAGGAGACGCAGAAACTTCAGTTCCTAAATATTCCATAACCAAGACATTCTTGTGTATTCCGATTGGCTTGGGGACATTTAGGCCCCAACGAGCAAGCCTTGATAGATTACGATGTTCTTTACGTACCCAAATATCAACAAGGTCTCGGTGACGGCGGCGTAAGCCTCCAAATCTCCGGTCACCCTCGATATATTGTATCAGATTTTTGAAGACTGCATTCGAAGTATGAAAAATTTTGACTGCCACGGTTTTGCCGTCGATATCGGTGGCATGGAAAACGTGAGCTTCTTTTCCACGGGCAATTGGAAAGTCAAGTGTATCAATTACTCCACCTTTCATCAATTTATACAACGACATTAGAGTCATGCGATCAAACACTTGGTCGAAGACTCTCCGGTCAACCCAATCGTATGTTCCTGCACCTATAGCGCCTTGAATTTTAGATTCAATATCTCGGAACATTCGTTTGTAGCGGTCTTCTTTCATCCAATTGAAAGCACCGGACTTTGCCTCGAGATTGCTGAGAAAATGGTCTTGTTCTGATTTGGCAAAATCATCATCTTTGCCCTGTTCAGAAACATTACTTTCGCGCGGTTGCTTGTGCTGACGACGACGCTTACGCTGGCGTTTGTTGGAACCCAACTCATCATTCCAATCGTCGTCTTTTACCATACGCACACCCAGGGTCACGCATCATACGGTTTCAGCCAAACAAAGCTTCGAGGTCGTCATCATCGTCGTCATCATCGTCGACTTCGTCTTCAGCAGGATATTCTTCAACGGGAACATGAGGTACTTCTTCGACAACTTCTTCGACAACTGTTTCTTCAGAAGTATCTTCGTCGCCGTCATCGGAGCCAAACAAATCATCATCGTCATCGTCACCATCGGAGCCAAACAAATCATCATCTTCATCATCGGAATCTGCGATTTCAGACATCTCGTCTTCTTCTGCAACTTCCGGAGCATCTACAGAACCAAAGGTATCTGAGAATTCATCATCATCATCATCTGTTGCAGTATTCATTCCAAAGAAATCAAGTTCCTTTGGCAAGACGCCTTTGCGTGAGAGATACATTGCTTGTGTTTTCGAATAACGGTGCTTGACATCTGCTTTTGAATCTTGGAAATCCCAAGGCCAGACAATAATCAAATCACCATCACGAACCCATTGTCGACGACGCATTTTGCCCGGTATTCGAGCCATACGTGTTTCACCATCTTCACACAAAACAGTCACTCGACGACCACCGAGAATTTGTTCAGCAAAAGCAAACATTTCGTTGATTTTTCGGTTCGGCATTTTGACACGGATTTTTCCTCCAGAAGAGTCCTCAGGGTTTTCAAGACGAGCAAGCTCTTCTATGTCCACTTTTTCTTCATAACGTCGACCCAATCAGCCTCACCTATTCAGCCCAACAGCCGACCCTTCTTGAATACAGCACCCACAAAAAGCCTCTTACAGTGACGCAATGAGGCGTTTAATGGAAATTCGTAACTTCACCAGTTGTAATTGAGACTTTGAGCAGCCATTTCACACAAGCGGATGAGTGAATCCCCAGCAACACCAACCAAGATAGTAGTAAGGACACAAGCAAGAATCGCAACGCGTACTTGCCAGCCATTTGGTAGAGGACCTTCACGACCTTGTTCAGGTTCATCAAAGAACATCACAACGACTACTCGGAGATAATAGAATACTGAGATGGCGGAATTGATCACCATCAACAGCGCAAGCCACCAAACCCAATGCATATCTCCAAGAGCATATATTCCGCCATCAGCGATTTCGGCTCCCATGCCACCTACAGCAACGCGAACGATTCCCATGATGACAAGTAACTTCGAAAGGAATCCAGCCATTGGAGGAACTCCGGCAAGTGAAATCATGAAGATGAACATAGCAACTGCAAGAAGTGGTTCTCTCTTGGCCAATCCACCAAGTGAAGAGAGGCGAGAAGCACCACCTTCTGATTCAAGAAGGGACAATACAAGGAATGCACCGAGTTTGAAGGCTACCAAGACAACGAGGTGGAATAGAAGAGCTGTCATGACTGCAACGGCTGCTGCACTGGCATCACCAGAAACTGCCGCATCCCAGTTCCATGCCCCAACTGCGGTCAATGCGGCCAACATGTAGCCTGCATGTGCTACAGACGAGTAAGCAAGCATTCGCTTTGGATTATCGCTTCCAAGAGCTGCAAGGTTACCCCAAGTCATGGTAATAGCAGCCATAGCCCCTAGACAGACAAGCCAAACAGCACTGCCATCACTGGATTCAGGTGCTGCTACAATCAACAGCATTCGAACCAATCCAATCATTCCCATTGCCTTACTTGCTGTTGCTAAAACACCAGCTACTGGGCTGGTTGCACCAGAGTAAGCATCTGGAGCAGCAAAGTGGAACGGTGCCGCACTCACTTTGAATCCGAATCCAACCAAGACAAAACCAATTCCAATAAGTGGTAATGCGGTGGTTCCAGATTCAGCAAATGTGGCAGCAAGAACACTGAATTGGAGGGAACCCGCCCAAAGGTAGAGCATTGAAAGGCCGTAAAGACCAACACCGGATGCAACTGAACCGACAATGAAATACTTCATTCCAGATTCAACACCGACTTTCGATTCCTTGAGGAATGCTACGAGAACATATGTTGAGAACGAAGCAAGTTCAAGGCCAATGAACAAGACAAACAGGTCTTGTGCAAGTGCGACAACCGACATTCCAAGTGCACAGGTGACCATGAGAATGTAGAAGTCTGCTTGTCTTCGATTGTTATACAACTCTTGTTCTGATACTTTCGCACCGATGCCATTGACTTGAAGACGATTCATACTCGAGAATGCCGCCAATGCTAAAGCGCCGAAGAAAATCAATTCAAAAATACGGCTGAATCCATTGACTAGCAATAATTCCTTTCCGGATTCAGAAACAATACTTACTCGCTCAAGTCCTTGACTAAATGTGTATAGTACTTTAGCAAATGCACCACCAAGTGTTATTGAAGCAATCCATGCCGGCAAACGTGGGTCGCTGGTAAACTTGAAGCGGGTGCCGCCTAGTAGCCAAGGTAGTCTAATTTGTGTGCCAGGGATACGGAATGTTCCTTGTCCCAAATTTGGAACGAGAATCAACAACAACATGCCAGTGAACAATATCAACTCTGGACAAAGAGCACTAACAAATCCATCACCAAAAGGTTCGACTGTGGTCATGTTTGACATATCAGGCACCTCCACTAAAATCGCCAAGGATCGGTAAAACCAATCCCTCGAATATTTGAATCGTCCAATCGTGCATCATATCTAATGCAATCCAAGGCATGACACCAAAGGCAATGGTGAAAAATGCGAGAATAATCATCGCTAACTTCTCGGGGTTTGCAATATCTGGAACAGGGCCATTACCCAAAGAGGCAGGTGGTTGTGTATCATCTCCACCTTCGAAGATGGTTCGTTGCATTGACCAAAGGTAGTAGGCTGCTGTAACGGCCAATACCAATGCTGGACCAACCATCCAAAAGACGCTCAAGCCTTCTGCTGCAAGGAAATACCATAGTGCAATGAGCATCATTAATTCAGCAACAAATCCAGCCAATAGAGGAAGCCCAAGAGATGCCATCCAAGCGAACATCATCGATGTAGCAAGCCATGGCGAATGCTTCGCCATTCCACGCATAGCACCAATTTCCATGCTGTGGTAATGGTGCTTGAATGCACCACAGACTGCGAACAGCATTGGGCTAATGATTCCGTGAGCGAACATCATGAACAGAGCGGCTGCCCAGCCCATTGGTTGCATTGTTGCGATACCGATGAGAATTACTCCCATGTGAGAGACTGAAGAATAAGCGACCATTTTCTTGAGATTTGTTTGGCCAAGACAGACAATAGCGCCCCAAACAAGAGAGACCATACCGATAGCCAACAGAACGAATTGGAAGTATTGCAATGCGTGTGGGAAGAGGCTTATTGGAAGTCTAAACATTCCATAAGCACCCATTTTCAGCATAACACCTGCCAGTAACATCGAACCACCAGTTGGAGCTTGAACGTGAGCATCAGGCAGCCAAGTGTGGAATGGAACTGCTGGGAGTTTGACAAGGAATCCAAGCATCAACATTGCAAACAGGACCTTTTGGATATTTGCACCCAGATACCAGTTTCCATTGCTGTTCTCCATCAATGCGTGTTGAGTGATGGTTGGAATGTCGAATGTTCGACCGGTCATTGAGCCTGCGTACTCCAAAGGATTTGCAGAATCTTGGAAGAAGTACAGTGTAATTAAACCAAGAAGCATTACCACAGAGGCAGTAAAGGTGTAGATGAAGAATTTCTGTGAAGCGTATTTGCGGTCTTTTCCACCCCACATGAGAATCAAGAAGAACATTGGAATCAATGTCAATTCCCAGAACACGTAGAACATAAACAAGTCAAGTGCGACGAAAACACCGATTAAAGCGCCACCCATGGCCAATAAAATTGGGAAATAAACAGCACCGTTCTTTTCATTCCATGTAGCGATTATCGTTACTGGAAGCAAGAAAGTGGTTAGCCAAACCATTGGGAATGACAATGCATCCAAACCAACTGACCAATGTATGCCAAGAGATTCTATCCATGTGTAACGATGTGTAAATTCGTAGTTATTGAACGAAATTCCTTCCCAACTTACGTTTCCGAAATATTGGAAGAACATTCCTGTTGTGATAGCCAAGAGAAGTAATGAAAAGATCAACGAAGCCATTCGAATTGGGTTAGACAAACGCTTTCGCATCGATTCATTAGTATTAGAAACGAAAGCCAGTAAGACAATGCTTGCGACCAATGGGAACCCTACAAGAGGCATAGAAATCCAATCTTGCATTCAAGCCACCCCCCATATGAGTAAGAAAAGTGCTAATGTCCCAACTGCGACCATGAGTATGTAATCACGGGCTGAACCAGTGGTCAAAGAACGCACGACAGTAGAAAGCGATTGAGAACCAGTTTCTATTGCTTTGATGGTTCCATCGATAACTTCAGCATCAGCTTCAGCAACCTTGTTAGAGAATCCGGCAACGATGTTAACCATTGCTTTGTCATAGTATTCATCGATGTAAAGTCGATTTTCAAGAGCGGTGGCCAAACTGGATTCTGTAAAGGCGCTGTTATCGAAATGGAATCGCTTGTTTACCCATGCACTGATTTCAATAACTGGGCGCATCCAAGGCTTGGTCTCTTCACCTTTCGCTAATTTGCCGCCGTAAAGGGCCATAGCAAGTCCAGGGCCAATGATTGCCCCTAAGAAGATGGCAACATAGGTTAGAATGAAGAAGAACGAATCATGGTTAGCAAACGCGTGTTCCATTTCATATAGAATTCCTTCAAAGATGTTATGCTCTGAAAGGAAACTGTATTCGGTATCGGCAGCCCAATGTGTAAAGCCCATTCCAGCGAGAAGAATCGATGAAAGAGAAACGAAAGTCAGAATAAATAATGGCGTTTTAATCCATGTATTTGTTGGCCCGACATGTGCTGCAACCTCGTTATTTGGCTTGCCTGCAAAGGTCTTCAACCACATTCGTGACATGTAGAAGCCAGTCATTGCTGCACCGATTAGAACACACATTGCGGGGAAAAGGAAACGTGGGTCATCTTGAGCGACTCGCCAAGCGTTTGCAATAATGCCTTCTTTTGACCAGAAGCCGCCAATAAGAGGTAGCCCCATAATTGAAGCAGAACCAATCAGCATGGCTGTAGCAGTGATCGGCATTTTAGAGGCCAATCCACCCATATTTTCCATCGACTGAGCATCAAAGTCATCGTCATGATGGTCGTCATCGTGATGTAAATGGTGATGGGCATGATGTACTTCGTGAATCACTGAACCGCTTGCCATGAACAACATTCCTTTTGCCATGGCGTGGTTGAAGAGATGGAATAGTGCTGCTCCGAAGGCGACGACGACGATGTAATGTGCTTCACTGTCATGATGCCAATCGAGTGTGTTTGCTAGATACATTGCGCATCCTAAACCAGTGAATATGTATGCAAGTTGGCTCATTGTCGAATAAGCAAGGACTTTCTTCAAATCCATCTGAACAAAGGCAATGGCTGCTGCCATTACAGCAGTAATTCCGCCAATTGCTGCAATGATGAATGCGAGGTCATCTAAATCTCCGTGAAGTGATTCTGCACCGAAGAATGGGAACATTCGAGCAACTAGGTAGAGTCCAGCATTGACCATGGTCGCTGCGTGAATCAAAGCAGAAACAGGTGTTGGACCTTCCATAGCGTCGGGTAGCCAAACGTGGAGTGGGAATTGAGCGGATTTGCCAACAGCGCCGATAAACATCAATCCGAGAGCCCATTGAAGCGTTCCAGCAGATGATGCTGCAACCGCATCGATATTTTCAGTAGCAAAGACCACTGCATAGTCAAGGGAGCCGAATAAGTCCCAAAGCATGACCAATCCAATCATCAAGAATACATCACCAATTCGAGTTGTCAAGAATGCTTTCTTGGCTGCGGATGCTGCACTTGGGCGTTCATAGTAGAATCCGATTAGGAGGTAAGAACAAAGACCCATAATCTCCCAGAAAATAAATAACCAGAGGAAAGAATCTGCAAGAACCATTCCGAGCATTCCAGCACAGAACAATACAAATTCTGCATAGAATCGATGGTTACGATTATCGTTAATTGGGTCGGTATTCATGTAACCGATACTGAACATGTTAATGAGAAGACACAAAAATGATGCAACGAAGAGCAGCATAACGGTGACGTGGTCTACATAAATTCCGAAACCGAATGAAACTGGTTCGGTAGTACTTCCTCCGTTCCAAATTCCAGTATTTACCCAGGCAATCTGTTCAAAAATTTCATCAAGACTCGTGAAGCCTTTGAGGAATTCTGAAATCAACAGTAAGGAAAGAATGAAGCTTGCAGCCATAACTGGCAAAGCAATAAGGCCGCCTTCCTTGAGATTCTTCTTCCAAAATGGATGGCCGTTAAACACTCGGCCAAGGAACAAAATGACTCCAAAAGCCACCATTGGTAATATAATAATCAGTGGCGCGTATTGCATCCATTCTGAATGAACTGTTGTTGTAACTTCTGTACCTGACATTCAATCACCTCAGTTCTTTAGGACATCCACATCGTCCAATGATATCGTTTCGTGTTGCCCGTAAACAGCAAGGAAAATCGCCAAACCTATCGCAACCTCACTAGCCGCAATAGCAATGGCAAAGAGTGTGTAAACCCATCCGGTTGTATCACCATGATGGACTGCTGCTGCTGCAAATTGCATGTTTGCTGCATTGAGCATCAATTCGATGCACATGAGGACAATAATCGCATTCTTTCGTGTGAATGCACCGCCCAATCCAATGACGAACATCAAAGCGGAGAGGCCGGAAACCAATGCTGGATCAATCATTCCTCTTCACCTCCAAATTCCCAAAGAAGATTTTCCATTCGCTCATCACGAACGAGGTAGGCTGCACCAATCATAGCCATGGACATAAGAATTCCAAGAATAACGAGAGGTAAAGCCCAATCACTTAGCAAAGAATCTGCAAGACCACTGGTCGTAGGGTGCTCTTCACTGCTGTTTTCCCAGACACTGTCCGCACTGAGAACGGCAACGAGAATCATTCCTAGGGCCAACAAGCCCATACGAGTGAATAATGATACCAATTTCATTCAAAGTCCTCCTCTAAGATTTGACGTCGCGTTAACATGATACCAAACAGTACCACAAGACCGACGCTGGCAAGATAAACAAGAATTTGAATTGCAGCCAAAAATTCTGCACCCAAGAGAATGAATATTCCTGATACGGCCATGAATGAAAAAATCAACGAAAGCATCGAATGTGCCACGCGCTGTGCAAGAACCAAACCAAGAGCGCCAAGTATGGCAATTGTTGCAAACAAAAAGAATACGCCTGTTTCGGCAATACTTGCTATATCCATTTCAAGCACCCTCTTCCGCTTTGTTTTCACTTGCTGCCTTTGCTGCCTTCTTCGCCCGTTTTGTGCGCTCTTTGGTAGCACGCTTTGCAAGTTCAGTATCGACTGCTTCTTGATGGATAGATGGTAAAACACGTGTTCGACTTGCATCAAACCACAATTCTTGACGGGTGAATCCTGACATTCCGTCGTATTCATTGGTCATGAAGAAAGAAGTGAAGCCACATGCTTCCATGCATAAGCCACAGAACATACAGCGTCCCAAATCAATTCGCCCAGACACAATTTGGTCGTCAGCTACTCGCAAATCAGACTGTTCCAAAATCGCTTCTTCTCCGGAATCATTCCAGCGAATAGTTGCAGTACTGCCTGAAAGGTCAAGCACTTCTCCGAAGCGCCATTCATTTGGGGTTTCTGTGTGTGCAGTTACATGATTGAAATCTTCAAGGGTTGCTGCGACTTCTGGTAGAAGGCTTGCTGCGTGTCCACCGACTTCGAGTTCTCCACCCATTCCACCGTGTTCGCCATCTGCTCCGTCCAAAACATCAACACGCAATTCCGTGGTCATGTGAAGACAATCGTTAGGACAAGCGGTTACACACAATTTGCATGCAGTACATGTTTCCCAAATAACACCAATTCTACCATTATAATTCCCTGGAACAAACAGCCAAGGCTCCATTTCCTCAAGACGTTCGTAAGGGTATTGAACTGTTTGTGGTTTCCAAAGTGTTGGGAACAAATCCGAAGTAACTCGGTCAGGCGCAAAAGTTTGTGCACTGACATCATTGAATTGTGAGGTTTTTTCTGCACGGACTTTACTATTGGCATCAAGGAATTCTGGATGTTCCGAATTGTGGTAGCCCCAATCTAACCTTTTACCCAACCACTTTCCAAAGAATGGGAAAGTACGAAGGGCAGTGATTAGAGTAATCTTAAACGGATACCAGAAAAGGTTTCTGAAATTCGGTTTTGCGTGTGGATGCATTGGCATGATAAATCACCTCAGTCCTTTCCCGGAGTATGCGTTCCCGCGGGCTGTAATGTGTAAACGTGATACATTCTATCTGGAGCAGCCTCTTTATCTTCATCATTGAGAAGAATATAGAATATTGCAAGCCAAAGAAGCGTTGTAGCAAGAGGGATGACCATAGGAACGCCCCATGCGCTCCAAGCGCTACCACCTTCTGCAGTGTAGGACATGTTTTCAGGTTGGAAGAGATACAATCGGTATAGAACTGAAAGAATAACTTGAGCAACAGATAGTGGCAATAGCATTCTCCAGCCGAATTCGAGAATTTGGTCAGTTCGGATACGGGCAAGAGAGAATCGTGCCCAAACGAAAACAACAAGGAAGACCAACCAAGACTTCAACAAAACAACAAGCGCACCTGGAATCAAGACATATGCATCGCCAAGCATTGGGATTTGGCTAATGGTGCCTTGGAATGGTAGGTGCCATCCGCCCAAGAAAAAGTGTGTGAACAAGAAACAGGCAGCATAGGTTCGGATGTATTCTGCCATAAACAGCATTCCGAAACGCATACCTCCGTATTCAGTCCACCACCCTTCAACCAGTTCAGCCTCTGCTTCTGGCATATCGAAGGGGACTCGCTCGACTTCTGCAATCATGGTGACTAAAAATAGAACTGCGCCCAAAGGCATCAAGAACAGATTCCAAGAACCAGCAGCATGCTGGAAATGAATACTTTCGATGATGTTGAAGGTGCCCGATAGAATGGCAACTGAAAGAAGAGTTAGGAGAAGGGGGATTTCGTATGCTGTGAGTTGGGCTGCTGAACGAATACCTCCGATCAAGGTATACTTGTTGTTAGAAGACCAACCTGCAAAGAATACACCAATTGGGGCAATACCAAATATTGCAATGGCGTAAAGAATTGAAAGGTCAGGATTGGTTGCATAGATTCCACTTGACAAGGGGATGATTCCAAGAATCAACAAAGTCGAAGAAACGATAAGGAATGGAGATACCTCGAAAATCAATTTGTCCGCTCGCCGAGGAACCATGTGTTCTTTGAGCAAAAATTTCATGCCGTCTGCAACGTTTTGAAAGAAACCGGGGAAGATTGAATATCCCATCCATGACCTGTTATTTACTCGGTCGACGGTTGGGAATTTTTCATCACGGTTACCAAATCTCTTGTTGAGGAATTTATTGATTGCACCGACAATGCTGCCGCCAAATGGTAGCATATTCCACCATTCCCCAGCAGTCACTCCGTTTTCTCCTACCCAAAGTGAACGAAGGGCGGTAGTTGCTCCACGACGGTCATTCATACGAGCAACAGCCTTGCGTTCAATCCAAAGGATTGCGAATTGACTGAAAAACAACATCAAGAAAACGATGTTGACAACTGCAAAGGTTCCAACGAGGAATGAAAGATCGGAGGCGTTCTCTTCCAAAGGTGTTCCTTCAAGTACTGAAGTGATGATGGAGGTGACAAGACTGTCTTTACCAAGGAAAATGCTGCGTAAGTCATAGATGTCGTCCATAGCAATCACCTCAGCGGTCCGTTTCTCCAATACATGGGTCAAAGCTACCCATAATCGCAGGGATATCTGCAATCTTATAGCCAATCATTGTCTTTGCAACATAAGGAATTGTGATGAACATAGGTGAACGAATAGAGACACGATAGGGGTTCTTTCCTCTACCTTCGCCACCTCCTTGGATGTAAAATTGTGACGCACCTCGAGTGCATTCGTAGTTATTGAATCCTGTTGCACCTTCTGGAGCGCGTGTTGGTGCTTTGGTGTAAATCATTTCATCACCGTTTGCATAGTTGGTATTCTTCCCACCAGGAATCTTGTTGAGAGCATCTAGAACCATGCGGCATGATTGTCGCATTTCTTCCATACGGACTCGGTACCGGTCATAACAATCAGCACCTTTGACTGAGGTTGGCTTTTCAACAGCAGGCTCCCAATCAACTTCATCGTAGACTGAATAGGGGTGAGCCCAGCGTACGTCATAGTTGACGCCTGCAGCTCGGACGTTTGGCCCCGAAACACCTGCATCAACCATCGATTCTGCATTTGCATAGCCCACGCCTTGAAGACGAACAAGCCAGATAGTCGATTCATCGAGCATCATTTCATATTCATCAAGACGCTTCTCGAATAATTTGGTTTTCGCAATAACTCGGTCAGCAAATCCGATTGGCATGTCACGCTTAACTCCACCAATACGTGGGTAATTGTAATGCATTCGAGAGCCTCCAAGTTCTTGGAGCAAGTCGAGGAACATTTCACGGTCACGCATACACCAAGTCATGAGTGTCAGATTGCCAATATCGGGCCCAAATGCACCAAGCCACATCAAATGGGACGCGAGACGTTGTAATTCTGCCGATATTAGGCGAATGTATTCTGCGCGTGCTGGAACATCTGCTTCAAGCAAATCTTCAGCCGCGTAAATATACGAGTTGGCCCAAGTCATAGCGCTTACATAGCAAAGACGGTCGCAGTAAGGTGTGATTTGTGTGAAATCACGTGCTTCACATATCTTCTCAACACCGCGATGGATGTATCCGAGTTCTGCTTCGGTATCGACGACGGTTTCACCATCGACTTTTACACGTAGTGTCCACAACCCGTGAGTCATTGGGTGCTGGGGGCCCATTGTAATCCACATTTGTGCCATAATAATCCCTCACTTTACACGGCCCTCGTCCGCAGGTTTACGAATGAATCCTTGTGGGTCATCGTACATTTCGTTGTGATCGTGATAACGAATCTTATGTTGCTTTTGCAACGGGTGGAAACCTTCAGGGCTGTCGTTTGGATTAAGCACTCGGTGCATGTTATCGTGGCCCTCGAATTTGATGCCGACTAAATCCCAAGTTTCTTTTTCGTTCCAATCTGCCCCAACCCAAATGCTTTGAATCGAAGGAACTGTTGGAGAGTCTCCTTGAGGAAGCGGTATGAAGACTTCGAATTCCATCGGAATATCCATGCCTGAAAGCGCTTCAACATCGTGAACAGTACAGGTGTTTGGTGTTTGGTTCTTCACCGGTTGACGTAGGAAATGGTAAGCAACTTCCCATCCTCGCTCTGGTGAACCTTCAGGGAAATGAGTGCCTGTGACCATCGAGCAATAATTGACACCGAGGTCATATTTCATCCATTTTGCAAGAGCAATCCAATGTTGTGGTGGGCAAACGATGCGGACGAAAGCGTATTTCTTCGCATTAGAATGGTTTTGGACTGATGTTTCAATACCGCTCCCTCCGAAACGGTCGTTGATTGCTGCCAAACACGCATCGGCTGCAGTAGAATTTTGTTGAGGTGTTATCGAACCAACCATCTCAGTCCTCTCCCACAATTACTGGTTTGTCGCTGCTACGCTCAAGGCTTGGAGCGCCGCCAATTCGAATGATTTTCTCTCGGAGTAATCCAAAGCCATCGATAAGAGCCTCTGGCCGAGGAGGGCATCCCGGGACATAGACATCCACGGGAATAACCGTGTCAACACCTTCGAGGATGTTGTAGGATTGGAAGTAAGGGCCTCCCGAGATTGCACATTCGCCCATTGCTATGCAATATTTTGGTTCAGGCATTTGTTCCCAAAGGCGAACCACTTTGTCGGCAAACTTCTTTGAAATTGGACCATTGACTAACAAAACGTCTGATTGCCGAGGGGATGAACGGAACAGAACTCCGAATCGGTCACCATCGAATCGAGGTGTTGCGGCCGCAGCCATCTCGATTGCGCAGCATTTGATGCCTAAGTGAAGAGTGAACAATGATTTTCGGCCCGCCCAGTTGAAATATCGACCTGCAAGAACACTGAGGAACTTTTTGATGCGGGTTGCCTTGAGAGCTTCATCGGTGACTCCACCGACCATTTCAACCAAAGCACGACTGTTGAAGGCTGCGAAATTATCTCCTGGTTCTGCCATAAAATCCACCTCAAATGTAAATGCGACCTCGCTTTCGGAACACATACCACACGCCCAAAGACATGATGGTAAAGAAAAGACCGAGTAGCAGCAAAGCACTCTTGGCATCAGCAAGTGCCCCTTCGGCGGCACCAGGGGATGTTGCTTCAGATGCAACCATGCCGCCGAGAACAAGGAACATGAAGGCTACATCGAAGACAAGGAAAATGATAGCATACCAATAATATTGGAAATGGAATTGAATCATTGCATCGCCAACAGGCTCACTACCGCATTCAAAGGTCGTCAAACGACGAGGATAAAGGCTGTGATCTCGCTCATAACCTTCTAAGAGATAGGAGCGGGTAATATGGGGCCGGGCAGGGTCAACTCGTGGACGAACAACCCATGTAATGATGAAATTTGTCAATGGCATGATGATTCCAAGAATCGTCAAAAAACCAATTGAGAGATACGCACTCGGAACTGATTCGAGACCGGACATATTTTCACCCATGTGCGAAGCATACGCTCCGCATTCTTTCCGACTTGAGGGACCCCCATAAGGATTGCCAAATCAAACAGTAGAAAACGGCGAAGGCGGGATAGGTAAAACAAGGTCACTGCGAGATATATACTCAAGTATCAAGAACGACGGCTGTCGATGAAACTTCAATCGCCGAATGTAAGAGGTATTAAAGTGAAACTCTGAACTTCTGAAAGGTACAGGGTTTTGAAATGAAGCGATGGCAGGTGTAAAACCTTGGTAGCATTGGAAATGAATTTCCAAATGCGCGCCTCTCTATTGTTGTTTCTTCTTATTTCGATTTGCACCTGGATTTTGTTTCAATTGTGATTTCCCCGCATTATAAAAAATGACAACAAATGGAATCAAAATGATGAATAAAACACCGGTTTGAATTTGTTCAGTTGAAAATCCTAATCCTAGTAAGCCCTTAGATGGTTGACCTCTAATTTCAAGTTCAATGTTCTCTCGGCCAACCACTCCTGTTTCCAAAGGCTCTGCCGAAATCGTAAATTTGAACGTGTCTTCAATTTCGGCACCACTAGGAGGATGAACAGTGATTACGATTCCAATGGTTTGACCAACTTCAATTTCACAAATGAAGTCTTTAATCTCAATTTCACAAGTGTCTGTTTCATCAACTTCAGTCAAAACAACGCTCCAGCCTCGGTAATTTTCTGATGAAAATACAAAGACTTCGGCATCGACGTTACCGGTATTCGTGATATTAACAATAAACTCGTCAGTGTTTGGATAGATGACCTCCAAGACGGAGTTGATCTGTTCACGGTCAAATTCAAACTGATAAATAATTTGAACATCGAGTGAGATATCAAAATGGCCTGAACGGTTTGCCGCATTCTTGGAACTGAGTACGACCAATTCAAAAATACCACCATCGCCTGTTGAAGCGCCTGGATTAACGGTCAATTCGATTTCAAAATACAATTCAAAGGGTAGTGCTTCAAAGCCGCCAGCACAATAGCCAAGTTCACACATCTTAGTTTCAGCAAGATTTTTTGTCGAACCTATGATTGGTTCACCAGCCGCATCAACGAGGAAAGCACTGTTATTTTGATCCCAAATACCATAGCCTACTGGAATCATGAATTCGCCATCTACCGGGAGCCCATAGAGCGTTATTTCTCGTGTTGCAAGTCCTTCAAGTCCAGACACATCGAACACCGCTTGGTCTTTCCCATCACCTGTGTTTTGAACCCAGAAGCCAAATTTCTGCGTGCCAGATGGAGGAAGTGTCGCTGTGCCTGAACGTTGGTCTAGCCCTCCATCAACAAGGCGGACATCCATCGAAAATACACGGTCTGAAAGGATTGCCAAGAAAATGAATTCTCTCTGATTATCTGGTAATCCATCATTATTTTCGTCACCTGAATTCGTGGTGTCATCTTTGTTGATAATACGAATCGTCAATCGACTGGTAGAGAGTTCTTCCTCACCATCGATACCGACAACCATAAACACTTGAATAGAACTCTGTGGAGCAATTAAAATCCCTTGGGACGATGAAATAAGATTTCCATTGCTATCCTCACAGTGGACGTCCCATTCGGGCGAGGCAGTTTGAGATTGCTCAATACAACGGTAATGGTCCGCTGTGTTCCCAGTATTTTGAATGGTAATTGGGAACTTCACAAGAGAACCGGAACGGCCAGTTTGTTCAAGGGCCGTTGCTAGAGCCTCAACCCCATGAATCGCTTTAACTGAAACTGTAAGTGTAACTTCAGCATACGCAACGCCACCACCAGCTGGCAATACAGAGAAGGCGATTTCAATTTGTTCGGTTGCCAAAGCATTACTTGGAACATTTACTACAATACCAACATTCTCAGTTTTGTCAGAACCGTGTTTAGAACCAACTGAAACGGTAGTTGAATCAAGTTGTACACTCCAACCCGATGGTGGAGCAGAGGAGGAGATTCGGAGATTGTCCACGCCATTTCCTTGGTTGGTCACAGTGAGTGTAGCTGTGCCGTTAAACCCTGGCTCGATATTGGAAAGCATAGTTGTTGACAAAGAAAGACTTGCTCCAAATGATTGGCCAAGAATAACTCTCAATTCTTTTGAACACTTGACTGTGTTACCATCTTTAGCAATGATTTGGATGGCGGATTCTTCGCCAGCAGTTACCGAATCATCAGGTGTAACTATCAAGTCGAATGTTTTGCTGCCCTCTCCGTCATTATATGGCAACAGTCCTGACGATGCCCCGTCGAAGTCCACCCACCCCGCACGGCTTCCAGTTTTGGCCATTGTAACCGACCAATCGCTGTTCCCAATGTTTGTCAATGTGGCGCTAAGGCTTCCTTCACTATCAGGGTCAACGGTCAAACTCGTTTTGGTCAGTTCCATTGTACATTCATGTAATTCAGGAACGGTCAAATCAAAATCTTCAACATCAGAGGCTTCTTGAGAAGGGTCACTGGTCACTGTGCCGGTAATTTCCCAACAATATTTGTTGGCTTGTTGGCCTACAGGAACTTCGACTGATACGGTGACTGTCTCAGTGTCATTTTGATCAAGTGTGACCGTTTCTTGGTCTAATTCAACAGTTAGGTCGTCAGCATTTTGACAACCGCTCCCATCTGCTTCGTCAAGTGAAAGAGCAATGGTTTCATTTGTTTGGCCTGTATTTTCAACCACGATATCGTATTCGATGACAGATTCTCCAGCCCATTGTTGGTTGCGGTCGTTTTCATTCGCCATCGAAAGGTCAACTCCGAAGACTGCTGAACCTGAGCCATCTCCAGCAGTGGTAGTGACAATTTTCGTTTCCGTTGCCGGCTGTCCAGCAACTTCTGGTGGAGTTGGGGCCTCATTTGCATTCGCAGTAATCGTAGTGTCACAAGAACCTTCAGCATTTTGTGTCAAAGAAACATTCATCGTCGTTTCACCGTATTCATTCGGTTCAACAACTCCAGGAATTTGTTGAATGTTCGATGAATATGCACTGCATTCTTGAGTTGCTTCTTCGCTACTAGAAAGAGACAATGTAATTGCCGTAGGGCCGTTATTATACACTCGAACTGTGTATTCTCCTGCCTCTCCTGGATTGACTTCAAGCCCGTTAGAAGGTGTTGTTTGAATGGTAATGCTCGCATCTCGTGCACCATCAGCAGCGACACTTGGCGCCACCATCGGTACTACTGAAAGAAGAAGAATTCCCACAAGGAAAAATGCACGTTTTATTCCGTGCGTGTTGTTTGGTTCTCGGGGGTCCATGACCCCCGGTGGCGGCCTTACTATCAAAAGACTACCCTTGAATGTGTCAAGGAAAACAAACTTAGTTATCAAGTTCATGCTTCAACAAAAGATGTTGCTTCGGTTTGACAATTCATGCATTCGGTCAATGAATTAGATTGACAGTCGGTAAAATCTGCGCGGTGGTAACGGGCACCACAGCCTGGACAACCGAGCATTGTCCCCGTTATTTCACTGCGGCATGACCAGCACATTGGGCCTTGTTGTTCGATTTTCTCGACAACAGGGGCGATTGGGGCAACAATTTTCGGCGCCGCCGCAATAGTTGGTGCTTGAACTGGGCTGGGTGCCGTAAGTTGTGGTTGAGAAACAATGTCTTTCCTCCGTTGCGTGAAGAGAACAGCTCCAACTAGAAGAGCGACAATGAATACTCCACCAATAATGCTGGAAAGAGGAAGCGTCTCTCCTGAAGTCCCAATTGGCTCCCCGAGTGAAGAAACTTGTAATTCAATTGAGGAATTTATCATCAAATCTGCACTTTGTAATCCGAGAGTAATGATTCCATCTCCTGGCCGATCTGCTCGAACTAAGAGACGGATTTTCATTGATTCTCCAGGCTCTAAATTTGCAATATCATTCCCATCAATACTGGCTGACCAATCCTTTGGTTCGTCGATTGTCAACTTATGTGAAAAAGCAACATTTCCAGCATTCAGCAGCGTGACTTCTAATTCTTCTTGAATTCCAGTTGTGAATGGGGTTGTCCGTTCTTGAACCCATGAAGATTCCACAACTGTAGCGACAAGAAGGCCTATGTTTTCGGTGTATTCAACATCGCCTCCTTCTAGTTTTAACACAAAAGAAGGTTCGCTTAATGGTGCCATTGTAGTTGAGATAATAATCGTGCATGTTACAGGTTCAATGCCCCCCATACCCACTGGTTCGAGGGCAGAACACTCACCAAATAATCCATTACTAAGGGATACTGAAGCCGTTGGTTGCCAATCAACATTCGCATCGTTTCCAACTAACCATGTGAACATCAGTGGAACGCCTGTTGGATGAGAGCCTGCTCCAAACGGTGTATCCCAACTGGTACCATTTTCCAATTCAAGGCTAACAAAATTGAGGGTCGGTTGAGCAAGAATTTCGACATTTAAGAAACCAATCCAAGTGAGACGGTCTGAACCACTATCAAGATGTAATTTCACTTCACCAGATGAACCACTTCCATCACCCGAAATTCCGAACAGTAAATTCTTCGATGAAGACCAAGTTAGGTCAAATGGTCCTAATCCAGATGTAACAGACCACCCGGGTGGTAATTCAAAAGATGGCGTTAAAGAAAGGTCAATATTGCCTCGGTGCTCCAATGAAAACAACATACTGAAATAAGAATCTGGGCGAAGAACTCCAATATTGGTTTCTAAATCGATTTCAACATCCTTAATTGTATCAACTTTTATTGGAATATCAAATACCCAACTTTCTGTAATTTCTGTTTGAGAAATAGCGGTCAAACGCACCATTCGTTCCGCACCTGAACCCGTCATCACTTGAGGAGGAGTGAAGGACATACCAATGACTCGATGCGTGTCTTTTGAAATTAGGCCTGTAGAACCCGAACTTGCACCGGGAACGCTAGATAGAGTATCGAATCCCGCACTCCAACCAGCAGGAGCTTCAAGGAACAAATCATAACCGATGTTTGCATTTCCGATATTGAATAAACGAATATCGATACTCGTCGTTTCAGTTGGTGAAACTGGTACAATTTGGTAATCGTATTCAAGGCGTAAGTTTGGCAAATCTGGAACCTCAAGATACAGCATATAGGGATAGGTCACCCCATTATCCACATCGATACCCAATAAATCGATGCGATACAATCCTGGTAAAGGTGGAGTTGGATGAACAAGTGTGACGATTATTTCCGCAGAACCTTGACCTTCAAGTGAAAAATTTGATTCATTGGCCCCCACATACCAAGTTTCGGTTTGACCCGTTACTTCGTTCATGACGCTTTGAGTCAGAAGGCTTGCATTGGTTGAAACCAAAGCGGTATTTGTGAGCGTTAGGTTCCATGATGTGGTTGACTGACTTGTATTCAACAACATCAATGATTGGGGTTCAGCAGAGAGTTTTACCCCAGGTGCAGTGACGTTGACAAATACGTCATGACGGTTATTATTTTCAAGAATTTCTTCGATTTCATCGCTTGGATCGATTATGAAAGAGAGAGTTGATTGGCCTGCTGTTTGAGGCGTCCAATACCAAATTTGGGTCTTTGTAGAACCTGCACCAATATCAATTGATTTGGTTTCAATTTCGACGCCATCAACTTCGAAGACAATGTCAAAGAAATCGGCTCGAACATTTCCAACATTGAACACTTTCGAGGTCACTTGTAACTGGTCACCAACTTGGGGGATAGTCACAGACATTGCAAACTCTTCTTCCAAAATCGTTGGGTCGGGCCTGAGGTCATTTACACCATGCCCCATAACTGCAATGGCAAATGGTTGTGCTTTACTGCCGCCATGGTAAGCGTCTTTGACTTTAACCGTCCAAATGCCAAGTTCCGCATTATCGACCAACACAACTTCGACATTGTTCAGGTTGTCTGCAGAACCCCCGGTAGTAGAACGCCCGCCTGCAAAATCATTACCGAGGTAAATTTCTCCACTTGGGTTGGTTACTTCGATGTCGAGGTTGTTGACTAATTGAGTATTAGAGAATGGTGAGCCGCGTTCATCCGACCATGCAAGAACCGTTTTGAAGCCCGAATTTGATTGAGATATGTTGAAGGTATAGGTTTTGGAATTACCTGTTCCAGATAAGACTGAGCGGTCATCAACCCAAATTCCTTGACCAGATGTTGGAGCAAGTGTATTACGTAAATTGAGGCGGCCCCAACCCTCATCATCATTTGGAATATCTCGTGTACCGATGTCTTGTGCTCCTAGAATCAATAACGCTTTGATTAAGGCTCCTTGTGGAGATGGGCGTTGTGCAATTTCTTCAAGATATTCACGCACCATGACAGCAGCACCTGCTGCATTCGGTGTTGCCATTGAAGTTCCAGTGTATTCAAGATAGTAAGAATTAGACCATGTAGAGCCACTGATGTCCGTAGCTTCCTGTGCTCGGCAAGAACGAACATAGCCACCGGGTGCAAGAATATCCGGTTTTATGCGGCCATCATCAGTAGGACCACGAGAAGAGCCTGACATGATGGAATCCGGTGCACCGGAATACCGGTTTTGATGGTTACCGACCGTAATGGTGTTCTTGGCAGTTGAAGGGGCCCCTACAGTTCCAGTATCTGGGCCATCGTTACCTGCTGCAAAGAGGATTGTCAAGCCATTATGACCGTTGTAATAACGATCGTAATAATTCGCACGGTCATCAACATCTTCGCTCTCAGAAGTGTATTTACCTTGGTCGCTTGCTAATTTGGAGCCCCAAGAATTGGTATGGGTATGGGCTCCTCCAGAATACGCACTGTTGAGAAGATAATTCAGTGAAGGAGATTGGAAATTACCGGTGTTATCGTTTTCCATTGCTTGAAAGTATAGTTCCGATGAAGTAGCAACTCCAGAATAACCACCTTGTGTTCCATCGCCAAGAACTGTGCAAGCGACATGTGTGCCATGGCCCGAATGTTTGTCAGCAGTCGAACCATCACCGATAACATCGTTATTAACAACAACGCGATTACCAAAATCTCCATGGTCAGCATCTAGGCCTGAATCAGCAACTGCCACAATTTGTCCTGAACCATCCAAATCAGTGGTAAAATAACTGGTCATTTGAGAAGTTTTCATATGTGTTCGTGCCTGGCTATTGTCGGGACTAAATGTTGGTTCAAAACGGAATGTTCGCAATGAGGGTTGAGCAACAACACCAACAAGGTCTTCTGTTGAAAGAATTCCTTGATATCTGCCAGAATCCCATTGATGAGAATCTGAAAACGCGATAGGTACGATTTGAGATACTTTCTGAATCAATTGTGTTCCTGTTGCATCAGTGAAATCGATTGAATCGATTGGGCCTTCATCATTCCTCCACCCCTCAATTCTCATAGAAAGGCCTTGCAATGCTTCTTCACCATCTTCAAGCATCAAGACATCAAGAACGGGGTCATCAACCAATAGTGCAAGTGGAACTGGGTGTTGGGCAACAATGCCATCAAGACTAGAAAGGCTCGTCAATGCAAATGGTGTGCCTTGAATAAGAAGGCCTGAAGGAGCGATAAATTCTCTGACGGTGAGGCCAGGAATCTCATCGAGTGTATCTCTCATCTCCATCATCAAAATATCATTTGATACGATAATGAGACTCAAATCAAATCGCGACATCATCCATTCATTCGGAACTGGCCTTTCAAGTTGAAATCCATTGATATCAAAAGTTCCGATTCTACTAGAAGCAAACATACCCCGTTGTTCTGAAAATGGTGAATAATCGCTGTAACCAACAGCATCAGAATAGACGCCATCGACAAGGTCGAATTGAACCCATTCGACATCTTCATCACTTTCCATTTCCGATGAAACCACCCCTACGGGGTGGAGCAATGGAGATACACTTTGCAAGAGAAATAGTGTGATGAGGGCGATTGCCCAAAACATCGAATGTTTAACTTGCACAAGAAGCCCTCACATCATCCCGTTTTATCGCTATGGGTAATATGGGTCTCAAAAATTGAATTCATGAAACAGGCCATGTGCTTCTTTCGGCTTTATCGTTGAAGTTTTCACTACTCCAAACCCCAACAGAATGGGTCCATGACTCGGACTGTAACTTGCCATTGTAATCAGTATATTGTAATTTGATATGTATTGAATATTCATCCCATACTGAATAACCGACGATTAACATTTCAAGACTATCTCCTGCCAACGATGAATGCGAAGCGATTACGTCGACTTCAATTGACATCAAACCGATAATATCTCCTTCATCTGATTGAAATTCAATTTGAACAGATACATCGGTAATATCGCGACTACCAACGTTGTGTATTTCCGACATCAAAAGATGCCCCCCTCGTTGGAGGTATTGTGTTTCAACATCAACAGCATCACGAGGTAAAGCCCAATACCAACCACTGGCTATTACTCCCAACAATAAAAGGAATACTATTCCAGCTAAAGCAACTCTGCTGGGACTCACTTCACGCCGGATTGTTTCAAGGGCTTTCGAAATTTTTTGCATGTCTTCAAAGGTCTCAATACCCTCTTCATCCAACTCATATCCAAGAGATTCTATTTGTTGAAGGCGTGCAACATCAAGTAATCCTAGTGATTCGATATCGTCTTCATGAACCAACATGTCCCCATGTTCATTCACTGGAATGTGATTTTCGTCTGACATAATATCACCAAATGAGTGCCAAACCACTGGCAATGACGGTCGTAATCGGTTCAACGATTAACAGGTGGCGTGTTTCAACACTGTCGCCTGTAAGTGAACCAACAAGAGAGAGGTCTGTAACCATACCATTGATTCCGACTGAAGATGCGGTTGGTAATGGGCCCGTGAATTGGGCATCTAGTAAGACTGCACGGCCACTGAAGGAATGGCCTTCCAAGAAACCTGTCGTGTAACTCGGTTCAATCGTTGCCTCAGCACTAGCAACAATTCGCCCATTGGTAATATCATCCAAAACAATAATCGGGTACTCAAACGGTCCATAATAGACATGAATTGTGGCTGATTTAAGGTCTTGTCCAATGATTTCAATGCGGTCAATTGTCACTCCAGGAGATGATGGCAAATCGGTTTGTTTGAGGTAAAGTCGACTCACACCTTGTCCCAAAGATGCAACACGCATACCCCAGTCATCCGTTGTTTCAAGTACAAATTTTGACGGAAGGTCTTCGGCCAAAAGCAACACATCGCCTTTGGTATCAACCGAGCGACCTGTTGCTTCAAGATACAAATCCATGTCGTCAGTGTTTGAAACATAATCCAGTTCCATCATGCCTTGGAAAGAAACCTCGGCTCGGATATCAAAAACTGAATTTGGTCGAGCCGCCAAATGCATTTCACCAGGTAAATCACGCATGAAAGCGGTCGCAGGCCACCAGAATCCATCGATATAGCGCATTTGTTGAATCATTAGAGATTCTGCTGAATGTCCATCGATTTGATATTGTGAAGGGACGATGACATCAATGAGGAATATATCACCAATCGTTGTCGAGAAGTCTGTTGATTGGGGGATTCCAACAATCAATGCCTCAACACGACTGAGGGCGCGTTTATCGATGAACACCGCATGAGCAGAATCCAAACGAGAACCTAAATCATAACTCATATCAATCGATACTCGGGGTACGGTGAGGTTATCTTGAGTCGAAAACACTGCATTTGCTTCGACATTGTTGGGACCGCTGGTGTCAAGTCCGGCAATAACAAATTCGATATCGCGACCTTCTAATCCATTGATGATTATGCTCAATTGTTGGCGCTCTGGAGTCCACTGCTCAAGGAATAGGTCAATTTCATACACTGGAATCTCACCAAGCATTCGGAAATCATATTCCAAGAGTATTCGACCAACAGGTAGACTTGGCAACCATGTACGAATATGCCATGAACGTCGTATTTCAAATGTAATACCTTGTTCTTCCCAAATGCTAAGATTGACGCCCTCAATTTCTGAATCTAAAATAATCCCATCCTCAAGGGCTTTCAATAGTTGTTCGATATTGGTAATGTTGGCTGCATCCAACGCATAAAACACTTCTTGGTATTCATCATCACTAATTCTGAAATCATTAGCGAGGGCTTCATCCACAATACTTCTACTCGACAAGGTGTAGTTTGGCATTCGTGACAGGTTGAAGGTCAGCATAGTTGCTTCAAACACTTCCATTCCAAGACCGTGCGACCAAGCAGGTTGTTGGTTCACATTTGTTCCTTTACTAACATCCATTGTGACATTGAAAAGTTCTCCTGTCGTCAAATCAAGACCCAAAGACATGTTGTCGTTACTTGTTTCAATACCGCCTAAATCAACCACTGTAGAGTAGAAGAAATCATTGACAAGGGACCCGAAATTAACTAAATCTCCAAGGAAAAACGACAATGCTTGGACACCATCTCCTTCATCGAAAGTAGGTAATTCAATTCCTGTAGAATCAACTCCACTTGGGTAGGCTATCGTAATGTTGGCCGGCAATGGGTCGATAGCAATACGTCCGTTCATCCCCTTAAATGGATCATCGTATTCAGTTTCATCTTCAAGTAATATGTTCATCGGTGAGGCTTCAGACCGTATCAATTCGATTCTTGAATTGCCTTCAGGGCCACTAGCTCCTGGGTCAAGGGGTGAGAGTCGTCGAAGACTTGTCACATCAGATATTGCTGTGCTTAGGCTTGCTTCACCGGTCGCTTCGTCGACCCAGAATCGGAAATGGTCTCCATCCATTGTCAAAGGTTGTGTAGCGTTTGTCAACTGAACTTCTATCGAATCCATTGGCGTGGAAGCAACATAACCTATTGTATCGCCTAAAATCAATTGAAATGATGCGGGCAATCCACTAAGGCGGATTGCGTTTCGTTGCCCATCGCCGTTTCCACCATAGGTAATTGTTCCAATGGGGACAGAGGCCGAATAAGTCAATGCCTCAGCAGTTTGTGTTACGTTGAATGTGCTCGGACGATTGGAAATCGTAGCTGATTGTTGATTGGCATTTAGTAAATCGCCATCATCATGTAAAATGTGACCTATCAGTAAGGGGCCTCCAGCTACACCTCGTAAATCCATTGTTCGAACATCATTAATTGGGTCGTAATCATGGCTCACGCTAGAAATACCCCCGATACGCGCACTCATTGCAACCGGGACAAGGGGAGATTGGGGTCCAAGGCGTCCGTTAACAGTCTCGATGTTGGTGTCTTCTGACAGTAATATGTGGTCGATTTCTGGTAACCACGGTTGGTCACTGCTTGAGATTGCAACAGAAACTAAACCAATTTCCATTGGCTCACGAGTAGAAGTTGGTAGGCTAAGTCTGACTTGATTGTAACAATTCAAACGAACGGCTCCCCCAGATGCCCCGGCAGTCCCCACAATTGATTCTGGTAAGCCATTAACAACATCACCGACATCAAGGATGACTTCGATAATGGTCAATAACGCATTATCAAAAATTTGTGCAATACTATTGAGATTTGGGTTATCATAATTGACGCGGCTTAATCCACTTTTCGGAAGTTCAAAACTACCTTCAACGATAATCACTTTGGGCACGTTTTCAATATTCAAAACTATAGATGATGAATCCGAAGCATAACCTCCGCGCATGAATGTCGATTTATATTCGAGAAAATCGATGGATTCTGTAGCTACAATAGCAACTAATGTATTTGGAGGCGAGGCCGGATTTACCGGGAGTGTTGGGTCATCAACATTGTTTCCATTGTCACCAGTGAAGTTTTTGATAGCGATTATCATTGAAAGGCGACTCGGAATCTCTCCAGGCAAATCAGTTCCGCCTGGTTCTTCTCCAATCATTGTGAATATAGCCGCTATTTCATCGGGGTGAAGGGTTCCTGAAGGTAATCCACGAATCCAAGAACGTGAATCAGTTGTGTTTCCGAACGGTGAATCTCCTTCTGATGTATTGGAACGGTCTTCAAAATAATGCAGGAACATATCTGCCCCATAATCAGAATATATCTCCACAGTGTCGAAGGTGTTTTGACCAAGATTATCGTTTCGTAAAGTAAAATCCACTTCTTTTGGCAAACGTGTATCGCCGACTTCGGGATGGAAACCTACGTCAATATAGGCGGTTTCGAGAACTTTAGAGGTTGCTCCTCCATTATCACCTTCAAATCGAATGAAACCAACACCAAGGCCAAAACCACATTTGTGCTCATGACTCTCTGCATCATGGTCTAGCAACGGGTCGTAATAGTCTGAGCCATCATCACAATCGGATTGCCGATTCGAACTATCTGCATCTGGATTCGACGCTCGAATTGCGTAAGGGGCCGAGATAGAAGTTAGGCTTAGAGTTGAAGAATTCACGCCGCCCGATAAAAGT
>Ga0209657_1000159_pt1 | contig 47388 bp, 43 predicted proteins | sample SaaInlV_100m_DNA_FD_184650 | JGI IMG/M metagenome (GOLD analysis project Ga0209657, IMG submission 184650) | Marine microbial communities from expanding oxygen minimum zones in the Saanich Inlet - SI037_S3LV_100m_DNA (SPAdes) (version 2) | ecosystem: Environmental > Aquatic > Marine > Intertidal... | reverse complement strand
AGTGGAAGTAAAAAATATCCCTGCCAAATGGCCATGCCAATCATAGATAGAATAAACCCAATCAGTAAAATTGAATTGGTTCTTCCAGATTTAAAAGAAAATAAAGGGAATTTTACAAAATGAATTGGACTAAGCATTAAAATTCCCAATGCTGCAACCAACATTAGAGCTGTTCTTGGATCTCCAAAATCTCCATCAATTTTATGATTGAAAAAGACAAAAGAGAATAAAGTGATGGTGGCAATGGGAGTTGTGAGTCCTACCGTGTAAGACTTCGGCTTTTCAAGTTCTTGTTCAATATTGAATTTCGCCAATCGAATCGTGCCAAACATTAAAGGAATAAATGCGATAAATCCACCCAACAAGGGTGGCAGTCCATTCACGTAGAGGGAATAGATTAAAACGGAAGGAACCACACAAAAAGATACTGTATCTGCCATGGAATCAAATTCAACACCAAATCGAGATTCAATCCCCAACATTCTTGCAATTTTCCCATCAAAAACATCGAATGAACCAGCAATAATGATAAAGACACCAGCTCTTAAAGGTTGGTCATTAAGAATTAGGCTAATTGATAAAAACCCCAGGAACATATTGAGCAATGTCAAAATGTTTGGGATAAAATGACGGGGTTTCCTTCTTTGTTTATTCGAATTTAATTTCATTCATACGTTCCCATGATGGTTTTATTTCCCACCACTTTCTGCCCCAATTCTACGGATAAATTTACATGTTTTGGAAGAATCAAATCTGTACGAGATCCAAATCGGATAAAACCCAATCTACCACCCATTTCCATTGATTTGCCATTTTTAGCATAACATAAAATTCGTCGAGCAATAAGCCCCGCAATTTGCTTCACTTTCACCGGTCCAATTTTGCTTGAGATTGTAATTTCTGTTCTTTCATTTTCATCTGATGCTTTATGGTCAAACGCTGCAAGGAATTTTCCCTTTTCATACTTAACCGAAGTAAAGGTACCATCGATGGGCATTCGATTACAATGCACATTAAATACATTTAAAAAAATGGAGACCAATTGCGCTTCACCTACATCCGTATCATTCACATCTGTGATTTTAACAATTTTACCATCAGCAGGTGCAATAATGAAATTTTCACCGGCTGGAACGGTTCGAATTGGATCTCTGAAAAAGTTGATACAAAAAACTAATAATCCAACAAAAACCCAAGGAATAACAAGTGATAACCCCAGAGAATCATATTGCCAAACTGCAAGGGCCGTTAAAATTAATAAAGGAAGAACGATAAATCGCCCTTCGGGTGCCAGTCTCATACGCTCATTTTCTCCTAGATTTTTCTAATTTCATTTTCAAAGTTTTATATGAACCTTCTCGAAATATTTTCAGTGATAGTTTATCTCCAGGTCGAAGATCATTCTCAGAAATTATAGTTCTAATTTCATTGGGACGATTGACCGGTTCACCATTCACCGTCAAAATAACATCTCCCACTTCTAGGCCTGATCTATCTCCTGCACTTCCAGACGTAATCTCCACAACAATGACGCCTTTTGTAAATGGAATATCTAAATATCTGGCAAAACTTCGTGTAACCGGTTGGACAATTAATCCTGTAGAATATCCCCGATCCACATGGCCCGTCACTCTTAATTCTTTAGCGATTCTCTTGGTGGAATTTATAGGAAGTGCAAATCCGATTCCCACTGATCCTTGGGCATAATCAGACCCTGTAAAAATAAATGTATTTATACCTATCACTTCTCCCAATGCATTCACCAATGGACCACCAGAGTTTCCTGGGTTTATGGCCGCATCAGTTTGAATCATATCCTGAAATATTTTCCCACTTTTTTGTCGTCCAAAATCCATATGTGTTGCAGAAATGATTCCAACACTTGCAGTCGGTTTATTACTTATAGAAAAAAGTTGAAATGGATTACCAAGGGCAATCACCCATTCACCAATTAATAAATCATCTGAATTGCCTAATTCGGCATAGGGGAAATTATCACCGTTTAATTTTAATAAGGCTAAATCCGAAGTTGGGTCTGAACCAATGATTTCTGCTTCATATTCATCACCGCCGGATAAGGTGACGGTTACTTTATCTGCATTCTCGATTACATGGTGATTTGTCATGACATATCCGTCTGGACTAATTACGACACCACTTCCAGAACTTTTCATGGGATAAATTTCCCGAGGATACATAAACCCGAAAAATGGATCAAATGAAACAGATGAAATATGTTGTTCTACATTGATACTCGCCACGGAAGGTCCGACTTTTTCGATGGCACGCGTAATGGCAGTTTCTCGAGAGGCAGTAATTCCGTCTCCAAAAAGAAACGACATTGTGATAAAAATAAAAATAATTTTAAATCGTTTATTCATAAACTACATTTACTAATAAGAGGCCTTCCGGAGGCGCTTTAAATATGCGAACATCTTTTTGGGGATTTTTTAACAAAAGGTAATAATTCTCATTTGATAAGCGTTTTTCAATAACTGCAATCATGGTCCCAACTAGGTACCGAACCATATGATGCAAAAAACGGTTACCTGTAATATGAAAAATTACCATTTTTCCATCTAATGTCCATTCAGATTTATAAATAATACATCGAGTATGTTTCAACTCTTCGTGATATTTACTAAAGGATAAAAAATCATGATCCCCCACAAGTAGAGATGCCAATTGATTCAATTCGTTCATATCTATTTTCGGAATACTCCAGGCCTGATTTTTAAATAATAAGGAATTTCCAGTAAAACATTGATACTGATAATGACGTTTTACAGCATCAAACCTTGCATGGAAATCTTGATGAACTTTTTCAATCGTCATTATTCTGCAATCAAGAGATAAATTACCATTTAAGGCTTTTATAAGCTCACCGTCACTCAACCTTGTTTCAAAGTCAAAATGAGCCACTTGCCCCATTGCATGAACGCCTGTATCTGTCCGCCCTGCACCATGAACTGGAATTCTCGTTTTTTGATTCGAAATTTTTCGGAGCACCTTTTCTAAGTCACCCTGCACTGTTCTTCCTTTTGGTTGGAGTTGCCAACCCAAAAATTTGGCTCCATCATATTGCAAAGTAACTTTATATCGTGACAAATGTATGAACTCCAAACAACATTGCAAAAACTGCAATCATCCAGAAAAAATCAATTAGTCTGAATGAAATCAGAGGATAAATACTTCTAGGAAAGGTTTGACCATATCCCCGCATTTCCATAACTCCTGTGATTGAGTCTGCTTTATTCAAATTTAAAATAATAAAATCCGGAATAAAGTGAGCCACTTGGAATGCCTTTTTGGTAAAGGTATTTGGGGATGAAATAGATAATGCTTTTTGAGATCTTTCCATCTGTTGCCATTCTTCTTTAAATGTTGGGAAAAACCGAATTGTCATATCAAAAAAAAGAAGGAGATCTTCAACCCAACGCCACGAAAAATTCATCTTATACCATAAACTTCGAGTAGCGGAAATAATATCATCAGATTTTGCTTGTAATGTATAAACTGTCATGACGCTCACCAACACCAATAAACGAATTGTTGCCAACGAAACATCTAATAGAATTAATGGAATTTCCCTCTCCGAAACCAAAAATGATATCGCGAAAAAAATGAATCCCATTATAGGAAAATATTTCCAAAATGGCATTGTTCGTTCTTTCCATTCTTGCCAATGTGATTTTTCATAAATTATAAGGGAAAGTCCTAAAATAATATGAAAAATCAAAAGACCCACTTTCAATGAAAGAAGTACCGAAATAGAGAAGGCCAAATACAGAGAAAGCCGCGTAATGGGATTCATTTTTATAGGTCCAATCCGATCTTTAAAGAAACCGAATAAGATCCATCACGTTCGATAATTGGAATCATTGAAATGGAATTAATCTTTTCCAATCGAGTAAGATACAGGGCATCTATGGCAGAAACGATATGATTTACAATCAAGCCACCAATAATAAATTTCCCTCTCAAAGCCAGTTTATCACTTCCAATTCGCATCGTTTCAAATGTTGTCTTATTCTTATCAGAGTCCCATGTCCAATCCCACCCTTCATTTTCTGGATATAAATCATCAATATCTCGAAATCGTAGATGCTCATCATTATGGTCATCCATGCTTGAATAATTTCCCATATCAACCCAATATTTATGGTCTTTTCCCATTGGATTGACTCCAGCATGTTCCACTGCATAAGATTCATAATTTTTTGCTTTAATTCCTGAGAATGTGTAAGAGCTGATACACGCTGTTAACATGGTAATTTCTGTTAATCGAAATATTCGAGCTCTTTTTGTATTTTGCATGGATGACTCTCCCCAACCTGGGAGAATAGCAGATTTAACCATTGGATGAATTTTTGGCGATCCACCGAATAATAATCCCATAAAGAGAATAAATTTTAATGATTTTTTCTTATGCATTGAATTGGTCCCAGTAGACAAAATATTAAAAAACAAATTATGGCAAAAATATCACCATATTGACTATAAAAGCTTCCTGAATTCCCTAAAGGAACACTGACTTTAAAAACGGCCATTTCTCCCAATATTTGTTCATTAGATGATATACCATTCGCAAGAATCAGCCCGGAAATTCCGGTATTCGCTGACCGAACAATCGGTACTCTGTTTTCAATAGCACGGATTCGTGCAATATCATAATGTTGATAGGGCCCTGCTGAATTCCCTAACCAACCATCATTTGTTTGAATAGAAATCATTTCTGCGCCATTTTTTACAAATTGACTTACCAATTTAGGAATGCTTGATTCATAACAAATCAGATTGGAGAAATGGGTTGAATCACATTCAAAAACCGTGTACTCTGTTCCATGGGTAAAGTTCCCCTGTCCAAAATTCAAATTCTTTAAAGATGGAATTTGTGTCGAAAATGGAATGTATTCTGCAAAGGGAACTAAATGGAGTTTATTATAGAGATAATTAGAATGATTGGGTGTAAAAAACATGGAACTGTTAAAATACTGTTTATCTCCCGTGGCTGATTTAGTTCGGTCAACCGTCCCTGTTAAAACTGGAATTGCAGAAGAATCAACTTTTGATTGAATCATTTTCCTGACTGTTCGATTTAATCTTAAATAAGCTGGATAGGCAGTTTCTGGAAAAACAATCATATCAGGATTGAGAAGAATTGCCTCACCATGTAAAGAGTCCATATAAGCAATTGTTTCTGTCTTCATTTCAAAATCCCATTTAGCATTTGGATCAATATTGGGTTGAAGAATTCCTACCTCCAAAACTCGATTAGATTGATTGAATTCTTTCATCCGAGATTTCCCGGAAAACCAAAGCCCTAATAAAAAAATAAAAATAAATAATCCCAGCTTTTTATTGGGCTCAAACTTCTGAATCAATATATAAAGTATAACATTAAGTAATGCAACCCATAATGTTACTCCATAGCTTCCTGTCACTTCCATTATTTGAATTAAAGGCAAAAATTCTAATTGAGTTAAAACTATATTTCCCCACGGAAATCCCAATGCACCAAAACTCCGAATCCATTCCATAGATACAATTAAAAAAGGGAATAATGTGAGGCCATTCCCTAACAAGTTCACTCGCCCAAAAATCCATCCTGCTGCAGCCCAAAAAAGTCCTAAATACAATACGGCAGCAATTAGAGATAACAGCACGACCCAAAAACTGGCTCCGGAATTAAATCCAATCCAATAAAATGCCACAAGATTATGAGTCATCCCAAATAAATAGCCTAATCGAGCATTGTCTTTTGCACTATGGTTTAACCAGACATGAAGCAAGGGAATAAGACCAATCCAAGCTAAAAAGCCAAAATGCCAAGGTTGATAGGCAATACCTGTAATAAGTCCGCCACCAATAGCTAAATGAACGGGCGAACGATTAAAAAATGAATTCATCGATTCCGTTTATCTAGGAATTGTTGTAATAAAATTGCCGCCGCTCTTTCGTCAATCATTCCTTTATTATGCCCTGTTTTTATATTTTGCATAATCATGGATTTTTGTGCGCTGACAGATGATAATCTTTCATCTTCTAACTCAATCGGTAAATTGAAAATCGATAATGAATCAGCAAATTCTCGAACTTTTATAGTTTGAGCCGTATCTTGTCCTTTCATGCCAATGGGGAGCCCAACGACTATTGCTTCAATCTCTTTTTCTTCAATTAAAGATTGAAGAAATTGCAGACATTTTTCACGTCCCTCATTTCGAAATGTTTTAAAGGGAGAAGCGATTATTTTAAGTGGATCAGACAACGCTAAACCGATACGGCTATCACCGTAATCAACCCCCAAGATTCTCCCCATAAATTAGAGTGGCTTTTGAAGGTGAGATTTTAAGATTTTGCCCGGTTTGAATAGGGTTTTCTTATGTGCCGGAACATAAATTTCTTCATTGGTTCGTGGGTTTCTTGCTCGAGGTTTTGCTTTAGTTGGCTTGGATTCAAACACGCCAAAATTCCGAATCTCAATTCTTGTATAAGGATTATCTTCCATTAGAAAATCTCTCATAATTATAAAAAAATCATCCACAAGGTCTTTAGCTGATTTAACACTAAAATTATTCCGATTTGCCAATTTGGTGGCAATATCTTTTTTCGTATATGTTATTGTTTCCATTATCGACCTGCTCTTTCTACATAATCAATATGTTTTAATTTTGTCATTTTTCGAATTAACCTGTTGAGTTGACGATTATTATTTACCTGAACAATAAAATGGGCAACTGCGACTGAATCAGTCACTTTAATGTCCACACTGGCAATATTTACATTCTGCTTTGAAATACATTCAGACATATCTTTCAACCACCCCTTGTAGTCCAAACCAACAATTCTTAAACGAACATTAAAATTATCCGTGGATTTCACATTCCAATCAACAGGAATTAATCGATCAGACTCGTGGCTTAATAATGGCAAACTTTTACAGGAACTTTGGTGAACTGTAATTCCCCTACCTCTCGTTACAAACCCAATGAGTTCATCGCCTGGAATTGGATTACAGCATTTACCAAAATTCACCATTAGATTATCTATACCATCTAAAATGATTCCTTTGGTCTTAGATCGAGCAAAATCAAAAAATTTCGTTGATTCTTCTTCTTCAGTCTGATCTTCTATTTCATCTTCCTGAGGACGCAATTTTCGAAACATATCACGTACGGTTATCATTCCCGATCCGATTGATTTTAACAAAGCGCCCCTATCTGAGTACCCAAATCGACTAAAACTGTTTCTGAATTCTTCTATATCCTGCAACAATTTCATTCTACGAAGAGTTTTCTCCAACATTTCTTCACCCAATTTTATACTTTCTTCGTCCTGATTTTTTTTAAGATATCGATTGATTTGGTTCCGAGCTTTTGTGGTTACAATAAATTTTTGCCACCCATAACTAGGCATTTGAGTTTTACTCGTAATAATTTCAATCATATCTCCATTTTTCAATTTGGTATTGAGAGGAACAACAGTATGATTAATCTTAGCACCCATACAATGCATTCCAACTTGTGTGTGGACTTGAAAAGCAAAATCAACCGGAGTTGCACCTACCGGTAACTGGACCAAATCGCCTGCTGGAGTAAAAACAAAAATTTCTTCGTTGTATAAATCAATCTTCAAAAGCTCCATAAATTCTTTCGGATCGGTGGATTCATTTTGAAGAATTTCCAACAACTCTCGGAGCCATTTTACATTATTGTCTATTCCAGACGATTTCCCATCTTTATAGACCCAATGTGCTGCCACACCAATTTCTGCAGTTTCATCCATTTCTCGAGTTCGAATTTGTATTTCTACCAATTTCCCCTTGGGCCCAATTACTGTTGTGTGAACAGATTGATATCCATTTGATTTTGGCGTTGCAATAAAATCTTTAAATCTTTCCTGGATTGGCGTATATAAGCTATGTACAATTCCCAAGGCTAAATAACTTTGCTCAATTTTATCTACAATGATTCGAATGGCATATAAATCATAAATTTCTTCAAACGTTTTCACGCGAGACATCATTTTTCCATAAATTGATGAATAGGATTTTGACCGACCATAAACATGAGGAATAATATCATAGGATTTTAATTCTTCTTCAACAGGCTTAATAATCTCTTTAATAAATTTATCTCTATGTTTTTTTGAAGATTTAATATTAGAATCCAACTCAGTATAACCAGAAGGATTCAACACTCTAAAAACAAGATCTTCCAATTGAGATTTTACTGAAGACATTCCCAAACGATGAGCCAACGGAACATAAACATCACGCGTTTCCACAGCAATTCGATGTTGCTTTATTTTTGCCATGTGAATAATCGTTTCCATATTATGAAGTCGATCAGCGAATTTGATAATAATGACTCTTAGATCCTGTGCGACAGAAAGGAGAATTTTCATAAAATTTCCAGCCTGTTTTTCTTTCCTAGACGAAAATTTTATTCCCCCAATTTTAGTAACACCATCAACAAGATTTGCTAAATCATTTCCAAATTCTGTCCGAAGTGTCTCCACAGATACGTCAGTATCTTCAACCGTATCATGCAATAAACCAGCCATGATAGTTGTGGTATCCATTTTCCACTCGGCAAGGGTTTGGGCAACAGCAACACAGTGTGTAAAATAAGCTTTGCCAGATTGACGTTTTTGACCTTCGTGGTGGCGATTCCCAAAATCATATGCCTTCCACAAAAGCGCTTTTATTTCATCTCTTTCTTCATTCGGGTTGATGGACATTGCGTCCACCAGATTTACAAATAATTTAGGATAATCTCCGAATAGTTGAGGGGCTAATCTTGAAAGAGGATTATCCATTAAAAGGGTGTTTCAGCTTGAGATAAATTCTCAAACCGAGCATATTTACTTATGAAAGAAGCCTCCACAACGCCCGTAGGACCGTTCCGCTGCTTGGCAATTATAATCTTTGCCTTTCCTTCATCTTCATCTTCTTGGCTATAAACCCATGGACGGAATAAAAATATAACAACGTCTGCATCTTGTTCGATGGCACCACTTTCTCGAAGGTCCGATAATTGTGGCTGTTTATCTGCTCGTTGTTCAACGGCTCGAGATAACTGCGACAATGCAACTACCGGGATACTTAATTCTTTTGCCAAAGCCTTCAATGATCGGGAAATAACAGAAATTTCCTGTTGACGACTTTCTACTCCTTTTGGTCCAGTCATAAGTTGGAGATAATCCACCACAATCATGCCAATATTATGTTCGGCTTTTAATCGACGCGCTTTCGCTCGTAATTCCAATACAGTTAATGCCGGCGTATCATCTAAATAAATAGGCGCTTCTGCCAATGAACCAACTGCGATACTTAAATTTTTCCAATGAGTTTTTGGCAAATTTCCTGTTCTAACAAAATGGCTATCAACTCGCGCTTCTGCACAGAGTAATCTCATAGCTAATTGGTGATTTGCCATTTCAAGACTAAACATTCCAACGCCAACGCCGCCTTCTAAAGAAGCATTTCTTAGCATAGATAATGCTAAAGCAGTTTTACCCATTCCAGGGCGACCTGCGATAATAATTAGATCACCCTCTTGAAATCCTGATGTAATATCATCTAAATCCAAAAGCCCTGAAGGAACACCAATAACCGACCCTTTATTTGAACTGATTTTCTCTAATTTCTCAAAAGCATCCACCAAAATCGGATCAATGTGAATGAAACCGCCTTTTAATCGATTATGAGTAATTCTGAAAATTGATTGTTCTACTGAATCAAGGATGTCAGCCACATCTTGACTATCGTCGTATGCTTCCTTAGCAATATCGTGAGACAGATTGATTAAGTTCCGCAATAATGCTTTTTCCAGAACAATTTTTGAATAACGTTCTGCATGAGCAGCTGTTGGAACTGACTCAACTAATCCTGTTATAAAATAGGTACCGCCAACTGCTTCTAGGTCTTTATTCTTTTTTAATAGATCAATAACGGATACGGTATCAATCGGTTCACCTTTGTCGAATAAATTAAGCATTGCGGAGTAAATCTTTCCATTTCCACTTTTGTAAAAATGGTCAGGTGTCAACCACTGAATTGTTTGACTAACAGCATCTTTTGATGAAAGCATAGAACCGAGTACTGCAACTTCAGCTTCATCGGAGTGAGGTTGAACATTGAGAATCTGATGGTTATTTTCAGTCATAATATTAAGCGTTACCTAAAAAACCTTGAATCCATTGAAAATCCTTCCAACAAGGTTTTTTAAAATTAGAATTTCGCAAAAGAGCTGCAGGATGATATGTGACTCTTAAGGGTGTCCCATTATAATCGTGTGTTTTCTCTCTCATTTCTTGTAGTGGGACATCCAATTTTAACAAAGTTTTTCCAGCAACGCGCCCTAATGCTACAATCAATTTAGGGCGAATTTTTGCAATCTGTTCAAGTAAATATGGTTCACATTTATCAACTTCCGAAGGAAGCGGATCGCGATTATTTGGAGGTCGACATTTTATTACATTGGCAATATATACACCGTCTCCCCTTTTTTTACCAATAGCTATCAGGATTCTGTCCAACATTTTTCCGGCTCCCCCAACGATAGGTTCACCACTAAGGTCTTCCGGTTCTCCTGGCGCTTCACCCACCAAAAGTAATTCAGCATTTGGGTCACCCACACCAAAAACAAAATTTGTCCGAGTTTTCCCTAAGGGACACTCCATACACAAACAGATGGATTCATTAAATGTATCCAACTCCTGCTGGGTATTTATTCTGTCATTCTTGAGAATTGACTCAGACGACTGTTCAGGGTTAATTGAAAAATATAATTCATTCCCATACAACAGTTGCTGTTGTTTGAAATATTTATGAATTGTATCTTTCATAATACTAAATTATACGGGTTTGGTTTTTCTCCAAGTCACTTCCCCATCAAGAAATTTATTAATCGCAATAGTGGTAACTTTTTCTTTCTCTACATAGGTTTCTGGCGTGATTTCATCGACCTCATCAAAAACATCTAAATCTTCTTGCTGATGGTCTTGAATGGCTTTACTTAAGATTCGTTCTTCTAACTCAGTACGAGCTTGACCAGACATTGCTGCTACAGCTTCATACATGTTTTTTGCGCGATCTTCAACTTCGCGAAAAGGTATGGTTTTAAGACCCATTTAGTACTCCTACTTTTAGTTCATTAACTACATTAATTAATTCTTGTGTTGCCACATTTAGATCTTCATTAATCATCACATGGTCAAACCTTTCTTGATACCCCATTTCTTGTTGGAACCTTTGCAATCGGATTTCGATTCGTTTATCTGAATCGCTTCCCCGATTTTTTAATCTTTCCCGTAAATGTTGAATACTTGGGGGAATGATAAAAATTGAAAAGGAGTTCTCAGGATATAATTCATTAATACGAATTGCACCCTTTACATCCATTTCCAATAAAATTGTTTTGTCATATTCAATCGCATTTTCGAGAGTTGACTTAGGCGTACCATAATAAAATCCATGGACATTCTCCCATTCTGCCAAGTTCTGAGAAACAATTAAATCTTCAAATTCATCATGTGAAATAAAATTGTAATCCACACCATCAAGTTCAATATCTCTTTGTGATCTTGTAGTGTAAGATGTTGACCATTCAATATCAGTCATCACTTTTTGTAATGCTTTACACAAGGTTGTTTTTCCGGATCCTGATGGGGCTGAAATGGTAATTAAATTTTTCATTATAAAATATTTTGAACCTGTTCCCTGATTTTTTCTAATTCACCTTTCATTTCAATAACATGATTGGTTACATCAGTTTGGGGACTTTTTGATCCAATGGTATTCACTTCGCGACCGATTTCCTGAATCAAAAAATTGATTCGTTTACCGACAGGTTCTCCTTGGTTTAAATAGGATGATAATTGAGTAAAATGGCTTTTACATCTAACAATTTCTTCGGTTACATCTGCACGTTCTGCTAAAAAAGCAACTTCCTGAATTAGGCGAGTTTCATCGATTTCTTCACCCTTCAATAATTCAGAAACTTTTTCTCTCATTTGCGTTTGGCGCTCTGAACTGTATCGACTTGAAATTTCACCCACATCTTGAATGGTCGATTTAAGTTTATTAATCCGACTTAAAATATCGTCTTGAATTTGTTGACCTTCTTTTTCGCGCATTTCATTGACTTGATTCAGAGCAAATTCCAACGCTTTTATAACTGTGTCTGGTTTTAATTCTTCCGGTTCATCCATCATGAGAAGATCATTTGTCGTTATAATATCGCCTAAACTCAAACGTTTTCCATATTCTACATGAATCTTTTTTAATACATCACTAAGTATTTCATAACGCTCTTTATTAAAACTCATTTTCTGAGTTTCACGACTTGATTTTAATTCAATTCGAACTTGGACAGTTCCACGGTAAAGAGATGATTCAACGAGGGTTCGAACTTTTTGGTCCAATGCTGGATCCATATTGAATCCTCGAATCTTCAATTCTAAAAAACGTGAATTAACCGTCCGTATTTCTACGTCGATTTTATCGGTGCCATGGCCCGCTGAGCCACGACCAAATCCTGTCATACTTTTAATCATAATTTTATTTAGGGGTAAAGCCAATAAAATTACGAAATTTTGTCAATCTTTTCCAAGGATTGTGAAGTGTTGATTTTGAATAACAATATTAGCTTGCTTAACAAACTGGTGAGTAAAAATTAGGTGGTTAGATTTTGACCATATATGCTAAAACAGTGGTAGTTAAATTTAATAAAAATGAGGAATTGTAACCTTTTTAAAAAGTCAAAATGCATACCGGAGAGGCTGGCTGTAAACTGGCGAGTAAAAGTTAGGATTAGTACCAAATATTCCAATTTTTTATGAATTAATAAGTCAATAGGTTTAATTCAGGCCAATTCTGCTTCAATTTTATTATTTCTTACACTCCTAATTTCATTGAAGATATCTTTATGTTTTTTTGTTACTTCTTCAATATCATAATCATCCTGCAAGCCAAGCCAAAAACGTGTAGAATTCCCAAAATATGAACTTAATCGCAAAGCCGTATCTGCTGTGATTCGTCTTTTTCCTTTAATGATTTGAGACAATCTTGTCTGGGGTACACGAATATCTTTTGCAAACAGCAAGACGGATGCATTGCCATCTGCTGTGTTGTAAGTAATTATATTTTTACTCATAATATGGTTCTAATTGTTCATTAATTTTATTTTTCATTCAATTTAGATTTCACCCAATCCAACGTAACATTCAGTGAGATCAAATGGTGATTCCCAAACCCACTACCTAAATTGGGAGCCAAAAATGCGTAATCCACTCCAAAGCCATCCCATTTCATTCCTAATCCGCCAGTGGAATTATTCACTGAATTTCGACCAACACGGACAAATAATTTATCTTTATAGATACCCTCTATTCCGAAAGAGCCATCCACGGAAAAAGAAGCAAACCCTAATTGAGAATCCAAATTGCGATTTGATGTAGAAATATCCAAATTGAACATGGAATGAAGTTTGACTGGAATCTTTTTCAATTCCAACGGTTGGTGGACTCCAACAGAAATTGATGGCGTAGTACCTTCTACAGTGCCATTATTCCAAATGAGTCCCGAAGCTGGCAGATTTCGAATGACAATTCCAATATTCGTTTCTTTAATTTTCTTCATGAGTCCAAAATCAACTCCAACACCTAAAGCATAATGGTCGTCTAAAATATAAGATAAAACTTTTATGCCTATGCCCAATGGCATTTGTCGAAAAGAATGATTGAAAGCGGCATGAATCCCTATTTGGTGCTGACTAAAAAACCGGATTTGGTCCGCATCTAATCGTTCACCTTCATCAAGAATTCCATTCCCTTCTCCCGGATCGTTGGTACCGAATTGGCCATCATTTCCCCAATCCAATAACATATTCCGTGTATCAGGAATTTGGCCAATTCCTTCGTACAATAAATTAATTTGAATCGGTTTCCCGCTTCTCTGTATTTGGAAACTAGCTAAATCATTATTCAGCAGTCCAGCAAAACGGGATTGGTGTGCTAGGGTAATTTCTTGAAATCCTTGTGTTGAGAATATAGGATTCATTAGAGATGAAGAATTTCCACCAAACTGATATGCCGTTGTGGCATTGCCCAAAGCTGCGGTTCTGGCATCTGTAACATGTTCAAATATCTCCCAGCCGTAATTCACCCAATAACCATTTGAAAAACCCAAACTCATAAAAAAAATAAGTAAAAAAGGAAAAATCCACAACGAAGACATGAACTTTCGATACTCATTTTGTGTCTTCGAGACTTTGTGGCTTTTACTTAAATGTTTTCTACAATCCATATTCTTTTTTAATTTCATCTAATGTTTTAAGTGCTTCCAAAGGTGTCATGGAATTCACATCCAATTCATTTAATATTTTCCGCAATTTGAATTCTTGCTCTTGGAATAGCGTCATTTGATTTGACGGTTCAGGCGGTACAGAAGTTCCCCCTTTTTCAGCGGATTGTTGGATATGATGGTTCAAAATTTCTGTAGCACGATGAATCACCGATTTTGGGAGTCCGGCCATTTGAGCAACATGAATACCATAACTTTTGTCACCGGGACCTTTTGCAATAGATCTTAAGAAAACTATTTTATCCCCGAACTCTTTCACTTCCACATGATGGTTTTCAACGCGGTCCAAAATGGAGTCTAAATCTGTTAATTCGTGATAATGGGTTGCAAATAAAGTTCGAGCTCTTACACCCTCCGTTTCATGAAGATATTCTGTAATGGCCCAGGCCAAAGATAATCCGTCGTAAGTTGCTGTTCCTCGTCCAATTTCGTCCAATAAAATCAAACTTGAATCTGTGGCATTATTTAAAATATTGGCAGCTTCATTCATTTCTACCAAGAATGTACTTTCTCCACCGGCAAGATTATCACTGGCACCAACACGGGTAAATAATCGGTCCACAATTCCAATTGTGGCAGACTTAGCAGGAACAAAACTCCCAATCTGAGCCATGAGTGTAATAAGTCCAATTTGACGCAAATAGGTGGATTTTCCAGCCATATTGGGCCCAGTTATCAGCTGGATTTGATTTTTATTTGAATGGATGGATAAATCATTGGGAATAAATTTTTCGGTGGATGGAAGTAATTGTTCAACCACTGGATGTCGCCCAGCAACGATTTTACATTCTGGATTGTTTGTTAATCGGGGACGAACATAAATTTGGTTTATGGCTGTAGCGGCGAATCCTGTTAACAGGTCCATCCGATTAATTGCCTTAGCATTCGTATGGATTTCTGAAATTTGAGAAAGTAAAAATTGACAAATTTCAGAAAATAATTGAGATTCTATATTTAATATTTTCTCTTCCGCATTCAGAACCTTATCTTCATATTCCTTTAATTCTTCAGTGATATAACGTTCAGAATTCACTAAAGTTTGTTTTCGAATAAAAGACTCTGGAACCTTCTCCTGATGCATCTTAGTTATTTCAATAAAATATCCAAAAACACGGTTAAACCCAACTTTCAATTTTGGAATCCCCAACTCTTCTCGCAAGGATTCTTGAAATTTCTGAATCCAATCTTTTCCTGAATTCATTAACACTCTTAACTCATCTAAATCCGGATCTACGCCAGTACAAATAACGTTTCCCATTTTTAACAAGACGGGTGCATCTTCGTTAATTGTAGATAAAATTCTTTCAATAATTGATGGAGTATCTACAAATGATTCTGCGAGAGAATGCAAATTGGGATCATCAACAGACTTTAGTTCTTTTTGCCATTCCGGAATTTTCTTTAAGGTAAGTGCAATTCCGACACCATCTCTCGGAGATGCTTTTCCTTGATTTACCTTTCCAAGAATCCGTTCTAAATCTGCCGTTTTACTTAAGACGTCTCGGATTGATTTTAAAATTCGACTATTTTTAGAAAAAGCATCCACCACATCCAATCTATCATTGATTTGTTTCGGATTTGTCAGGGGATAATGTAGCCATCGCCGAAGAAGTCGTCCACCACCTGCCGTTTGTGTTTGGTCAAGACAATCCACTAATGTCCCATGGGTTCCTTGGGTGGATAAACTTTGGAATACTTCTAAATTTCGAATCGTAAATCCATCTAATCCCATAAAACCATCATTTAAAATCGGAGATATTTTTGAAAGGTGATTCAAAGACAAACTCAAATTATTTTTAATATGATGAATCAGTGCGCCACCAGTTGTGAGTCCCAATTTCATATCATCACAACCAAATCCTTTTAATGATTTAAGATTAAAATGTTGGGTCAATAATCTGTATGAAGAATCGTAATCAAATATCCAGTCTTCAATTTGAGTAATAAAAGGTCTGAACTCTCTATACCAATCAGATGTGGAATAAACAATATTTTCGCCCAATATAATTTCACTTGGCGAAAATTTTAATAAATATTCTTTAAGTGATTCAATAGGGCTTTCACCCAAATAAAATTCTCCAGTAGATGGATCTAAAAATGCAAATCCTGCCATTTGTTTATCAAATGAGATTGCGCCAATATACCGGTTTGACTTTTTACTTAAAGCTTGGTCACTGGTTAATGTCCCTGGTGTTACTACTTCGATAACTTCCCGCTTCACAATCCCCTTAGCTAATTTCGGATCTTCAACTTGTTCACAAATAGCGACACGATGTCCAGCTTTCACAAGCTTAGGAAGATAATTATCTAAGGAGTGGTACGGAAATCCTGCCAGGGCAACTTCCGATGCTTTTCCATTGGCCCGTTTGGTGAGAACGATTCCAAGAATTTTGGATGTTATTTCAGCATCTTCCAAAAATGTTTCGTAAAAATCACCCATTCGGAACAAAACCAATGTGTCTTCATATTGCGCTTTTATAGCAAGAAATTGCTTCATGACTGGTGTTTGTGCTACCGTTTCTTTAGTCATGAAGCGCATCTCCTTGCAATCGGAAATTATCTTCTCTCTGAGTGAATTTATATTTATCCAAATATTCTAATAGCGGGATTGCCGTTTTCCGAGACAAGCCAGTAATATCTTTAAAATCAGAAATCGTTAATTGGTCCTTAGATGAGAAATATTCACGAATATCATGAAGTATCGTTTCAAGATTGGTACGATTTAGCCAAAAGTTTTTACCCAAATTTTCTACTTTCCCTTGATCAAAAAGTAAATGAACCAAATCGCCAACTCTCTTTGGTTTGAATCCAGAAGCATCTGTGATTTCTTTTAACAAAATTGGCTCAAATCCTGATTGAGAAATTAGGGTTTCAATTTTCCCCAATTCTTCTAAATCCTTCTGTGAAAATTCAGCCGAATATCCTTCAAGAGAATATCCACCTTTCTCTTCCAAAACAACTTGAGACTTTACCATCTCATTCAATACAATCGTCAACCAATCTTCAGACCAATTCAATTGCGTCAAAATTCCATCCGAACTCAATATGCTTCGAAAAGGATTTTTATTATAAGATTGATTGAAAAATGACAGTAAATCATCATTTGCTTTCAATAAACCAGTTTTCGAATACAAAATACCTGAATTGGATTCAATCAATTCTAAATCATTTATCCAAATTTCTAATTTAACATGGGAGATGAAAAATAAGGATTTCCACGCTTCTTTTGATTTTGGGAATCTCCAATCTTCATCAATAAGATAAACGAATCGTTCTTTTGAATTTAAAGGCAACTGTTCACGTCGGTCTTTAATTTCAGACCATTTCCCAACGGGATTTGGGTCCAAAACTTTTCCGCCAGCAATTGTTTCCATGGGTGAATAAGACCGGATGAAAAACTTATCATCCATGGCAATGGCAACTGGAGTTTCTAAATCAATAATTACATTTCCAGTTTGACCCTTTTCTAATTTCCCCCCGGAAACTCGACCTAAAATTTCTGCTGTTCCAAAATAGAATCTTAATCTTTGTTTATTTTTAATCACCCAATTTGTGGTTTGAGTCATGGAAATATTTGCGATTAATCGGAAAGACACCTGAAGACATTTTGGGGTTGCAAGGACAGTTCCACGAAACAATTCTGATGATTTTACATGTGCCAAATTCAAGGCAGCTCTATCACCCGTTTCTGTATGGTTTTTACTCCCACCATGAGATTGAATTCCGCGTATTTTAGTCTTTAATTTTGACGGGAAAATATCTAATTCATCACCAACCTTAGCAATACCATTTTGTACAGTTCCGGTAATAACAGTTCCGAAACCTGTTTTGGAAAAAACACGATCAACATTTAAACGAAAATAATCTGACATTGATTCGGATTGAAAATCTTCAGTCTTTAAAATAATATCAGTTTTAAGTTCACCAACACCTTCACCAGTTAAATTATTTATTCTGTGAATTCCAAACGGCTCAAATCCAATTTCTTCCAATAATTCAGAAATATCCAATTCAACCAAATCAATCCATTCTTCATCTTGAACCAAATCAGTTTTCGTTAACGCAACCCATCCTTTATTTACACCTAAAAGCGTCAAAATATCCAAATGTTCTCGGGTTTGTGGCATCACCCCATCATCTGCAGCTATAACCAATAAACCAAAATGAATATTTGCAGCTCCTGCCGCCATATTTCGTATAAATTTTTCGTGACCAGGGACATCAATAATAGTGATTGAATCGCTCAGATAAGCAAAACCAAGATCAATCGTCATACCACGATCTTTCTCTTCAATGAGTCTGTCTGTATTCGTCCCCGTGAGTGCCTTAACCAAGGATGTTTTGCCATGATCAATATGACCTGCAGTTCCTACCACAACCTGTGCCAAGATTAAATTTCCTGAATGGCCAAAATTAGCCGTTTAATTTGGGTGGGTAAAATTGCTTTTAAATCGATAAAATAAATATTACCATGGATATAACCTACGACGGGAATCGACCCAGTTCGAAATTCTTTCGCTAACTGTTTGGACTTCCCTACTTTTGGCGAAAAAGATAGAGCTACGCTTTCAATTTTATTTTCTGGCAAGGAACCGCTTCCTGCTTCAACCTCAGACTCAAGCAATTGAATTCCCAAATCTTTAATGCGTTTTTTAGATAATTCATTTATAATTTTTTGACCACGGTTCATTAATACTTTTCGTGATGTTGTTAAGAGCGTTAGCGACAAATTATCTTTCGTGAAAGATCCCGAGTGATAAGAACGTAATGTTTCTTCTAAAAGCCCAATGGTTACTTTATCACACCTAAGTACGCGATATAGTGGGCTTTTCTTAAAACGAGTGATCCATTCCTTTTTTCCAACAATCAATCCTGATTGGGGTCCACCCAAAAGTTTATCACCAGAGAATGTCGTTAAATCCGGACCACTATTTACAATTGCCTTAACAGGGATTTCATCTGCCAAACCTAAGGAATCCATATCCAACAATGCACCACTTCCTAAATCTGCCATAACAGGGATTTTATGTTTTTTCCCGAGAGAGACCAATTTTGACAGAGAAACATCTTTAGTAAACCCTTTTACAACATAATTGCTAGTGTGAACCCATAAAATCAATTTTGTTTTTTCAGAAATAGCTTGTTCATAATCTATCAAATGGGTTCGATTTGTACTCCCAACTTCTTTCAGAATGGCGCCACTTTTTTCAATAATATCTGGAATCCTAAAAGAACCACCAATTTCCACCAATTGTCCACGTGAACAAATAACTTCTCCACCTTCAGCCATTTCATTTAAGGTTATAAAAACTGCAGCGGCATTATTGTTTACAACCAGACTAGACTCAGCACCACACATTGAACTCAATTGTTCCCATATTAAGGATTGTCGATCTCCACGATTACCTGAATCTAAATCAAATTCTAGATTCACATATCCATCCAATCTATCAGCCAATTCTTTCAATAATTTTCCCCGAAACGGAGCGCGTCCAAAACCGGTATGTAGTACAATTCCTGTTCCATTTATAACGTTCACTAGTTTCGATGATGATTCTATCCAAACTTTAGAAACAAGTTGATTCAATAATTCAGTTTTAGTTTTTGAAACCTTCCCTGTCTTTATTAGATCTCGAAGTTTGTCCAATTCTTTATTAACAATATATTTTAAATAATCATCATGTAAGCTGATATTATTATTTACTTCAAGTATCACTTGATGCATTGATGGAAGATCTTTTAGGGTCGTTTTCATAATGATGGTGTTGAAGTTCTTACGATTATACTTATAGTTCAAGCAGTTTGATTTTGGCGTTGAATAAGAAACCATCCTGCTATAACAGCAGGTATTAAACTAAAGGCCATTAATGGGAAAACCATTTCTACAGAATAGTTAGTCGTTATCCATCCTCCAATTGCTGGGGCAAGCCCACCAATACCAAAACTCAAAAAGAAACTAATTCCATATCCCAATCCACGATGAGAACTGGGTGTGAGTTCCGCCAATAAAGCATTGGAAACTGGTTGATTTAAAAAATAAACAACACCCAACATCATGCTAGAATAAAGTAATGCCCACCCAGATGTATAACCCATCACGATTAAAAAGGGAAAATTTAGTATGATTATCCAAAATAGAAGAAATGACCTTTTATATCGATCACCAACATATCCACCAATCGTTTGACCGATAATTCCAGAAGCAAATACCAAAGTTGTAAAGAATCCAGCTTTCAATGTTTCAGGTAATAACGAAAAAACACCCGTTGTTTGAGATCCAAATAATGTAGGCATAAATGTGGTAAAACCACCAAATGAAAATCCCATAGCAGTAGCCATTACGTAATAAAGGACAAGGGAAGGTTTATCCTTAGTTTTTATTTTTTCTGTACCATATTTTGTTTCAATAGGATCTATTCGTCTTTTAATCAAAAAATAAGTAACAAAAATGAGAATAACTTGTAGAATAACCCAAATTAAATAAGATGCTCTCCAACTTCCATATTCAGCTGCTGCTCCAGCTAAAAGTGGACCTAATGCCAATCCTGAAGATCCAGCGATTCCATGTATTGCCATGCCTTTACTTAAATTGGTCAATCGTCTAGAAAGAATGGTAAGACCCGCCGGATGATAAATACTGGAAGCTAATCCCAAAACCCCAAGCCCAATCGTCATTTGGATGGGACCATCAGCGAAAACCAAAAGGAGTCCACCCAGTACTGATCCAATTTGGTAAATTAGAAGTAGAGCTCTTCCACCCAATTTCCCTTCAAGAATTCCTGCCGGAATTGCACCTAATCCAAACATGAATGCGCCAGCAGTAGCCATCATTCCGAGGGTATCCATCCCTAAACTAAATTCACGATGAAACAATAAAATTAATGTTGGGAATGCCATCATTTGGGCATGGACAGCCAAATGAGATGCGGCTGTAACACCAAGGATTACTTTATTCTCTTTATTCATAACAAAAAGCCCCTGCCGCAAACTTTCGTTTTCGGAGGGGCTTTAATATATTTAAAAAAGTGACTACCGTTTTTCTTCGATACGGGCGGCTTTTGAGCCGATTACATTTTTCAGATAATTAAGTTTTGCACGACGAACCTTACCGCGACGTTTAACATCGATATTAGCAATCATTGGAGAATGCAGTGGAAAAATTCGTTCCACACCAAATCCATTGGTCACTTTACGAACAGTAAAGGATGCATCCAAACTGGTTCCGCCATGGCGAGCAATAACGACACCCTCGTAACGCTGAACGCGTTCTTTGTCACCTTCTCGGACACGAACGTCCACAGCAACTGTATCCCCTGAACCAAATTCAGGAATATCTGTTTTTAAAAATTCTTTTGTTGCTTCAACTACTTTATGCATGATTTTACTCCGATTCATTCAATTTTTCAAATTTTTCCCAGAGATCCGGTCTTTTTTCTTTCGTCCGTTCCTCCTTCTTTTCTTGACGCCAAGCTTCAATATTTGCATGATGTCCGCCCAATAAAACTTTGGGTACTTCCAACCCATCAATTTCACGAGGTTGGGTGTAATGTGGATGATCCAACAAATCCTGCGAAAACGAATCCGTTAAAGCAGAATCTAGTGTATTGAGAGTGCCGGGAATCAACCGAACTGCACTGTCCAGCATAACCATGGCAGGAATCTCTCCACCCGTCATAACAAAATCACCCAGAGAATATTCATGTGTTACGAATTTCTCAATAACACGCTCATCTATTCCCTTGTAATGTCCACAAATGACAATAAACTTTTTTTGTTGACTCGTTTCTTCAGCCGTTCTCTGATCCCAGGTTTTCCCCTGTGGAGACGGATAAATAACTCGTACATCTTCCGGCCCGCCCACCAATTCCATGGCGTATTCGATAGCTTTAAAAATGGGTTCTGCCATCAGAACCATTCCACTGCCACCTCCGAAAGGTGAATCATCAATTTGCCGGTAATTCCCTTTTCCAAAATCTCTGAGATTTATGAGGTGGAATTCCACCACATTTTTCTCAACTGCTTTCCGAAGAATACTGTTTTGAATTAAGGTGTCAATAACCTCCGGTACAGGAGTTATGACAGCAATCTGAATCAATCCAGCAAACCGTCCATGGGTGTAATCACAATAATTCCTTGATCATGATCAACCCCTTTGACCACTTCTGGAATGATAGGAATCAAATATTCCTTTTCTCCATTTTTGATCACATAAACATCGCTGTTGGGTAACCACATTACATCTTTCAAAATTCCTACTAGGTCTCCCGATTCTGCGAAAACTTCATATCCCAACAAATCTTTTCCAATCATATTAATTTGGTCTTCGCCAGCCGATTCAATAAATATGGTTTGACCCACAATTTTTTCTGCATCTGAAACCGAATCAACACCTGCAAACTTAAACCGACGTCTTTTTCCAATGCCAGTTATAGTCTCTAAACTTACATCTTCAGACGTATCTTGAGAAAATCCTAACATAAGTCCTTTTTCGTCAATATATTCGTCAAAATATCTTGATAATGGTCGCAATCTAACATCTCCAGTTAAACCTGAGGTTGTTGTAATAGTTGCAATAGGATGAATCAGATTTTTCATTTAATCAACAATATCCAATCGAGCACGCTTTCCACCTTCTTTCGCATTAATGGCAAAAACCAAAGTACGCAGAGCGGAAATAGTTCGTCCACCTTTTCCTATCACTTTACCATAATCCCCTTCTCCAACGGTCAATTCATAAATGAGTCGTTCTTCGGTTTCAATGATATCAACATTTACTTCATCCGGTTTATCTACCAGGAGTTTTATTGCTTGTATTATAAACTCTAACATAGCGTTCCCCTTGGTTTACCTGACTAACAAATTCGAGTAATTATTTCTTTTCATCGGAACTTGCTTCTTCGTCATCTTCTGAAGATTCATCCGTCAAAGTTTCTTCAGCTGGAGCTTCTTCTACAATTTCTTCCGTAGGAGTCTCTTCTACAACTTCTTCTGTAGGAGTTTCTTCAACTGGAGCTTCTTCCACAACTTCTTCCGTAGGAGTTTCTTCAGCCGGGGCTTCTTCCACAACTTCTTCCGTAGGAGTTTCTTCAGCCGGAGCTTCTTCCACAACTTCTTCCGTAGGAATTTCTTCAGCCGGGGCTTCTTCCACAACTTCTTCTATTGGAGCTTCAACTTTCTCTTTTTCATTCAATTTCTTTTCAGCTCGTTCAGAACGGGATTTTTTAACATCATCTTTATTCATTTCCCATTTTTTCATCTCTTTTTCAATCTGAGCTTCATCCAAGCCTTGACTAATGAGATGCCACTGATGTGCAATGCCCGCACGGCGTAATAATTTGTGAGCAGCTTCAGTCGGTATTGCACCTTCACTAAGCCAATGAATCACTCTTTCACCTTTTAGATTAAAAGAATGCTCTAAATCAATAGGATTGTACCACCCCAATTCTTCAATTGCAGCACCATCACGGCGATTCCGTGAGTCCATTACAACCATTCGGTAAAACGGTCTATTTCGACGTCCTATTCGTTTCAGTCTAATTTTCGTCGCCAACTTGTATCTCCTTAATTAAAATCTTTAAAATTTCCCATTCCAGGAAGTTTCATGTTTTTCATTTTGCCCATTTTTTTCATCATTTTTTTCATCTGAGAAAATTGTTTTAAAAGGGCATTAATTTCTTGCACTGAACGTCCGCACCCTTTTGATATCCGTAATCTTCGGCTACCATTAATAATCTGTGGCTGTTGACGTTCTGTCAGTGTCATGGAATTAATTATCGCTTCAGTCCATCCGACTTGACGATCATCCATATTTAATTGTTTTAAAGCTTTTGAGTTCATCCCAGGCATCATGCTAATTAATTGACTCATAGAACCCATTTTTTTCATTTGTTGTAATTGCGTTTTAAAATCATCCAAGTCAAAAGTGTTTTTTGCTAATTTTTTCTGGAAATCTTTTGATTGATCTTCATCAAAAACTTGCTGCGCTTTTTCAACAATTGAAACCACATCTCCAAATCCTAGAATTCGGTCTGCAATACGTTTTGGATCAAAAACATCCAATCCATCTAACTTCTCAGAAGTCCCAATAAATTTTATTGGTTTACCTGTCACTTCCCTAATTGAAACTGCAGCTCCACCTCGAGCATCACCATCCATTTTCGTGAGAATCACACCCGTTAAAGGCAATGCTTCATGAAAAGCTTGAGCAGATTTTACAGCATCTTGCCCTGTCATACCATCGGCAACAAACAGGATTTCATCCGGATTAACAGCATCAGAAATTGACTGAATTTCAGTCATCATTTCACCATCCAAATGTAGCCGTCCGGCTGTATCAAGAATTACAACATCATTTTTCAAAGAACGTGCTTTTTCGATTCCTCGTTTGCAAATGGCTAACGGGTCACCGGTTCCTTCCTCGTAAACAGGCACTTCCGCCTGTTTACCTACCATAATCAATTGTTGAACAGCAGCGGGTCGATATACATCTGCAGCAACCATTAAAACAGATTTCCCAGACTTTTTCAACCGATTTGCAAGCTTACCCGCGCTGGTTGTTTTTCCTGCACCTTGAAGCCCAGCCAATAAAATTATTGACGGTTTGCTTGTTAGTTCAAGATCTTCAACTTTTTCACCCAAAAGGGCGACCATTTCATCTTGAACGATCTTTACAAATTGCTGACCTGGTTTTATCGATTTCAGAACTTTCGTTCCCTGTGCCTTTTCTTGCACAGTTTTAACGAAAGATTTTGCCACAGAAAAGTTCACATCAGCATCCAACAATGCCCGCCGGATTTCCCTAGCAGTATCGTTGATATTTTTATCGGTTATCTTTCCTAATCCCCGAACAGATCGGAAAATGGATTCAAACCGTTCAGTGATTTGACCAAACATAAGTTTCCGATTCGAAAATAGCCTGAGAAATTAAGGGTATTATTACCCGAAAGTAAATGTGAAAAGTCATTTTAGATTCACTAATTATTCATCGTATTTTCTTGTTGTGGAAATTCAATCTATTATTCTTTTTATGGGTCTATCCGCTCTTGCGGTTGTCACAAAATACCAAAGCCCAATCAATGCTTATCGACTCTTTAAAATAACCCCAATCTTTTTTTTAATCATTTGGATTATTGAATCCAATAATTTCCAGAATGATTTCTATACAAAAACAATTTTAGTCGGACTTTGCTTTTCTGTGATGGGCGATTTCTTGTTACTCTATCCGTCTCAATTCAAATCAGGTCTTTTCAGTTTTCTAATAGGCCATGTTTGGTACATTTTAGGGTTTATTTCAACAGGATGGAAATTCCCATTTCTTCCCACTTCTTTAATCTTAATTTTATCAATTGGTATGATACTCAAAATTTATCCAAATGTCGGAAAATTGAGAATTCCCGTATTAATTTATATTTCTATAATAGCATGTATGGGAATTTCAGCATTAGGTAGATTAGAAGCTTTTCAATCCACTCCATCGATGTTAGGTGCTCTGGGAGCAACTTTATTTATGATTTCTGATGGCGTTCTGGGATGGAATAAATTCAAGAAACCATTCCCTTTGGCAGAAGCAATCATTCTGACAACATATTATTTAGGACAATGGATGATTGCATTATCAACACTTTATTGATCAAACTTTTCTATAAACTATAATCTAGTTTGATACCAAACTGCCTTGGATCGCCATAGCTTTTCCAGAGTTGGTCAGGATAATTTGGTGGAATTAGTCCAAAATAAAAACCCCGTGTGGTATAGTGTTCGTCCAGTGCATTTCGGATCCAAAGTGTTGCGGTAGTTTTCCCAAATGATTTCCCAAGGGTGAGATTCATTATTGAATAGGATTCTGATTTTTGGTTATGACTATCGGAAAAATAATATTCATCTTTATAACTCATTTGGGTTGACGCAAAAATACCAGATTCATTATTATAATTAAATCCAATTGATCCGGTTATTTTCGGAGACATAGCAGCATCTCGATTTCCACCAGTTCCTTCCGTTTCAGAATTTGCCTGAAAAGTAAATTTGTCCACCCATGTATCCAAATATCCCAAATTTGCGTTCATTTTTACACTTGGCAGGAATTGATATTCATTTTCCAATTCGAATCCTTGAATCGTTCCCGATCCGGCATTGCCGGTATAAAAAAGAAAACTGTTCGGATTCTCTTTATCTTGTTGACTCGAAATAGATACTTGCTGATCTTTTCGTTGACTATAAAATGCTGATAATTGTGATTGAAATTTATCGCTGGACCGTTTCAATCCGATTTCATAATTCCGGATAAATTCAGGTTCATAAGGACGACTTTCATTCGAAAGATATGGTTGTTGATTTACGCCTCCGGATTTATATCCTTGAGCTAAAGAGCCATAAACGCTGGTGAATTCATCCATTAAAGAGTGTAATGATGCTCGATAACCCAACATGGAATGGTCAATATCAAAATTTATTGACGGTAAAGATATTTTTTCCCAATTAGCATCCAATCCCTGAGATGAGCCATCATAGATAATAGAATTATTTTCATACCGGATATTGGCTTTTAGTTTTAATGATGATGATAGATCCAAACCATATTGAGCATATCCAGCTGTTGCTTGGAAATTGTAATGACTATTTCCGTCTGTTGCTCCCCCAATTAACCAACCATTATTATCAAATGCAATATCCTGTTCTTTTAAATGTTTATAATATCCACCAAGAATTATAGGTCCTGCTGACATTCTGACTTCTTGTGTAAGATTCGCACGGTTTTTCTCATTTCGATGAACAGAATAAATTGAATAATAGTCTACGCCTAAATTGGTATAATTCCAACCGTGAATCTTTGAATAATATGCACTATCCGCCCAATCACCATCGTAAGAATGAACTAAATCCGTTTCAGTAAATGAAGTAATACTGGTGATATTCATATTTTCGGATGCTTCAAAATTAGCTCGCAATGAATAGCCATAAGTTCTTTGGCTGTCTTCACCTTTATCATTAGAATAAGTTTTGAAATCTGGATTATTGTCTGGTGCCCAGGCATCATATCCATTTGACATTTGTGAATAGATCACAGTCGCCAAAACATCAATATTGTCGCTGGGAGTATATCTTAATTTCATTCTTGAAAATGCTTCTTGCCGCTTATTGGAATCAGTGATTTTTAAACTTACATTTTCACGAAAACCATCACTATAATTATAACTCCCTGTGAATCTTAAATTTAGACCAGGCATTAAACTCAAATTTAATGCGGCATTACCACTTTGAAGATTGTCCGTACCAACACCGAGTGAAGATTTTAGATTAAATTTGTCGGTTGGATTCGTAGAACGGAGAGCAATAAGCCCAGCCAAAGCATTGGCACCATACACGGAAGACTGGGGTCCCTTGAATATTTCAATTTGGTCTAAATCATAAAGTTGCCCTAACATTCCCAATCCACTCAAATCCATATCATCCATCACGTACCCAACTGAAAAATTGGGTGCACCTTCTCCAAAATAATGACTTCGTTCGCCAATGCCACGAATTTGAAAATAACGAGGCCGACTTGTGCCCCCAGCCCAATTCAAATTAGGAATTTTATCGATCAATGTTTGGAAATGGTCAGCAGCAGATTCCCGAATATCGTTTGCGGTAAATACGGTAACACTAGCTGTGGTCTTTTGGAGTGTTTCGTCTGACAATCCAGCTCTAACAACGATTTCGTCAGATTTAATCACAGTTGGACTCATTTTTACCGTCATGTCGTTTTGAGCTGATTGGCTGATTCGCTGATAGCCGATATGAGAAAATTCCAATTCGGTCCCGGGTGGAACATCTATACTGAATTTACCGGATTCGTTTGTGGCTGTTCCCGTTTCACCGAAAGTAACATTCACTCCCTGGAGAGGTTCATCATTGGATTGATCCTTCACTGTTCCTGTGGTTTGTGAAAGCAGAAAGGATGAAAAAAGAATTGAAAAAAGTAAAGTTGCTTTGACGTACATGGTGTCTCCCTACGCTGGCATTATCCAGATCAGGTCAATGGGTTTGTTCTCAGCCGTTCGACCTGGTTCTGAATGGCACCCCTGACTTGATTAATATTACAAAAAATTTTAAACTCAAAACGCACAAAGTACTCAAAGTAAAGAATTGGATTATTGGATATGATGATTAATCTAAAAACCAGTTATCCAATCAACTATACATGCAACACTTTAACACTTGAACACCGTGTAATTAACCTCCTACCTTCCCAACTAATTTATCGGAGATATAATGTCCAAACCTTTACCAGAGATAACCCCAAAAGCCATCATACTTGGCATTCTACTTTCCATGATTCTTGCTGGCGCCAATGCTTACCTTGGTTTATTTGCAGGAATGACCGTTTCCGCATCAATTCCAGCAGCGGTGATTTCCATGGGTGTGTTGCGGTTATTTCGTAAATCAAATATTTTAGAAAATAACATTGTTCAAACGGCGGCATCCGCCGGAGAATCACTTGCCGCAGGTGTGATTTTTACAATTCCTGCTTTGGTCCTAATGGGTGTTTGGACAGAATTCAATTACCTAGAAGTGGCAAAAATTTCTGCGATTGGTGGTGTGATTGGTGTTTTATTCACGGTCCCCTTACGCCGTGCACTAATTGTGGAAGCAAAATTGAAATATCCAGAAGGAATTGCAACGGCAGCTGTATTGAGAGCTGGAGAAGAATCCAGAACTTCAACGGAGAAAGATGAATCGGGTGGACTTGTGATGATTGCAATTTCTGGATTGATTGGGGGAGCAATGAAACTTTGCCAACAAGGATTCGCTATGTGGCACGCCGCCATCGAAGGCGCCACTGTTGTAGGAGGATCCATTTTCGGAATTGGAACTGATCTTTCACCAGCCCTTATTTCTGTTGGGTATATTGTTGGACGAAATATAGGAATTTTGGTCCTTGCAGGTGGTCTTATTTCCTGGGCAGTCGCTATTCCTATTTATACTGCAATTTATGGATTTGAAGGTGAACCCATGTCCGCCGCTTGGGATATTTGGAATTCTCAAATTCGGTATCTTGGGGTTGGTTCCATGGTTGTGGGTGGTATTTGGTCGCTCATAAATCTTTTTAAACCATTAGTTGCAGGCATCAAAGCAAGTTTAGATGCTGTGAAAAAATCCAATCGCGGCACAGAAATTCCAAGAGAAGAGCAAGATTTCCCAATCAATTATGTGGGAATGGTTTTAGCTGTGATGCTTATCCCTGTTTATCTCCTTTATTTCGAAATTGTGAAGGATGTTTCCATTGCAATACTTCTTGCAGTCGTCATGATGGTATTTGGTTTTTTATTTTCCGCAGTTGCCGCTTATATGGCAGGGATGGTTGGTTCTTCCAATAATCCAATTTCTGGCGTAACAATTGCCACTATTCTATTTGCTTCCCTCTTACTCTTATCTTTATTGGGTGAAAATTCTGATGTGGGTGCTTCAGCTGCCATTATGATTGGTGCAGTGGTGTGCTGTGCCGCCGCAATTGGCGGTGATAATTTGCAAGATTTGAAGACTGGACATATTGTGGGCGCCACACCTTGGAAACAACAAATAATGCAAATAGTCGGTGTTTTAAGCGCTTCAGTGGTTTTGGGTCTAGTTCTAGATATTCTTCATACTGCTTACACAATTGGATCTCCTACTTTATCTGCTCCCCAAGCAACTTTAATGAAATCTGTTGCCGATGGTGTTTTCACTGGAAATCTTCCTTGGACCATGGTTGGTTTTGGTGCAATAATTGGTGTAATAATAATTTTAATCGACCTTCGCCAAGAACGGATTGGCTCGGATTTTCGTGTTCCAATCTTAGCTGTCGCAGTTGGGATTTATCTACCCATCGAATTAACTGTTCCCATTTTTATCGGTGGAATGATTGCTCACATGAGTGATCTTTCGAATGCAACAGAATCCATGAAGAGAAAAGGTTTATTGATGGCTTCCGGCCTTATCACCGGTGAAGCATTGGTTGGTATTTTAGTTGCAGTACCTATTTTTATTACAGGGAGTAAAGATTGGTGGCCCAACTTTGCAGGATTCCAATTAGTGGGAGTCATTGCATTTATTATGATTAATTTTTGGTTATATAATTCTGTGACAAAAAAATCATAAACCTGTAAATTTTATCAATCTATGGTAACTATAAATTATGCTTTATTAAAAAAACTGCCAAAGGTGGAACTTCATTGCCATCTTGATGGATGTCTTCGTCCCGAGTCTATTTTGGAGGTTGCCAAAAAGGATAAAGTTGAATTACCATCCAATCAAATTGATGAATTATCATCCTATTTAAAAATTGGTAAAAAACGCGGTTCTCTTGAAGATTATATTAAGCGATTCGACATTACATTATCTGTCATGCAAACCCCTGAATCTCTTACAAGATTTGCGTTTGAGTTGATTGAAGATGTAGCCAAAGAAAATATTCGTTATATCGAGGTTCGCTACTCTCCAATTCTCCATACTAAAAAAGGGATGACTTTAGATATGGCTGTTGATTCCGTCAAAAAAGGGTTGAAAAAAGGAGAAAAAAAATTCGGTGTAAAATCTGGAATAATCATTTGTGGTATCCGTCATATTTCACCAGAAACATCATTAATTTTGGCTGACTTAACGGTTCGATATAAAAATAAAGGTGTGGTTGGATTTGATCTTGCTGGCTCCGAAGAAAATTTCCCGGCTAAAGAACATCGAGAAGCATTTTACCTAATTCGGAATCATAATATCAATAGAACAATTCATGCCGGCGAATCATTTGGTCCTGCATCTATTCGACAAGCAATTCATTATTGTAGTGCGAATCGAATCGGTCACGGTACTCGATTAAAAGATGATAAAAATTTGATGAATTATGTAAATGATCACCGAATTCCACTTGAAATTTGTTTGACGTCCAATTGGCATACTCAAAGTGTTCGGTCGTTAAAATTCCATCCATTTAAATATTATTATGATCTTGGAATTCGCGTGACTTTAAACACGGATAATCGACTAATGTCTGATACTACTTTGACAAATGAATTCTTACTCGCTCATGATTTATTTGATTTCAAACTTCATGATTTTCGCGAAATTACCATCACTGCGATGAAAAGTGCTTTTTTGCCACATAATGAAAGAAAAAAAATGATAATATCTATTGCAGAAGAGTTTGAACAAAATTTTGGACTTCACCCTGAGTATGTAGGTCAAACATCCCTTAGTGGATAATCCAAGGATAAAAAAAGGACCACTCTCTAATTAAATTAAAAAAGCTCACAATCTTAATTGGGATATTTTCCAAGTGTTAGATGCAATTGAATAAATAAATATGAGAATAGAATAAAATGAAAACATTATACGAAAATTATTTCAAGAATAAAAAATCGAACAATCCTGTGATTCAAGTGATGAGTAAAATTCCCATGTTTCAAAATTTATCATCATCAGAATTAAATGATGTGGCTCGTCTCACCCATGAACGGTCCTTTAAAGCGGAAGAACCTATATTTAAGAAAATGGCACCGGCAGAAGGAATGTATGTTATTATTGAAGGGAAAGTTGAAATAAGCGATCCTGATAGTGGAATAACTTTCGCAACTTTAAGAGGCGGTGACTTCTTTGGCGAATTGGCATTATTAGACGAAGAACCACGATCTGCAATGGCTGTGGCTACAGAGCCCTCTAAATTAATTGGCTTTTTCAGAACTGATCTTCTTACCCTTATGGATAGAGATCCTGTTGTTGGAAATAAAATTTTGGTGGATTTATCTCGCGTATTAGGTGAACGACTTCGCCGTACCAATCTTGAATTAGAAAAATCTAAATAATGGATTCATTACAAAAAATATATCGACTCGCTCTATTGATTGTTATTGGTGGATTAGCTTGGAATATTCTTCCATTTCTCGGGTCGGTAATTGTCATGCTTATTTTCGCTTTTTTATTTACAACCATATTTCTCCAAAGTGTAGATGGGCTGGAACGAAAGATTCATTCTCGTGGGGTGAGTGTTATTTTAATTTTAGGAAGTGTCATAACAGTGGGAATTTGGTTTTTTGGCAGTTTTATTGCAAATCTCGGTTCACAGATTAAGGTATTTACGAACAAACTTCAGAAAGAAGATTTCGCGATTAGTCTTGAAGGACTTTCAATTAAAATACGAGACTATCTTCCAGAATTTGTCGGAAATATGATTCCTGAAAGTGAAAAGTTAATTTCTATCGCTAAAGAAAGCCTTGGAAGTGTATTTCAGAATATATTATCTCTTTTAGGATCTGCAGGTAGTTTCTTTTTTCTGGCTGTCATGATTATAATTTTTACCATTATTTTACTCATAGAATACCATGATTTTAAACGAACTCTTGTTCGCTTCATTCCAAATAAATATTTAGAAGTAGGCTTACGAACAATTTATAATATTGAGAAACAAATCTCCAGTTATCTCCGTGGACAAATTCTCGCAGCCAGTAGTGTGGCAATTCTTTCAATCATTGGACTATTAATATTGAATCAATTGGGTGCCAATATGACCCTAGTTGTTTTTATTGGCATTATAGCAGGATTAGCAAATTTGATTCCTATGGTGGGACCTTTTGTAGGGATGGTTCCAGCAATTTTAATTGCTTTAATGAATAATCTAGGAAATGATGTAGCGATGAACCACCAGCTATTTGGCGCTATTCCTTCACCTTTTTTCATGATGGATATAGTATTTATGTTTATTATCGTCCAACAGATTGATAATAATTTTATTACACCTATTCTAGTGGGGGAAAGCGTTGGGCTACATCCCATGGCAGTAATGATTGTGTTATTGATTGGTGGAACCATGATGGGACCTCTCGGTATGTTATTCGCCATCCCAGCAGCTGGTGTCTTAAAAGTAATTATTTCTGAAACAATCTTTATATCTAAGAATTCACATTTGTTGTAAAAATATCGAATTCTAAATTTGCGAGCGCAACGAAGTAAAGCGTGGCAATCACGTTATATAATCTACTATACTAAACCTATCAAGATTCCTTCCTTATTTCTTAATGACCGTCACTTTCTCTACCACCTGAGAACCATCCATCCCATAAATCGCTAATAGATAAACTCCACTTGATACGAAATCGCCCATCTCATCCCGCCCATCCCAAAAGAGTTGATCTCCGTCAACGCTTATCCCCTGACTCAAAATTTTTCGAATGACTCTACCATCCAAAGTCATAACCATCATAGAAGATTCAAATGGCAATCCATCAACAACCAAGGATGACTCAGATGGAAGATAGAAAGGACTGGGATACACTTTTATTTGAGAATAAGATTTTTTTTCTTCTCCAAAAGGGATTCGAAGAATATTGACGCCATTACTGGTTGCTATATAGGCAAGATTCCGTTTTTCATCAAAAGCGATATCGGTTATTTCATTTGATAAAAGTGGACTGTTTGATGTTTGGAGTCCATTTATATCTGGCCAATAAGTCGTATTTTCTAAAAGAACGTGGATTCCGGCAGTTGGTGAATATGTCCACACATTTCCATGAGGATCAATTTCAATTCCAGCACCAGCCCCAAAGGATATATTAGGGAAATATGATAAGGTATTTTCCCGTACTACTGGATTATCACCCTCTTTAATATCATAATAATTCAATCCGGTTGAGGTTAAAAAATATATCCTATTATCCATCCCCATTCCCAATGACCACACTGATCCACTATTTTGAATTTGTTTCCAAGAAAATTCATCAGGGTTTGTTGGGTCTCCGGAATAATCCAACATGGCTATTCCACCATTTGGGTAAATTCCCAAGTTGGCTTCTTCTGCTTGAAAAGAAGATACCCAAACTCGATTCCATGAATCAATGGCGATAGATCCTGGAGATTGGCTAATTTTCGTATTTGTTTCGCTTGATCCATAATGTTTCCATTCATTTTCTAATGATCGAACATGAATCGGATTATTCTTATTGATACAATAAGGGTTCGCAATCCACAGGTCACCCTCCTCGTTAAACTCAACATCCAAAACAACCATATAAGGACTAGGGTTAGAAGCAATTGAATGATAACTCAAATAGCTTGTATCAATAAGTGTAATATTTGAAGGATCATCTACATCGATGATGATAACGCCGCCACTCGTCCGAATTGGTTCATTGTTTGTAATAACATAAGCGCCTCGAATCGCACAATATAATAATCCATCTGGACCTTGTTCAAGATCCGCAATAAATCCACCGAAATAATGGGGAACAGTATCTGCACTAAACTTTGAATAATCGTATTCCGAATTAATGGTATCTGTTCCGACTGTAACAATTCTTAAAATATTCCGCCAACCTTTATCATCATAAATAGAAATCCCATGAACACTTCCGCCAACCAACCTTCCATCATCTAATACGGTCAGTGATGTGAAATTGTTTGTGACAGGCGCATTGGCTAAAAATCGGGTTATTTCATCTGTCCCATCGGAATTCTCAGAATTAAAAAGGAGTCCATTATTAAGCCCAACTGCCACATTATTTTCTTTTTTGGCAATGCCAGATAACCAATATTTATTCTCTAATAAAGTGTCTTCTTCGTCTTTTTTTCTATAAAGCTTTTTTCCATCAATAAACCAATAGGTTCCATTTTGAACAAATAATTCATCCACACTAGAAAGAGGGTAAGAAAAATCAATTTCGGTCCTAACATTAGTATTTATTGATAATTGATATAAAGAATCATTGGTACAAAAAATTAGATTATTTGAATCTAAAACAATATCATTTATCTCAAAATTCAAATTGGGGTCAATACTTGTCCAATTATTTGGATCTTTTAAATTTTCAGAAAGTGTACCTTTATAAATTCCAAATTCCATTCCAACATAAAGAATTGAATCTGTCGCAACAAAACATTTTGCCGGTCCAGCATCACTGGGAAAATTTCGAAAACTATCTCTGTATTCCCATCCATCATTATATAAAAATTTCATGATACCCATATCCTGGCCATCCTGAAATAAAACGAATGCTAAAGAATCTAATATTTGAAAATTTAATATTGATGTTAAATCAAAATCGAATTGATGGATGGATTGCTTTTTTATGGGATCATAAATTTGTACAAATCCATTTGGAGATGCGCCGCCAATCCAAACATTATCATCTTTATCTAAAGATATTGAAGCTAGATTAACACCTTCTAACCCTTCAATAGTGGTTAAAGTCTCATAGGAATCATCTTTAATTATAAAAAGGCCTCCCTCTGTAGCACAATAAAGGTCATCATTTAAATATATTAAATCACGAACATTTAAAGGCGAGGTCAGCGCGCTCCAATCTCCTATTCGAACTTGCGAAAGAGATATTGAAATAAAGGCGAAGAATATTAGTTTTTTAAATAAATTCAAATGCTGGAATTAAAAATTGAATTACCGGTGAAATTTTGAATAGGAATCTACTTTATACACTTCATCTCTCGAAAAGGTTTCGAAAGCTTTCTCTTTGGTCTTTAATAAATATTTCCCAATTTTGAGACCATGAAAAAAGCAATCCTATACCTCCTTTTATCCGGAATGGCATTTGCCGGTGATAATGAACCCTTCACCATTGAAATTCGTCCACGAGTTATTGATGATGCAAAAATCCTTGTGAATGTTGAAGTTGTCAATCATGTGGGAAGACCCGTTGACTACTTAGAGGGCTTTATTGCTGAATATTCCGGTGATAAAGAGTTTATTGGTGAAGAAAGAATGGTTTTGGTTTATAATTATGAGCCGGCATTACAAACTGGTTTTTCAACAACTAAAACAACAACCTATCCTATGGTGGGTAAAAAGCCACCTACATTTACATTTACAATATCAAAGGTAAAATTTTCTGGCGAACATCGCGTTTTTGCTTGGCATCCAAAAGCTGGGTTTATTCGGATCGATTAAACGTTTTTTCATGATGCTTGATAAACTTATCTTCAATTAGTTTACTATAGTTTAAAGTATCCAAATCAAGCATCAGATTATTTATCCACCGACGTGTTACTAAAATATATTCTTCAATAATAGGAATCGGGACTCTTTCACCATACATATTTGCAATAACTATTGCTGAAGGAATCGGGATGTAACTATTAAGAGGATCTTCATAAAAAAAGTTAAGATTTTTAATAAGTTCCCGTGGGGTTAAATAGTCCACAGTTTCACTAAAAACATCATCCGCTATAAATTGGTCTTTCGTCCATGTTTTTAAATATCCATAAAGACGGCCATCCAAAACACCTGTTAAATATGCACGCTTTACGCGTAGGGTCATTTCCGGGTGATATTCCACCGATTTTGAAACTTTGTTCCAATCATTCCCATCCCAAAATAATTTATTTTGTTGAGAAAAACAGATTGAAAATAATAGGGCTGATAAAAGAAAAAATCGAATTTGCATACGGGTAAGTTTACAACGTTCAAGCATTTTTCACGACAATAGTTTTTACATTTACAAATTCCATGATTCCGTAGATAGAAAGTTCGCGACCATACCCTGATTCTTTTATGCCACCAAAAGGCAAACGTGGGTCTGATTTCACAAAATCATTTACAAAACAAGCACCAACATTTAATTGCGTTTTTGCAATACTTTCTCCCTTTTCAAGATCTGAAGTAAATACTGCCGAGCCCAAACCAAATTCTGTCTGGTTCCCTAATTCAATTGCGTTGGCTTCATCTCTCGCCTTTATAACCGTAAAAACAGGTCCGAATATTTCTTCATCAAATGCTGTCATTCCCGGTTCGACCTCCGACAATAGGGTAATGGGATAAAAGGCACCTACTTCTTTTGGTATTATACCACCCAATTTTAGTTTAGCACCCGCTTCAATGGATCGACAAACTTGATCATGCACTTCATCTCTGGCTTCAATGGAAACCATTGGGCCAATATCTACATCATCTTTGGGGTCGCCCATGATTTTGTCTGAGAGTTTGTCTTCTAACTTTGATAAAAATGTATCATATAAATTTTCGGTTACAATGAGTCGTTTGGCCGCAATACAACTTTGACCAGTATTTAAGATTCGTCCGGAGATACATGCATCCACCGCAAGATCTACATTTGCATCTTCCAAAATGATGTATGGATCGCTTCCTCCCAATTCCAGGACAGTCTTCTTTAATACACTTCCGGCTGTCATTGCAATGGACTTTCCTGCTGGCGTGCTTCCTGTTAAAGTGATGGCGGCAATTGCAGGATGTTTTATTACTTCTTCCATTTCTCGTCCGGGAACAACGATGTTTCTAAAAATATTTTCAGGGAATCCCGAATCTTTAAAACTTTTTTCAATAGCGAATGCACACCCCTGAACATTGGATGCATGTTTTAAAATGGCACCATTTCCCGCTGTGATTGTTGGAATTGCAAAGCGAAACACTTGCCAAAAAGGGAAATTCCATGGCATTACACCTAATATTAAACCCATGGGTTGAATAGAAATGATACTTTTTTGTCCAGCAATTTCAACAGATTTATCGGCCAAAAACCCGAATGCTTCCTCTTTATAATATTCACAAAGCGAAGCACATTTTTCAACTTCTCCTAATCCTTGAGAAACAGGTTTCCCCATTTCTTCGGCCATAAGTATCGAATATTCTTTTGCGCGATCTCTTAATATGCCAGCCAATTGTTCTAAACAGGAATTCCGGAGTTCTAAACTGGTATTTTTCCATTGTTGTTGGGCAACCACACTTTGGTCTAAAATGTATTTAACTTCAATTGAAGAATGTTGGGGATAGGATTGAATTTCTTTACCCGTTGCCGGATTAATTGAAACCAGTGCCATAATTACTCCTAAATGGGTTTATCGTAGAACGATTCATTTCATTTATTTTAAGATAGAATACGCTTAATTATTCATTTCGAGTTTATCTAAAATAAAAGCATAGTAGAAAGCAACATCTTTCAAATAATCAAAACGCCCCGATGATGAAAAATGTCCTGCACCCATAATGGTTTTAAGCAATAAATCATTTGAATCTGTTTTCATATCACGAAGTTTTGCTGTCCATTTTGCCGGTTCCCAATATTGGACTCGGGGATCGTTGTATCCTGCTAAAACCAAAGTGTGAGGATACGCTTTCCATTCCACATTGTCATAAGGGGAATAGGATTTCATGTAGTCATAATAATCTTTTTCCATGGGATTTCCCCATTCTTCAAATTCAACAACTGTAAGCGGAATGGATTCATCGACCATGGTATTAATTACATCCACAAATGGAACACTTAGAATTGCTATATTACATAAATCTGGTGCCATATTCATGACTGCACCAATGAGAAGACCACCGGCACTACCGCCATAAATTGCCAATTTTTCTTGAGAAGTAATCCCCTCTTCTGCTAGATATTTTCCAGCAGAAATAAAATCTTTAAATGTGTTTTTTTTGTTTTTTAATTTCCCGTCTAAATACCATTCTCTTCCCAGAAAAGATGAACCACGAATATGGGCAAGTGCATATACAATTCCACGGTCAACTAAACTTAAACTATTGGACATAAACCAAGGATCATAGGTTGCGCCATAACTCCCATACCCCCAAAGGAAGCATGGATTATTTCCAGTCAAATCTGTTCCTTTTTTGTATAAAAGAGTAATGGGGATTTTTTGACCATCATGGGAAGGCGCCCAAATCCTTTTTGATTCATACCGTTCCGGATCAAATCCGCCTAAAATTTCTTCCTTTTTTCTTAATGTTTTTTCATGAGTGGTGAAATCTAAATCATATACAGAATAAGGCGTGAGAAATGACCCATATCCAAATCGGAAAAATTCCGAATTCCAGTCATAGTTTTCTTCAAATTCTATGGAATAAATTTCTTCATTCATTTCAAGTGGATACCAAGATTCGTTAATAAAATTAAAAATTCTAATTTTAAGATTTCCATTAATGCGTTCCAAAACAGCCATGTGATTTTTAAACATGGAAATAACATCTAAAGTTGTTGTTCCTCTGTTTGGGATTATTTCTTCCGCATTGGTACCATCTAAATCAGTTCTAATTAATTTAAAATTAATGGCATCTTTATTGGTTATTTGATAAATATAATTGCTATGATGATAAACATAATATTCTACACCTTGCTCACGGGATTGCACTATTTTCCATTCTTCTAATGGAGTATCCCGGTTCAAAAGATGAACTTCTGTTGTAACTTGGCTCCCTAATTCCATTTTTAAATATTTGCCACTTTTGGTTCGATGAAGCCCAACAAAAAATCGATCATCATTCTCCTGATAAACTAAAAAATCCTGTGATTGTTCATCCCCCATTTTATGTCGCCAAAGTTGATAGGGTCTATGGGCTTCATCCAAAACGGAATAAAATATTGTTTCATTATCATTCGCCCACTCTACCGAACCGTCCAAATTGGAAAGATTGTCATCTAAAATTTTTCCGGTTTCTATGTCTTTAATAATGAGTTTATGTAATTCAGCGCCTGAGGTATCAATCGTATAAGCGAGATATTTTTCATTTGGACTAATTTTGTAAGACTCTAAAACAAGATAATCGTGCTTTTTTGCCAATTCGTTTAAATCCAAAGTGATTTCTTCTTCATGATCTAAATCGCCATGTTTTCTACAATAAATATCATATTGATCTCCTTCTTCCGTTCTTGAATAATACATGAAATTTCCAAACTTATACGGAACAGTGGTATCATCTTCTTTTATTCGTTTCCGCATTTCATTATACAAGATTTTTTGAAGGGGTTCTGTGTGTTTCATTTTTGCATAGGTATACTTATTTTCTGCCTCCAAATAATCTAATACAGGTTTTGTATCCCGTTCCCGTAACCAAAAATAATCATCAATTCTTTTGTCTTCATGAAGGGTCACGTCTTTTGGGATTTTTTGGGCGATGGGTGATTTTATTTTTTTGGAGAATGTCATGGTCATACCTGTTATAATAGTTCCTAATAATAGAACTGTTAATAATTGTTCTATTTTGCTCAAGATACCGTCTTTTTATTCATGAAGTGGATTGGAGCATATGCAGCGAAATAGTGTAGAATCGCAACAAATTCACCTACCAAAATATACCACGGCCATGGACCTAAATAATCTAATAAGGAAGCTGTTAATGGTTTTTCACAAATCCAAAAATAATTTGAGCCTAAACCAAAATTTATAATGGCCGCAAGAACCAAAAATAAATTGAGTCCCAAAAATGATTCCCATAATCCTTTCAGTGTTGGCTTCAACTCATAAACAACAATTGCATAAATTAACGTTAGGACCATTCCATTATGCCCAATAAAAAATCTGAAAAAATGAAAATGGGGAAATCCATGAGTCACATCCGGCGTAATAGCACCTTGAATCATTCCAGACATTCCCCAAAAATATAGAATTTGGAATAATCGATTTTTCTTATAAATCATAACAATCGGGATTGCAAGATTTGCAAAACGACATAAATGAAACGGTAAATGAAGTTTCATATCAAATGTGCCAGCCACCCCTTCTAAAATTACCCAAATGATATAATTGGACATGACCATAAACCCTAGTGCAATTCCCAATTTATTTTGATTACGTTTTGATAAACTATTTTTAGAATATAACGGAACTAAAATCCATAATATCAATGAAATGACTGTTGCCCAAAAATGATCCGATCCAAATAGAATGAATAGATTGGGTTCCATCATATATTCTTTAACCCATTCTCTCATTTCGTATATTTTTTAGAAACACCTTTTAGAATCCAATCGCTACCACCCCAAATTGCCAGTAATGATAACATGACAAATTGATTAAAATCCAGTCCTTGGTTTTTTAACTTAAATGCATAAAATGCAGAAAAGCCAGCCCCAATTACCATTCCAATTCCGCCTAATAAACGGATACGCCAATCTAAATCTTTCATCTTTATCCTCTAATTTCAACTAAATTTTGATGGAAATATAATTATCCCTTCAGTACAGATTGGGATAAATTCCAACCCATTTTTAAAATAATCTATTGAAATATTAACATGAATCTAAAAAATATAATTGATAATCGAGAAGCTCAAATTGGTGTAATTGGATTAGGGTATGTGGGACTTCCACTTGCCATTGAATTCGTCCACGCAGGATTTACTGTCACTGGAATTGACATTGATGAGTTAAGAGTAAAAACACTGAACGAGGGAAATAATTACATTCAAGATGTGAGTGACAAGCATCTTAGAGATGCAGTTGAAAACAATAAGTTTAGTGCAAGCACAGAATTTTCAGTCATCAAAAATCTTGATTGCGTCATCATTTGTGTCCCCACACCTTTAAATAAACAAAAAAACCCTGATGTTTCTTTTATTAATAGTGCCATAAAAGAAATCAAAAAATACATTCATCCGAATATGCTGGTTGTTCTTGAAAGCACAACCTATCCAGGCACAACAAGAGAATTAGTCGCACCGGAATTAGAATCAACGGATTTAAAAATAGGGCAAGATTTTTACCTATGTTTTTCTCCCGAAAGAATCGACCCGGGGAATACAGTTTACAATACAGCTAATACACCAAAAGTTTTAGGTGGCATTACGCCAAATTGCGGAAAAATAGGTGAATGTCTTTATGAAACAATTGTTTCTAAAGTCGTCCTCGTCTCTTCACCCGAAACTGCGGAAATGGTAAAATTATTAGAAAATACATTTCGTGCAATCAATATAGGTTTGGCCAATGAAGTCGCCATTATGTGTGAAAAATTGGGCATCGATGTCTGGGAAGTAATTGATGCTGCTGCAACCAAACCTTTTGGTTATATGAAATTCACACCAGGACCAGGATTAGGAGGACACTGTATCCCAATTGATCCACATTATTTATCCTGGAAATTAAAAACATTAGATTACAATGCACGGTTCATTCAATTGGCTGGGGAAATAAATACATCCATGCCATTTCACGTTGTAGATCTTGTGCGTGCAGGACTTAATCGAAACCAAAAATCTATTTCGGGATGTAAAATAATCGTGATTGGTGTTGCTTATAAAAAGAATGTAAATGATGTGAGAGAATCCCCTGCTCTGGACGTAATGAGGCTATTAGTTAATGATGGAGCGGAATTGTCATTTCATGACCCATTTGTACCCAATATTAAGCTTAACGGTAGTCAGCTAGATGGACTGAGTCATCTCACAGAACCAATTCTAAATGAAGCGGACGCAGTCGTCATTATGACAGATCATGACCAAATTGATTTTGACTTTATAGAACAACACGGAAATCTCATAATTGATACAAGAAATTCGATTAAAAAAAGTAGTGCATCTGTCATTAAACTTGGCGTTGGTAATTAATCGTATTCTAATTCTAAATAAAAAATAAAAAAAGCGATCAAATGATCGCTTTTTTTATCACAAATTTATTAATGTCATATTCTATCATCATACCAATACATAATGAAGAAAAGCAAATTCCTTTTCTTCTTGAAAATATTACTCCCATTTCAATAAACCATGAAATAATCATAATTGATGATGGAAGTACAGATGGATCATTAGTCCATTTAGACCGTTGCTCTTTTATTACATTAATCAAACATGATAATAAACTTGGAAAAGGTCAAGCTATTCGAACGGGACTTGATATTGCTAAGAATGATAAAATAATTTTATTTGATGGGGATATGGAATTGAATCCAGTAGAATTACCAACAATTATGGTTTTGAATAAAGAAGAAAATATTGATGTAGTATTTGGAACTAGATTAAACTTTTTATCTCCATTAAATACTATTTTTGATTTTGGGAATTTCTTATTAAATGGGTTTTTTAATTTTTTAAACCAATCCAATTATTCAGATGTATTATGCGGCTGTAAAGCATTTTATAAATCTGATTTGGCAGAAAGAATGCCCTATTCTATTGGTTTTGATATTGATGTTGAAATCGCTTCCAACCTTGTAAAAAACAAAAAAAGAATTATTGAAATTCCAATCTCTTACTCAAGACGAAGCCAATCTGAAGGAAAAAAATTAAATGTATTGGATGGATGGCTTATCTTAAAACGAATGTTATTTACCTTAAAATATAAAAAAAAGGCTCCATAAGGAGCCTTTTTTTTATCAATCTAATTGTTTTTAAGCTTCGGCTTCTGGCTTAATTCTTAAAATGACCGGATCTTTTAAATCGTCTCCCGGCTGGTATTCTGGAATGAGAGCTGATAAGGAACTTCGAAGTTTATTATTATCAAACTCATTACCATTTAATTCACCATTCATTATTCTTTGTGTTATAATTTGAGCATCTTCCTTTAAGATTGGCGAATCAACAATCATAATTTTTTCATGCAACGTTTTACGAATATTTTCATCATCTAAAACTAATTCTTCTTTCTTCTTTTCTCCAGGTCTCGCACCAATAAAACTTATAGGGATATCTAATTCTGGTTCGTACCCAGACAAACGAATAAGTTCATTCGCAATGTCGAGAATTTTAATAGGTTCACCCATATCAAGAACAAAAACTTCTCCACCTTTCCCAATACTTCCTGCTTGCATTATTAATTGTGCCGCTTCCGGAACTGACATAAAATATCGTTCCATGTCCGGATCAGTAATAGTTATAGGACCACCCGATCTGATCTGTTCTTGGAAAATTGGAATAACGCTTCCTGACGAGCCAAGAACATTTCCAAATCGAACAGCCATAAATCGAGTTCCAAATTTAGAATTTGCTCCTTGACAAATCAATTCTGCCAATCTTTTTGTTGCCCCCATAACATTTGTCGGTTTGACTGCCTTATCTGTACTGACTAAAACAAATTTTTCAACATCATGTTTTAACGATTCACGAACAATATTTGAAGTCCCAATAACATTCGTATTGATAGCTTCCCACGGGAAAGCTTCTTGAAGCGTTACATGTTTATAAGCAGCAGCATGAAAAACGACCTGTGGCTCAAATTCAGTAAATACCTTACTCAGAATATTTTCATCTCTAATATCTGATAAAAGTGGTTTTATTAAAACATTCGATAAGTTTGAAATAATCTCTCTTTCAATTTCAAAAAGATTTAATTCACTATTGTCCAACATAACCAATAATGCTGGATTAAATTTTAAACATTGTCTTACAAGTTCTGAGCCGATACTCCCACCAGCACCCGTAATGAGAACACGCTTTCCTTGAAGATAATTTGTAATTAGATCTTCATCTAATTTAATTTCATTTCGACCCAATAAATCAATTAGTGATACCTCTCTAAATTGATTTACGGAAACTTTCCCTGATACTAATTCTGATACCGATGGCAACGTACGAAATGGCTTCCCTGCTTCCTTACAAATATCAATAATTCGATGCATTTGTTTTCTAGGGCTATCAGGGCAACAAATCAAAGCTTCATCATATTGACTGACTAAATCTGAAAGATCTTCCAATTTCCCCAAAACTTTTTTTCCGTGGATCTCCCTTCCCTGCAAATCAGGATTGTCATCTAAAAAACCAACAGGTTCCATGTGATGTTTAGAATCATTCATTAACTCTTTACAAATGAATTCACCCGTTTGACCAGCACCTATTAAGATCACTCTTTTAGAAAAATCTAATTTATAAGGATGAGGATTTAATAAATGTGAAAATATAAGGCGAATCCCTAATCGTATCGCACTCGTAAATCCTGTTGCTAAAATTAAATCTATAATAAATATTGCCCGTGGGATATCCTGAAATCCTCTAAAATAACCAAGGGTAGCTATAATGATTAATGACCCAATTATATTAGCCTTGGCGATATTGAAAATATCTATCACACTAGTGTATCGCCACATTCCTTTATAAAGGCCAAAATATTTATAAGACATTATTTTTGCAACAACTAAAGCACCTAAAATCGAAAAAATATTAATATCTAAAAGTAATTCTGGTGTTAAAAAATCATTTCGGATATAACATGCAAAAATAAAACCAACTAATACGGCAATAATGTCAGCGAAAATTAATTTTCGTCGATTTGCCTTTGGATCTTCAAGAGTCTTATCCTTTTCAATTTCTTTAATTCTTACTGTGCTAATAATATCCTTCAACCGAATTTTTTCAGTATTATCAATTTTTAGCAATTCCATCAATAGGTAATGTCCCATTTTTTTAGGAATAAAAAGAGACACAACAGTAATCATAACCAGTTTTAAATCTTGGATGAAACTTTTTTTATTTACATAGTACTTGGCAAGACCAACTTTTATTTTTAGAATATCTTTATAAGGATCATCAGAATCTATCATTGTCCAAATTTCAGATTCATTTCGAAATAAAATTGATGAAAATCCAGATAAACCAGGTTTAATTAAATGTAGAAAAGAAAATGATTCTTCAGACACATATTCTGGAACCTCTGGCCTCGGACCGATAAACCGCATGTCTCCTTTTATAATATTTGCAAGTTGGGGTAACTCATCCAATTTTGTTTTTCTTAAAAAACGACCCCATTTTGTTAAAACGGCTGCTTGCCCTGAGTTAAAATTATTTCTGTCTCCATCTTCTATTCGCATAGTTCGGAATTTATATATAAAAAACTCTTTAAAATGTTTCCCAACCCGTGTTTGTCTATAGATAATTGGGCGACCTTGTATAACAAGACTTCCTATTCCGATGATCAATAAGAATGGGGATAAGGTGATTAAAAGAAGTATTGCCGTCGCTCGAGAGAGTAATTCCATGGTAGTAATATTAATTAATTTTTAGAGCAGAAAGTATTTTAAAATTAGTTTAAATGCAAATGAGCTAATTCACGAATTGAATCAATTATATAGCTTGTTTCTTCTTCGGTAAGGTTAGGATAAAGTGGTATTGATATTACGGATTCAAAAAGGGATTTTGAACGAGGAAAATCGCTTGGTTTATATCCGAACTTTTTCTGATAATAATCTAACATGTGAATAGGTTTATAATGTACTGATAAACCTATACCTTTGTCATTTAACAATTCTATGATTTTATTTCTGGATATATTCCACTTACTTCGGTCTATTTGGATAACAAAAAGATGCCATGCATTTCCATCATATGTATCTGCTTTTGGACACACAATGCCATCAATATTTTTCAATTCATTTATGTAAGTTTTTGCAATACGAGTTCTTTTACGATGCCAGTCATTTATCTGTTTCAATTGCCAAATTCCGTACGAAGCAGATATATCAGACATATTATACTTATAGCCAAGATTTATGATGTCATATTCCCATTTTGCATTTGCTTCAAATCTTTTCCAACCATCTTTTGTAATACCATGAAGTGATAAATTTTTAACTTTTTTAGCTAAATCCGAATCATTTGTTGCTAAAGCTCCTCCTTCACCAAAAGTAGTCAAATTTTTATTTGCATAGAATGAGAAAGCAGCAGCATGGTTTGTATTTCCAACTTTCCCTGCACTAGAAATTGTTTCTAAAGCATGGGCTGAATCCTCTAAAATATAGATATTTGATTTTTCAGACATTTTCATAAGCTGCTTCATATCCACAGGAATACCACCATAATGAACTGGTACTATTGCTTTTATTTTGGGATCTTTTTTTATCAAATCTTCGACCTGGTTTAAATCAAGATTAAACCCGTCTTTTTGGCAATCTACAAAAATTGGTTCCATACCCAAGTATTCGCCACATTCAACCGTTGACACAAATGTATGAGTTGGAACAATGAATTTATCTCCTGGCTTAAAACCTTTTGCAAGCATGCCTAGATGAAGAGCTGCCGTACAAGAATTAACTGCAATAACATGCTTAGAACCAAAAAATTCTTTTAACGAATATTCAAATTTTTCAACCTGACTCCCCGTTGTTAACCAACCATTTCTAATGGAATCAGCATAAATCTCATTTAGATCCTGAGGTAGATCGGGTCTATGAAAGGGTATTTTCATTAAAGGTATCTCGATTAAAGTGTGAATCAATTAAATTTGTATCATTCCATTTATTAAAGAAATAGATCATTCCAGATAAAAATCCAATCCCGTATGAAAAATGTAAAATAAAAAAAGTTATAGGGAGCAGAAAAATAGATAAAATATTTTTGGGAG
>Ga0209657_1000152_pt1 | contig 48185 bp, 55 predicted proteins | sample SaaInlV_100m_DNA_FD_184650 | JGI IMG/M metagenome (GOLD analysis project Ga0209657, IMG submission 184650) | Marine microbial communities from expanding oxygen minimum zones in the Saanich Inlet - SI037_S3LV_100m_DNA (SPAdes) (version 2) | ecosystem: Environmental > Aquatic > Marine > Intertidal... | reverse complement strand
TGTCCGCAGATCTTCCATAGTTATTCTCCGGAGTACTATAAGTTACTTAAGGATTATAAAGATACATATACTGATATTCTGGAGATTGGAATAGGCACACACAGTCTGATGGATCGTTACATACGTAACGCATCAGGCCGGGAATATCAACTTGGAGGGAGTCTAAAGGCTTGGCGAGATTTTTTTAAGAATGCTCAGATCTATGGATTGGATTTTGAGAAAACTTCTCTTTTTGAGGATGAAAGAATAAGTTGTTTTTTTACTGATCAATCAAAAGAGGAGGAGCTAGAGAAAACCATATCCAATATTAAAGCATCTAGGGGGGACGAAAATTTACTATTTGATTTTATAATGGATGATGGTTCGCATCGCGGCGATCATCAGATCACATCTTTAAACTGCCTATATAAATATTTAAAAAAAGGCGGATTGTACATAATCGAGGATGTCTTCCCCGAATGGCTTCATGTTTACCCTCTAATAGGTAAAGATGAAAAAGGTATACCTAATGTTATACCAGGCATGGAACTCATAAAAATACACATAGGACAAAATCATCCTCGCGGGCAAGATACATTCATAGTCTATAGGAAGAGCTACTAGTCTACGTGCAGGCGCATAAGCTTGCCAATAATATACTACTATAGTATATTACCACAATGACGGATTTTAATTCATATATCTTTCTAGGGGTGGGAGTAGCTATTTCCGTCCTTGGATTTTTTCTAAAAAAAGAGGCGAGAAAGACACAGCAAATGGATGACACCCTTACTGATCTTCAGCTAAAAATTGCTAAAAATGACGTTCGGGATACTGAGCGATGGAATGTCGCGACAAAATTGCTGGAGGACAGAAGGGAAGACATAAAGTCCATTTTTTCAAAGCTTGAAGAGAAGCAGCAGAGAAAGTAAGGTATCAGGTTAGATGATAGGTCCGATACTAAATACGGTCATTGGTGCTGGGATTAAGCTTGGTTGTAACTTAATTAATCACTGGCTTGAGAACAAGAAGCTTGAAACTCAGTATATGCATGCTAGGGATGATAAGATCTTGGATCTTATTGCCGCTCAGCATAAGGACACTAGGAAAGATCCTTTTGTAAAGGTTACGCGTCGTATCCTTTTTATGTCTCTTACTTTTACCTATTGTTTCCTTTTGATCTTTTATGCCCTTAATCCTGAAATACAATATGACGTATTAGTTCCCAATGGGGAGAAGAATGGATTCTTTGGTTGGTTTGTGGGATCTGATAAGTATGACAAGGTCACCCTAACCGGGGGTTTATTACTGATGACGTTTACAGACCTTATCTTTATGGTCGTTGGGTTTTATAGTATCCCAAGTAAAAAATACTAAATACCCTCACAAGCTTAAGATAGTTTGTTTCTTGTTTGACACATTGTGATATGCTCACATAAGAATGTGGTATGCAAAAAATTATACTTAAAAATCATCAATCTCCTGGTGACGTAATGATGTTAACTGCAGCGGTACGTGATTTACAAAAAGCGCATCCTGGTTCTTATGAGTTAAAAGTAGATTCATCCTGCTCCGAAATTTGGGAGAATAATCCCTACATAACAGATTTCCCAAATGGCAAGGCTGACAGAACAATCAAATGCGACTACCCATTGATTCATCAGTCTAACGATAGTCCATATCATTTTATTCATGGGTTTAGAAAACATTTGGAGGATCAATTAGAGGTAAGTATAAAGCAGGGTCCTTTTAAGGGGGACATCCACCTGACTGACGCGGAAAAATCTTGGTACTCGCAACCTGAAGAACTTGGTTACAAAGGTAAGTTTTGGATTTTAATGGCTGGCGGTAAATTTGATTTCACAGCCAAGTGGTGGAATCCTAACTTCCACCAAGAAGTAGTAGATCATTTTAAAAATAAAATAGTCTTCGTTCAGTGCGGCGAGAAAGCACACTTCCATCCACCACTTAGGGGTGTTATTGATTTAGTAGGTAAAACAAACCTTAGGCAGTACATAAGATTAATGCATCACGCTATTGGTGTGGTAAGTCCAATAACGTTTGCAATGCATTTAGCACCAGCGGTTGAGTGTAGGCATAACTTACTCAACAGACCTGCTGTCGTCATCGCTGGAGGTAGGGAACCTGCGCAATGGGAGCAATACCCGCACCATAGATTTTTATCTCTGAACGGCGCATTAGATTGCTGCGACAATGGCGGGTGTTGGAAGAGTAGGTGCACTAAGGTAGGAGATGGGGACGCCAAAGATAATGCTGATCTTTGTATATACCCGGTTAAAACTGACATGCAGTACACTATACGTAAGTCTAAAAAAGATATATTTGTACCAAAGTGTATGGACATGATAAAACCCAGTGATGTTATAAGAGCAATAGAAACTTATTACGAAGAAGAGAGCGGAGTACTTACATACGAAAAATTAGCAACACAGTCTAGAGCGCGTGCTACACTCGATAAACTATTAACTAAATGAACATAGGTATATTTTCAAAATTCGAAATGGCAGGTGGCTCCGAATTTAGGGGTTGCGAGCTTGCTAATGGTTTAATTAGATTTGCAGGACATAGCGTCACGCTGCTTGTTCGTGGCAATAGATTCCCGGAGAGGCTTAAAGAGTATTTGGATCCTAATGTTAAAGTAGTCCTCGACGCCTTTTCACATCCTGATGAGTTTTATGATAAAGATGCCATACTTATTATTAATTCAGACTCTAAAGAATTTACTACTACAGATTACTGGGACGGAAAGGGTCCGACACATGGTGAAGTTGTAGACCTAACTAGGGTTAAGAAAATAATTTATCTTTTTAACTTTCTTATAAGCCCATCTAGGTACTTAAATAAGATTGCGAATCGAGGTCCTAAGGTTGGCATAATAACAACAAATAATAAATTTTTTGATGAGGTTACAAAGCAAGACAGATACGAGTATGTTAGGATATACCCACGTATACGTCTTGAGAGTCCTATAGATCCTCATACTGTTCATAACACGAAAAATGGAAGCCAAAAAATACGAGTTGGAATGCACTCAAAGGGATTAGGTAATAAATGGAATGAAGACATTGCATACGTCATCAGCAAGATTAATGATCGATACCCGGAATTGCCATTTACATTTAGATTCATGGGCATCAATGGTAACATATCAAAACGCTTAGTTCCAAAATTTACGAACGTAGAAGTTTTAAGGGAGAACCAAGAATCTGTTAAAGATTTTTTACACAATTTAGATGTGTTTATGTTTTTTCCCTCTTGGAGTAGAGAAGAGCCTTGGGCTCGTGTAGTTGGTGAGGCGATGATGAGCGGTTGTCCTATATTAGCTACTGATAAAGGCGGTAACAAAGATCAAGTTTTAGATAAGCATAATGGTTTTTTATGTAAACGTAAGGACGACTTTGTTAAACATTTATGTTTTCTTAAGGAATATCCTAGTTCCATTATATCCATGGGACTTAATTCGCGTCGATTAGCATTTAATACATTTAGAACTGAAAAAATTATTGGAAGACTTAATGACTTCATTAGTAGCTTCTAATTCACTAACCACTAACTACAAATATATATGGCAGATACAATCGGAGATTTAATAGACAAGTTAGCTATTACCACTTGTCGGGGATGGCATTTAGAAGACGCACGTCGTGAGTTTGTAACCAAGGAGGATGGAAAATCCTTGTCTGAAGCTGAGGGCTTGTTAAATCAGGTGAGTAAAGTTAACAAGGAGCGCAATTCATTGATTGATCAGATCAATGCGTCTTTGGGCGTACTAATAGATAAGGCTGCGGCTAAGGAGTCTAGTTTGCAATTAACCTTTGACGATCTTTTAGGTACAGGTAAAAATAAATTTTATAAAACTGAGGATTAAATGCACGAATTATTCCAGCAACTAGACTTTGACCATATTCCTTTTAAGGAGGACTATAAGCCATTCATTTCTACGGAGTACGCGGATAAACTTTTCCGATCCCCTACTAATGGAAATCCTCCGCTGATTAGTCGTGGAGGTCAGGGCTTGGGGGACATCATAAGTACTGTTCAATTTGCGTATCATCTAGCTGAAGAACTGTCAACTCCGGTGGGGGTTAGCTGGAAAGCTTGGAAACCACGTGAAGGCGTGAGGCGTAAGTTAACGGAAGTTATTCCCACCTTAGGTCCGGACTTTGAAGATCGTGTTTTTATTAGTGATGAGGTTTGGTGTAATTATGGTAAGGCTATGTGGCCTTGGTACTATTCAGTTCCATACTTTCCTGCATATAAAACGCATAAAGATATTAGTTCTCGCATAGCTCTTTTACAACTAGACGGGAAAACTTGCGCAGGACAGAAAAATTTACCTGAGGGTCAGGTAGGTGAGTTGACTGATTACTTGACTAATGCTGGACTTAAAGTCGTGCCTTGGACTTATGCTGATACTGATGGCTCAGTCATACCGCTTAAGTATTGGATTGAAACTTTGGCTAATGCTGAGATATTTTTCGGCGTAGATAGCGGCGGAGCACATATGGCTCATTGTACAAAAACTCCTAAGATTGTTTTTATTAATAATTACGCACACAGTACGTTGGATCCGAAAAAATCATCTCATCGAAATGAAGCATTTGTACATTTTAAGGATTTCCACGATTTTAAACAAAAGATAGAATCATTATGAATCAAATTTTATTTTACATACCTAATCCGTAACGGAGTATAATATTATGGGGAAAGAAAAATGGAATACTTGGAAATTTTGGGATCCTGACAAGGAGCCTCTGCCTAGTGAAGTTAAGAAACATCGTAAGATATCTATATGCACTAACTGCATGGGACGCACGTATGATCTTAAGCGCACATACTTAAAGAACATAGCGGATAATTTGGATTATCCTAATGTGGAGTTTGTTCTGTTGAATTATAACAGCAAGGACGATATGGACGAGTGGGCAAAGCGCTACCTAAGCGTTTTCATTGAAGATGGTATAGTTAATTACTATAAAACCACCGAACCTGAGTTCTACGAGATGGGACACTCACGTAATGTTCAGAGTAAGTTGGCGCAGGGTGATATTATAAATAATGTGGATGCCGACAATTATGCGGGATTTGGTTTCGTAGACGCAATTAACAAACTAGCTGAACTTAAAAAAACCAAGGCTGTGTTCTGCAAAGGAAAGAGATTAATGCATGGACGGTACGGTATGTACAAAAAGGAATTTTTAGAACTAGGGGGTTATGACGAAGATCTTACTGGGTATGGTTACGATGATCATTGGCTTATGGATAGGGCTATGGCTCATGGGTATAAGATGATGTGGTGGACCGGAGTTCCTGGTCACAATTTTATGCGTCGTATTAAAACTCCTAGAAATGTTGTTGGCGCAAATATGCGTGAAACCTCTTGGAAGAAGACTGAAAGCGCCAATCAAGCACTTGCAGAAAAGAAATTAGCTGCTGGCGATCTCATTTCAAACAAAGACAGGCATTGGGGTAAGGCTACGTTAATTAAAAACTTTGATGAAGAAATTAGTATATGATTATAAATCATAAACATAAATATTTGTTTCTTTGGAATCCTAAGGCAGCAGGCACGTCTATTGTTCGTACACTAAATAAGCTAGATCCTTATTGCGCGAATAGTTATGTGCGTAATAACCATATAGACGTAAAAGGACTCCTACGAAAGCATAATGCAAATAGGGAGTATGCAATAAAGCATGTTAAGAAGCAAGTAGGCGAGAAGTACATTAAAGAAATACTACCCGAAACTCTTGATCGTTATTTTAAGTTTATGGTGGTTCGTAATCCGTGGGCGCGTTTATATAGCGCTTGGAATTATTTAAAAAGTGGCGCGGGCGGCGCTGGTGGGTACAAGCAATGGGAGAAGCATGTAGGTGGAGATACGTTTCAAAAATTTCTTTTAAATATACCAGACTCTATTATGTGGCTTCTACACTTTAGACCTCAAGTTAATTGGGCCAAAGGAAAAAGAAGGAAAAAATTTCTTGAGGTGGATCAAATCCTACGCGTTGAGTCGTTGGAATCTGACTTTTATGCTCTTTGTTCCGTATTGGACTTACCTAAGACTAAAATACAGACAATTAACACAGCTCAGGCGCCAGAACATTTCTCATTAGAGGGATGGGAAAAACCTACATCAAAAAAATCATATAAACATTACTACAATGCCAAAACTATTGATATAGTAGGCGAGCTTTACAAGGACGACGTTGAGTATTTCGGATACGAGTTTGAGTGAGGTTCGCGATGTTGATGGAGGCATTTGTACTTTTTACGATTATCCTGATTTCAATTTTGATATTATGGGAGTTTCTAAGTTAAAAATTATACACATATGAAGAACGTAATGGTAGCAAACCTTCGTAATAAGAATAATAAGAAACACGGAGAGGACAGAATTATAACGCTTATTAAAGCGCAGATACAAAATGCCCTACAATTTGGATGGGCGAATGAAGATATAATCTTACTTACAAATTTTGAATTTAGTTTTATGGGGGTTAATGCATTACCTATAAAGCTTAATGAGTTTTGCCTCACAGGCAGTAAAGTATTCGGCGTCAAGTGGTTAATGGATAACACTGAGTATAAAGGTCCATTCTGGGCTCACGACTTAGATGCATGGCAGAATGCGCATGTGCAATGTCCTGAATTTGAGGATGCTGCCTTTGCGCCTTACTCGCGGAGGAAGATAAATGGCGGCGTACAGTTTTGGAAAAGATCCGGACATGACATCCTAGATAAAGTAGTCTCTACTCTAATCGAAAATAAAGCTGCACGTGAGGAGCCGACTCTAGATAAACTTTGTTTAAACAATAAGCGTGTAACTATTCTAAACAGTAAGTGGAATGTAGGATGCTCCGGTTTTATCCCGCGCTATGAACGTGCGGATGAGTATCCTGTAAAAGTTTGTCATTTCCACCCAGACAATAGAATAGCCTGGCAGACGCATAGATTAGATCGTAATGCGCGTGGTATAGTTAGCGTATCCCCAGAACTAGAGTGGGTGGTTAGGCAGCATTACCCTAACCTACAGACTGAACTAGATAAGGAGGGTCAGGGGCGTTATTATGAGCATGTAAACAATCAAGCTAGTATTAAGTCCAAACATGTAGACGCTACGAAGGCTGAATTAGTAAAAATGCGTAATTCCCTGTCTTAGCGTGTTATATATACATGTTATGATACTAACTACGCTATTAATTATATTGATATTTGTTGGGTTAGTTTACCTCGATAATATTAATACTGGATAAACAAATGGATATAAATACGATGGACATCCTTCATGGATGCGTTGGAGCCTTGTTGCTTGCACCTTGGTTCATACTCTTAACAATTACGATGCGCGGACTTCTCACGAAAGGAGAAGATCTTTGCGCACCTTTAAAGGAACCCTGCGACTGACAGCAGGGATCCTTTATTAACTATCCAATAGAAGGAGATAAACTATGATGTACGATAAATGTATGAAGGCAGCTACACATTATATTTACAAATTAAGATATAGACGAAATGAGGGTTGGGGTGATGATGATTCGACCAATAAATTTTTTATACAAATGATTAATAAATTTTTTAATGCAAGGAACAACAAGATATGAAATTTCAGTGTGTGGATCAGAGTACTGTTATTAGCTTATTCGCACAGCTTGAGTTAATTCTAGATAAATTAGAACAGCTTCATGAGGGCTGGCACGAGACGCTGATAACAGACAAACATACAATTGAAGATTTAAATTTAAAAGATTCCGAACTGGAATTTTTATCTAAAGAGCTAAGTCTGGAAATAAATAAATCTGATTTATTTATAGACGTAGCAAAACGTTTAAAAGAAAAAGAAAAATCTAATAATGACAAAGAAGACAAAACTAAAGGGCAGTAAAAAAAATAAATCTGTACAAAATGCTAATAAGTTTTTTTTACAATTAAAAAAAATACTTGAAGATTTTGAAGTTGAGGATTTTGAACCATATTCAAATGGTTCGTTATGGGATGGTAGAATTGAAGTAACTTTCGTGGGTGATAAGAAAAAAGATGATGATGGTCAGGTTGACATGCCACCAGTTTCCTATCACTTCTCTACGCATAGAGAATGGGGCGATACTGCAGTCGAGGACCAGGGTTCCGACAAGGTAACATGTGCGGATTCTGGATCGCAAAAATCTAAATCCAGACCTACGACACACAAGATGACAATTCATCAAGTAATAAAAGAGCCGTTAATTAATGTAGTAAAACGCTCTAGCGCTTAGGTGGAATGATAGAAAAAATGACAGACGCTCAGAAAAAATCTTTTGAGCGTCTTAAAAATAGATGGGCTCGCGTTGACGATCCCGTATTGGAGATTGGCGGAAACGGCGCAATGATAGTGTGGGTATATTATAGTTCCGGCCACAAAATGTGTATAGGTATTGAGCCTGACGGCTACACACACAGTTAACAATTAAACGAAGGGGTAGAAACAATGTATGTTTGGGTATTACAACACAGTAATGGTAGTGTACACAGATTAGAGATACCAGAAGAGTATCAGACTGATAATGACCAAGTAGAGTCAATTTTAGAACTAATGTTTGATATTAATAATTGTGATTGGATGATTTCGGATAATCATGAATTATTTCAAGGGGAACTTAACGCACAATCTATGGAGTTAGTATAATGTCAAAGAAAAATAGAGAACACATGAACGCCTCTCAATTAGGGAAAAAGTATTCACATACCGGGAGCAAGCCATTGGTGAAGTCCCTTTATGACGATAATGTAATGGTGACCCAGAAGGTTAGAGCTGCTCAAAAGTCAAAACAGATAGAAAAGTAATATGAGTAAAAAGGTGATCAGTATAAATGCATATACGCAGGATGACGCATACACACTTGTAACTGCGTATAAGTTTAAATCATCCATACAAGAATTTGAAGAGTGGCTTAGGCAAGTAGAAAAAAATCCACCTATTATAAATTCTGGAACTGGAGATCAACCTCTATACGATTCATCTACGATTGAAAGAGTTAGGGAGATGTTTCATAACATGGTCTCTTGTTACGAAGAATTCTAAATTTATAGAAGAAAGGAAATGTTAAATGGCAGATTTTTGCGAGAAATGTACTAGTGAGTTATTTGGTGGTGAAATTGAAAATGATTTTAAAGGACTTATCACACAAAAGGAGATTGATGATGGTTACGTTGTGAGAGTACTTTGCGAAGGTTGTGGTACGGTTGAAGTGGATCCTGAAGGTGTAGTTTTAAAGGTTATTAAACCCGCTGAAAAACTACAGGATTATGATTATGATAAATTTACATCTGACTCGTCTGATGATCATCCGAAATATGCTGATGGTTTAAGTTGAGTTTACGGGGAACTGTAACATGTTACACTTAAAATTTATAAATCGTATTAATGTTGTATGGAATAATATTATATACAGGATACACGATATCTTAGCAAAGTGTGGACTTCACCGCATTACTGTATATCTACATGATGCTTTAATGTGGAGACTTCCTACAAAGTGGCAGGTTATAGATAATAAGCGATATAAAGAGTACTTACTAGAATGTGAGCTACGACAGATGCAGCATCAATGTAGGTACTATGCTAATATGGCATACACATATATGTGGGAGAATTATGACATTCGTAATGCTAATGAGAAAGACTCAGAGATCGTATATGCATCGGATAGTAGAAAGGAGACTATAGATGACTTGGATAAAGTGGGAGGATGAGTGTATTAATTTAAATGCCCTGTCTCACGTTAGCGGTCTTGTAGAGAGTATGGGCACAGGAAAGATGACTGTCGGCCGGAGAGGACCACCACGCTGGGAAATTAGATTAGCAGCAACCGGCGGTAGGTGTGTACTCGTGAAGAAGTTTGAAAGCAAGCGTAAAGCCGAAGAGGCATTGGATAAATTAGAGAATGCTTTACTAAAGTCTAACTATGATAATTATGTGTCTTGACAGTTAATACTAGACTATTTCTAATATTTAAATTATGCCAAGAAAGTATAAACAGTCTGAGCAGATTTTACGCGAGTTAAAGGAGAAAGCCCCTGATATCCCACGCGAAACTTGTTCTGTAATAGATAATGTAAAATTACTGTTGGAGGATCTTGAGGTTTACTTTGAGCGTGAGGAGGCTGAATGCTTTGGTAGCGCATCAGATTTAATGCGAAGTTATTTGGAGCATCTTCGTTTCTGTAATTCTAAACTTAGAGATTCTGGTAAATACTGGTATGACGTATCTTGTAGCCTACTAAAGGTAGAGCATAACTTATATGAGTAATATAAAAAGGCCCTTTGGTCTTTTTTAACTACGCCTAATGGTTAAATCTAATGTCCTATATGCGGCATGGTGTGCGGGCAGGCCTGATAGTGGGTATAATAAAAATACAGCTAGGCACTTTGGGTTTAGCCGCTACTGGACTTCACGTGGTTGCAATATAGATTGGCAGCATAAAGCTCACTCTAAACAACAATGGAGAAAATTATTTAATGAAAACAACTATAAACATGTATTACTGTTTAACGGCAACCATAGCTCTATGGATGTTGTTCGAAATTTAGCGCATGAACGCAATATTGGAATCACTGTTTTTGAAGGCGGCTTTTATGCTGCTAGAACTTTTGTGTTGGATCGTGTGGGTTATGGACCACATAGTACATTGTGTAACGATTCTTTTTCGTGGGTTGATGCTGCCCTGCTCGATGAGTTTCAAGTATTTAAAGAAGCGTATATTAAAAATTTAACTCCTAAATCTTCTGATTACATTATAGTTCCTTTGCAGGTAGAGCATGATCCGACATTAAAGTTATACTCTAATTGTGATGGTCGTTCCATTTCTACAATGCGGGAGTGGGTAGAGTTTATTGATACTAAGTTTGATGGACATAAAATTTTATATAAGTCACATCCATTACATAAAAATTCTTTTAAACTTTTTCGTGATTTAAGAAAATATACAAAGCATAAAATAACTGATCCCAGCACAGATACTAGTTATAGGTCGTTTATGAGTTTCTGTGGTGGTGCATATATGTGTCTAGGTATTCATAGTCATGCTATGGCGCAATCTATGATTTTAGATATTACTACGTACGCGCACGCTAAATGCCCTATGTGGCGAATACGCGATGGCGGTAAAGATAAAAAAAAGTTAAATCAATTTCTAGCTGCGTGTTATCATAATACTGTTCCAATTTTTGATTTGGAAAAGACAGAAGCATGGTACGCTAGAAATTATCCTAATACAGTATGAAAAATATAGCATTAATGACGGCACGAGCGGGAAGTCAGTCCGTGCCGAATAAAAATATACTTCCATGTACGGCTAAGCATGTACCCATGTTTCTATCAAATCTTGATGCTGCGTCTAAATGTGATCGTATACACCACACATACACATGCAGCGACATACCTCTAGTTAAAGCCTTCCAACCACAGTACGACTACACGTGCTTATTTAGACCACCACCCCTATGTGGCGCAGATATAGATCATTACTCTGTCATGCGGTATGGAGTAGACGCTATATTACATGAACACCCGGACGTAGATAATATTGTTTTATTACTAGGGAATAACTGTGGCTGTACTAGTGCGAACCTAGATCTGGCGATACGCGACTTGGAGGATAACATGGATTACGATTCAGTAATGTCCGTTGGTCTGTTTAATCAATTTAATCCGTATCGTGCTTTCACCTCCCCAGATCCATCTGGAGAGATGCAGCCATTTTTGCATGAGGATATGTTCCCTAAGAATGCTAACGATAAGAATGCCTGTGGCGATTTCTACTTTTTTAATGGTAGTTTCTGGGTTGTTAAGGTTGACGTGTTTTTAGCTAATGAAGGACATCCTCCGTACCCGTGGTTGGGTAATAAGATTAAAGGTTACATTTTAGACTCCCATGTTCAAGAAATTGATTCAACTTGGCAGTATAATCTGGTAACTGAATTTAGTAACCTACAGCAGTAAAGTGGCTTGACACTTTTATATGATTTCTTTTTCTTAACCAGCAGTATGTTACGCGTTAATGAGTTTCGTAAGTTCTTTATGCATGTCCTTCTGGACTATTGCGAAGATACCTGCACAACTCAGGATGAGGTGTATAATAAAATATTATATGCTGAAAAATTAGATACATTATTTGACATGTTTGTAGAGGAGGGGTTTATGGAGTGGAATCCTTCTACATTTCCATGTATAGGTAACAAGTCACTTGATGATGTAGATTTCCATAATCTAGAAGTTGATGATCCTTTGGGGTTAACTTGCGTAGAGCAGTTTTGGCGGAGTGTGTGCAAGCAGAAGGAAATAGAATTTGCGCAACTTATAGCTGTTATGTAATGAATAGTCGTTTAATACTAGCCAATGGTCCGACATTACGTACCATAAATTTGGCAGCGTTACGAAACTCTAATATTTCAGTTATAGGTATAAACAGAAGTTACATGCTCTACCCGGATAGCGATTGTTTATATCTGCAGGACCCAGTAGTAGTTTTGGAAATGTTTGATCTAGGTTATACAGATGGTAGGATTAAAGCGTTAAATATAATTACAAGTAAGTATTTTCTTGGTAGGTTAAATATAGAACTACACAGAAATAAAGTAACCCGCGCTGAGATAGATAGAATTAGGGATTTAATAAAAAATGAAGTAATTGAAGTGGACAGTAATAAGGCGTTTGGCCTTTCGAGTCCATATACCCTGCCCATGGCTATAAATAATAATTTAAGTAGAACCAGAGATGCTGGGTGTGAATCAGAGATCAAATTTTATTTAGCTGGATGTGACTTAGTTAATAATCCAACTAATAATCATTTCTGGCAGCACACACATCATGCTCAAACTAGGCAAAAGCCGTCAGGTGGTAGTAATAAAAGACAATTATTTGTACAGTTCATCGTAATGCGTAGGTTAAGACACTACAGAAGCAAGTGTGGTTTTAAAGTCATATCTTGCTCTGAAACATCTAAATTAAATGTAATGTACCCCTATGAACCTCTTAGTCAGGTATTAGGTAGGCACGGCGCACAAGGTAACAACACTAACAACTATAAACTATAATTAAAATGGAAGACGTAAGAGAAATTTATAAAAATAAAGTATTGCAGGGCTTATACGGAGAATTTCAAGCGGAAAGGGATCTAGCCATGGCGGAGATGACAAGGAACTTAGAGTATCCAGAAACCTCTAATATCGATAGTCTACGTTCAAGCTTGAAGAAACTTGCTGAACTTAGCGTGCTTTGTCAGCAAACTGAATTTATGTTTGCTCCAGCCGCACAAGCAGGTCTTGAAAAAGAACCCTGCAAGAAATCCTGTGAGAAGGATGAATCTACAGAAGATTTGCCAGTATAGGGTCTACATGAATGATATCTGGGAATTTCTTCCAGTGATACTGCAGGTATTTTTTATCGGCTAATATATTGTGCGTTTTTAACCGCCCCACTGCGTGCACTTGTTGATTCACATTTTTGTTATAAAATGGAGCCCAATGTTTAGTGGAGTTGTAGAAGTTTATACCTGTAATATATATATTTCCAACTGAGGACTCCATTAGGTCTGAGAGTATGAAGGTACTCATTGTTGGTTCATAGAAGTTTGTATATTTCTTTTTCCAGTTAAATTCTTTTACTTTATTTTTCCGCCAAAATCTAGCGTGACGTATCCATTTGTATGATGTTCCTACAAATTTCGTATTACACTTATAACGAATAGCAAGCTTGTCTAGTGTAGCTGCAGCCTTTTTTCCCTTTATTACGACAAATTTTACTTTATTTTTTTCTAGTTGCTTAAAGAAAGAAATTCCTTTTCTATCCTTAAACACTTCATTTACCACATAGAAATTATTTATATACAGAATGTCTGTTTTAGAGCCATAGTCGTTGTGATATGAGTCAGGAAGAAGAAAACTACTATTTGTACGTACAGTTATGTCGAAATTGTCTAATAACTGACCTGAGCCAGATCCAACTAAGTCAGGTGACGGTCCAACTACACACACATTCTTATTTCGTAAGTACGCAAGAAACTGCCCGGCATTTGCACCCAATGGCCATGGTTGAATCTCTTTCTTTATTTGCATGATTCTATTATAATGCATAAACGTATTTTTGGATTGTCCGGAGTAGCCAGAAGCGGCAAAGATACATTCGGACTACACTTATCTTCTATATTAAACTCTGACTACAGACAACAAAGTAAATTTGTGTCGTTTGCGCAAGCTCTTAAACAGGACATTGATTTATTCCTTAAGGATAAATTAGGTATCTCTGCTTTCACACAAGATGATACAGAAAAAAAATTAATAAGACCTATGCTCGTAGCTTATGGTATGACGATGCGTATGCGTGATCCTAATTATTGGATTAAGAAGGTAGATACAAAAATAAAGAAAATTTTAAATGAAGATTATTCTGTGATAATTACAGATGTTCGTTTTCCCAATGAGATTAACTTTGTAAATACTTTTACTAAGTCTACGACTTTACATATCTCGCGCAAACTACCTAGCGGTAAAATTCTTTTGCCTCCTAATAAGGAAGAGGCCGAAAATGATCCACTTTGTAAATCCTCTTGTGACGTATCTATATGTTGGCCTACATTTAGTGAGGATCATGAAGCTGGGTACACATATACTAAGAACGTATTTAAGACTTTCCTTACCGACTAGCATGTAGTATCTTATGTATGTGAAAGATGTAGATTTGCTGAGTGAGTTACTTGGATTACCCTTATACATGGTTTTTAAGGAGGAGGGAGGGCTTAGTGACGTGTGCGTGGCTGAATTAGCAAATGCAGTAGCGCTCCCTGTGGGTTATTCATTTTCTAGCGAGTATAGGGTGCCACAAGCAGGAGATTACTTTTTAGACTTAGAGCTTCTTACGTACGAACAACGTCTCGTGGTTTACAAATCAAAAACCGAAGGTAGTAATAAAAGAATTATTATGAAGCATGCTGCAAATTCTTTTGATGATAGCAACTACGCCTACAAGAAAGTTAATTTTAATTTAGATACCTGCGTGCAAAAAGATAGTAGCCAAGCTAAACTTGGACCTAGTACGGTTCTACTGACCAGCCCGTACGTAGACGCTACCGGACATGTGTCTGTCGTGGACGCTAAGAGACTTTTAATTGTACATATAGAAGAATTACGTAATATGCCTAAAGGCAAACATTCCACCAATAGGTTAAATCTATTTTTTAATTTATCAAGTGATGATAGGCGATTTATAGATCGTTTGAGAGATGATATATCAGGTTTAGACTAAATATAGTATAGTGAAATAACATCCATGTGGGTGTTATATATAATTGTATTTAGTTATATTGCTTCTTTTTACCTCGCACAGTAGCGAGGTTTTTTTATTTAACACAAACAGGAAATTTTATCTATGCTATTTTTTAAGCAAGTTTTTTTAAGATCAAATTGTGCATTAATGCTGCCGCAAGACGCACAAATACGAAAAGTTGTAACTGAGAATTTTTATCGTAAAGGTAGGCGTCAAGACGTACCTGCAGTTGTATATAGTTGGGGGGATGCAGGCGGGATGGTTTCGCAACGGCATCAGACGCAAACACTTAACAATTCCCCACTTCGTAGAATACGTATGTTTATAGTTCCACACAGCGCTTATGACGGTACTGCGTTTGTTACGTACGCTGCTCAGTCCTCAATACATCATACAATTTATAAATTAAATCCAATTCAGTTAGGTTCTACTGTGTATGACTCATTCGTAGAAGAGGATACACCTGTTACGAGCACTGAGGCCAGACAACCTGCTGCAGCTGATAATCGTGTTCCGCTGCTGTCTGGTATAAATGAAAACGATTTAATAAGGAGAATAGGGTAATATGAGTATACATGAAACAATTCATAATAAAAATTTAATAACTACAGACTCGTCTAAGTATATTAATAGTTTATTTAATCTTTCAGAAATAAGAAAGCGGTCTAATTTTAAAGACAGTGATAGGTATTTAAGAATATATAAGCCACATGCATCTAAAACTTGGGATGATTTTTCTGCAGAACAATATCAAAAGGGTAAGTCTCCTAATAATTGGTGTCCTTTTTTTCGTTTTGATTCTACAAAGCTTATAAAGTCTATATTTGGTACTGTAGATCTAGACTTACAGAACATGTTTAATTCCTATAATGTAGCTAATACTGGTCATTACGGTGTTCGTGTATATGAGAATAGTTTTGGTAAAATAGTGTCACATCGTGACGATTATTGCTATAACTCAAATCGTGCCACTACCTTCAGGCAGTTCATACGAGATTTTACTCGAGACGCTTTTGCTAATACTCCTCATATTGAAGTACTTATTCCAGAGATAAATAACTGTAAAATTGATTTTTTTAATATAGTCTCAAGTGGTAGTACAAGAGCTAGTAAGCATTTATCGGATTTGTTATCGTTACTTAGAATTAATAATAAGAAGCTAGCAGATCTATTTCGTACTTCGGATATAAATCAACCGCAAAAAGATCTTCCTGCAGCTTTATTCTTTGAGCTAAATGGAACTGAACCTAGGTACGCGTATTCTGCAGCAGGATCGAGGGCTGCAAGTATACCACACCAAGATCCTTTGCGTTCGAAGGATGGCATATACATGGCTCTAAACTTAGGCAGCAATCAGGATGATTTTCAAGCCCGCGACTTTATACATCCTACTACTGAATTAGCAGACACTGGTATATTTGGTCAATTGGATTACATGAGGCAGCAGGATGTAAAATACACAAACGTGTTAATTTTAAGAATGCCTAGAGGACTCATTAGTGCTCCAAGGGGTGGATATCGTAATGAATGTAGGGGCGGTTGTGATGACTTTGATACTAGTTGCTCCTATACGCCAGACTTAGAAACCCACGTTAAGAGACAGTTTCAGGTTTCAGGGCGGACATATACCAGGCAGCATAATAGTAATAATAGCAGAGCTCCTACATTTTCCGTCGCACCATTAGTGCATATTGTGTATCCGGAAAATATGACTGGCGACTTTTCATTACCCGGGGACACAGACGTGCAGCCGTGCCACTGGTCTGGAGCTCCAAGTAATAAACAAGAGTGGATGTTTGATCTTGATTATGACGCCATGCAGGTTGATAACTCACACGAAGCAGCGAAATTTAGATCTACTCCGTTTTTTAACACAGATGGGTGGGGCAGTAAGGTTATAGATTACCTAGAGGCAAAAGATCCTATTATAAACTCCGCTCAAACGGTAAATGCTCCTCCTCGCACAGTTAAACACCAGTCTAATGTTAGCGACAAGGTTGAGAACAATGCAGCTTCGCACTTCCATGGTGGTAGCATGCCAGCATCAACACCTTGTGGTTCTTTTGATGATATGCATCACAAACCATTATTCGCATGGATTACACACAATACTATCTATGAGGATGGTAAGCATTCTGCCATAGAAGACGCAGGTGAAACTCCTTGGCTTTCTGTGGGATCTCCCATTACGAGGCCAGTTCCTAATGAAAGTTTGGTTGGCAGTTTGGTGGGAAAAAGACCATCTCATTGTTCGCCTCAAAGTCAAAGTACTCCAGCGTGGGAGTTTTTATGTAGTTCAACGGGATTAAATCCCGAATTAATGTATACAAAGAATATTAAAAAATCTCTTTTAGATTATGAGGTTACTACAGACGAGGCAGAACGTGGTAAAGGTAAAATATATATTGATCATGATGATATAGCATATTGTCCAATATCAGGCTCCGCATTAGTTTGCGACACCTTCTTACCGGGCGCACGAACTAGCTACTACTCTAAAGTCTGTCTTAAATTATCTTCTTAATTAAATGAGGCGAGTATGTATCAATACTCGCCTCATTTTTTCTTGGTAAATTATGGTAATTTAAGTTATGTTATAACTAGTAATCCATGAAAATCCTATTGTTACTATAATGAGTGAATTGTCGCCTGTAAGTTATAAATATAAATTTCAATTTACATGCGAAAGGACACCAGGTATACTATCTTCTAGGATTCATCATAGATTTTACACGTGCCAACACGTGGACACCGCAGTCATACAATTTAAAGCTGGGTGTGAGCATAAAGGCACGCAACCTGAGAACATACAAGTATTTAGGTATAACCCAAAGTTACGGTTTGAAAAACCTTGGGAGCATTTAAAGAATGTTGTATTAGAGAAATACTAATATTTTCAACTGAGAGCAGAATTATCTAGCCGCCTAGCGGCTTCTGTTCTAGTATTAAGATCAATTGAATTAATAGCGCATTATGCGCCACTATAGGAGTACCCGTAAAACTATGTCTAAACTAATTTCGTATAAATTTGGTAATAAAGAGTTTAAATTGAATAAAGAAAAAGCTGAAGCTATACAAGAGGCTAAGCGTGTGATAAATGGTCGAGATGTTGCGACTTTTAATTTCCTGCCCTTAAAATATCCTTGGGCGTATGATTTGTATAAGAAGATGGCGGCTAATCATTGGGAGCCAGAAGATATTCCTATGGGAAAAGATGTGGAGCAGTGGAAACATGGTTCTTCAATTACAGATCAGGACCGGTGGATTATTAAAATGGCCTTAGGTTTCTTCAGTGCCGCAGAGGGTATGGTGGGTGATAATCTATTGCATGGCGTTCGCCGTGCCGTAACTAGCCCAGAATTAAAATTAGTTTTAGGTCGGCACGCACATGAGGAAAATGTTCATGGCGATAGTTTACTTTATATGATCTCATCTTTAGGTGTTGATCCATATGAGTGTCAGGCAATGTTCGAGGATATACCTTCTATTGTGACAAAGATTGATTGGCTTCGAGGTATAACTAACGAGTTACGCGAGAATATGGATTTTGTGTCCACAGACAACAAGCGCATCTTAGCTAAGAATATTTTTGTTTACGGTCAGGCGTTTGAGGGGTGTCAATTTTACGCGCTATTTGGCATGGTGTTAAACTTAGAACGTCAGGGTAAGTTTCCAGGCATAGGTCAAATGTTTCGTTACACCCTTAGAGATGAGTCTAACCACATAGAACTCCTGCGGTTGTTATTTAATGAATTGTGCGAGGAGAACCCTGATATTCAATCTGACGCATTCAATGCTGAGCTTCGCACACACATGTTAGATGCGGTTAATTTAGAAGATGCTTTTATAGATGATTGCCTTTCCGCTCAAGGTCTTGGACTTATGGCGGATGACTATAAGGAGTACACTCGTTATTGCGCGGATCGCCGTCTTGAAGGCGTCGGCTTACCTAAATTATTTAATGCCTCTAATAAACTGACTTGGTTGTCTGAATCTATGGACATAAAGAAAGAAGCTAACTTCTTTGAGACTCGTGTTGTTGAGTATCAAAAGTCAGGAGCGCTCTCCGGATTTTCGGACGATGATTTATAGCACGAGGAGGTGAGGTAAGGCCTTACGTTGGTTCGATTCCAACACGCCTCCATCTTTTTTTAAAAAAAATATCTCGTTGCCTGTCAGCTACTTATAATAGTTTTTTGCTGAATTGTTTCTCAAATCCCTTGACAGTTGTTTGTGATTTATCCTACAAGATTGGAATCACAATAACAACAGTACAAATATGGAAGAAACAACAATACGGCTTATCCGCCGCAACGGAACAATCGTGCCTTGGAATGAGGAAAAAGTATTATATGCGATCTCTAAGGCTTTTGATGAATTAATGATAGAACGCGAGGATGGATGTGAATTCATCATAGCTCGCGATGTTACTGATAAGATACATTCAAATGGTAATCCTGTAATCCATGTAGAGGAGGTTCAGGATATAGTACAGTCGGAGTTGATGCGTCATGGTTATTATAAAGTAGCAGAGGCCTACATACTATATAGGGCTAAGCGCAACCAAGAGCGTAGTAATAGAAAAGAGGATATCCCACTCCCTACAGTATATCCGGTTTTGGTTAAACAAACGTTAAACTTGATAGCAGCTGGTAATGGTCCGATCTATGAGTGGTCTGGCGAGGATTTAAGAGCTCGTATCGAGTACGCTATTCTCGACCTAGAGTTATGTTATAGCGCCATCGAGATTGAGGGTATATTAATTGCGTCCTTATATAATGGTATATCTGAGTCCGATCTTCAACGCACAGTTATGTTGAACGCTAGGACTCTCATAGAAAAGGATGCCGATTTCTCTAGGTTTGTCGGACGCTTGTTCATGACCTACGTGTACGAGGAAGTTTTGGGGTGGGATATATTGAAAGATGGTGTTTCGCAATTAAAGAAGTTCCATCAAAAGGCATTTATTACATATCTCGAGCGTGCTGTGGAAATTGGTAGGCTGGATTCCGCCTTACTAGATAAATATAATATTAAGAAGCTGGCATTAGCGTTAGACCCACATGCGGATATGGAATTTGATTATCAGGGAATGCAGACTCTATATGATCGATATCTCATAACAGACAAGGTAAGTAAAACACACATACGATTAGAGACGCCGCAATTTTTTTGGATGCGAGTAGCCATGGGTATACATTTAAATCATGGCGCTAGTGTGGATAAGGTAATTAAACTATATAAGTTATATAAGGATCGTCGCTTCTGTTCGTCCACTCCAACCCTATTTAATTCGGGAACTCCACGCCCACAAATGTCCTCTTGTTACCTATATTGGGTAGATGATTCCATAGAGGGAATTATGCAAACTGGAATCGCTGATAATGCTTACCTATCCAAGTGGGCTGGCGGATTAGGTGGAAGCTGGACATCCGTACGAGGAACTGGCGCTCATATCGATGGAACTAATGGCGAAAGCCAAGGTGTCATTCCTTTTCTCAAAATGCATAATGATCTTTTGATCGCAGTAAACCAAGGCGGAAAACGCAAAGGAGCAGGATGTGCATACTTGGAAACGTGGCACAGCGATATAGAGGACTTCCTAGATCTCAGAAAGAATACCGGAGATGACAGGCGTAGAACGCACGACATGAATACGGCTAACTGGATACCAGACTTATTTATGAAACGAGTGGAAGCCAGGCAAGATTGGACATTGTTTAGGAGCAGCGACGTTTCCGACTTACATCATATATATGGGTCGAAGTTTGAAAAGAAGTACGAGCAGTATGAGAAGGATGCCAAGGCAGGTAAGATATATGGAAAAACTATTCCTGCTATAGATCTCTGGAAGAAGATGTTGATGGCTTTGTTTGAGACTGGTCATCCTTGGATAACTTTTAAAGATCCTTGTAATATAAGAAGTCCTCAGGATCATACGGGTGTTATTCATAGCTCCAATCTTTGTACTGAGATTACTTTAAATACGAGTAAAGATGAAACGGCTGTATGTAATTTGGGTAGTATTGTCCTTGAGAATCACCTAACACCATCCGGAAACTTGGATAGGCGTATGTTACGCCAAACTATATCAGTCGCAGTGGAAGCTTTAGATAATGTTATAGATACTAATTTTTACCCAACTACGACGGCTGAGACTTCTAATCAACGACATAGGCCTATTGGGTTAGGTGTGATGGGTTTGCAAAACGCCTTATATAAGAAAGGCATATCGTTTGAATCTAAAGAGGCCGTACAGTTTAATAAAAGTATGATGGAGACCATAGCCTATTATGCAATAGAGGCTTCTAGTGAACTTGCAGAGAATCGCGGTGTTTACGCGACCTATAAAGGCTCAAAGTGGGATAGGGGTATTATGCCTCAGGACAGTGTTGCATTACTCGAAGCAGAACGTGGTAAGAAATTAGGATTCGAGGAAGATAACTATACTGAGGAATTATTGGATTGGGCGCCCTTACGCAAACGGGTGGAAGAGCACGGAGTGCGTAATAGCAACCTCATGGCGATTGCGCCCACTGCTACGATAAGTTTAATAATGAATACCACTCCCAGCATAGAGCCTGTATATAAGAATCTTTTCGCTAAATCTAATTTATCAGGAGATTTTACAGTTTTGAATCCATACTTAGTACGAGATTTGAAAGCTATAGGTAAGTGGAATGAGCGTACGTTGGATGATTTAAAATATTTTAATGGGGACTTAACAGAATTAACGTATATCCCTAATGAGTTAAAGGTGCGTTATAAGACAGCCTTTGATGTAGACCCAGAGAGTGTCCTTAAAGCCGCTGCAATGCGTCAGGTGTGGGTAGACCAAGCTCAGTCCATAAATCTATGGTTAAAGGAGCCTTCTGCCCCAGCTATGTCTAAGATGTATAGAAGGGCTTGGGACCTTGGCTTAAAGACGACTTATTATTTAAGGGCGCAGCAAGCATCTGATATTGAAAAGTCTACTGTATCACGTAGGTTTGAAGAACCTAAAGCCTGTAGTATAGAGAATCCAGATTGTGAGGCTTGTCAGTAATACTGAATAGTTGTATTTTATAAAATAAAAATGAAAATGAAAGGACGCCCTACGGGCGTCCTTTTTGTTTACAATAAAAAAAGGAAAAAATTATGTCTCAATTAGATTTATTTAGTGGCGCATCAGATAGTGTAGGTGAGGTGAATTATGCTGATTCAATCAGGCAGTTAAATTCTAGTAAATCTCAAGTCGCAAAACTACAGAAGTATATTCTAGTGTCGTTATTTCACTATATTAAATTCCCGCCTGATCGTATACGCCTAAACGTTGGGTCAGCGTGGGAATCTGATGAAACGCACATTAGACATGTATCCCTATGTGGTATGAACGACGAAGAGGTTACTTTTCGCTGTGAAGCCCCACCACCTTGGTTGCCTTTTAAACCAGGGTTAATTGACACAAATATGAGAGCGTACGCCAGCAAGTGTCTAGCGAAGTTTGCAAGTCCCTCCGAAATGGAAACCTATAAGCGTCAATTAAGGGATAGACATTTCTATTACTGGGGCGCGGAAGATGCAAGTGAAGCATTGGAGTACTTTCTTGATCAGGTATTACGTTACTTTTTTGGGCATCCCACAGACCAAATGGATCTTTCAGAGAATACTGACTTACCTGATGATCAGCAGGACCAAACTCCGTATCAAGTAGCAGCACGCAAGTTAGGAGCATACTGGGGTAATATTAATGTAGAAGGATTTTTATATAGCATAATAGATGGTACAGCAGAATCGTCCAATGACTCTGGGGAGTATTCTATAATGGTAGACGATACAGGAATATGTGTTGGGCGTCGTGGTGAGTGCTATGTTGAGCCATCTCGACTAATGAACGGACTGGGCGAGATAAACGAGAACGTTAGTTGGGGTACTTGGTAATGTCCCATCCTTATCATCACGCATTAAGTAGTGTTAAAAAGTATGGCGGAGTTGCAGACGATTATTTACATATTCATGAGTGGTTTGACGAAAGTAAGAAATATATTGCCGATGTTAGGCATCGCGCTTTAAGACATCATACTCTTGGTATTTTCGAGTGTCAGCAGCAGTTTGGCGTCACGCTTACAAACTCTGATGGCAAAGTCATCCCAGTGAGATTCATAGGAGAGCAGCACGTCTTTGAGGATTTAAATTGTATACCTACATTGCAGGATTGGCTTTGCGAAATGCCTAAAAAATCCTGGATGAATAGAACCCATAAACTATCAGAAGGAGTTAAACATGAAACAGATATACGTACAAATAACAATGTGGAAGGGTCTTGTAGATAAGGTGCAGGCTTACGAAGAGGAGCCCCAGGTATCAGACACGTCGGATGAGCATTGGGATAATGGAGTTAAAACCTATAATGTAACAGTTGAGCCACGTCTTGGTAGTGACGAAGATGACTCAGAATTATTAATTCAAAAGGAATACAGTCCTACGCGATTGCCTTTTTATAGAGGCCGTGGGACGGGTAAACATATATCAAGAGAAGAAAATAAATGAGCTTATATCTATCAAAAATTGGTTATAATACACCTAGTGACTATTTGGATTATGACACATGTATGAGTATCTGGAACCAAAGAGGTTGGGAGCAGAAGAATCGTCGAGATCTAACTACAAATCCAACTGGCCGTATGTTGTATAGGAGGGTTAAGAGTGATTTAGAGATTAGATACGATTCTGTTCGAGATTGTTTTAATGTGTGCTATGTAAGTTATCGAACCACACGCGTACTGCTTGTAATTACTAAAACTGCGTGGCAAATAACTGGAATCGCTGCTGAGTCTAATTTATGGCAGTTTCAATCTATGCTAACGCGCCTACAAGAGATACTACCGTATAAAGGAAGAATACATCATAAGTTCAATCTAACGGATGGTTGTAGACATGTGACGTTACCCAACCGTCCTATTATTAAACATGATCTTACTAACGGGAAAGCACCCCAGCAGGACAGATACGATATTAAAAATTGGGCTCCAAATAATGGGGATGATAATCAAATACTTACCATGACTAAAACAAGTTGCATACAGGATAAGGTTGTAGATCTTACAGGACATTTGTATCTGATTAAACGACAAAAAAATGTTCCTATGTTTATAGAGCAAGGGACCCGTTCGGCTCGATGTATAGATAGTGTATATAATTCTCGACCGCCATTTAACGCTCGTAAGGTAACACGAACACATAGGGCGCATATAGTAATGAGCGACATAGCTAAAAAATATGCAGCACATTATGTGTATAATTTATTGTCCAGCCCTACGTACATGAGGCATGTAAGTACTTATATAGATACTATTCCACGTAATTCACTCGAAGTTTCCAAGTTGCAAGGCATGGGATCAAATCCTATTGAATCTGGGAAACCTCATTTTAGTTCTCAAGATAGCCAATATGCTATCAGCTTAACTAGCATATCCGATTGGAAGTATCCTCGCCAAAAGCCTGGTCCGAATAAAGACCTACCTACCTGCGATTGTCCGGTTATCAGTTCTTACATGATACCACATATAGCAAGTGGTTATAATGGTGAGCATCACTCAGGCAGGCATATGGGATTATTTTCCATGCTTCACATGTTAAGGCTGGGTATCGACACACCGCGTAGCTCCAGCGATGCGGAAGGAAAGATTCCACTAGATAATATTAACTCTCATTTAGCGCGTGCCATAGTTGGTCAGAATAAAATTAATACAATCACAGCGCAATTCCTAACATATCACTCGCAGTATAATAATAGTATGCACCATCATTATCAAAGCCATGAGCACAACGTTACGCCTGTAGGTGACGCTGTTCAAGGACCTTTGAATTCATTTTTTGATCATATGATGCAGGTGTGCATAAACAAAGATAGCAGTTTGTATGACGATGACTATAAACATCTAGCCATGCCTTCAAGTCTTCTAATAAACGCAATTCTCTACAAAGCTGGCTCTAATATCGAGCATAAGGATTATTTATTAAATTATTATTTTGGAGAAGACGCCTTATCTGCAATTCGAGGTCTTACAGGTACCTTTAAGCATAAAGTTATGGAGCATATATTAGATCCTCGTGATATGTTAGATGATTGGATTGGATTGGTTTCAGGTAAATCTATCTTACACTATATGGACAGTGCGACAACGACTCGTGAAGAAATATCCATACTAGGTGGTTGTGGGTACAAGGCAGTCGTAAATATATGTGACTATGCTGATGTTATACCTATTATAGAGTCGGATACAAATATTCCTAAGATAGATAATTATGGTTCATTATATGGCAAAAAGTTACTACGAGCAGTAATGGCTTTTACATCACCAGTATTTACCTCTAGATGGTCGAATCATTTAGTTAAGTTTTTTAGCACTAAACCACATGATTTAACTGATGTGCTTTATAATTATATTAAAGGTATGGTCGATATGGGTTGCATAAGAAGGAGTGAGCATAAGATCCTGACATCCGGCGTAACCTGCGTCTCTAATGACCCTGACGTTCTACAAGGCGAGTTGCATGATGCCAATATAGTAAATGCGACAATACCCAACCAACCAGCATTCTCTCCAGCGGGGTCCGAAGCCACTCCTACACCCGTTAATTCATTTAGTGAGTATAATTTATATGATGCACTATCTTAAAGTCTTTGACTAACGTATTTAGTTGATATAAAAAAGAAAAACCGATATTTATATATATTGGTTTTTTTTAAATATTAATGAGCGCTACACCTAAACCTAAAGAAATATTACCTGAGGGGGTAAACCTTAGAGACCCAGAAGATTTTACTACATTACGGACGTCTACTTTTGCTTCAGCTAAAGATGCTATGCAGTCTAAGTTCCCACATACCTATGGCGGTGTGCGTATGGAGGTTGAAAATTTGGATTACGAGAATCCCAAGGATTACACATTAAAAGAACAAAAAGACGCTTTATTAAAAAATAGATATCTTTCCTGGAGATTACGTGGCGACGTAAGGCTATATGACGAGAAGAGTGATGAGCTTCTAGATAATAAACGTGTGACGTTGATGAGGGTACCTTACATCACAGATCGTGGTACATCTATACATAACGGAAATGAGTACGTAACTTTAACGCAGGCCAGACTCTTACCCGGTGTATATACTCGTAAGAGAACCACAGGTGAGATTGAGTCACATTTTAATCCGCGTAGGAGTACGGGCAGAGCCTTTCGAATTCGTTTAGAACCAGAAAGCCAGCTTTATAAGTTAGCCGTAGGTCAGGCGAATCTCAGGTTGTACAGCCTCTTACATGATCTAGGTGTTTCTGATGATGAGTTGGAAAGCAGGTGGGGGCGTGAAATACTTGAGGCTAATCGCAAGGCCTATGATTCAAAAGTATTTGATAAAGCTTATGCGCGATTTTCTCCTAAAGGAGATCCTATGGCCACAAGAGAGGAGAAAGCAAAGGCTATAAAAGAAGCATTGGGTATGACTAAATTTGATTCAGCAGTAACGCGTCAGACACTTCCAAATTTAGGTAATCGAAAAATAGCTGCTACTTGGATGGCTAAGGCCGCAATGATGCAGCCTATACAAATGCCTAATCCAAATCCAGACGTATATTCCGGCTTAGGCGCAGCTAACCCTGAATTAGCCAATCAACCTATAGCTAATACTCAAGAAGAGTACATTAAGTTTGAGGAGCAGAAGCAGAAGGAAAAGCAGAAGCAGGAAGAGAAGCATATGAAAGCTCGTATGCAAATAGACGCTCTTCGTGGTAAGATGCCGCCACCTGGACCTGATAGGGATGCTGTGGAGAAAGAGCTAGTATCTGGGCAGTTGGCAATTCGTAAAGCTAAGCAACAGGCTCAGACTAAAAGAATTGGTCAGTCTGTAAAGATTGATACTCAGGAGAAGGCTCGCAATATCAAGGAAGAAGGTGAAGCAGAGGTTAAGCAAATACAAGATCAAGTGGACATGCAGAATCAAGAGCGTGATTATCACAAGACACGCGAAGATGAGCATGTAAATCATGAGAAGCAGAAGCAGACCCTTATGCAGCAGCAACAGCTCAAGCAGGAAGCTGAGCAAAGAAAGATGCAGATGCAGCAGGAACTTGAAACTTTGAAGATGCAGGGAGATCCTACATACGGCATGCAACAAGAGGGTATGCAACAAGAGGGAATGCAGCAGGAGATGGATCCGATGCAAGCAGCAAAGTTTGCATCTATGATTCCGGCCATGCGTGAGGCTAAAGAATATTCAGACAAAGGTCAGTATCCTCCCAAGCATAATATAATGCGTAAGCTTGTTGAGGAAAGTCCTAGTGCCTTTAGATATACAGAAGAAGAAGGCACTACTCCTGGCATGCGTGGGATAGAGCATACAGAGTCTGGGTTTAGGATGCATTTACCTAGGGATTTATTTGGTGGTATTGCTAATGGAGGTCCTAATGGGATCAGAGCTATTCAGCGGTCTTTCAGCGGTCCAAGGCCAACTACGGAAGATAATCGAAAAGCATTTGATGCAAAATATGGTCCTGGCGCATATGATAAAATACAACCTCGTGTAGGCGTCTCCTCTGATCCCAAGCATCCAGGCTATGATCCTAAGTTCAAACCAGACTGGGATTCCGTAAAGAAGGATACGGTCATGTACAAGGAAAGCGCACGTAAAAACGTACGTGTTATCGAGAACGGTCAGATGATCGACGTCGACAAGCTTTACAAGATGACTGAGGGTAGAGAATATGCCGATGTGCCTTTAGATACAGTAGCTGGGTATGGTACTCGTAGTAAGCGAGACAGGTATGGTCCCATGCGTTATGAGGATGCCGATCCAAATAAACCTGGCCTTATTGATGCACGTGGCTTTATTATAGATGGCAAGCATAGGTATTTTAAGAATAAGGATATGGGTAATAAATCACAGAAGTTTTTCACCGTTAGTGACGATGAGATAGGTAAGTCATATATAGACGGATCACATCCTGATTATGAAGCTTCCAAAAAAATTAAATTTTAGTATAGTATACGTATGAGTGGTTTACTTGAATTAACCAGTTATCTAGGTTCGCTAAAAAAAATGGCGAGTGGTAGTATAGCAGACACTACAGGTAAGCCTTTCCTTAACAGTCAGGAGTGGGAAGATTACGAGACCCTTCGACAGAACGATCCGGAAGCTGCTCAGTCGTTAGCACTTGATGGTAATCCCGCCGGTGGGTCAACGCCCTTTAGCTTAAGGCTCAAGAAGGAAGATGAATCTAAATACGAGAGACTTCCAGGTGGCGCTTATCACACACCTCTATATCCTAACTTCCGCAAAGAGCCCGGCCAAGGCGGCAAAGGACGGGGGATGGGTATCGACTCCACTAGGCGTAACCCATGGGCCGGCGGGATGACTGAGAATTTTAACAAATTCTATAACAGCCAAGATAATAAAATTCGTCCTTTTCAGTTTCTAGATCAAGGTGGGCACGACAATAAGTATTCTGTCTTGCAGAGCCCTCCCGCCTCAGGTGGACTTAATATCATGCGTACTAACTCCATCACCTCAGGTAGGTATGGTAATATTACTGACTCACCACCACCTAGGTATAGTGAACTTGCGTCCCCTACTGCAGGCTTCACGCAGTTCAACCCAGATAAAAATAATTTGAGTAGATCTGATCAGGCTAAATTAAATCGACAGTACATGTATTACACGGGTGATGACCCTAAAGGTGTTCGTAATGCGGATACCACATCTGCAATTAGAAAGAAATATGATGATTCAGGAAAGCTAATTAGTGCGCGGATGACAGACCCCGTGACTAATTTTCATCAAGACTATCAACGAAATTCAAATCTTCTTGCGAAGTACAGGAATCAAACAGTGACATCTACTGGTGTTGGATCCGCACCACCTTCTACGCAACCTCCTACGCAGTCTCCTACGCAGTCTCCTCAACCTCCATCGCCTCCTCCACCGCTTCCTTCTGGACCTCCATCGCCTCCTCCTCCACGTCCTGCACCGCCACCGCTTCCTCCTGGACCTCCACCGCCTCCACGTCCGTAATGACTTTAGCATGTAAGTTACGAGATAGTATTTACTCTACATTTGAGGAAGAATTGGAGTCGTTGAATTGGCGTGGGCTAATAGAAAAAAAAGCTGCTACAACTTTTGATGTTACTCCTGATGATACTGATGCAGGTTTAGATACTATACTTTCGGCCACAGAAAAAATACTGGCTGTTAATAGGGGGTTAACTCAACCTGACGAACGAGACTCTTTAAAATTTCGTAAATTATTCCCGTTAGATAATCTGCTGTCCGAACGTATCTATTTAGATGCAGATAAATTATTTCTTAAGTCTATGCGACGTATAATACGGCAGCGCAACCTTAAGTCGTTAGGCGTTAATCAGTTTGATAAATACTCAGAAGGTTTAATAATAGGTAATCCTCTATCCATGCCTTTAGAGGAGATAAACCCGCTACACTTAATAGAGCAATCAAGACGTGTAACACAAATGGGTCCGGGTGGTCTAGGGGAAGATTCTATAACTGAGGAGGCTCAAAATTTACATCCGTCTGAGTTTGGATTTCTATCAGCATTAGAGGGTCCTGAGTCTGAGAGGATTGGTGTAGATACACGATTAGCGTATGGCACAAAGATAGGTGATAATGGTTTAATCTATCAGAAGTTTAAAAATAAAAGGACAGGGCAGCAAGAGTGGTTAAGTCCTCATGACTTATCTGGAAAAATTGTAGGCCTGCCTCAATGAGTTTAAGCTTGGGTTATCAGTAATTTCTGGTAATCTGTATAAATGAGGTTTTTTACGCTACTAGTAGGCGCCACAGCACTTGGTATAGCAGGATGTGCAGCCTATTTTTCAGTTAGAGGCATTGGATTATTATTTGCGGGATTTATGGTTCCCGTAATGATAATGGCTGGAAGTCTAGAGATAGGTAAACTTGTTTCCGCTAGTTTCCTATATCGTAGGTGGAATCATATTCCAGGTATGCTTAAATTCTATTTAACTATAGCTGTTGTTACTCTGGTTGGTATCACCTCTTTGGGTATATATGGATATCTTAGTGATGCCTTTAATAAAACAAGTGTACGTGTAGCCCTATACGAAAGTAGCATAACTCAACTACGAGACAAGAACGTACATTTAAAAGATCAAATTGAGAGCGTAAATGACGCAGCATCTACAGTAGACGATAAAGCTACTGAGGCTATTGATAATTTTCAGAGTATCTATGATGATTTCATAGCCAGGCAGGATGTACGTAAGTCGGGACTGACTACACGTTTAGATGTTCTTGATAAGGTGAGGAATGATTTAGAGGCAAGTCCTGGGGGTTTATTTAGCAGCAAGAAAAAAAAGCTAACTGCATTAGCGGAAACTCAGAAAGCCGAACGTGAGAGTATTAGACTTACGATCTTGAAAATAGATACTGAGGACAAAGAACAGTATGATTCTTTTCTAAAGAAAGTAGAAGATTTAAGAGCTAAGACTGGCGAGGTTGATGTTAGAACTGACGTGGAAGATTATTACAATCAAATCAAATCAAATGAAGAGGAAGTTTTAAATCTTACAGAATTAATAGGGAATACTGATATTGGTAGTTTTAAGTTTATAGCTAGGACATTTAATATGGATTTGGAGCAGGTTGTTAAGTGGTTTATGATAGTTATAGTTGTAGTGTTTGATCCGTTGGCTGTGTGTTTAATTATAGGCTATAATTCGTTATTGACACAGAGAGTGCGTGATGATTTTATCGAGCATAAAGAACTTACGTCGAATTTGGAGGAAGATTTAAAATCCCGGCTTAATGAAGCCTCAAATGACACTCCAGAGTCGACTGAGGAAACAAATCAAGAAATCGACGTGGCACTATCTAAAAAGTTAGCTCAAACTCTTAAGAAATTACTACCAGAGCTGAGAAGAGATCCGGAAAGAGTAAAAAAACATTTAACGTCATTTTTTAAACGGAATCAGAAGTAAACTTATCCACACTATGGCTACAAAAAAACCAGCAGCAAAGAAACAAGTAAGTAAGACCAAGAAACAAGTAAGTAAGACCAAGCACCTTCCTGGTGATACTACACTTGAAGAGATCAGTAGAAACGTTCATTTTATAAATCATAGATTTCATAGTACATCTGATAATTTTTGGGTTCTACTTACAAGTGATCGACATCACGATAATCCGCACTGTAATCAAGCGTTAGAAAAAAAGCATCTTGACGAAGCCAAAGAACGAAATGCGGTAATTATAGATTATGGTGATTTGTTTTGCGCGATGCAGGGCAAGTTTGATCGAAGAGCTAGCAAAGACGATATACGTCCAGAACATCAGCATGGTAATTACCTGGATAAGCTTGTTTCGACTGCTACTGATTTTTATGCGCCTTATGCTGATAACTTTGCAATTATGGGCCCCGGGAACCATGAGACAGCAATGCTTAAACACCATGAGACTAACTTGACAGAGAGACTTGTAGAGCGTCTTAACATGGCCACCGATTCCGAAATAAAAACAGGCGGTTACAGCGGGTGGGTTAAATTTAAATTTTGGTACGGAAAAAAAGATATAAAACATGATGAAACGAGTCCAGGATCTGGCGTCCAAAAAGCCATGGCTTCCGTAAATCTTTGGTACCATCATGGCTATGGCGGTGATGCTCCCGTTACTAAAGGTACCATCCAAACTGGAAGGCAGTCGGTTTATGTTCCCGATGCTCATATAGTTTGCACAGGCCATACTCATAATGAGTGGATTTTTCCAATTACCCGTATTCGTATTAAAGATAGCGGACTTATATATCATGACGAGCAACTTCACCTCAAGACCCCTGGCTATAAGGAAGAGTATGAAGATGGATACGGGGGTTGGCATATTGAGAGAGGCGGACCACCCAAACCCAATGGCGCTATGTGGCTTAGATTCTTTTGGTTAAAAAGTACCGATCCTAAAACTCGTGGTATTCAGTACGAGGTTACTAGGGCAAAATAACTTTAGTCTAGTTGTTGTTACCAAGGCCTGTACCGCAATTGGTGCAGGTCTTGTGTTATATATTATTAGACTCAGACTATTATCTGAGTTGATCTACACGCAATAAAACAACTAAACAATGAGGTTTATTAAAATGTCGGAAGACAAAAATAAAAAAGAATATTCGATTGAGGAGGTTGCTATAGAGATCGACAAACTCTCTACAGCCGCGAAGGCTGAGCTAGCGAGCAAGGTTAAGACAACAGTATTACCCTTCAGAGAGCAATCCACTGATCGTAAACTTCACCTGCTCACAGGTGTCACCATCGGTTTAGGCTTCGGTCTAGTGACCACACCAATTTGGTGGCTGCTCGATTTGGTTGGCCTGATCTTAAGCGGTTTTGCTCGCTTAATGACAGCAGCAGCAACCAGCATATCAGCAGCAAGCAGCTCGCGAAAAGAAAAAAAAGAGGCTGACATTCAAGTACGTACTACGGCAGAACAGACAGCCTAGTACGTTAAATTTAATGTAAAAAGGATCCGTATTAATACGGATCCTTTTTATGTTCACTACAACACGACTAAAACATTAAAAATGATTATATCAACAGCATATATAGTTATATGTATGGTTGTTATACTAATAGGTATAAGTACTCTAATAACAGACAAAAACGATTAAAAATAAAACATATGGACGACGATAGCACGAGCACTATAGTGCCAGAGGGGGAAGATAAAAATATAGTTGGTGATAATGACTTTAGAGAAGAATTAGATATACGTTTAAAATATGCAGGCGTATTTTTTGCTGAAACTACTGAGTATATTCGTCATCTTAATGACATACAGGAGGTTTGTTCCTCATCTAAATATAACTTAGTGCATTGGGATTCAAATCGTGGTTTATGTATATACGAGGAGCGACCTAAATCAAAGGACTCTAATGAAACGTACTGGAGCTATAATATGGTACAAGACACAAAGAATCCTTCTAAAGCTTTGCGTGTCATCACTGATATTGTACATCACCGTAGTCCGGCTTTAGATTTGTATGCTGAAAGGACTTTATTTTGTTTTAGATTCTTTGACAGCTATTTTAAAGTAATGCCTCAGTCCCTGGAATTTATAGATACAATTATAAATGTAGGTCCATACTGTAAGAATAATAATGTATCACTGTTGTTTTATGGTCCTAATATAACTGTTCCTTCGCATTTGGCAGATGACGCATTTATGTTGAATTACACAATGCCAGGTGAGGAAGTAATCGGTAAAAAATTCGATTTTATAGCCCTGTCTGTTAAGACGCAGGCAGCAACAAATCCTGAGTTTGCTACAATTGAAGATCCTGAAGTTGGATTTAGGCATCAGGCAATTAGGGCTGCATTAGGTCAATCTGCGCCTATGGCTGAGAGTACATTTGCGCATGCAATGGCTTATTGTAAGGCTTATGACAAAAAGTTTTTACAAGTTGTAAAACGGCAAACGCTAAAGAGGATAAGAGAGCATGGTTTAGTACAAGCTATTGAAACTAGTGAGCACCATAGCTTTGATAATGCTTTTGCTGGTTATGAATGGGTCAAGCAGATGTTTGTAGATGATATGGCGCCATTCTCCGACCCTGCTGCTTATACGCTTGATAAGAAAGTTCCCAAGCCAGATGGGTGTTTGATAGGAAGCCCTGCAGGTTTTGGTAAGTCTTTATTACCTAAAGCCGTAGCGTGGGAATATAACTTGCCTCTATTGCGTGTAGACGCTTCCTGTATTAAGGACAAGCATTATGGCGAGTCGGAGCAAAAGCTTAGAAAGATTCTTGATATACCACGTCAAGTATTTGGAAGGGGCGGTTGTATTATCTGGTTTGACGAGGCAGACAAACTATTTGGAGGCTTTTCCAAATCTGGAGATGATAGCACCTCAGGTACAGGTCAAGCTATTCTTGGGCAAATGCTCACATGGCTCCAAGAAAGAAAACATGATGATCGTGATCACTCATACGTAATATGTACATTCAATAATGGTGATCAATTACCTGATGCACTAATACGTCCAGGTAGATTTTCAACTAGGATCTGGCTACATCTTCCTACTGCAGACGACAGGAAACATATCTTTAAACTCCACCTAGAACGTATGGGACGTTCAGTAGAGGACTTTAAAATAGATAATATTGTCAAGAAATCAAATAAGTTTTCAGGCGCAGAGATAGAGGGTGCAGTTGAGACTATGGCTAAGCGAGCTTACTCACGTGACATAAAAGATGAAGAAGCTCTTCTTCTAAGCGTAGTAAGTGAGATACATCCAGCCGCTGGAGACATAGATAGTGAATATTCACGTCAAGAGGAGTGGGCGCGTAGTCGAAAATTTGGAGCTCAAGGTAAAGCTTCTGCGGCTTCGATAGTAACGCCTGAAGATAGAACTATTGTTATAGACAAAAAAAACAGTCTAAAGAGTAAGGAAACAACAAATGAATAATGTAGAAAATCAGGAGCAAGCGCAAGATCCAACATTCGATGCTGTACTGAGTCAGTATGATGTAGCGCGACAGATGCACGGAAAGTTAAATGATAAGTTTATAGGTTTAAAGGTAGCAATTCATCAACCACTTGCGGGCAGTACGTCCGGAAATCTCGATGAAGTTACTGAAGCGTTCGGAGATAATGCTAAAGTAGTTCTTAATACTTTTCCTAGCTATATTACCGATTTAGGTAGAAGTATAGCAGGTAAAGCTAGAAATCTAGTGTGTGATAATGCAGCTAAGGTTCCCTCCACTAATGGTCATCTTATACACAAGTCAAAACTACGTAGAGTAGAAGTTGGCTTATTGTCCTTTAAGGGAATTGATGCTAAAGACAGGGTGAAGTATGACGAGGAAATGCTTGATGATGCTGAGACTATGATAGCTGTGCGCAGAGCACATCGTAAAGGTGTTGCATTAGATAAGGATCTTCCTGTGACCTTTATAGGTTACTGCGATTACGTGCGTGAAAACTTCGATTCTCTTATTCAGGAGATACTAGCTGAGTATGGCGACAATGCAGAGGTAATAAGTGAATCCTTACCTGAGCGTAAGCAGCTTGATCGAGCTAGTTTTTCTTGGCGTGAGTTTGCTGAGATTCCTAATCTGATGATGTTTGGTGAAACTAGCTTACGTGATTTGATCGAGGCTAAACGTAGGGACGATCAGGCAGAGGAAAAAATTCAAGCAACTGTAGTCATGGAAATTAAAAACTTCCAAGATCAGTGTCGGGATGCAGTGACCGCCGTTCAGTACCGGGTTAGAAGTGAGATCGCACAGCAATTGCGTGATTTTGTAACACGAACAAGCCAGGAACGAACATATAAACGTGAAGGAAGTCTAGTAGATATGCCTAGGAATATAACTGAGGCTAGTTTAAATAAATTAAGTAATCGTATTGATGACCTTACTTCCGAAATGTCTGGAGTAGCTGAAAATGATGAATTCTATACAGCTATTCAGGAGTTTAAACAACAACTGACCACAGGGTTGAATATGGCTGATGAAGACGTTAGGTCTACAACTAGTGATAATGCAGTACGCATTATTGAGATGTGCCTAGATGAGGATGCCATAGACAGTAATACTGGTCAATATTTTGCGAGCATAATACTATGAGTTTTAAAGTAGCAGGACACACGTCCTTAGTTTGTGATAAATCAGTGATTGAACGTACAGCACTCTCCATGGGGTGGACTGTAGAATGTAATACCACGATTCGAGCCCACGATATTGCTGTGGGTGAGAAATTTGATGTTGTACTTAAAAATCCCAGTGAAGGACATAGGTCCTATGATGTTGGTATTCGTTACTCCAAGGATAATAAAACTGCGGAGTTTGTATACGACAAGTGGGGCGGATCCGTGGAGGAGCAATTGGGTGTTAATTGTGGTAAGTTTAAAAATACTTGTGCAGTAGCTGCAATACATGAAAATGATGTAGAGCAGGGTCACTTATCTTTTGATGAGTATTTTGAGACATTTTGTAAATGGGAAGACGACGGGTCTTTAGTTTACAATGGATACGATGATGAAGACTGGGTAGATACAGAAAAGGAGGTTGTATAGTGGCTAAAGTAAAAATTAAGTTTCAAGCTGATGGAGATGGTTTTAAAGTAGATAATATGTGTGCAAATACCGGCGCGGGTAATTGTGTGGGTGAGTTTAAATCCTTATTGGGGGGTATTGCACAATTCTCCTCTGAGGATGTTGAGTATACGGATGAGTACTATCAGAAAGAGGAAATGCCGCCTCAACTTGAAGAGATTGACTCATGAAGTCGAAAATTCTTTTCGACAACAATGGAGATGAGTTCGTCGCTGTTTACAGCGACGAGCTCAAATCTATTGTACCTAAATCTTGGGATTTAAAGATATCAAGAATTTCTGATGTTGAATATGACCATAGTCGTAAAGTGTGGGTGGCCACGCGAAAGGATGGGGTGTATCTGGCAGAAGATAAAAATCGGAGTAAATGTGTCCAGAAAGAGGTACATATGTTGAATAATAATTTAAAGGACATAACAACAGTAACATAGAGAAAAAAGGGGCAATAAACGTGGGACATATCAATAATCGACATGAAAGAGGCCAACGGCGCGAAATATTAAAACGAGTACAATATCTAAATCCTGCAAAACTTAAGTTATTTATAAAACCTAGAGATCCTTTTTACTATAAGTCTTCTGTACAACTTGTATCTGAAGCTTTTGGTAGAACGTGTACTGCGTCATTATTAGTACGCTGGGAACCAAAGAATGATAGTTACTTCATAGAATATGCATCTGTAGCAATTGACTATAGAAAATATGCACGTAATGGTAATTTTAGAGATCCCATCTTAAATGTGACGTGGGTGCGGAAAAATCAGTTAAAAGAATTAGTAAAGGAAAACTCTGTATTAATGGTGTGGCAAGTCTTACGAAGACCATCTAAGGAGAATCTTAAGCTTAAGATTTCACATGTACCTACTGATAGAGTTATACAAGATTGGTATGATGCTGATAAACTTCCGGAATTTGGAATACGTAATTCCTGTACGGAAGCTATAAATTCTTTTCTTAGTTGAGTAGAGTTTAAAAGAGTCCCTTAAAAAAGGGACTTTTTTTAGCTATTGGAAACATGCAATTTTTAGGGTGTTTGTGGTATATACATATGATTACTGAGTATTACTTATTAAACCTATAAAGAGAAAGAGTTAAGAAATGAAACTATTATCAGTATTATTTGGATGTGTATTACTAATGTTTGCTTCTTGTGCAGATACAGAAACTGAAGCAACTCCTCCTCCAGCTCCTAAGCCTAAGTTGACGGCCTACCAGTTACTTGAAAAATCTACTGCAGAATTGGCAGACATGGAGCAGGAGCTTAAACAGTTGGAGCAGCGTCAGGTTGACATCGCTATAAGAAGGCAAGCATTACTCGCAGAGCAAGCTTCACGCTTGAATGCGAACATGGTGCTGTCGGAAGCATTGATTGGAGAAAATGGTATAATTACCGATTCAGGTATTAAGTTCATGGAGGTGTTGAGAGAGTCGACTAGTAGGATGGGTAAGCCCCGCTATAGACTTGAAATCGACGACACTAACAGGAGCAATATAACTATTAAAAGGTTTCCGATGAAATAGGAGCAGTAATCACACATACATAAAAAGAATCCTGTTAATTCAGGGTTCTTTTTATATATATCTTTTTTTTATCTACCGCCTAAACGATTGACATAGTTTTATAAAGATATGATAATCTCCACAGTTTCGAAACAAAATTTATGTATGTATTAAATAAAGTCGCAGCTTCATCTTCGCTGGATGAAGCTAAGAATATATTAGAGGATATATATGAAGAGAATCCTGATCACTGGCCCAATGGGTTATATCCGGAGCAGATGGATGGAGGTCTCTATCTTGTAAGGCAAGCTAGTACGGATGCGCCTGTTGGGTTTGTAGGATGGCAGGAGCGTGTAGAAGACTTCAAGAAAGTTGGTTATTATAGTGTGGGAATTAAGAAATCTCATAGAAGAAATGGATATGCTAAAGCTGCGATAAAAAAACTTATACAGGAAAAGTCAGCTAGAGTAGACACAGTAAAGGCTTTGATCCTAGAGGATAATGTTCCATCCAGAGGGCTTGCAGACAAACTTAATGTCGAGATTGAGATAGAGAAGAAAGCTTCTATGGAGAAGACTGCTTTAACGGCTTTGACTAAGTTGATGGGTAAACACCCATCGGCAGCAGGCTTAACCGCAGGCTTAGGCTTAGGCATCGGTGAGGGGGAGGCATTTGAATTGGGACCCCAAGCATATAAAATCAATTTAGTACTTAATGCCATAGCAGGAGGGACAGCTGGCACGCTTTTACATAAAGGAGCACCGTGGCTCAAAGGAGTTGCCAACGCTGGCGACGGTTCGAGGGCGGCAGCACTAGGTGGGTTGGCAGCCGCAGGTGCTGTTGCTCCTAAGGAAATGGGAGTCAATGCCTTGGATCAATGGATTAAATTCAGGGAACAGCAGGAAGAACTTGAGAGTACTAAACTAGAGACTGCAGAGAATTACAAAGAAATGGCAGATACCCTATCTCCTTATGAGCCTGATCCTGAGGTTCCGGGAGAGCGTAGGTTAAAGCCTGCTTATAAGTGGGGAGGTTTAGGTGCTTTGGGATTAGGTGGCGGAGCTACGATAGCCATGATGATCAATGCTTTGCGTGACAGGAATAAGACAACTGTCAATATGCCTGAGATAAATTTATCTCAGAATAAAGATCCTGATGTTCTTTCCGTGGATATTCCCAAGGATAGGGTTAGTGATAAGTTTTACAATAGCCTTAATAGGGATATGTTGTTTGCTACTCCAGCAGAGAAGAGAGAGCAGCTACAAGATCTTTTAAATGACGTAAATGAGGACAACGAAAATTTACAGAAGGAATCCTCCACTAAAAAGGCTGGGGTTGAGGACGATAATTTTTTAAGAGACGCCATGCAGAGTATGCTGCAAGATTCGGGGCGTATGCCTCGCATACCAGTAAGCGATGTTGGTGTGCCAACTGATCATAGAGGTGTATTACGTGATAGTTTGAGTAAACTAGTAGAAGACCCTCGTTTTAAAGAATTGCTGCATAGTCTCATACTAGGTAGTGAGGCGCCCATAAAAAGTGCTTCATATATCGAGCAAAATGGCATGATTAAGCAAGCTTGGGTCAGCGCTTTACTAGCGGGCGGACGTGCCTTAGCTACGGGAGCAGCAAAGGGATTGGCAAAGGGCGTATCCACTCGCGCAGGATACGCTTTACGCGGTGGCGGTAAGCATTTAAATCCCTTTAATCCAAAGTCTGCTATTTTCTCTAAAAACATGGGAAAATTCCTTGGCAGTAATGCTGTATTTGCTGGAGGCTTGTATGGAGCTGATGCTACTGGAGCTTCCAAGTGGTTGGGGGACAACGCCCCTTGGTTGGGGGGTACCAAAGCGGAAACCGGACGGGAATCCGGAAACTGGGGTAATCGTTGGATGAATTATTTAGCTGATCCGTGGAAAGATTCAGCTCGTGATTTTAGGGCAGGTCATTACGGATATGGTCTAGCTAATTTAGCCTATGCTCCTATTCATACCGCTATGAATATGTCGGGTGCGGCCGCTATTCCGAAGTGGGGTTTACAACTTACAGGACGGGCGCTGGGTACAGGAGGTCGTGCCCTTGCAGGCACTACAGGATTTGAAGCTACTAAAGGTCTTAATGCATTACGTCAAGGAGGTGCGACTAGACTAGGTGGCGCGGCGAATAAAACTGGAACTGGAACAGATGGATTTATGCTGGGCCTGACCAGCCCATTTAAGGGGGTTACACCCACCGTAGGTACACACCTTTCCGGAGGTCAGCAATTAGGTCAGGCAATGTGGGGTCTTGGAAATAAGTTCCAACAAGGTGCGAATAGATTTTTAGGTCACTCCGACGCAGCCTTGCAACCAATGTTGACTGGCATGGGTAAGCTTATTGGCGGGCAAGGCAAATTTGGAACCGGCCTAGGGCATTTGTATAATGTGGGAGGGACTATATCTAATGCCGCATGGAGGCAAGGATTGAGAGCTGCTGGACCTGGAACCTTCTCAAATCGTATACTTAACGCCAAGGGCATACCGAAGGCCCTCTCAGGATTGGCTCCCATGGGAGGCTCCCTTGCCGCCAATGCCGCCGCCACCGGCGGTATACCCTTCATGGATCCGATGTATACAGGCATAAGTAGAGATGCGAGAGAGAATGCTTGGTACGGTAATCAGATGACAAGATTAGGCAACAAACAACAACGTATCAATGATCAGGATACTTTCCTTAATAACGAAAATATAACTAATCCTTTATTGCAGGCCGCAGGCATTACGAGTGAAGGAGCCTACAGCACAAGGAGCAACCCTTATAGGTAGGTAATATGGATATTATTGGATTAAAGAATGATAAGATACAGCCTGTAAAATCTGATGAGATAGAATACGAGCTGGAAAGTCCTAATTCTTTTTTTGGTTTACACGCTAATTTAATACCAATGCAAGGGGCTGTTCAAGGCCCTCGTTTATTTTACGGTTCTAAGTTTCAGAATCAGGCATTACCTCTTATCAACTCAGAAGAACCTTTAGTTCAGACTTTGGTAGATGGGGATGAGGAAGGGCGGAGTTTTGATGATATAGCTGGCAGGTCTGCAGGCGCATCTTGGAGCCCAGTAGGTGGAGAGATTGTCAGAACAGGTAGTGATGAAATAGAGATCCTTGGTGACGATGGTGAGAAGCATGAAATTCCTATTTATAACAATTTTTTATTCAATAGGAAAACTTCCATTCACAGCAAGCCTGTAGTCGCTAAAGGGCAGCGAGTTGAGGCTGGTCAAATTTTAGCTAAATCAAATTATACAAACGACAGAGGAACTCTTAGTTTAGGTTTAAATGCAAAAATCGGGGTTGTTCCTTATAAAGGATTTTCGTTGGATGATTCAATAGCCATATCTGAAAATTTTGCAAAACGTTTATCTAGTGATCATATGGAGTCTTTTTCCGCTGAATACAATAAGGGCGTTAAGGGAGGTAAAGCACATCACATGGGTATTTTTGGCAGCACTCGTGGAAAGGACTATTACAACAAAGATCAATTAGCTAAGTTAGATGATGATGGTGTTGTATTAAAGGGACAGCTTGTTTATCCAGGTGATCCTATGATGCTGGCTACTAAACCTAAAGCCGTATCATCTACGTCAGCTCAACTTGGTAAGCTATCAAATTTCATGAAGAACTCTCGTTCTGATGCTACTCAGAGCTGGGAAGGTGATGGGCCTGGCTTGGTCACGGATGTTATTAAACAAAAGAATAGATCCAAAATTACTATTAAATCTGTGAAACCAAGTAAAGTTGGAGATAAAATTGTTTTTAGATCAGGACAAAAGGGTGTTATATCTAAGATAATACCGGATGAGCATATGCCAAGAACAGCTGCTGGGGACTCCTTGGAGGTTTTACTTAACCCACTTGGAATACCATCTAGGATAAATAATTCTATTATATATGAAATCCTCTTGGGCAAGGTGGCGGCAAAAAAAGGAAAACCGTATAGATTGCCGGCATTCAACGGGAAAAACGAAAAGTGGTTTGATTACGTGCAACAGCAGTTGGACGAAAATGGAGCAAGTGAGGTTGAAGAGGTTTTTGATCCTCAAGAAAATGCAAAACTTGAAAACCCAATAACTGTTGGTAATGCATATCTTTTAAAATTACATCATACGTCTGGTTCAAAATCCAGCGCTAGAGCGCAGGGGGCTTATGATGTAAATGAACAACCACTTAAAGGTGGTGATGATATGGCTAAGAGTAAACGCATATCAGGATTGGAAGATCACTCCCTTTTATCTGCAGGCGCATATGGCGTGCTGAAGGATATGTCTATATTACGTGGAGCTAAGAATGATGAGTATTGGCAAATGCTTAGAGAAGGACATGATCCCAAGACTCCAGATACTCCTTTTGTGTGGAATAAGTTTCTAGCGTTACTGTCCGGATCTGGATATCAGGCCCGAAAAATTAATAATACAGGCAAGATGAGATTAGGTCCTATGACCGATAAAATTCTTGCTGATCTAAAACCTTTTGACCTTAAAAATGGAGAACTAGTAGATCTTCGATCACTTGAGCCTGTAAAGGGTGGTTTGTTTGATAACTCAATGTTATTCACAAATAGATATGGTAGAGTTAAGTTACCATTTGAAATTCCACATCCGGCACATGAGGACGTGATTAAGAAGATACTAGATATAAAGGCTAGTGATTTTAAAAATGTTATGGCAGGTAAGCAGGATCTACCTGAGCATCTTCTTGATAGATTGGGCATGCAGAAAAAAGCCTCAATGGTAGAGAATCCAAACTTCATAGATCTTGGTTCTCCAGCGACTACAGGACCTAGTGCTATTGCAGCCGCATTGAAAACATTTACCGTAGATGAATTGGAAGATCGTGCCGTAAAAGATCTTAAGTCAGGGCAAAAATCTAAGAGAGGCGACTCAATAAAAGTACTTAGAGCAGTTAAAGGATTTCGTAGAAACGAGATTACTCCTGCAGATTATGCTATTAAGAATGTTGCTGTTATACCTCCTAAGTTCCGTCCCTTTAATGTTATAGGAGATGCATTTGTTCCTGGGGCAGCTAATGAGTTGTATAGAGATTTATTTTCCGTATTAGACTCTCATAAAGAAATGGAGAGTACATTTGGCCCTAAATTTGCACATGAGAATAAACAAAATGTATATGATGCGATAAAGGCTGTATACGGATTTGGCGATCCAGTATTACCTAAAACAAAGTATCGTGGCGTGTCGGGTTTCCTACAACAAGTTATAGGTAACACATCTAAACATAGTTTTTTCCAGAGAAAAGCAGTCTCTAAACCAGTTGATTTTACTGGACGTGGCGTCATAGGCGTAGACCCTGATTTAGATTTAGACCAGATAGGAATACCAAAGGATATAGCTTTTAAGATGTATAGTCCTTATATACAGCGTGCTCTAGTTAGAGGTGGTATGCCAAGAGCTCAAGCACTTAAATCTGTGGTAGATCAATCTGCCGAAGCTTTCAAAGCTTTAGATGGTGTTGTAAAAGATAGACCTGTTATTTATTCTAGATCCCCAGCTTGGCACAAATTCAATGTAACAGCAGGTTATCCCAAGATAATAGATGGTGATGCTATAATGATAAACCCACTTGTCACAACAGGACATAATGCTGATTTTGATGGCGATACAATGAACTTACATGTTCCGGGATTGCCTGAAGCTGTAGATGATGCTAAAGATAAGTTAATGCCATCTAAAATGCTTTTTTCTATTAAGAAAAGAGATGAAGTTGTACCAGCTCCTACTCAGGAGTTAATTTTAGGTTTGTACACCGCTCAGAAAAGAGCTCCTAGAACTAAACATGTGTTTGCTAATGAAGCTGAAGCTTTAAATGCTATAAAGACAAAACAAATAAAACTCTCTGACGAGATCTCTATTGCTAAATAAATCTCGACTTATACGTAAATCTGTAAATAATTTAAATGTTATGAATGAAATATCCGAAGTACTTAATTCTGTGAGAGAATTGCAATCAGAGCTTAAGAAGGAAGCATTTGCGCCAACTCCGCCTCCACAAGGTGGTCCTCCACCACCAGGTCAAGCTGGTCCTCCTCCTCCTCCAGGTGGCGCTCCGCCTCCACAAGGTGGTCCTCCTCCACAAGGTGGTCCTCCTCCAGGTGGTGCTCAGTCTATGCCTCCTGCACCTCCAGGCACATTAATTGCAGAGTTACAGAATGCTGGAATAGATCCAGCACAGCTTATGTCAGATCCTAATATGCTACAGCAAGTAGCACAACAAGCAGGTATGGATCCACAGCAACTAATGCAGCAAATACAACAAGAAGTGCAAATGCTGCAGCAGGGGCAAAACCCAGCAGAACAAGGTGGTGCCCCTCCTCCAGGTGGAGATCCAAATGCTCAAGGTGGTCCGCCTCCTCCAGGTGGAGATCCAAATGCTCAAGGTGGAGATCCTGTACAAGAACTTTTTGGCGCAGTTCAAGAGTTAATACCAGCTGTACAAGAAATAGCTCAAACTGTAGAAGCAATGCAGGGTCAATTGGACGCACTAACTGGCTCTCTAGATTCTCCATCTCCCATGCCAGAAGGTCTAGCTGGATGATTAGACTTAGATCTAAAAATGGATCTGAAGTAGAACTTGATAAATCTGTAGATTTTATTGAGTTGTGTGACTCCAATGGCGGTATAGGGTATGTTTTTTATAGTCCCGAAGTTAATACTATAACTAAAATAGAACCTAATACTGAAGAATCAAAAATGTATTCCGACAGGTTTAATGTTGAGTTTGTACGTGTAATTGATATTAGAGATAGATATAAAGATAATGAGTAATGAACGACAAAGTAGTAAGGTTCCTAGTTTTGAACCGCGAGTTCCTTCTAATTTAATGAGTAATTTAAATGAGAGTGATAAATATTTATTTGAGAAAATAGATATAATTATGCAGGGTCAAACTTGGCAGAGTGATAAAATTTACGACATACAGGTTTCTATTGATAATATAGATACAGACGTTTTAGATCTTAAAGTCTTTAAAGAAGAATGTGAGACAAGTCTATCTGTCAAGAAAGCAGTAATGAAGGAGAAGACAGTATATAGTCGTTTTCGTAATAGATTCATGTGGCCAGCAGGTGGTCTTTTTTTAGCTATACTATACCCAGCATATTTAGAGGCGTATAGTGATTTGGGTGGTAAGTTAATTATCCGCGAGATAATAGAAACTCTCCTGCCGTAATTTTAAAGGATTATTTCTTGCAATGCCGCAGGTCCCACATAATCCTGATTTACCACCTCAGCGTAATGTTGAGAATCCTACTACCGACGTTGATCTAATACTGCCGGGAGATATTATATCTCCAATTGAAGACAGACCTAGGTTACCTAGTAATGATGCTAATCATACAAGACGTCTTTTTCTAGATTTCTCATGTCCATTCGAAGATAGTTTTGTATGTTGCGGTCCTAACGGGCCTAAAGATAATGACTTTGATTTTAGTATCAATGATATTGAGGTTCTAAATGACGGTTCGATTCTGTTTGGTAATGATGTTTTTAATGATTTTAACGACATAGATACAAATGACCTAGATGACGATGAAGGGTGTAAAGATGGTCTTTGTGTTCCTGGTTGTTGTGAAATATGGGCAGGAGAGGGAGGAGCGTGGTTATGTGTAGGTTGTGACGGCACCGGCACAGCGGAGGACGGGTGTAGTCTTTCTTATAATATATCAGTACCTAGAGATACTGAGTATTTTGTAATAGAGTCAATTAACTTTGGAGGTAACTCCGATCAGAAAACCACCTTACAAAAAGCACCTGTTAACAACCCAGGCGCTCACGTTGATGGTGCCGCTTCGCTGGATGCTCTAGCAGCTGATGGCGCCATTCAAGGCGGCGATGTGGGTAAGGCCGCAGCGGATGAGGTAATAGTACTCGACTTAGATCCTGAAGAGGGATCTGAGACTGTTCAAATTTACACCAATGTCACCAATTGGGGCCCCGCCTACAGTGATGTGAGTCTCGATTTAACAATTTGTAAATGCGATCCTCCACCTCCACCTCCACCAGATGTGTGTCCTGAGCCTAATGATGATGGTGAAGAGATTAAAATACACCAAAAAAGAAAAAGAGGACGAAAGAAGCGTTTTAAATGTAAAGCAAAGGATAAGTGGGATAAGGATCTTAGTCCAAAAGGAACCTGTGTGATGAAGCTTGAGGATTGCCCTCAACTCGCTTCTACAGACTGTGGTGTAGCTGAAATAAATAAGGAATTACCTTGTGACAATATCCGTGATGCAGCCGGCGATAAAGTTAGCAGGATACATCCAGGGGTTAATATTAATGAGGCAATTGCAGGGGCGGCTGGGGGTTGGACTTCTGATATTATAGTACATAAAGACTGTCCAGATATAAATAAGGTAAAAGCGGCCATAGCTATACCGCCCGGAATTACAGATTTATTTGAAGTTGATATAGCAGCTTTAGGAGCTACAGGCGACAGGGATATGAACACGTGGCCGCAAGCCTTGCAAGATTGCTATGATCTTACGTGCAAGCCTTGCGTTAAAAAGGGTGAGGACTGTCCATGCGATACTCGTACTTGTGAGGAAGCTGCTAATGGACAGCAGCCAGGTAATATTTGGAAACACGCAGTTGAGTGGGCAAACATTCAAAATGAATATGACGATATGGAATTGCGTTCTGTTGACTGCAAAGGCGAAGTTCCAGAACATAAAACTGATAGAAACTTAAGTGATCCTGCGGAACCAGATAAGACTGGTAACTGCTGCTGTCCTGATTTCACTAATGCATCTGTAAACGGTGTAGACTTGACCAGGCGTGAACGCAACGGTCTAAATTCTAAAATATATCCTAATTGCTGGGAAGTTGAGGTAGACGGAATTATAGAAGGCCCTTGCGGCCAAGAACTTGTAGCAAATAAGCAAAATTTAAGACCATATACTATAGACGGAAATGGTCAGCCAGAATATAAGGTTATAGGTGGTTTTAAGGCATTGTGGGACGACACCGCCAATGCAGCGACGCTTGATGCTATTGGCTTTCAAATCAAAATCGGTGCGGCCGATATACCGCCGCGAGGACAAAACGCCCAAGGCCACCAGATAGATGGTGTTGACGTTGCTGCCCCGCAGGGTTGTGATTTTTACGTCACCATCGGGCACCCATCCTGGCAGTTTGGCGACGACCCCGCCGGCGGCTTTTGTCATAGCGAGGGCGTCGGCGGAAACGGCCCTCAAGGTGAACATATGATATTACCTGGTCCGCCAGGCTCTTCGGCAGGTGGCCAAACTTTTGATATGGTAGTCAGGACTCCCGGCGGCGCCTGGAGGAACATTCCTATCGATAGTTTACCTTGGGACGTTCACCCAAAATCAAAGCACAAGAACGTAAACCCCGAAGATGAACACACATGTAAACGTTACTGGTTTTTGGATTGGATACAGGACGATTTCGATGAGATTAAAATTACGACAAACTGCTGGCATGGAGCCCGTGTTCAAGCTGAGGTCTCATGTCCCATAACCACGAATTATGGGAATAATGTAGAATGTGATGATAAATATTTCGGTGCATATGTAAGCAAGTTTGATAATCAGCATCAAGATTTGGTCGATTGGATCACGCAAAAAAGGAATGCAAACCTTGGAATTGCCTTACAACCACCAGCCTTAAACTTTGGCCAAGGCATTGGAGCAGGAGCTGGATGGAATGAAAACGCCGCCATTAAGAGATTAATTGGAGTCCCAGTGGGCATGACTCTAGAGATTGATGTGGTCTTTCCGGCTGACGGGTTTGATGCAGACGAGAAAATATACTGTATACACTATGAGTCCGCGAGCCTAATGGCTTCCGGTATAGCGTTTGATTTCACATTTAGAAAAGATCTTTACTGCAATAAAGCTGTCACATATCGAGATGGCGCAGGTGCTGTAAAAATCGTCAATAATGTCGCTGTTCAGACTACCATACCTACATTATTTGATGGTGATTGTTTGGTTAAAACTAAAGTTTGGCCGCCCGTACTGGATCCCCGTACAGGCGAAATGGTGATTCCTGATCCCGGTTATTGTGGTCATGAGAAGGCTGGCGACACAGTTGTGCACTGCATCGCACGGCCCTATAACGCCGCCGGCGACGACGTCACCGCCCTTGTTGGGGGAGGAGGCAACGGAAACCGTGGATTTTATGACGGTAGTTGGCAGTACTCCAACAAAGTTCAATGTCCAATTAAATGCTGTGAAAGTGAGAGCAGTATTAGTAATAGTAGCAGAAGCA